>JAABUZ0100001201.1_pt1 | contig 51220 bp, 59 predicted proteins | sample 5562091 | NCBI WGS metagenome assembly JAABUZ01 (sample SAMN12813069, study PRJNA571459) | rock metagenome | isolation source: Antarctica rocks | place: Antarctica: Victoria Land, Linnaeus Terrace sud | collected 2015-12-21 | reverse complement strand
GCGCAGCGCCCCCAACCCCCGACTCGCCCAACAACCCTGAGCACCGAACCGCCCCAAGCACCCCCGACTCGCGGCACCCCTCGCGGGCGCAGCCTTTCAAAACCTCACTTCTTCAGGGGCCTTCTAGAGATCCAGTCCGTGGTGCTGGGCTGCCCTGCTATGCGTCGAGCTCGTGGCGCTCGGACTTGCGAAGCTCGCGCTCTCGCTGGCGCTCTGCGCGGCTGAGCTTGCGACCTCGACGGATGCTGGAGCCCCCCATGATCGACACCAGCCGTATGCGGATCAGCGGGGCGCCGGGCGGGGATACGTCGTCACCGAGTCGTACGTCGTTGCCGCCCCATCAACGCCAACTTCGAGACCTGCACGTCCACGCCGTTGGGGACCCGGATCTGACCGCCGCCCATCACCGAGTACACGTTCAGGTGGGTCACGGGATGCGAGAGCTCTACGTCGCATAGGTCGAGATCGCTGCCGCCCATTACATTGAGCACAGTGCACCGTCTCGCGAGCCGCCACCGTCCTCGGCGATCGTCGCCGCTCATGATCGAAACAACCCAACGGGTACCTCCTGGGCCGTCGCGCACTGCGAGAGGAGCGCTCGAGCGTGGGGTCGCGAGCACCCGCCCGGTGCCGATCGAATCGACGGTCACGTCGGCGACGAGCAGCTCAAGCTCGCGGCGGCCGCGCACGGTGTAGGCGGACTGGAGTCGCTCTTCGAGTTCCTCGACACTCAGCCGACCGTCAGCCGCCGCGTTGCGGAGGATCTCGACGGTTTGCTCGCGTTCGGCGTCCGAGGGGCGCAGGTCCGGCAACTCCCGCGGCGCCAGCGAGAGCTCCGCATCCGCTGTGGCGCTGGGCTCCGGCGGAGCCTTGGTCGACTCGGCGCCGGGCCGAAACGGCGGCAATGAATCGCTCATCAGCTGCGGATCGTAGCTTGGCGTTTGATTTCAGCGCCGGTGGCACGCCTGTTCCCCCCGGAGGGGCGCCGACCAGGCTCCTGGCCCTCTTGCAGCTGTCCGTAACGAGAGCCTTTCGACGACCCCTCGGGACGACCCAATCGTCCGAGAGCGGGAGCGGTTTCCCGGTTGCCGATCCGTGAGCGGGACGGGGTAGCGCGATCGTCCTCGCAATCCATCGCTTCGTGTTTGCCGCCACTGACCCGGCGGGGGGCTGGTCGGAGGTCAGCCGGATGCTGCTGGCGGCTGGAACCGGCCGCCGTGATATTCGGTGCCGGATTCGACGACGCCGAAGGGATTGCCCCATGGGTCGCGGGCGTAGAAGGATCGTTCGGCCCAGGGCTGGCGTGCGATATGACCGCGGGTTTGGTCCGGGATGGCGCCGGCGTCGATGGCGCGCTGACGAACGGTTTCGAGCGGTTCGCTGGTGCTGAGGTAGATGTGGCCGGGGTTGGGTCCAGGGTAGGCTGGGTCACCGTCGGCGATTGGATCCCAGCAGGCCAGCAGAACGCCATCGCAGTCGAAGTAGTGGCGTCCGGAGGTGACCCGTTCGCCGTTGGCTCCGAGCAGCGTTCGGTAGAAGATCGCCGCGGCGTCGATGTTCGGGACCGGCACGATCATTCGAAAGACCCGCATGTACCGCCACGTTATCGCGGCGCCGGGGTGCGTCTCGGGGTCGGTCGCACGGCTGTGGAGGACGGGAGCGAGCAGGCTTGTTGGCAGGCGAGCACCGGATCGGTGTCGGTCAGGGCCAGGATGGTCGGGGCGCGTGGGACGCGCAGTCGGGTGTGGTCGTGAAAGAAGCAGGTCACGAGCGTGCCGATCGCTTCGTGATCGCGATCGGTGATGACGCTCCAAAAGCGCCGCTCACGGTTGGTGGGTGCTCCCCAGCGTTCTTCGGAGTTTCGGAAGCTGCCCGGCAGGCGGGGGGTTGACCGGAGTTCATTCCCGGCCATCTCGGCTAGCAGCGGGGCGAACAGTCGTCGCGTGTAGACACCGTAGGCGGGTTCGCCTTTGGCTTCGTAGGTTCGTGCGACTTCTGGCAGGTGTTGCTGCCAGGCGGTCGCCCAGTTCTCGCCGAGGAAGGATTGGGCGCGTCGCGCGAGCGCAGCGATCTGGCTGTCGGCAGGGGCGAGAGCGGATCCCGGTGTCGGGGTCATGGGCTGGTCCGCGAGTCAAAGAGCTTGAGCAGCAGGGCGTGCAGGTGTGCCTGCTCGTCCTGGCTGAGTCCGGCGAGCAGCTCGTGCTCGATCACGTCGCCGGCGCCGCGGAGCTGATCGACGATCGACCGGCCTTTCGCGGTGAGGGTGATCACGTGTCGGCGACGGTCTCCGGGGGGTGCTGCGTTTGACCAGCCGGCGCTGGTGCAGTGCGTCGATGACCGCGACGGCGTTGCGCGGGTCGATGCCGACGATCTCGCTCAGGCGGCGTTGATGGCTTTCACCGACCTGAGCCAGGGCCATCAGCGTCGCGAACTGATGGGGCGTAAGGCCCCGTTGGGCGAGCATCCTGGCCCACAGGCTCCGGGATTCAGCGCCCAGGCGGGCCAGCAGGTAGCCGCTGCTGAGTCGCAGCTCGGAGAGCCCGGCCGGAGCGGCTGGCGGCCGGGGGTCGGGTGGGGAAAGAGTCGTCTGTCTGGGTGGCGGCATCGCCTCGACAATGATACACATGACCTATGCCTCGACAATGATACACATGACCTATGTCACACATAGATGATGTGCAAGCGAAGGGCTCGGCGCAGGCCCGACTCCGCTCAGCGGGAAGACGTGTCTCGTGACCGGCGCCAGTTCGGGACTGGGAAAGGAGACCGCGCTGGGGCTCGCCCGGGCCGGTGCGCTGGTGCTGCTGGTTTGCCGCGATCGCGGGCGAGGCGAAGCCGCCGCGGCGGAGATCAGGCGACGCGCGCCGGCCGGCGAGGTTGAGCTGCTGGTCGGCGACCTGGCCTCCCAACGCCAGGTCCGGGCGCTAGCCGGCCAGGTGCGCGAGCGCCATCAGCGGCTCGACCTGCTGATCAACAACGCGGCGGCCGGGAACTCCGTGCGGCGCGTCACCGAGGACGGCCTGGAGGCGACCTTCGCGGTGAACCACATGGCTCCGTTCCTGCTGACCCAACTGCTCCACGAACCCTTGCTTTGTGCTGCACCGTCGAGGGTCGTCAACGTCAGCTCGCACACGCATAAGTGGGTCAAGGCGATCCCGTGGGACGACCTCCAAAGCGAGCGCAAATATCAGGGTTCGGCCGCCTACAACCTCAGCAAGCTGATGAACGTCCTGTTCACCACCGAACTCGCCAGACGCTGGGCGCCCACCGAAGTGACCGTGAACTGCCTGCATCCCGGGTGGCCCTTAAAGACAGGACTCGGCCGGGAGGCGACCGGGATCTCAGGCGTCTTCGACCGGCTGACCAAACTCTTTGCCGCCTCAGCGCAGCACGGCGCTCGTACCCAGCTGTTCCTCGCCACCGCACCAGACGTGGCGTCGGTCACCGGCGCGTACTTCGTCAAATCCAAGCCGGCGCAACCATCCCATCTGGCGCGAGACCAGGACGCCGCCGCACGCCTGTGGCAGCTGAGCGCCGCGTCGTGTGGACCCGACGTCGCGCGTGGCGGCTAACTGCCCTGAGGCGTCAGCGAATAGCTCGCGGTGGTGGCAAACCTGCCTCAGCGGGAGCGAGCGCCGAGGTGCGGGTGTACCCCGGGGCTCAGCTCGAGCGTCTTGGCGAGCTGCGTTAGCAGTGCGACCATCGTCTGTCGTTGGCTGTCGCTGAGCCCTTGCCCTAGATACAGCAGGGCGACATGCAAGTCCACAGCCTGCACGAATACGAGATCGTCGCGCGAACGCCTACGCGATAGGGAGCCCGCGACGCCTACGCCCGCGAGCTTTCAGGCCGCTTCGATCGGAAGACCCGCAGGCAGTTCAACGAACCCTGAACCAAGGAGACTCCATGAACACCTCCATCGACCACTCCTACGATCAGTCCGCCGGTACCCGCTGGCGGCTCGATCCGACCAGCTCACACGTCGAGTTCCGCGTCCCACACTTCTGGGGCCTGGTCAGCGTCAAAGGCCACTTCGACCGTCTCGACGGGTGGCTTGAGGTTGCTGAGAACCGACAGCGCCGCATCGAGCTGACGATCGACGCCGTCAGCCTCGACACCGGCAACCGCAAACGCGATCAGCACCTGCGCTCGGCCGACTTCTTCGACGCAGAAGACCATCCGGAGGTGCGCTTTGACTCGACCAGCGTGACCGACGCCGCCGACGGCCAGCTCAAGATCGAGGGCGAGCTCCAAGCGGCCGGCAAACGCGTGCCAGTAGCCCTTCAGGCCGCGATCCAGCAGACCGCCGACTACTTGGAGCTCGAAGCGGCCACTACCGTCGACCAGCGCCAGCTGGGCATGACCTGGAGCCCGGTCGGGATCACCAGGACACCCGCGACCCTCACCGTGCACGCTCGCCTACGGCGGGAGTCATGACCACCCGGAACAACGTGCAGGCATGACCGCCATTCTCGGGACCCCCCTCACAGCACGCCCGAAACGAGGCCGAGAGGATCCCGGTGATGGATCCCCCAGCGCTCAGCGCCGAGAAGGGTGTTGAGCCGGCCCGCGGGTGGGATCATGTTCGAATGCCGCTCAACCACGTCGCGCTCACCGTCTCCGATCGAGAGCAGTCAGCCGCCTTTTACGGGAAGCACTTCGGGCTGACGAGTCGGATACACGATGACGATCACCTGCTGATCTTGGGCTCGGACGATGGGTCCGAGCTGGCGCTCTCGGAGGGCGCGCCGGTCGCCGCGGAGTTGCCGCGCACCAACCACTTCGGCTTTCGTTTGGCGGACGAGTCTGCTGTGCGGGCGGCGCGCGAGCGCCTTCGCGCCGCCGGCGTCGCCGAAACCGAATGGCAGGATGACGGCAGGTTCGTGCGTGTTCAGGTCGCAGACCCCGACGGCTATCGAGGCGAGTTCTACGCCTACTGACCACGCTTCAAGTCTTGGTCTTGCCCTGTCCGCAAGCCGATCCGGCTACGCGACTTCCGGGGCACTCAGGATGGCCTGGTGAGCAGCTCAGCGATCCGTGCTTCGTCGTCCGGGTTGGGGGCGAAGGTGACGAGCTTCTGGTCGGGGTGGTCGGCAACTTGAAGGACGACGTGGTGCAGTTCGAGCTCACCGAGGATTGGATGGCGCAGGCGTTTGGTGCCGGAGCTGAGCGGCGCGATCTCGTGCCGGGCCCACCAGGCGCGGGCCTCGGGGCTGGCGGCGTGCAGGCGGTCGGTGAGCTCGCGGAAGCCGGGATCGTCGGTATGGCGGGCGGCGGACGCGCGAAAGCGCGCGAGCTGTGCTGAGGCTTCGGTCTCCCACTCGATCAGGATCGTCCGCGCGCTCGGGTCGGTGAACATCCACCACAGGAGGTTGCGCTCCTCGGTGGGCAGGGCGGTCCAGTCGGTCCAGAGCGCGCGGGCGGCTCGGTTGGCGGCAAGCACGTCAAAGCGCCGGCCGGTGACGTAGGTCGGGCAGGGGTCAAGGCGGTCCACGAGCGCGCTGACAGCCTCCGCGAGCACCTCGCTGGTGTCGGCTGCGGAGGAGGCCGGTCCGCTGTGGACGAGCTCGTGTAGGTGGGTTCGCTCGGCGGCGGTGAGCCGCAGTGTGCGGGCGAGGGCGTCGAGGACCTGGCGGGAGGGGCGCACGTCGCGGCCTTGCTCGAGGAAGGCGTAGTAGGTCGGTGAGATCGCGGCGAGCATCGCGACCTCCTCACGACGTAGGCCGGGCGTCCGGCGCCGCGTCCTACGGGAAGGCCGACGTCGGCGGGGACCAGGCGCTCGCGGCGGGAGCGCAGCAGGTCGCCCAACTCACGGGCGCGCGCGGCAGTGGATGGGTGGGTGGGTGGCGCTCAACCGGATACTCCCAGTACCAGCAATAGCGGGGTGTGGATACCAGTCTACAAGCGGGCTACTGTCGGTCATATGCAAACGCGAACTCTTGGGCCACGGGCCCTCACCGTGTCAGCGGTGGGGTTGGGCTGCATGGGCATGTCCCAGGCCTACGGCCCGACTGATGACACCGAGTCGATCGCCACCGTGCAACGAGCGATCGACCTCGGCGTCACGTTCCTGGACACCGCGATGAGCTACGGCGCCGGTCACAACGAACGGCTGCTCGGCCAAGCGATCGCGGGCCGCCGCGATCAGGTGACACTGGCGACCAAGCTCGGGATTGTCCGCGACGCCGACGGCGTTCGCGTCGACGCGCGACCCGAGCACGTCCGCGGCTACTGCGAAGCGTCACTGGCCCGGCTCGGCGTTGAGCACATCAACCTGTACTACCTGCACCGCGTCGACCCCGGTGTGGCGATCGAGGAGACGATCGGCGCGATGGCCGACCTGGTCGCCGAGGGCAAGGTTTCCCACCTCGGGCTCTCAGAAGCGAGCGTGGAGCAGCTCGAACGCGCCGCCGCCACCCACCCGATCACCGTCCTCCAGTCCGAGTGGTCGCTGTGGTGGCGTGAGGTCGAGGACGACGTCCTGCCTGCCGCCCGCCGGCTCGGGATCGTCCCCTACAGCCCACTCGGCCGAGGATTCTTGACCGGCACGGTCGCCACCGACACGCTGACAGCTGACGATCTACGGCGTGGCGATCCCCGGTTTGACGGTGAGGCCCGGGAGCACAACCAGACGCTCGTTGATGACGTGCGCCGCCTCGCCGTTGAACGCGAGCTGACCCCGGGCCAGCTCGCGCTCGCCTGGCTGCTGGCCCAGGGCGATGACGTCGTCCCGATCCCCGGCACCAAGCGCCGTGAGCGGGTGCAGGAGAACGCCGCCGCCGCGGCGATCACGCTCTCATCGGCTGAGCTTGACCGCCTGGAGGCCGCCGCGCCGCGGGCGGCCTGGTCCGGCGACCGCCAGCCTTTCGCCGCCTACCGCACCACCCGGGCGAGCGGATGAGCCCGCCAATCATCACCGAGCAGATCGCGATCGAGGACGACCAGACGTCCAGCTCGATGGGCGCCTATCTCGCCCGCCCCGCTGCCACGGGCGCGTATCCTGGCGTGATCGTCGCCCACGAGCTGTTCGGAGTCACGGCCGAGATCCGCGCCGTCACCGACCAGATCGCCCACCTAGGCTACGCCGCGATCGCGCCTGAGTTCTACCACCGCACTGCGGCTCGCGGGACTGAGCTCGCCAGAGACGAGGATGGCCGCGCCGCAGGATTCAAGCTGATGGGCCAGCTCACTCGTGGCCAAGCGGTCAACGACGTTCGCGCGGCCATGCGCTACCTCTCCTCGCGGCAAGACACGACCGGGCGCACTGCCATCGTCGGCTTCAGCCTCGGCGGCCACATCGCCTACCTCGCCGCCACGCAGCTCGATCTGGCGGCCACCGCGGTGCTCTATGGCGGCTGGATCCCCATCCCTGACATTCCGCTCAGCCAGCCCGAGCCGACGATCACCCTGACCCCCGGCATCGCCGAGCACGACGGCCGTCTGCTGTTCCTCGTCGGCGACCAAGACCAGCTGATCGGACCCGACCAGCGCCGCCAACTCAAAGACGCGCTCACCACCGCCCACGTCCGCCACGAGCTCGTCGTCTACCCCGACACCCCGCACGCCTTCTTCTGGGAAGGCACCGACACCTACCGGCGCGCCGCCCGCGATGATGCCTGGCGACGCGTTCAGGAGCTGCTCGCGGGCGAACTCGCGCAACATTAGCCCGACCCACGCCGTGCCGATAGCGGATCGTCCCGGCAGCTTTCGCTTCAGCTGCCTCGGGACTCCGCGAGGCGCCGCATCCAGTAACGAAACCAGGCGGCACCGAAGGGCACGTACACGCGGGTGGGAACGCCCCGGGCTACGAGATCATCAAGCGTCGAGGGACGGACGCCGAGCAGTTGCTCGACCGGGCGGGAGCCGAGGGCGGCGAGCAGAGCCTCGCGCAAGACGCCGTCGTGGGTGGCCAACGCGAACGGTGCATCGGCCTGGGCGAGCCGGTGCGCCAGGTGCAGGTAGGTGACGTCGGTGGGCTCACCGTAGGGCAGCGATCGATCCGTCGACTCGACGTACGCCCCTTTGACCAGGCGGATATGAACACCGGCCGCTATCAGACGTTCCAGATCGGCCGGGGCACGGCGGAGGTTGGCTTGCACGGTGGCGCCGAGACGGTCAGCGAGGCCCCGGCCGGCAACGCTCAAGACGCACTCCAGCACGGCATCGGCGCGGTCGCGGTCCTCTGCCCCAACTTGGATGCGCCTGCCGGCGCTCAGCTGCCCTGCGATCGCAGCCAGGAGCTCGGTGCATCCGGTCAGGTCGACGTCCAGCCCGAGGTGAGACAGGTCGATCGACAGCCACGCATCCTCCGGCAAGGAGTTCAGCTCACCGGCCAGCCGCAGGTAGTCAGCGGCGACGCGCTGGGCGACAGCGACGTCGTTGACCTGCTCGCCGAACTGATCGATGCTGGTGCCCATACCCTGGTCGTGCAGCCTCCGAGCCAGCTCGAAGGCGTCTGCGGCGGTCGTCCCGGACACGTATCGAGAGGCCGCCCGCCAGGCCAGCCGCTCTCCCGCTGGCATGATGCGCATGGTTCGCTCAAACCGGGCGCTGGTGGCCAGCCGGAAAAGGATGCGCGAGAACTGGGCATCAGTTCATGGTGCCAGCGAGCGCCCGACGCGCCCGGCCGAGGAGCCTGTTCCGATCACGGATCGGTCACCGGGACCGGGGGTAAGAGCGGGCTTGCATAATCATATGCGCGCATATAGTATGCGCGCATGACTACTTCTTCTTTCTCCTATACCCACACGGTCGAGACCGACGTTCCCGCGGCAGCGATCTGGTCACTCTATGAGGACGTTGGTAGTTGGCCCACCTGGGACGCGCAAGCCGAGCTCGTCACGCGCGATGGACCGTTCGAGACCGGCTCGACAGGCACGATGAAGTTCATCGGGCAGGACCCGCTGGCCTACCGGCTGACCAAGGTCGAACCGTTGCACGAGTTCGTCGACGAAACCCCGCTGGGGGACATCGTCGTGCGCGTCTCTCACCGCCTAGAGACGCTTGAAACCGGGCGTCTACGGATCACCTACGCGGCAGAGATCGACGGGCCCCAAGAGCAAACCCAACAGCTCGGCCCGATGATCACCGCCGACTTCCCCGTGACGATGACATCGCTGATCGCGCTGGCCAAGGAGCGCTCGGCATAGCCGACGCGCCCCCGAGCTCGCGCCACGAGATACCAGAGCAGAGCCCCGGCTTCCTGCTCTGGCGCACGACGCTGTCATGGCAGCGCCAGATCCGCGAGGCGCTGGCCCCCCACCAGCTGACCCACGTTCAGTTCGTGCTGCTCGCCTCGCTGTGGTGGCTCGGACACAACTACAGCCAACGGCCCAGCCAAATCCAGCTCGCCGAGCACGCCGGCACCGACCCCATGATGACCAGCCAGGTGATCCGCAAACTCGCGGCCCGCGGCCTGCTCGAACGCCACCCCAACCCCACAGACAGTCGTGCCCGGCAACTAAGCCTCACGCCGCTCGGCGCCGCTGTCTTGACAAGCGCCCTAGCCGACGTCGAGACGACCGACGAGACCTACTTCGCCGCCCTGGGCAGCAGACGCGACGCCTTCCTCGCCGCCCTCGCCACGCTCAACTCCGCCAACAGCGATCGAGCAGCGCTCGCCGACGACGCGATAACGAACCCGACCGCCTGACCTCATGAACGTATCGCCACAGGTCACCCGTACGGCCTCGTCACACCGGTGATCCCGAGGGCGCGTCGTAGGCGGAACGGCTAGCCCCATTTTCCGCAGTTGAGGGCGGGTAGTCGCGCGGTTTTGTGAGGTGAGCTGGGGGGTTTGGGGTGGTTAGGGCGTCTGGGGCGGGGTCGTGCTGTGGCAACTGTGGGTACTGCGGAGTGCTTCTCCGCTCACGCCGCGCCGGTGGCCGTGAGGCTGTCGCGAGGTCGCACCTCGCGTTCGTCGAGATCGACCATTCGGACGGGCTGGACCGGCTCCAACGGTTCGCCAGACCGCCCAGCATGATCGTGAGCTCCGGGACCGCCGGTCACGTGCACTCCTACTGGATTCTGCACCCGCCTCTCGGAGCGATCGAGATGGAACAGGCCAATCGCACGCTCGCAGGTCACCTTGGCGGTGACCTCGCGAGCGTCGATGCCGCCCGGATCCTGCGCCCCGCCGGCACCCTCTCACACAAGTACCGGCCACCGGTGCGGGTCGAACTGCTGCACCTCGACCCGACAGTGCGGTACGAGTCCGCCGAACTGCTGGAAGGTCTTACAGCGGCGCCCTCACGGTCCAAGCTCGTGGCCGGCACCCGTGCGCGCGCTGGCCGCACCGACCTCGACGAGAGGCTCCTCGCGATTCCTGCTGCTAGGTATGTCCGCGAGCTCGCTGGGCTCGAGGCTCGCCGCGACGGCAAGGTCAACTGCCCGTTCCACCCCGACGACACACCCAGCCTGCAGCTATACGAGGACGGCACCTTCTACTGCTACGGCTGCGGCACGGGAGGCAGCGTCTACGACTTCGCCGCAACGCTGTGGTTAGCCGGCAGAGCTCACGACGGAACGTGGAAGCTTCGAGGGGCGAGTTTCTGTGGGTGCGCCAGCGGCTGGTGGAGGTCTTCCTCGGCGGCGAGACGGTCGAGGACCTCACGCAGCGCTCGTCTGGGCGATGAGCGGGTCGAGGCGAGCGACGCTTTCGGTGTGGCGGCAGCGTCAGCTGGAGCTGTACGGCCGGGGAGGAAGGCGGTGGACGGGCCGGTCGGGAAGGTCCTGTGCTGCGAGGAGAGCCTCGCCGAGGGCGGCCATCAGGTCGGGTGCGGCTGAGGTCGTGTGGATCCGTCCGGCACTGATCTCGGCCAGTCTGAGATCTACGGCGCCAGCGAGCAGATCATCGAGGCCCCCGTTGGTGACGCCGATCCGCTGCTGGAGCGCGATCCGGGTCCACCCGTCGACGGGTTGCTCGTCGAGCAGCAGCGCCTCCAGGAGGAGACGCCGACCGGCCGCTCCGAAGGGCCAGTCCCGAAGGTGAACGGGACGCTTGCCGCGTTTACGAGGGTCCGCCGAAGGCATATGTAGATTATTTATCTAATCATGAGATCTGGTGCGCATGGTCGGCTGCAGCTGATGCCGACGCCGACGCCGACGAGCAGGGTCGAGGTGCCGCAGATGAGGCATGCCTACGACGATCGGCTGCGTCGGCCCGGAGAGCTGCACGAGCCGGTGCCGGTGCCGCCAGCCTCGACCGTGGCTGTCGAGCGAGCGGCGGCGGCGGCTGGCGTGTCGACCGGTACGGCGGTGAGGTTGCTGATCGAGCTAGCACTGGTGCGACGGGACGTGGCGGCTGTCGGCCGCGCCGGGGTCGAGCCCCAGCTGGACGCAGCGGCGGCTAGCGCCGTGGTGTGCCGACGGCTGTCGGCTGCCGAGGCTGATTACGTGAGAGGCCTGCGGCGGGGGTGCGCGGGGGGCCCGACGCTCGCGACCGTGCCGGTGCGGTTGGTCGGCCGGGTGGCCGAGGTGGACGTCGAGTCGGCGCTGGCCGGCGACCTTCCGCGCGCGGTGGCCTGGGAGGTGGCGGCGGTCCTATCGGGGCGCACGATGCTCGAGTGGGCCCTGATGACGGCGTCAGCGTCCGGCTAGCGCCGGCCGGTGCTCAACCGGCGAGACGCTGCTGCTGCTCGTCGTCGCGGTCGAGGCCGCGGAACAGCTCTTCGAAGATCACCGGCAGCGTCGAGTCCACGCCCGCATCGTTGGCAGTGTGGGTGGCCATGGCGGCACTGGCCAGCAGCCACTCGCGGCGATCGGCTAGCTCGCCGTCGAGAGCCTCCTGCGCCTGCTGGCAGCGGACGACCGCCGCATGGAGCTCGACCTCGGCGCCGGACGGAGGTTGCCGGGCTGGATGGGCACCGCAGCGACAGCCTGCCCCGGCGAACGCCTTGCCCACATCCTGCTCGCCGAGGCGGAAGGATCGGAGGTACTTGCCGTGGTAGGCGCTACGGCGGCGGCCGCGTGGCTGCCCCTGCTCGTTGGTCTGCTGCTTCCAGTCCGTGGGGAAGCGGAAGCGCTCGCCCTCGGCGAGGCCGATGCTGGCGCTCAGGCCATCGGCGAGCATTCCGAGGTGGAGCTGCCCAGCCTGGCAGGAGACGATCGGCCGCTCGCCGTCGCGCAGTAGTGCCAGGAACGCGCCGCCGGCGCGGATGTCGGCTCGGGCGGCCCGTTCGTCGAACCCCTCGAGCTTGACCCAGACGCCGTCGGCGGCGAGCGCGAGGTAGGCGTCGGCCAGGGCGATTGCGACCGCCGGGTCGCGCAGGAGGCTGACCGGAACGGCGAGCGTCGCGTAGATCTCGCGTGGCGTCGGGTTGGCCGCGTAGAGGGGTGGCTCGTCCATCCGCTGGGTGCGGAAGTGGGCGATGCCGGCCCGCGCGAGCTCGAGATCGAGGTCGCGACCGCGAGTGCCGACCGCACCGGTCAGATGCGCGCAGGTCAGCATCAGCGTCGCGTTGCGGTTGCGCTGCAGCTCGAGCGCAGTGGTGGCGAGGGTAAGGAACTCCTCGTCGGTGACGGGATCGCGCTCGGGATCGAACGCGGTCGGGCGCGCACCGTAGGGCAGGGCGCGGAACGACGCGGACCGGGCGGCGAACGGCATCTGGCGGTGGTGGGCGCAGGGATCGAGCGCTAGCCCGAGCGGACGCTTGGCCGAGGCGAACAGCGCCAGTTCGGGGTTGTGCGCCATGAAGTAGAGCGGGGAGACGGTCATCCGGACGCCGCGCCGGCGCAGCGCCGGGAGTAGGCGCTGCTGCTCGTGTCCGAGCCGGGGAACGAACGCCGGCTCGGCCATGGTCGGATGCGAGGGCAGATGATCGTCTTCGGACACCTCTGGACAGGATGAAGGGCGTCCCGGACGCGACCGGTGCAGGGGATTGGTAATCCGTCCGGCAGCTCTGCCACAATCGCGCGATGATACGAACACATGTTCGATTCGCGCGGGGCCGCGATGGAGTGAGGGTCGACCGCTCACGGTCCGGCCGACGTGGTTGGTTGACTGAGCCCGTGCCGAAGCGTCACAACGAGGTCCGCGACCCGCTCCACGTGTTCATCGACTTCGATCACGCCGAGCGGGCGGTGATCGACTCCCGGCCGTTCCAGCGGCTTCGTGACGTCCATCAGCTGGCGCTGTCCTATCTCGTGTATCCGGGCGCGTCGCATAAGCGCTTCGAGCACTCGCTTGGAGTGATGGAGGTGGCCGGCAGGATCTTCGACGTGGTCACCCGGCCCGACAAGGTCAACGACGCTGTGCGCGACGTGATTCCGGAGCACGGCGGGCCAGAGCACCAGTACTGGCGGACGGTGCTGCGGATCGCTGCGCTGTGCCACGACCTCGGGCACCTGCCGTTTAGCCACGCGGCCGAAGAGACGCTGCTGCCGGATGGCTGGGATCACGAGCGGCTCTCGCGCGAGATCATCCACTCGCCGGAGATGGCGGCCGTGTGGGAGTCGATGCCCCGCCCCAAGCCGGATCCTGACGACATCGTCAAGCTCGCGCTCGGCCCGCGGAAGATCGAGAAGCTCGATCTCGGGCTGTCGTTCGATCCCTGGCAAGCAATCCTGGCTGAGATCATCGTCGGTGATGTGTTCGGCGCCGACCGGATCGACTACCTGCTGCGTGACTCGCTGCACACCGGCGTCGCCTACGGGCGCTTCGATCACAATCGCCTGATCGGAACGCTGCGCATCATCCCGGGGGCGCCGGAGGGTGGCGACGGCAACGTCGACACCGATCCGCAGCTGGGATGCGAGCGCGGCGGGTTGGAGTCCGCGGAGGCGCTGATGCTGGCGCGCTACTTCATGTTCGCGCAGGTCTACTACCACTCGGCGCGCCTGGCCTACAACGAGCATCTCAAGGACTTCCTGACCGCATGGCTGCCCGGCGGGAAATTCCCGACCGACATCGACGGCCATCTCGCCGTGAGCGACAGCGACGTGCTGACGGCGATCCGATCCGCCGCGGCAAACCCCGCGTCGGATGGGCACGACCCGGCCCGCCGGATCGCCTACCGCGATCACTTCCGGATCGCCTACAGCCGCCGGCCCGACGATGTCGGCACCCGTTCGCTGGCGACCGCGGCGATCGCCGACGCGGCCGAGAAGGAGTTCGGAGCGGAGAACATCAGGTACGGCGCCAGCCCCCGGCGCGGCGACCCGCCGGACTTCCCGGTGCTCGATCGCGACGGCTCGAGCGTCTCGTCGCTGTCGTTGTCCGAAGTCTTGACCAAACTACCGGCCTCCCGCGACGAGTACGTATTCGTGGAGCCGTCGCTGCGGGACCGCGTGAAGGCGTGGATCGGCGAGCACCGGGACGACATCATCGAACAGGCAATGGCCGAACAGGCCCGACAGGAGGAGGTGACCTGATGAACCGACTGGCCCAAGAGGCCATTCTCGTCGGTTTGGCGCGGCGGCTGCACGACCGCGGAAGCTGGGGCGGCGAGACGCACCTGCAGAAGGCTGCCTACCTCCTGCACGAGCTCGGGGGCGTCCCCTTCGACTTCAACTTCATCCTCTACAAGCACGGACCGTTCTCGTTCGAGCTGCGTGACGAGCTCGGCACGATGCGTGCCGATCGGCTGATGGAGCGTCAGGTCCAGGTGCCGCCCTACGGGCCGAGGTTCGTGGTGACCGACCGCGGATGCGAGCTGGAGACGCGGTTCGCCCGAACGATGGAGCGCTACGGCGACGTGCTCGACTGGGTTGCCGAGCGTCTTGGCGATCGCGGCGTGATGGAGCTCGAGCGCCTCGCCACCGCCCTGTGGGTGACCCGAGAGCTTGGCGACGAGGCATCGGTCGATGACCGGGGGGCCCGTTTGCATCAGGTCAAGCCGCATGTATCCATCGCCGATGCGGCAGACGCCGTCAGCGAGATCGACGAGATGCTGGCAGAGGCCTCGACCGTCTCCTGCTAGCGGCCACAGTCGTGAGCCCGGATGTGCGGGGATGATCGCTCGAGCTCTTCGAACTCCGCGGCCCAAAATGCGCTTGCGGTGTCAAGAAATACGCCTACGGACGCTGGGCGGCGCAGGTGCCGAGACGGGCGGGCACCTGCTTACCCAGCTACAGGCTGATGGCCTTGGCGATTGTCGCGAGGACGGCTTCGAGCTCGGACGCCATGTCCCCCACCTGGCCGGAGGCCTGCTCGATCGACTTGCGAGCCGAGGAGTGGTAGCGACGGACGGTGGCCAGACGGTCGAGGCTGCGGCGGCCCTCGTCGATGAGGGCGGTGATTCGGTCGAAGTCGACGTCCGACGTCGGATCGGCAAGCTGGCGTCTGACCGTCATCCTCGCCCAGAGGCACGCCAGGCGGAGGGCGCCGTCGTCGACGACTTCCTTGTCGAGGACGACGATCGCATAGTTGCCCCAGAACTGGAATGGTCCGGCGACGGGTGAGTGCTCTTCGCGACTGAAGACCGCAATCCCGACGCCCGACTCGCGGTTGGCCATGGCCCGCTCTAGCTCTTCGAACGTGGCGTTCTTTCCGAGCTTCCGGTCCTTGAGCTCGAGGACGTAGCGGGCGGTGGCGCCGCGCGTGTCGTCGAGGCAGAGCGTGACCACCTCGTCGCCGGCCCGGGAGCCGGTCGCGCCTGTCTGGTACCCGACGCGCTCGGCGACGTCGGCATGGGCGGCCGCGACACGTGAGATGGTGCTGTGTACGAGCTCCTCGTAGCTGAAGCCCTTGCCGGTCGTCTTCTCCAGGAGCTCGGCTTGGGCCGTCTTGACCGCGATCCTCTCCGAAATGTCGTTGAGGGCCCGGGTCAGTGTCTCCTCGCTCTCCTTGACCCTCTTGATGATCTCCGCACGATGTCGGCCGAGCGGGCTGTGCGCGTCGTCCGGGTCGATGATCCGCCGCATCGCGTCGAGTTGTCGCTGTCCGGCCTCAGTGAAGATCCGGTCGAACGCGGCTAGGACGCCCTTTTTGCTGTCCGGATCGAAGGTGTGGTCGAGCAGCTCGTCGAGCTGTCCGCGGAACGCCGTGAGCGCCTTGGTCAGCGCCCCCGACTCGGCGTCCAGGAGCTCATCGCCGATCTCGCCGAACTGCTTCATCGTGCCCTCGAGCCTGCCGTCGAGCTCGTGGGAGAAGCCATCGAATGCAGCCTGGACAACTGCGGTGTCAACCGATGTCTGGGCGAGGCCAAGCGCGCGGGCGCCAACTTGCATGACGCGGTGGACGGCGCTTTCCGCGTCGGGCGAAGCCGACACGAAGTTCACGACCTCCGGGTCGCGCTCTTCGAACCCATCCAGCTTGAGCGCTTCGTCCTGGATCCGTGCGGTGGCCTTCGTGATGATGATGTCCGTGGGCATGGATGCCCTTTCTCCTGGGGACCCCGGGGGTAGATGGGCCCACGTCGGACGATTAGACTGGGGAGTGGAATCCTGTCCGAGTCGTCCGACTTGGCCTGGTTTTTGGGGGTCTGCCTGGCAGGGCAGGCCCCTTCTTCTCGTAGGGCGAGATTACGCTGTTCGCGCTACGTGTCAAACGCATCGAGCTGTGCAGGTGCAGCGGGTAAACGGTGGCGCTTCTAGCTCCATAGATGGAGCGTTTTAACCGGAGTGACCACTGCAGGTATTCTCATCGAGGATGACGGTTTCAGCGGGTCGACCTACGCCGAAGTGCCCGAGCCCATGCCACGGTTCATGCGGCAACTACTCCAGTCCCATTGTCAGTGCACCCAGCAGGGCATTCCTGTCAGTCCAATTCCAGTGCATCGTGAGTTCAATGCTCAGCGCAGCACGCCCCGCCGCAAGCGTTTGGAGTTTCGCCAGGTGACGGCCTCAGAGCAGGCGTTGACGCTGGCCGAGCGGGCGAATGTGCGGATGAAGAAGCGCGCTACAACAGTCCGCTACCGGTTCGTAGAGCTTCCTCGTGACGCCGGGCCGGGGGCGGTGCCGCCGATGGCGCGACTCATGGCCGGATCCAAGGGAGCCGCGGTACGCATCCGGCTGTACCTCGCCCTGCTATGGATGGCTGGCGGCGGCGATGATCGCCACACCGTCGAGTTTCCCGCGCGCGCGTTCGCGGAGCTGCTGGATCTTCCGGATCCAGAACGGCGTGGCGATCAGCGTGTCCGTAACGCCTTGAGGTTGTTTGAGCGTGAGCGCCTGCTGCTAGCCGAGAAGCGGCCCGGCAGGCCGAGTTTGCTAGCGCTGCTACATGAGAGCGGCTCTGGCGATACATACAGCCGCCCCGGTGGGCACGCAGTTGCTGCGAAGGAGCGCAACGAGGTCGATGTGGACAACCTGTTCATTCGTTTGCCTCCGGGCTTCTGGACCAACGGCTGGGCAGTGACGCTAGGGGCTCCAGGGTTGGCCATGTTGCTGGTGCTACTCGTAGTCACAAGCAACGCCAGCAAACAGCGCCAGTGGGTAGCGCCCAGCGAGCGCCCCCGCTATGGGCTCTCAGACGACACGTGGACCAGGGGCCTGGCAGAGCTCGCACGCCTCGGTGTGATTACGGTCGGCAAGCGGCCCGTCGGTGACCTGTTCGATCAGAGGCGCGTGCGAAACACGTACTCGGTCAACATCGCGCGCTTGGACGAGGCGCCGGCCTCCGAGTCCTAGGCTTGAGGCCGGGAATTCAGCCAGACGCCTGGACCCGCACACGCCAGGCCCTATCCCGAACCAAGAGGCCAGACCCCCGCCGCGACCACGCGAGGCGCGACTCCGTGGTCGGACTCTCTACCCCGCTCCGCGAGGATCACTTCGCGGACGGCGAACGACCCGCACGGCCCGTAGGGCGCCGACTGCCGCGATACGGTGATCGTCACCGTGGCGAACTTCGCCGGCGAGCTTCCCCTGCAGGTCATCGTCGACGGCCGCCCCCGGCGATCACACTCGCGCTATGCATGGAGCGCCGGCGGGCTAGTGCTGACGATCGCAACGGTGCTGCCCGAGCCCGGGTTGGCGTTCGAGCTGATCTCCACCTACACCGGGCACGCCGACACCGACACGGTCACGACACATTTGACGCTCGGCCAGGGCCGGGATGCCGAGATCGATAGCTGCCGGCATCCGCACGACCAGCTGAACCCGGTCGAGCTCGCACGCGCCTGCGCCTACGACCATGCAAGCCGTCTGATCGAAGCGCTCGGCAACAGCCAGCATCCGGCGAGGGTCGAGCTCGGCGAGCACACGTTCCGCGATCTCGAGCGCGTCGAGTAGGCCGCCAGTCGGCAGCGCCGACCCCTCCCGATGTTCACGCCCTGGCGGGCGCGTGGGAGTCGGGGAACCGGCCCCGCCGCCCAGGCGGGCCACGACCCGCAGGAGGTCTCGATGACCGCTGTTGCTCCGAACGTCCTGATCGCCGAGAACGACGACGCTTCCCGTCTGTTCCTCCATGACAATCTGGAGGCGGACGGCTACGGGCCCGTCTGCGCAGCCGTCACCGCCGCGGCGCTCGGGCTGCTATCGGCAACACTCGACGCGCTGATCGTCGACGTCAACGGCGACACGTTCGGCGTGATCGACGCGATCCGGCACCAGGTCCGCCTGGACATCGACCCAGACCTCCCGATCCTCGTGCTCACATCGCACACAGGCGAGCTGCACCGCACACGGCTCCGGGAACGCGGGGCTGACGACGTGCTCTGCAAGCCCTACTCCTACCCGGAGCTTCGCGCCCGCCTCGGCGCGCTGCTGCGCCGCGCAAATGCCCGCCGCACGCCGCACGTGCTGAAGGCCGGTTCGCTGCGGCTCAAGGTCCAGTCCCGCCGGGCGTGGGTCGGCGGGGTCGCGATCGAACCGTTGCGCGGCAACGAGTACCAGCTGCTGCTCGCGCTGATCGCCGAGCCCGAGCGCGTGTTCACCCGCGAGGAGCTGCTCCGCAGCGTCTGGGGTCTCGGGAGCTACGCCCAAACCCGCACGCTTGACTCGCATGCCGCCAGGCTCCGCGCCCGTCTGCAGATCGGCGGCGACCGGTTTGTCCGCAATGTTTGGGGCGTGGGCTACCGGCTCATTGATGGGGCGAACTGCATCTGATGCAACCGGACGGTAGGTAGGTCAGTCCGGGTCGGCAGGCCCGTTTCCCTCCCATGTTCGCACCCTGGGATGTCCGCGTTGACTACCTCGACGGCGACCCGGAGGGCCACACGTGGGTCCCGAGCAACGCGCGCGTCTGCTCCCCGCCGGCCTGCTCATCCTGGAGGCGGCGACGACGCTGCCTTCATCGACGACTGCTCCAGAAGCGGATCTGCTGAAGAGAACGCGACCCGCCCGAACCGGTATGGGAAATCGCGATTTGCTGTCGGCCCAACGGCTTATGCTGATCCTCACATGAGCAACCGAAAGGAGCACAGGATGGGGCAAGGAAACGACAACGACCGATACGTCGTCAAGCGCCCGGAAGGCTGGGCCGTAGTCAAAGAAGACCACGACCGGGCGAGCGCGATCACACATACCCAGCAGGAAGCCATCGATCGAGCCAAGCAAATCACCCACAACCTTGGTGGGGGGGAAATCCGTATCCAGAATCGCCACGGCAAGTTCCGGGACGGGGAGCGCGAAAAGTAGGCTCTGGCCCGCGTCCTACCTAGGTTCCAACGGGAGGGCGCTAGCGCTCACGAAGCTGCAGCGGCCGATCGGGCTATCTGCCCGGCACTGCAGTTGGGGCGATCGTGCACGCCGAACACGCGCTCGCGTCAACGCCTCGGCCGGCCGGCCCCGATCCTCGCTGCCCCATTGTTGCCGCAACAGGCCTAGCCTGACCGCTCCTGCTTCACGGTCAGCAGATCAAGCGCGCCAGCGAAGCGCCCCCCGCGGAGAACGGGATATACCGACCTCATGACATCAGAGGAAGCACAGGATCCGGATCTGACGCGCGCCCGCGATGATCCTCGCCTCCGGCGCGGCAAGGGAGCACCGCTTGGCGACTTCTTTGATGCAGTCGCCGAGGCCGAACGCTCCCGGCGTCTAGCGATGTGGGGCCTCCACCAGTTGGGCCAATCGTTCGACCCGTCCGACTCCCCACTAACCGATCCCGCTGCACAGGCAGCAAACCACCGAGCTGCACTCGCCCACGCCGAGCTGGCAAACGAATACCCCTTCCTTAACGCGATGACGCTCGTCGCGCTCTACAGCGCGCTGGATGCCTTGGTCGAGGACCTCGCCCCAGAGGTGTTCAAGCTACGACTTCGGCTCCAAGGGTCCGAACTCATTACAAAGACGGCGGAGCAGCACCCGGCTGAATGGTCTCAGCTCACGCCCGACCAGCAGAAGGCGCTTGAGGAAGCCGTCTTTGTAACGATGCAGCAGCACGTCGCCGAGCCCAAATACGGACGCGTGCGGGGGGAAGGTGTCGCGAGGTACGAGGCGGTTCTCGCGACCGTAGGCTTGGCAGCTCCGACAGACCGCGCCATTGATCGCGATATGGATGACGCGTTGACAGAGTTCTCAGCGCTACGAGACGTAATCGTTCACCGTGGCGGAAGAGTCGACCGACGAGCGCTGGATGCAGCGCCCACCTTGTTGATGGATGTGGGCAATCTGGTGAGATTGCGCCGGTCGGACTATTTGCGGTACGCAGCGGCTCTGCGCACCTATGGAATGGAGATCGCCCGGCGGCTTATGGGGCCGTCGATATTCGATCTCAGTCTCGCCGACTGGCGGATGAACTACGTTGTCAACGACTGACGGCACCAACCGCTGGGAGTTGCTGGGCGACCTCGCGGCTACGCCGGCTTTTCCCTCGTCGCTCACTCAGTCGTCTGGGCTGGGCTTCCGCTTTCGCGCCAGACATCGGCGACCAGGCCCGCGCTGAGGGGCAGCACGGTGCCTGGCGACTCCGGAACGCGCCAGCACGCCTGGATCCCGCCGCCCACGGCGATCGCGCCGCGATGTGCCCAACCGGGGCGCGGTCGGATCGTCACCATCGCGTCGACGAGGACGTGCTCGGGCCACCCCGCGGCACGCCCGTCGATGAGCTCGACGTTCCACGACATGGTGTCGCCGACTGCGAACAGGTCACCGATGTCGTGGTGCATGGAGCTCCACAAAAACCCCGGCCAGTCCGCCACGGTCACGATTGGAACATCTCTGAACTGCTGGGCGGGTTCGGGTAGCGCCGCTCATGCCGGCGCCGTGCGCCTTTAGGCTCTGCCGTAATGTCCGGCGGTCGGTGAGGTGGTGCGTGAAGCCTGAGCACGATGAGCGGTTTCGCCGGATCGCCGAGGATTACCTCGAGCGTCCTGGCGGCGATTATGCGGAGTTGTTGCGTCGTGGTCAGGTCAGCTCTCCGGAGGGGGTCGATCCGGAGGAGTGGCGGGCCGAGATCCGCGCGAAGGCTCGTGCGGACAATTCGCAGTGGTGATCGGGCGATCGCCGCTCGCCAGCGGAGCATCCCGGAGGATCAAGAGCTTCCCGAGCTGACCGTCGCGCTTGAGCAGGGCGAGGTGCTCCGAGGTCTGGACAAGCGAGCTGAGCAGCTTGGGCATGAGATCCCGCGCTGGCTGCGTAACGACGATGAAGGCATTGCCATGTGCGTCCGGTGTCCGGCCCGAATCTATGTCCGATTCGACAGCTCGGCGCTGATCGTGGATGGCGAAGCGCTCGACGACCCGTGCTCCGGGCCCACCGAGGGTTGAGGGATGCCCAACTCAGAGTGTGAGCTGAGCTTCAGGCTGACTGGTCTGGCGGCTCTTCGGGCTCGGGGCCGAGGAGGCGGGCTGCCGGGTCGGGGATGGGTTCGAGCGTCAGGGTTGTGGGCTCGAGATCGCGGGCGGCGATCGTGATGGTGAGGTCGTCATGGCGGCGGACGGCGACCCAACGGCCGGTGGGGGTGCTCAGTTCGAGGAAAGGTTGAGCGGCGCCGTCGATGGTGATCAACTGTTCGGTCTGCACGGCGCCCATGGCGGCGGCGCGGCGATCGCGTCGGCGTGCTGCGAACCAGAGCGTGGTTGCGGCATCGGAGAGACCGTCGGACTGGGAGTGGTCGTGTTCGTCGTGGACCCACATCTCGAGGGCTCGGCGGGCTCGGCGGAGGTCAGTCTTGTGGGGGTCGCGGATCGAGGTGGTGATGCTGAGATCGGGGGCGGTGAACGGGTCGTTGTCCTCCTCGGGGTGATGGCCGATCGTCAGTTCGGTGAGATGGTCGCCGCTGGATCCGCTGCCGTTGATGCTGGCCGGCCAGGTCTCGGCGGCGTAGATCGGGAAGGTGACGCCGCGGAGCGTCAGCCTGTCTGAGTACCACTTCTGTACCCGCGCCTCGACGCGGTGGCGGGCGACCCGGGCGGCCTTCGCGGCTTCGTCCTCATCATCGGGTGAGGTGAACCGCATGAGCGAACTGCCTGGGCCTTCCTCATGGCCGCACTGCCGGCAGACGACGATGCGGCAGGGTTCCAGCGGGCCGTCGTGGCCGTGACCACCCCGGCCACCGCGCGAATCGTCGGTGGGCAGGACCTCGTCGTAAGCGATGGCGCGGCAGGCGGGACATGACTCCTCACCGTCGGGGACCGCCGTGCGGGTCCAGTCGGCGGGAAGCGGACGCGGAACGGGCGTTCCCGACTCGTCGCGGCAACAGACGACGGGCTCGTGGCCGTCGTTGGGCTGCTCGACGATCGCGGCATAGACGCCGCCGCCGACCGCGGCCGTCACCCGGGTGCCCCGATCGTCGATGACCTCAGCCCTAACCGCGCCGGGCGGCAGCAGGCCGGCCACGATCGAGCGAACGTCATCCAGCCAGGTCTGGGCCGGCCGGTAATCATCGCGGCCACGGAGGGGCTGGCCTCGATCATCGCTGACGTCCCGGGTGATCACGATCTCGCCGTCATCGCGGCGAACGACACCCGCGCCGCCAGGCAGCTCGATCAGAACGGTGGGCATGGACGAATTGTCGCGCCGCCGGCAAGACGACGCGGTTCGCCGATGCTTGGGATAGCAATGCAGCCGGGGTGCGCGGACTGGTTCATCTTCGCGAGTTCGGTGCTGATGCCTGGACGCCGTCGCGGCGGCGCCTTTCAAAGCTGATCAGGCACGACCGCCGCGGACCTGAGCCGACCGATTTTCGCATCCCTGCGGGCTGCGGGTGGGACGGCACAGGCCCGCAGCGGGCGGGCCCGCACCGAAGGAGCCGTCATGGCCAGAAAGTCATCTCGCCGGCTGACCGAGCACGAACGCGCAGAGCGCCGCCGCCAGGACCGGGAGCGTCTGCTCCGCGCCGCCGAGCAGCTGCTGACCTCCGAGGGGTGGAAGTGCTGGGTTCGCGTCCGATCGCAGGCCGGGCTCGCGCGACTGTCGATCTCCAATCAGCTGTTGGTCGCCCTCGCGCGACCGGACGCCACGTTCGTCGCGGGCTTCAACACATGGCTGCGGCTGGGCTTTGCGGTTCGGAAGGGTGAGCGCGCGGTGGCGATCATCGCCCCACTGCCGTTCAAGGAACGCGACCGGATGACGGGCAAGGAGACCGGCGACACGATGATGCTGTTCAAGACGGTGTTCGTGTTCGACCGCGCGCAAGTCGATCCGATCGCCGGACGCGAGCAGGCTCCGCTCGGTCCGCCGTGTGAACCGTTGACCGGCGACTCGCACGCACATCTGCTCGTACCGATCCGGGTGTTCGCGGAGTCGCATGGGTTCTCAGTGTCGTTTGAGTCGATCCCGGGTGAGACGGGTGGGTGGTGCGATCAGAAGGCGCGCCGGATCGTCGTCGACGCAGACACGTCGGCGAACGCGCAGCTGCGAATCCTGATCCACGAGACCGTTCACGCGGTCGGTGTCGGGTATGCCGAGTACGGGCGTCAGCGCGCCGAGGTGATCGTCGACACCGCCACGGCGATCGCGTGCGCGAGCGTTGGATTGCGGGTCGATGGCGATTCGATCCCGTATGTCGCGGGCTGGGGCGAGACCGGAGAGCTGGACGCCGTGAGGGCGTTCGCGACGACGATCGACGAGCTCGCGCGGCAGATCGAGAACGTCCTCGCGGCTGAGACGGCGGCGGAACCAGCCGTGGCCTGACCGTCACGCGCCGCGGTGGGCGTCACGGCGCTCGCCGTAGGCGAGTGCGAGCTTGTCGCTTTCGCCACGGAGGTGGTTCTGTCCAGCAGCGGTCGGATGCGTTGACGCAGCGACGCCTCGGTTGCGCTTACGGGCTGGGACGGTCGAAGCGGTGTTCGCGCTGATGGTGCGGAAGACACTACGCCTGACTGCCCAGCTCATCACCAAAGCCCAGCCAGGCTTCTTCGAGCTGCAAGAAACGCCCCGCCCCACGGAAGCCGAACCGAAGAGATGCAGATACCGCGCCGCCGCCATAGCTGTCAAGCCGATGAAGGCACCGCCGCCATCCATGCGGTGGTACAGCGGGAGTCCGGTTCATCGGCTTGACAGCCGTCCGTCGTCGCGGTCAGGGCAGGGCATCCCCACCCCCGACCCACAGGAGCCCAGATGAGCAACACCGATCTTCCCCCAAGCTTCAAGCAGCTGCGCTATCTGCGGACGCTCGTCAGCCGCGCTGGCCAGACCTTCGCGACCCCCCATACACGCGCAGAGGCGTCAGCCGAGATCCGCCGGCTCAAGTCTGTCCGCTCGGCAGGATTCACCTTCGCTGAGCGGCAGGCGGAGCAGGCCGCCCGCGAGGTCCACGGGGACGTCGCCATCGTCCAGGCCTGGGAAATCGCGGGCCACGGAAGCACCGCTACCTGGAGCCAGCGCTCATGACCGCGCTCGCCACGGAAATGATCGCGGCAGCCAGCCGCGCGGCGGACATACCGGAGGCCAGCGAGGTGTTCCACGTAGAACACCGCTGCGCTCGCACTGGGCATCGCGTCGAGCTCGCCCGCTACGTCGTTGGCGGCGGGAAGGAGCGAATCTTGTTCGGACAACGGGTGGATGGCGTCGTCCGAGTAACCGACGTCCCGGCACACGGGCATGGCCGCGCATACCTCGTCGAGCGTGGGCTCGAGCACGACGGCTACGGCGCGTTGAAAGCGCTCGTCGCCGACTATGTGGAGCAGGGAGAGCTGCTCGCAGCCGTGCCTATGACCGTTTCACCTCTCGAGAGCGAAGCGTCCGAGGAAGTGGCGCGATGATCCTCAAAGCCCACCTCGAAGGCGCTGCTTCCCACGATGTGGGTGACGAGATCTGGCATGTGGCCCTCGGCGACGCCATCCAGGCCGAAGCTGAGTTCATCGTCCATGGCCCCGGATCGGACCTGCTCGCATCGGGTCACAACCAGCTGCGAGATCGGATCGTCGCCGAGATGTCCGAGTCGTTGTCCCAGGTCGGCGACACATACCGAGCGCCGGACGGCGTTCTGTACTCGCTCATCGAACCAGACCCGGTTCAAGACGGCGATACGCTGACCGCCATGAGCTCCGCCGCGCCTGTCGTCGAGGAGGTCTTACGGTTCGAGGACCTTCCGGTTGGATCTCTCGGCACGCGTCGCGCGGTCGTTCGGTGGAGCGACGGCACCGAGGGGGAAGGGCTCAAGTGGTACGGAGACGAGATCCTGATCTGCGAAGGCGATCTCATCGGAAAGACACGCGACCAACTTCGGTCGCTGCACTTCCGCCGCGACCGCGACTGGCTTCAGTCGTAGCCAAGCCCTCTGCGTCGTAGCGCCCACCAGCCCACTCGATGCCTACGCCGTGAGTTCAGAGAGCTGTTCGCGGGCCTCGATCAGCTGCAGTTCGACGTCGCGGTGCCCAGGTCGCTGCGCGACCATTGCCTCGTAGAGGTCCACCTTCATCTCCGCGTGCCGGCGGCGTGCCTGCGCGTAGCTGACGCCGGTCGGTAGCGTGCGTTTGATCAGCGCGTCGGTGAGCGCGAGGACCTGGCTCATCTGCTCCACGATCCACGTCGCGGACATCGCAGTGAGGCCACGCGTGACCGGCTGGGGCTCGTCGCGCTCCGGTCCGCTGCCGCGGCGATGCTCGACGGCCCACGCGTCGAGCCGCTCTCGCACGTGGTCGGGCTCCTCAACGGCGTACGGCGCGACCGTGGAACCGAGATCGCCGTTCTCGCAGTACCGATAAGGGAACAGGATCGCGTCGCGAAAGTCCTGCTCGGACTGAGCGAACCGCTCGCGCGCTGACTCGGGCGACGAGTCCAGCGCCTCGGCGACGCTGGCCCACGGAGCGCCTCGCAGCCGGTCAGCGATGACCGCCGCATCGCCGGGGTGTAGGCAAACAACCGTGACTTCATGCTCAACACGATAGCGGATAGAAGCGGCTAGACAAGACTTAAATCTGTATGATCAGCGCCTATCCGCTACTATCTCGCTCACAAAGCCGAGATCGAAGTCGGCCACAAAGTGAATCGACGTGACTGCAATTGACGGCGACCATGAGGCCGCAGACGCGATCCAGGCGCTCGCCGACCGCATCGCCGACCGGCTGGCGGTGCGGCTGGACGCCCGGCTCGACGCCCTCTGGCGGTCCGCCGGCGACGACCGCCCGGACACGCTCTGGACCGCCCAGCGCGTCGCCTCGCATTACGGCGTCCGAGTGGACTTCGTCTACCGGCATGCTGACGAGCTGGGCTGCGTCCGCATGGGCGGCGGACCGTGCCCGCGCCTCCGCTTCGATCCGAACGCCGTCCAGCAGCGATGGCCGAGCGTCGGCGGCGCGCTGCCAGCCGAGTCTCCCAAGCGCCGGCGCCGGACGCCGCGGCGGCGGAAACCATCAGCAGCAGACACCCATGACCTCCTCGACTTCGACCGCGAGCCCTGAACCGTGATCGCCACCGAACTTAGACTTGGCGAACGTGGCCCGGGCCGCAGCTCCGCCAGCCGGGCCGAGCCTACGAGCCAGGAGGTCTGGATGGAGAAGCGCGCGAGTGGCGAGATCCGCGTACACGAGCGCAGGGACGGCCAGGTCACCTACAGCCTGCGGTTCCGAGTCGACGGCAAGCGTCAGATCCTGACGCTCGGAACCGACACGGACGGCTGGACGCATCGCAAGGCCGAGCGCAGGCTCGACGACGTGCTGGCCCGAGTCCGCGCCGGCGTCTGGGAGCGTCCCGCGGTGGCCGATGAGGTCGCTGACCTCGGCCAGACGTTCCACGTGTTCGCCTCGCGATGGTGGGCTGGGCGCAGGGGCGAGCTACGTCCTCGCACGCGCGAGAACTATGAATGGCGGCTGCGCAAGCACGTGCTGCCGTTCTTCGCCGACTATCCGGTCTCCGAGATCGACGTCGCGCTCGTCGAGCGCTACCGCGAAGAGAAGGTCATCGAGCGCGAGAGAATCGTCGCCGCGGCGGCCGCCGGCCAGCCGCTGCGTGACAAGCGCGGGCAGCGGCGCGTGCCGCTGAGTAACGACAGCATCAACAAGACGCTCGTCACGCTCACGCAGGTCCTCGACAGCGCGGTCGAGCGGGACCTCCTGGCCTCTAACCCGGCCCGCGGCAAGCGTCGCCGGCTCAAGGCCGCCAAGCCGGTCCGCCGCCAGCTCGAAGCCGACGATCTCAAGGAATTGCTCGAGGTGGCCGGTGACATGGACCGTCACCTGTTTCGAGGTCACCGGATCGGCCGGCGGCCGATGATCGCCGCTATGGCGAAGTCCGGGCTGCGCGTCACCGAGATGTGCCGGCTCCGGTGGCGCGATGTCGACGTGCACCCCGAGCGCCTGGTGATCGAGGACGCCAAGACCGACGCGGGCAACCGCCAGGTTGATCTGAGCCTCGACGTCATGGAGGAGCTGATGGCGTGGCGGGCCGAGTGCCAGCCGGCCTCCGCCGACGCCTTCGTGTTCCCGACGGCGACTGGACGAGCCAGGAACAAGGAGAACATCTCACGGCGCGTGCTCGGGCCAACCGTGGACCGCGCGAACGAGCTCCGGGCAGAGCGGGACCGCCCGCCGCTGCCCAAAGTGACGCCGCACGCGCTGCGGCGCACTTACATCAGCCTGATGATCGAGGCCGGCGCGCCGCTGCCCTACGTGATGAGCCAGGTCGGGCACGCGGACTCGCGCACGACGCTCGAGATCTACGCGCAGGTGCAGAAGCGGCTCAGCCGCAAGCAGGTGCACCGCGCCTTCGACGATCTGCTGGCCAGCGCGAGCAGCGCCGCGATCGATGTTCCGACCGCTGCTGGCGGCAAGATGTCTCAGTTGACGTCCGACGCGACGGCTCTCGGTAACGCCGAAGAGCGGTCGTCGGAGGGCTCTACGAACTCGCGTGGTCCACGGCCTGGTCCACGCACGTGAAACCCAACCACCCGAGGATGACCCTCAGCCAACTCAGCCACAGGAAAAGCCCCGCAAATGCGAGGCTTTTCGGGATGGAGCCAGCCGGGATCGAACCGGCGACCTCCTGCTTGCAAAGCAGGCGCTCTCCCAACTGAGCTATGGCCCCGTCCGCCGGCGAGTTTAGGAGTCTCGCCGTCATGTCGTCATCGCCGCCGCCGAGCTGTGTGCCAGCTGCGCGGGCCACGGGCCCGAAGCCCTGCCCGACCGGATCGAGGACTGGGTGCAGGCCAACCCGCATGGTCCGCACACCGACGGAGGTCGCGGTGATGGTCGAGGCCGTCAGTCGCGTACGCGGCGACAGTGATCTGCGCAGGCTCTGGCGTGAGCACGACGAGCAGGACCGTTGCCTGGCCGAGGTCGATGACCTGCTCTCACGGCTGAGCCGCTCAGGTGCCGGCGGACCGCCGGCGGTTGCGCCGTGACCGAGCCGCAGCGCCGCGGCACTCGAGCTAGGCGTCGGCGATCGGGACCAGCTCGAAACTCCCGCAGTTGCGGCAGCTGCCGGCCGCCTTGTAGCCGACGTCGGTGATCACGTGCACTCCGCAGCGCCGACATTCGCAGCGCGCGCGATGCAGTGGCCCCGAGGTGAACGTTCTCCCGGGCCGCGGCAGCTCGTTCTCAGCCGCCTGTCGGGGAGACAGGTCCTGCGAGCGCCCGGTTGGCCGAAGGACACGAGGAGAGAAAGGAAGCGGCGCTGACGTCATGAGACCCAGCTTGTGGTCGCGGGCACCGCCTACAGGGACGGAGTGAATGGATCATTGCGCAGATTTGATGCGCCTCGGCCCATACCCGGACGGATGTCCACCTCCGCCCATGAGCGACCGGAACGTCTGCACCGAGATCGCCGATGTCGCGGCTACTCCCGGCGGGGCCCGGCCCCGGCCGCGAGCAGGTAGATCATCGCGACCAGCAGCACCGGCGCCACGGTCAGGCTCGGGATCACGTCTCCGTGACCAATCCCCGAGGCCGCGATCGCGACGATCATCGTCGCCGCGAGCAGGCCGGCGGTCGGGAGCACCCAGCGGCGCAGGACGAGCAGCGCGCCCCCGATCATCTCCAGGGCGCCGGCGAGGATCTCGAGCGCCGACGGCCACGGCAGTCCGAAGCTGCGAAACGCGTTGAGCTCCCAGTGGTGAAAGACGAACTTGACCAGGCCCGCGAACACGAAGATGACGCCGCTGATCACCGCGACTCGCGCGGCGGATCGATGTTCACCGATCACCGAATCGGGATCGGTGATCAGGCGCCGAGTGAGAGCGAGTGCCATGGCGAGGCTGCGAGCGGCCGCGGAGGTCAGCCGGTCGTCGCCTAGCTCGACGTCTCGTACTCGCGCAGGAAGCCCTCGAACAGGCGCCGGTGACCCTCCTCGTCGTGCAGGATGGCGATCACCATGTCGTTGGTCACCGGGTCGACACCCTCGGTCCGGCCATTTCCTCCTGGATGTCAGCTTGCAGAGACTTGATGATCTCCTGGGCGCGAACTCCATCCGGGTTGATCGAGTTCGCGATGTAGCTCATCACCGTCTCGATCTCCATCCAGTACGCCGTCTTCAGCATCTCGACGATCTGGTCGCGCTCGGTCCGTCGCTCGTCATCGAGAACGCTCTTGGCGGCGGTGGGGCTCATGAGAGCTCTCCTTTCGGTAGCTCAGTGGGGCGGGGCAGCGGGAACGCTGCCTCGGTTCAGGTACCCCGATCGCGAGCTGCATCACCGCCCGCACCCGGCTGCGGGCGGTCATCCGGCGCCGATCAACAGCGCGAGGTAGCCGTCGGCGATCTCGTCGGCCCCAAAGCGGCCGCGGGGGCGGTACCACTGCGCGGTGTGGTTGACCATCCCCAGCAGCGCGAGATGCACGAGGTGGGGATCTACGCCGGCCGGCCCGTGGGCACCGGCCTGCTCAAGCGCGTGCTCCATCAGGCGATCGAACGCCTTGCGGCTCTCGCGCACGCCGCGCCACTGCGCTCCGGACTCGATCGTGTGGCGCTCCTGCTGGAAGACGAGCATGTGATCACGGTGCTCGACCACATTGGCGACCCACAGGCGCACGAGCGAGCGCAGGTGCTCATCCGGGGAGCCATCGTCAACGACGATCTCCCGCGCGCGCGCAAGCAGCGGCTCCATCAGCTGATCGCAGATGCTGATCAACAGCTGCTCCTTGGAGCCGAAGTAGTGGTACACGGCGCCCGTGGCCAGGCCCATCGAGCGCGCGAGGCCCTGCATCGTCGTCTGGTCATAGCCCCGGGTCGCGAACACCTTGGCCGCCGCGAACACCATCTCGTGGCGCCGACGGTCATAGCGGACGCGCAAAGCGGGGCGGGTCGGCCGGTCAGCCACAGGCAGATGCTAACCGGCTCGAATCATCTTTGTTCGAATCACGATTCGAAATCCGAAGCTGCATTCGGTAGGTTGCAGCGATGTTCTTCGCGCTCGATGACGACACCCAGCTGCTGCAGCGTACGGTGCGCGAGTTCGCCCGGGCCGAGGTCGGCCCCGTGGCCGGAGAGCTCGATCGGACCAAGGCCTTCCCGTATGACCTGGTCACCAAGATGGCCGGGCTGGGCTGGATGGGGATCCCGTTTCCGGAGTCTGTGGGCGGGGCCGGCGGCACGACGCTGCAGTACGCGATCGCCGTCGAGGAGCTCACCCGGGTTGATTCGAGCGTCGCGATCACGCTGTGCGCCCACACCTCACTGGGAACCCAGCCGATCTACCTGTTCGGCTCCGAGGCTCAGAAGGATCACTGGCTGCCGCGGCTGTGCTCGGGCGAGCTCCTGGGCGCGTTCGGGCTGACCGAGCCCGAGGCCGGATCCGATGCCGGGAACGTAAAGACCCGCGCGGTTCTGCGCGACGACCACTGGGTGATCAACGGCGCCAAGCAGTTCATCACCAACGCCGGGACCGACATCTCCGGCGTGGTCAGCCTCACCGCCACGACCGCCGGCGCGACCGGTGACGCCGACGGTCATGAGATCTCCAACTTCCTGGTCGCCAACGGGACCCCCGGCTATGAGCAGGGCGAGCCCTACCGCAAGATGGGCTGGAACGCCTCGGATACCCGACCGCTGACCTTCACCGACTGCACCGTGCCCGAGGAGAACCTCCTCGGCCGGCGGGGTGAGGGCTTCAGGCAGTTCCTGCACGTCCTGGACATCGGCCGGATCGGCGTCGCGGCGATGGGCGTCGGCCTCGCGCAGGGGGCGCTGGACGAGGCGCTCGCCTACGCCAACCAGCGGCGCGCGTTCGGCCGCCCGATCGCCAAGTTCCAGACCATCCAGGCCAAGCTCGCCGACCTCTCGGCCGAGATCGAGGCCGCCCGGCTGCTCACCTACAAGGCGGCGTGGCTCAAGGACGAGGGCAAGCCCTTCAGCCTCACCGCCGCCCAGGCCAAGCTCAAGACCGGCCGCCTGGCCGTGCGCGCGACCGAGGAGGCCGTGCAGATCCACGGCGGCTACGGCTACATCGAGGAGTACCCGGTCTGCCGCTTCTACCGCGACGCCAAGATCCTCACCATCGGCGAGGGCACCGATGAGGTTCAGCAGATGGTGATCGCAAGAGCGATCGGAGCCTGAGCGCTCGCGGTGAGCGCCGGGGCGAGGTCAGGCATGGGCGAGGCGCTCCTCCCCCTCCCCGGGTCAGCGCGGATCCGCGAGGTCGGACCGCGGGACGGGTTTCAGAACGAGCCTGAGGTGATCCCCACCGCGGTCAAGGTGCAGCTGATCGAGGCGCTCGCCCGCACCGGCCTGGAGCGGCTGGAGATCACCAGCTTCGTGCGCGCGGATGTGATCCCGCAGCTCGCGGACGCCGCCGAGGTGCTGACCGCGATCGAGGTTCCCGCCACGGTCAGCCGCAGCGTGCTGGTTCCCAACGAGCGGGGACTTCAGAACGCTCTGGCGCTGCGCGAGCACTTCGACGAGATCAACGTGTTCATGTCGGCCTCCGAGAGCCACAACCGCCACAACGTGAACCGCTCGATGGAGGAGTCGCTGACCGGGCTGGAACGCGTCCTCCCGCGCGCCCGGGCCGAGGACCTGCGTTGCGAGGCGGTGATCTCGGTCGCGTTCGGCTGTCCCTACGAGGGCCACGTCAAGCCCGAGCGCGTATTTGCCATCGCCGCCCGGCTCGGGGCCGCCGGCGCGCAGGAGATCGGCTTCGGGGACACCACCGGGATGGCCAACCCGCGGCAGGTGCGGGCGTTCTTCGCCGCCGCCGCTCAAGCGCTGCCCGGCCTGGAGCTCACCGCTCACTTCCACAACACGCGCGGGCAGGGACTGGCCAACGTGTACGCCGCGCTGGAATCGGGCGTGAGCTCGTTTGAGTCGAGCTTCGGCGAGCTCGGGGGCTGTCCGGTGCCGCCCGGAGCGACCGGGAATGTCGCCACCGAGGACCTCGTCTCGATGCTGCACGAGTCCGGGGTGGCGACCGGGATCGACTTGCCCGCCCTGATCGCCTGCTCGCGGCGAGTCCAGCAGCAGCTCGGACGCGAGCTGGGCAGCCACACACTCGTTGCCGGCCCCGTCGACTGGCACCGCTGATGTTCGCGCGGGTGCTGATCGCCAACCGGGGCGAGATCGCGCGGCGGGTGATCCGCACCTGTGATCGGCTCCATCTCGGATCTGTGGCCGTGTTCACCGAGGTGGACCGCAACGCCCCCCACGTTCGCGAGGCCGACCAGGCGATCCCGATCACCTCCTACCTGGAGATCGAGGCGATCATCGACGCCTGCCGGCGCTCGGGCGCCGATGCCGTGCATCCCGGCTACGGCTTCTTGTCCGAGAACCCCGAGCTTGCCCGCGCGTGCATCGCGGCCGGGATCGCGTTCGTCGGTCCACCGCCGGACGCCGCCGCACTGATGGCCGACAAGATCCAGGCCAAGGCCGCCGCGCAGCAGGCCGGGCTGCCGATCGTGCCGAGCTTCACGGAGGCGCAGGCCGCCGCGGACGGGGCCGAGTGCTGCTATCCCCTGCTCGTCAAGGCGGCAGCGGGCGGCGGCGGGCGTGGCATGCGGATCGTCAACGCGCCGGGCGAGCTGGCACCGGCGCTCGCCTCGGCCCAGCGCGAGGCACAGGCCGGCTTCGGCGACGACCGGGTGTTCATCGAGCGCTTCCTGTCCCGCGCCCGCCACATCGAGGTGCAGATCATCGCCGACGTCCATGGCACCGTGCTGCATCTCGGCGAGCGCGAATGCTCGTTGCAGCGCCGCCATCAGAAGGTCATCGAGGAGGCGCCGTCCCCAGTCGTGACCTCCGCTCTGCGCGAGCAGCTGGGTGCTGAGGCGGTCGCCCTGGCGCGGGCCGCGGGCTATCAGGGCGCCGGCACGGTTGAGTTCATCGCGGCTGCCGAGGACCCCGCCGAACACTACTTCCTGGAGATGAACGCCCGGCTGCAGGTGGAGCACCCGGTGACCGAGATGATCACAGGCCTGGATCTCGTCGAGCTGCAGCTGCGGGTTGCGGCCCGAGAGCGATTGACCCTCACCCAGGAGCAGGTGACCCTGACCGGGCACGCGATCGAGGCGCGGATCACCGCCGAGGACGCCACCCAGGGCTTTCTGCCCACCACCGGCCGCGTGCTCGCCTACCACCGCCCGCGCGGTGCCCGGGTCGACGATGCGATCGAGACCGGCTCAGAGATCGACACCAGCTATGACTCGCTGCTGGCCAAGGTGATCGTCCACGCCCCCGATCGTCAGCGAGCGCTGCGAGAGCTCGACCACGCGCTGGCCGACACCGCGATCCTCGGCCTGACCACGACCACCGCCTTCCTGCGCGACCTGATCGCCGTTCCGGAGGTGCGCGATGGCGCGCTGGACACCGGACTGATCGAGCGCGAAACGATCCCGGCCGCGGGCCCGGGGGCCGAGACGATCGCGCTCGCGGCCGCGCTGGTGACGCTGACCGGCGAGCAAGCCGGCGGCGGCGATCCGTTCTCCCGCACCGACGGCTGGCGACTCTCGGGTCGGCGGGCGGGATCCTGGTGGCGGCTGGCGGTCGGCGAAGGCGCGCCGCTGGAGTTGGCCGCCGAGCCGCCGGCGACCTACTCGCCGATCCTCGCCGGGCCCGGCGCTCTGCTGCTCACGATCGGTGGCGAGCGGCGCGAGTGGCGGTACGCGCGCGACGGCGAGGTGACCTGGGTGGCGACCGGGGGCGGCGCATGGGCGGTCCGCGCCAGCGCTGTCGATGAGGCCCAGGACGCGCATTGCGATGGGGACCTGCGCGCCCCGATGCCCGGCTCGGTCCTGCTGGTGCCGGCCAGCCTCGGGCAGACGGTGAGCGCCGGTGACCCGGTGATCGTTCTCGAGTCGATGAAGATGGAGCTCGTGATGACGACGCCCGTCGACGGCGTGGTGACCGAGCTCAACGTGGCGGTGGGCGATCGCGTGCTTGTAGATCAGCCGTTGGCCCGAGTCGAGATGTCGGGATGAGCGTCCTGGGAAGCGAGGTCCGCCCGGGTACGGACGAGTTCCGCGCCAACCTGGCCGCCAACGAGGCGCTCTGCGCGGCCCTGCGCTCAGAGCTTGATCGTGTCACCGCCGGAGGGGGCGAGCGGGCGCGCGAGCGACATCTCAGCCGGGGCAAGCTGCTGCCGCGCGATCGGGTCGATCGCCTGCTGGACCCAGGCACGCCGTTTCTCGAGCTCTCCCCGCTGGCCGCACACGGCCTCTACGACGGTCAGGCGCCGGGTGCGGGCATCATCACGGGCATCGGCCGGGTGAGCGGACGCGAGTGCGTGATCGTCGCCAACGACGCGACGGTCAAGGGCGGCACCTACTACCCGATGACGGTCAAGAAGCACCTCCGCGCTCAGGAAGTCGCACTGCACAACCGCCTGCCCTGCGTCTATCTCGTGGACTCCGGCGGCGCCTTCCTCCCCCGCCAAGACGAGGTCTTCCCCGACCGCGAGCACTTCGGGCGCATCTTCTTCAACCAGGCGATCATGTCCGCGGCCGAGATTCCCCAGATCGCCGCGGTGCTCGGCTCCTGCACGGCGGGCGGCGCCTACGTTCCCGCGATGAGCGACGAGACCGTGATCGTCCGCGGGCAGGGGACGATCTTCCTTGGCGGCCCGCCACTGGTGAGGGCGGCCACCGGCGAGGAGGTCAGCGCCGAGGATCTCGGGGGCGGCGAGCTGCACTCGCGCACGTCAGGGGTGACCGATCACCTCGCCGAGAACGATCCCCACGCGCTGGCGATCGTGCGCGACATCGTGGCCACGCTCGCCCCGCGGCCACCGGTCCCCTGGGAGCGGATCGCGTCCGAGGCGCCCGCCATCGACCCGACTGAGCTGCTCGGGGTCCTGCCCACCGATCTGCGCCGCCCGTACGACGCACGGGAGATCATCGCGCGGATCGTCGACGGCTCACGCTGGCACGAGTTCAAGGCGCTGTACGGCGCGACGCTGGTCTGCGGGTTTGCCCACATCCATGGCCACCCGGTCGGCGTTCTGGCCAACAACGGGATTCTGTTCTCCGAGAGCGCGCTCAAGGGCGCGCACTTCATCGAGCTGTGCGACCAGCGGCGGATCCCGCTCGTGTTCCTGCAGAACATCTCGGGATTCATGGTCGGCCGCGACTACGAGGCGGGCGGGATCGCCAAGCACGGCGCCAAGATGGTGACCGCCGTGTCCACTGCGCGGGTGCCGCAGTTCACCGTCATCGTGGGCGGCTCGTTCGGCGCCGGCAACTACGGCATGTGCGGTCGCGCGTACTCCCCGCGGATGCTGTGGATGTGGCCCGGCGCCCGGATCTCGGTGATGGGCGGCGAGCAAGCAGCGGCGGTCATGACCGCCGTCGGCCAGGCACAGACCGGCGCCGCGCTGCGCGAGCAGTACGAGGCCCAGGGGCATCCCTACTACGCCACCGCCCGGCTCTGGGACGACGGGGTGATCGATCCGCGCGACACGCGCGATGTGCTCGGACTGGGGCTGGCCGCGGCAAGCAATGCGCCGCTAGCCGACGTGCGCTACGGCGTCTTTCGGATGTAGGCGGCGCGGCCGCCTCAACCGTCGAAGTCGAAGTCCTTGGGCGGGCGCTGCTCGAACCAGAGCCGGTCGTGATCCGGGGTGTCCTGGAGGAACTCTGGAGTCTCCTCCAGCACGTCCTCGTCCTCGCCGGGCGGCGCGCCGTGCTCGTGCGATCCCGCATGGGCGCCGCGCTTGCCCGCCCCCGCAGCCTCCACGTCGAACCGCGGAGGTTCCTCGAGATGCTCGGAGCCGAGCGTGGCCGCGACGTCGTACTCGGCGGTGTGATCGGCGTCAGCGTCCAGCCGCTCGGAGTCGGCTCGGTGCGGCGGCGGGGCAATCCCCACCTGCGGCCCAGCGTGCGGTTCGTGCGCCGCGGACGGTTCGTCATAGCTCCAACTCGGCTCGTCCTCGTCGGGCTCGGAGCCGGGCAGCGGGGAGGACGCCGCCTCGTCGAGCGCGTCAGAACCGACAAGGCCGTCGTCAGAGATCGCCCCAGGCGCTGCGCCGACCTCGCCATCGGCCTCAGGCTCGCGGTCGGAATCACCGCCAGGCACGCGCTCTGGCGTGCGCCGGACGGGACCCAGCGCCTCACGCTCGGACCGCTCGACTTCGGTGGGGTCGGCGCCGTGCCTGCGCTTCAGGTCAAGATGCTCTCGGATTGCGTCGTCGAGTAGACCCATGCCCAACAGCGTAGTAGACATCGCGGCCACATTCCGGGCTACTGCGCCCAGCCCGGCGGACCCCTATCAGCGCTCCGGTTCGCTCACCGGGACGCGAACGCCGAGGATGTCGGCAGTCCCGGCGTCGGCGCGTACCGTGCGGTTCTTGCCCTGGCGCTTGGCGGCGTACAGCGCGGCGTCGGCGTCCGCGATGAGGCTGTTCTTGTCGCCCTCGGTGGTTGCGGCGACGCCGAAGCTGGCGGTGACCTTCAGGACGCCTTCTGAGCCCACAAGCGGAATCTCGCTGGCCTCGATCGTCGCGCGCACGCGCTCGGCGATCGTGTACGTGCCGTCGAGATCGGTGTGGGGCAGGATCAGGCAGAGCTCCTCACCGCCATAGCGGGCAGCCACGTCGACATCGCGCTTGGTCTCGCGCAGAATCGATGACACCCGACGCAGGACCCGGTCTCCCTGCTGATGGCCGTAGCCGTCGTTGACGGACTTGAAGTTGTCGACGTCCAGCATCACCAGGCCGACCGGATACGTGTAGCGCCGGACCTCCTCCATCTCGGCGCTGAGCAGTTCCTGGAAGTGACCGTGGGTGGAAAGGCCGGTGAGGTCGTCGGTGATCGCCTGACGTCGCGCGTCGATGTGCTCCTGCACGTTGTCCAACGCCAGAGATGCGCGCGCGGCGAGGAACCGCAGGAGCGCGAGATCATCCTCGGAGTAAGGACTTCCGGGCCGCAGGACAGTGATCACGCCGTGAGTCGGACCGCCCGGGCGCATCGCGCTGAGCGCGACGCTGGCCGCATTGAGCTCCTCGCCGCGGGCCTGACCGACTCCGTCATGCTCCAGCGCAGCCTGCTCGGAGTCGCGCACGGTCACCTCGAACCCATCCAGCTTGCCGAGGTGCGTCACCTCAATCAGCGGCTGGTCGGTCTCCTCGCGAGTGCTCAGGCGCCCGCGATCCGATGTGGTGGCGTCCATCGCAGTCTTGAGCGCGAGCTCGAGCAGACCGGTCCGGTCGAGGTTGGAGGCGAACGTGTCGCCGATATTGCGGATCGAGCGCCGGACCCTCGCCTGCTCGCCCTCGAGCTCCGTGAGCCGGGCCTGCAGCTGAGCGGACATGTTGTTGAACTCGGCGCCGAGGGCAGCGAACTCGTCGTTGCCGTGGGTCGGCACCGGCGAAGAGAAGTCTCCGCCCCCCAGCCGGCGAGCCGCCTGCAGGAAGCCCGACACCTGGCGCTGCAACGCCCGCGAAGCGATGAACGCGAAGCCGAACGCGAGGAGCACGAACCCGGCGATCAGCAGCCCCACCACCAACCGGTCAGAACCGACCGCACCAGCGGTCAGCGCTCCGTTGGACAGCACGCTGACCCGCACGCGCTCGGTTCCGAATCCGGGAAGGCGGAAGGTCAGCACCTGGTAGGTCGCGCCGCCCACCGTGATCGCGCCCGCGGCCGGCAGCGCCCGCGACCGAGCCGCCGCCAGCGTCGCGGCCAGCGTCCGGCCGCCCTGGCGCACGACGAGACCGAAGCCTGGGCCGTGCATCTGGGCGGCGTACTGCCCCGCGGTCAGCTCGGAGATCTGGATCGTCCGATCCGGCTGGCGGCCATGACCGGCGAGAATCGCCAGGCCGGGAGCGACGGCGGAACGGTCACCGGCGTCGGCGAGCACGCGGGCACCTTCGGTAACTCTCAAGCGAGCGATCCCGACCTGCGTGTCCAGTCCGGCGACCCGCGTGCGCAGGGTGCGCCCGTCGGCCGTGGCGAGCAGGCGCGCGACGCTGCGGGCGTCATAGCTCGCCCTCCGGCTCGCCTCGCCGTAAACGCTGGCGGCCGCGCTGGCCAGGCCATTGGCCCGCGCCTGCGCCTTACCGGAGCGGCTGTCGTCGATCAGCCGCACCATGAGAATGCCGACCACGCTCATCGGCAGCATGACGATGACCAGGAAGAAGATCGTTAGCCGGGTGCGGAAGCTCATGATGTTCCGGTTGCTGAGCCTATCGGCGCTCTCCCCCGCTGTGACAAGTCTGCGATCAGGATCACGGGGCCCGCGCCGTCGCCGGGGCGAGGTTAGAATCTGGATCACCGTCCGGCTCGTGCCGGCGCCCGGGGCTATAGCTCAGTTGGGAGAGCGCCTGGATCGCACCCAGGAGGTCGCGAGTTCGAGTCTCGCTAGCTCCATTTCTTGGATCTCCTTTAGCTGCAAGAGAATGCGCCTGGGGGCAGTTGGCTGGGGTCGTGGGCGACGGCTTTACGGGTACCAGACGGGTACACGAGCTTCCGCAGAGACCGGGGGAATCGTCAGGGCCGGCGGAAGATGTCGTGCGTCCCTATCCGCCGCCAGACGATGTGCGGCTCATTCCGGAGCTCGTCCCCATATTCGAACGTCGCGCGCCCGTCAGCCGCCCAGGTCATCTCCCAGACGCCCGGATAGCCCTGCACACGCTTGACCCGTAAGCCGGGCCGGAAGCGCCCGGCACCGAGGTCGGCGATGAAGTTCTGAAGCGCCTCGCGATATGCGCGCTGCTGCTGCGGTGTCAGGCTCCGCCAGTCGCGCCAGAACGACGCGAGGACGTCATACGTCGGCATCAGACGAGCCGGATCGCTCGTCCAGGGCCGCGAGAAGCTTCTCGTCGGTGCGGAACCGATCAACACGCCCGGCGGCCTTATCCGCCTCGGCCTCACGTTCCTTTCGCTGCCACTCCGGCGTCCAGAACCAAGCCTGATCAGGATCGACCGGCCCGGCAACGATGCCGCGGAGGAGCACGCCGGCCCCCTCCACGGCAGTGTCTGGCAGTTCGTCGACCAGCTTGTGCAGTTCGGCTCGCGTCACGGACCTAATTCTCGCACCGAAACGCCGCTCGTCGGTGCGGATGGCGATCCGCGCATCAGCGATTGCTTCTTCTGCAGCCAGGTGAGAGCCGGTGTCGGGAACGCAGACGGAGCGGTGTCGGGAACGCAGACGGAGCGGTGTCGGGAACGCAGACGGAGCCGGTGTCGGGAACGCAGACGGAGCCGGTGTCGGGAACGCGGCCGTGGCCAGTGCGTTAGGTCGGGATTGTGGTACGGCGCCTCAGGGTTGCGCCGGTCGTTCGGCCGGCGAGCGGTCGAGCTGTGGTCGCGGCCGGCGCCTCGCCTCAATGACGTCGAGGGCGGCCTGATACGCGAGGGCCTCGCGGCACGCCTACCCCGCGGGAACGTCGGAACCGCAACCGAGCGCCGCTGGGCAGCTTGTAGCAGGGACCCCATAAAGGCGCCTTGACAGGCAGCCGCAGGGCTGCGTATTGTAAGGCAGCCCAATGGCTGCCAATTCGCACATCGACGAAGTGTTCAGGGCGCTGGCCGATCCAAGCCGGCGGGTGCTGCTCGACAGCCTGAACGAGCGCAACGGCCAGACGCTGCGCGAGCTGGGCTCCCGGCTGGACATGGCTCGCCAGTCGGTGAGCAAGCACCTCGCCGTGCTGGAGGCGGCCAATCTCATCACGAGCATCCATCGCGGCCGGGAGAAGCACCACTACCTCAACGCGGCGCCGATCAACGAGATCGCCGAACGCTGGATCACGCGGTATGAGCAGGACCGGGTCCACGCGCTCGCCGATCTCAAGAGAGCACTGGAGGACACACCTGTGGATAAGCCCTCGTTCGTCTACACGACCTACATCAAGACCACTCCCGAACGGCTCTGGCAGGCGTTGACCGAGCCGGCCTTCACCGAGCGCTACTGGGCGACGAGCCTTGACTGCGACTGGAAGCCCGGCTCTGCCATGATCTGGCGCACGCGCGGGGTTACGATCTCTGACCCCGAGCAGGTCGTGCTCGAGTCCGAGCCCTACCGCCGGCTCTCGTACACGTGGCACACGTTCACCCCGGAGTGGGCGGAGTCGTTGAATCTCGCCGACCACGCGCGCGAGCGGTTGGCGGTCGAGCCGCGCTCGAAGGTCAGCTTCGAGATCGAGCAGCTCGGCGAGCAGGTCAAGCTGACGGTGATCCACGACGAGCTTGCGCCCGGCGGCCTGTTGGGTTCGCTCATCAGCGGCGGCTGGCCGCGCGTCATCGCCAACCTCAAGACGCTGCTGGAGACCGGGGAGACGCTTCCGGACGTCCAGCAGAACACTCCGGCCAAGCTCGGGCTCACGCAATGACCACCATGGCGATGGGCCCAACCCTCCCGGCGTCGATTTCGATGATGGCCGCGATGATGCTGCCAGGCGCGGTTCCGGTGATCGCGCGTCGCGCTCGGGAGCGAAATGGCCTGCTCGCCATCCCTGTTCGGGGGCTCCTACCTCAGCGTCTGGGCGCTGGCCGCCGTGGCGATGTTCCTGCTTTATCGGCCGCCCGGCGCGGTGACTGCCGGCACGCTGGTGGTCGGCGCGGGCCTGTACGGGCTCACACCGCTCAAGCGCGAGTGTCGCCGCCGCTGCCGCGAGCGAGCCCGCTCGGGCCTGCACTTCGGCGCCTACGGCGTCGGCTCGAGCATCGGGTTGATGCTCGTGCTCGTCGCCGCCGACGTCATGAGCATCGCGTTGATGGTCACGATCGCGGTCGTCGTCCTGGTCCAAAAGCTACTCCCACCGCATCCGGCCGTTGACGTGCCCGTGGCGCTGGTGATCGTCAGTTTCGGCGTCGCCATCGCCGTCCAACTGAAAACCATCTAAGGAGACAAGCATGAGCACCCAAACCACCGCCACTCGCGAGCAGTGGCTCGCTGCCCGCCTGGAGCTGCTTGAGGCCGAAAAGGAGCTGACCCGTCGCAGCGATGCCGTGGCCCGCCAGCGCCAGCAGCTGCCCTGGGTCCCGATCGAGAAGGAATATCGCTTCCAGACCGAGGCTGGCCACGCGTCCTTGGCCGACCTGTTCGACGGGCGCTCGCAGCTGCTCGTCTATCACTTCATGTTCGGACCCGAGTACACCGGCGGGTGCCCCTCATGCTCGGCGATCGCCGACGGGTTCAACGGCTCTGCCATCCATCTTGAGAACCACGACATCGCCCTGGTCGCGATCTCGCGCGCTCCGATCGACACGCTTCAGACTTACAAGCGCCGAATGGGCTGGACCTTTCCCTGGGCCTCATCGTTGGATGACGACTTCAACTTCGACTTCAACACCTCGTTCAGCGAAACGCAGCAGCGCTCGGGCTCGGTCAACTACAACTACCGGCCGAAGGACATGACCTGGGTTGCGGAGGGGGGGACCTCGACGCATGCCGCGATGTGCGGCACCGACACGGCCACCTACGCGCGCGAACACCCCGGCATGAGCGCGTTCGCCCTCGCCGAAGGCGTCGTGTACCACACCTACTCAACCTACGCCCGCGGCCTGGACGGACTGTGGGGCATGTACCAGTGGCTCGACCGGGCGCCGAAGGGGCGCAACGAGTCCGGGCCGTGGTGGCGTCGGCGCGACGAGTACTAGCGCGCCTCAGACGAGCCCGGGTCCTTTGAGCAAAGTCAGAAGACACATCGGGCAACCATCCGCACCGTTGGGCGCCACTGCATCATCGCCCCCTGGAATACTTTTCCTCCGATGGCAGATCTTCCCGTGGGCGAAATCATCGAAGGCCTCTGGCGGTTCGAGGCGCTTCACCCCGAATGGACGCAGGACGAAAGCGGCGAGGACGGCTGGGGCCAGATCGTCGCCTGGTGGGCTGTCGCTATTCCGAGCGGACTTGTCTTGATCGACCCGCTCGTCGAGGACTGGGACGCCCTTGATCGCCTGCTCACTGATCGGGGTGGCTGTGCCGGTGTGGTGCGGACCTGCCATTGGCATCAGCGCAGCATCGCGGACGTTGTGAGCCGGTATGACGTGGAGGTATGGGCAAAGCGCCATCCAGAGAAGCGGGCGCCAGATGCGTCTCACCATTCCGTGGGCGACCGAGACGAGCTCTTTGACGGATTTCGGGTGTTCGCCGTAGAGCGAGCCGATGAGATTGCTCTGTGGCTTCCGCGTCAGGCGGCGCTTGTGTTCGGCGACGCGATGCTGCGCGGCGATACCGGTCAACTGCGCGTCTGCCCCGAGTCGTGGACACAACCCGAGGGCGGTCCGGCTCGACTCAGGGCTCTACTTCGTACGCTGACCGAGCTCCCAGTTGAGCATGTTCTCGTGTCCCACGTGCCGCTCGTCCTGGGCAACGGGGTCACAGCCCTGAGGGCTGCCACCAGCTGACAGTTAGCCGCGTGCGTCATGATCGCCAGCGTCCAGGCCTCCCGGTCCGGCCGGGCGAGGGGTCCACGTCGTTCAGGCAACCACCCCACTCGGGCCTCAGCCGTGCATTACCAAAACCGACGCCGGCGTCAGAACGCGAGCAAGAGTGGCTGCTCGAGCAATTCGCGGATGCGGAACAGGAACTGCGACGCCTCGGCTCCGTAGAGAATGCGGTGATCGCACGAGAGCGTCAGCGTCATCATCTCCCGGTCCACGATCTCCCCGTCCACCCTCGCGAGAACGGTCCTCGTGGCGCCGACGCCGAGGATTGCCGCCTGGGGCGCGTTGATCACCGGCGTGATCGCGGTCATGCCGTACATGCCGAGGTTCGACACCGTGAACGTCGCGCCTGACAGCTCCGACGGGGTGACCGTCCCCTGGCGCACCGCCGCGGCGAGCCGCCTGACCTCGCTCGCGATCCCGCCAATCGAGCGGGAGTCGGCGTCTGTCACCGTCGGCACGATCAGCGCCCCGTCCGCCGCGACGGCGACGCCGATGTTGATCCGCGAGTGCAGCTCGAAGGATCCGTCCTTGTAGGAGCCGTTCGCGACCGGGAACTCCCGGAGCGCAAGTGCCGCCGCTTTGACGATGAAGTCGTTGACCGACGGCGGCCGGTCCGTGGCGGCCTTCAGCTCCGTTCGCAGGCCCAACAGGAGGTTCATGGTCACCTCCGTTTGGACCTGGAAGTCCGGGACCGTCGCCTTTGTCTGGGCCATCCTTCTGGCGATGAGCGCTTGGACGCGGGTCAGCGGCCGCAGGGTCGATTGATCCTCGGCGCCGGTGGTCCCGTCCCCCGATGGCGGCGCTACCCGGGGGGTCGAGCCTTCACGCGAGTCTGCTGCGACGGCGGCGAAGACCGGCGGTGGCAGGGTGATCGCCGCAGCCGCGGCGACGTCGGCGCGGGTCACGCGACCGCGGGGTCCGCTCCCGCTGACTCCCGCGAGATCGATCTTGCGGTCGGCCGCAAGCCGCCGTGCGAGCGGGGTGGCACGCACGGCGGCTCCGTCGCCACCCGAGGCATTCGCAGTTGTTCCGGCGGTCGGCGCGGCGGGCTGCAAGGCCCGCGGTACGGTCCGCGTTCCCGGCGCGTTCCGGGGCGCCCGCGGGACGGTTGACGTTCCCGGCTCGTTCTGGGGCGCCGGCTCGTTCTGGGGCGCCGGCTCGTTCTGGGCCGCCGGCGTCGCAGCGGGAGCGTCCTCTGGCGTGCCGACGCCGAGCCGGGCGATCGGCTCGCCGACCACGAGAGTGGCGCCCTCGCTCGCGAGGATCTCGAGGATGCCGGCGTTGGGCGACTCGTAGGTCATCGTGGCCTTATCGGTCTCGATCTCCACCAGCTCGTCGCCGATCTGGACCGGTTCTCCGCTCTGCTTTAGCCAGCTGAGGATCGTGCCCTCCTGCATCGAGTCAGACAGCCGCGGCATGGTGATGTCGGTCATCGGGAGCTCTCCTCGATCAGATCGACGGCCGCGCCCACGATCGTGTCGACGTCGACGCCGAAATATCCGTACAGGTCACCAACGTCGCCGGACTGGCCGAAGTCATCGACGCCGAGACAGGCGATCGGCTGACAGCGCACGGCCGATAGGAAGCTGAAGGTGTGCGGGTGACCGTCGAGCACGGTCACGATCGGCGCGGCACGGGCAGTGGGGAACAGCGTGTCGAGGATCTGCTGGTCGCCGTCGACCTTGCCAAGTCCCTGCCGCGCCCGGAACGCGCGGAACACGAGATCCGCCGACGTCAGACACACAACATCGACCGGGATCCCGCCCTCGACGAGCTCGTCCGCGGCCTCGAGCACCTCGGGCATGATCGCGCCCGCGCCGACGAGGGTCACGTGAGGCGTTTGCGCCGCGCGATGGAGCACGTACCCTCCGGCCAGCACACGGCGACGGCGCTCCTCGCGCTCGGGGCCAGCTTCGGGCACCGCCGCCAGGTCCTGGCTGATCGGCCGGGTAGTGAGCCGAAAGTAGGCCGAGCAGCCGTCAGGGCGGCCGAGGCGCCCGAGCGCCTCCAGCAGCGTCCACTCGAGGTCCTGGCCGAAGGCCGGCTCCCAAGCCACGCAGCCCGGCTGCTCCAGGCCGACCGACGGGGTGATGATGGATTGATGCGCGCCGCCCTCGGGGGCGAGGGTGACACCCGACGGGGTACCGACGAGGATCGACTGGCCACCCGAGTACATCCCGAACGACCAGGGCTCGAGCGCGCGGTTCACGAACGGGTCATAGATCGTGCCGATCGGAAACAGCGCCTGGCCGTCGCGCGACCACGTCGCGCCGAGCTCACCCAGCAGGCCCACGAGGTTGCCCTCGGCGATTCCCAGCTCGATGTGCTGCCCGTGCGAGCTCTCGCGCCACTTGACCAGCGTGTCGGTGTCGTCGGCGAACCAGTCCACCCGATCTCCGGGGTTCCAGATCCCGACACGATTGATCCATCCGCCCAGATTCGTCGACGACGCGACGTCCGGGCTCACCGTGACGACCTGCGCAGCCACGTCGGACGCGTGATGAGCGAGGTCGACGAAGAAGCGGCCAAACGCCTGCTGCGTCGAGGCCGCGCCGGTGTGAGCGCGACCGACATCGGGCGGAACCGCCGGTCGGTCCGCAAGCGTCACCACCTCACGCTCCAGGTTCGCCGCGGCGCGAGCGCACAGATCGGCCTCCGCTGAGCCTTTGCCGAAGCGCGCCCACGGATCAGCAGCGTCAGCGCCGAGAGCATCCGCGAGCTGCTCCCATTGGCCTACGGAAAGCAGCGCAGAGTGATTCGCGGGGTGCCCCTGGGTGGGGAGGCGCCAGGCCTTGATCGTGAACGCGAAGATCACCGACGGACGCTCGGCCACCGCGTCAGCCGCACCGAAGGCCTCGAGCAACGAGCCCAGGTCGTGACCGCCGAGATCCCGGACGGCCCGCAGCAGCTCATCGTCCTCGAGCTGGGCGATCAGCTTCGCTACGTCCCCCCTGCCGCGTCCCGAGCCGGGCAGCCGTTCGCGCAGCTCATCAGGAGCACTGCGCAGGAGCCGCTGGTACTCCTCGTTCGGCATGGCGTCGATGCGCCTGCGCAGCGACTCGCCGCCCGCCCGGTGAAACAACGACCGCAGGAGCTGGCCGTACTTCACCGTCTGCGTGTGCCAGCCGGCGCCCTCGAACATGTCCCGCGCGCGCCCCGCCGCGATGTCCGGCACAATCCGGTCAAGCGATTGACGGTTGAGATCGACGATCCACAGCACCTCGCCGAGCGAGGACACCATCGGATCGACCACGGTCTCCCAGATAGCTCCCTCATCGAGCTCGGCATCTCCCAGCAACGCCACCTGCCGGCACGAGGACCGAGTCCAACAACTGCGCGCCTACTGCGCGTGAAACGCAAGAATCTTGCGTCTGAGCGCTCATGATCGTTAGCCTTGCGACATGACACGCGCAATGCTCGACGATACCGACCACCGGATCCTGGAGCTGCTCTCCACCGACGCCCGCCTGTCGGCCAGCGAGATCGGGCGACGGGTGGGCCTCTCGCCCGCCGCGTCCAAGCGCCGGATCGATCGCCTCGAGCAGAGCGGGATCATCACCGGGTACCGCGTCACGCTCGACCACGCCAAGCTCGGCGGACAGATCGAGGCCTTCGCCGAACTGCGGTTCGCCGGCAGCACCCAGGTCGACGACATCGAGCACGCGTTCCACGACGTTCCCGAAGTCGTCGAAGCGTTCACCACCGCCGGTGACCCCGACGCCCTCATCCGCCTCCGCGTACGAGACCTCAACCACCTCAAGCACGTCATCGACGGCATCCGCCGCACCGGCCGCGTGACCGGCACCAAGACCTTGATCGTGCTCGGAGGACGAGCGCGGGCTCCCGCCCGCCGGATCGAGTAGCCAGCGCGGCGGCAGGACCGCGGCTGGGAAAGGACAGGGCCGCGTCGAGCCCCGGGGGCACGGCCTCAAGGTCTGGCCTGACAGCGCCGATGCAACTGGTTCATGCATTTCGCCCCAACCGAGCGCCGCGTCTCGTGGTTCCCGTCTGTGGCCTACGGAGTGATGGGCATGCTCCTGGCTGCGTACGTGGCTCTTCTCGTCATCCGTCCGGTCGGGCAGCAGTCGGTGGTGCTCGACGGGTGGGGCGTGGCCGGATTTGAGCTGGCAGCCAGCGCGCTCTGCCTGGTCGGCGGGCGACGGCGCCGTCCGGGTCGATCGTCCCGATCGTCCTCGGACTCGGAGTGGGCAGCTGGGGTCTCGGCGATCTCGTCCTGACCGTCGAGTCCCTCGGCGGCGGCGTGGTGGCGTCGCCCTCGGTGGCCGACGGGTTCTATCTCCTCTTCTTCCCGCTCTCCTACGCCGCGGTCCTGCTGCTGGTGCGCGGCGAGACGCGTCGCCTCAGCTCTCCCAGCTGGCTTGACGGCGCCGTGTCCGGCCTCGGAGCCGGAGCCGTCTGTGCGGCCTTCGCATTCGAATCGATCCGGCACAGCGCCCGCACATCGACCCTGGCGGCTGCGGTGAACCTGGCCTATCCGATCGGCGACGTGCTCCTGCTCCTGCTCGTCGTCGGCGGCACAGCGGTCATCTCCGGCCGGCGCAAGGCCCCGTGGCTGCTGCTCGCGATCGGCTTCGCGGTCAACATCGTCGGCGACACCTCAAACCTGCTGCACCACGCGCTGGGCGGCTCGCATCTCGCCGTCGTCGTCGATGCGGCAGCGTGGCCGATCTCGACCTTCCTGATCTCACTGGCGATGTGGCTGCGTACCGGACCCGTCGATCCGCTGGCGACGCGCCGGCCTCCGGGGTTCCTGCTGCCCGTCCTGGCGGCCGGAGCCGGGCTCGCGGTCCTGTTCCTCAGCACGCTCACCGCCGTCAACCGGGTGGCGTCCGGCCTGGCCACCGCGACTTTGCTGCTCGTCGTGGCGCGGACGAGATTGTCGGTCAGGTACCTGCACGCGCAGTCAGACGTGCGCCACCGCCAGTCGGTCACCGATCCCCTGACCGGCCTGGCCAACCGCCGGCGGCTGTTCGAAGCGCTCGACGCGTATTTCGCGCAGGCTCCGGAGGACCGGCGGTCACTGGCGTTCCTGTTCATCGACCTCAATGGTTTCAAGCAGATCAACGACGCGTTCGGGCACCCGGCCGGTGACGAGGTGCTCGGCCGCGTGAGCGTCCGGCTCGAGCAGGCACTGCGATCCGACGATCTGCTCGCCCGCGTCGGCGGGGACGAGTTCGCCGTCATCCTGGTCGGAGCCGGGGCCGAGGACGCGATCACTGTCGCCGCCGCCCTCAGCGCCAGCCTCGACGAGCCGTTTCGATTCGATGCCGTCGGCGCGTCGATCGGAGCGAGCATTGGCATCGCGATCGCCTCCCCGACCGTCCTCGACAGCCACGAGCTGATGATCTGCGCTGACGTAGCCATGTACCGCGCCAAGCTCGGAGCGATCCGATTCGCCCTGTACGACGTCACGCTCGACGGTGCGGGCAGCAAGCTTGGCCTGGCTGACGAGCTCAGCGCGGCGATCGACGGGGATCAACTGCTCCTGCACTATCAACCCCAGCTCGATCTACGCAGTGGCGAGATCGCGACCGTCGAGGCGCTGGTCCGATGGCGCCATCCCGACCGGGGACTGATTCAGCCGCTCACCTTCCTGCCGCTCGCCGAGGAGGCCGGTCTGATGGGCAGGCTGACCCGGGTGGTGCTCGAACAGGCGCTCGAGCAGTGCGCCGGCTGGCATGCCGCAGGACGCCGGGTGCGCGTGTCAGTCAACGTGAGCGTCGGTGACCTGCTTGATCGGGACTTCCCGGATGCGGTCGCGGCGCTGCTGTGGCAGACGGGCCTGGGTGCCGAGTCGCTGATGCTCGAGGTCACCGAGACGAGCATCATCGATGAGTTCGAACGAGCCAAGCACGCGGTCGACCAGTTGCGCGAGCTCGGGATCCTGGTGTCGATTGACGACTTCGGAGCCGGCTTCACATCACTGGCCTACCTCACCGACCTCCCCGTCGCCGAGATGAAGCTCGACCGGCGTTTCATCACGCCGCTCGCGAACGGCACGACATCGAAGAACGCCGACCTCGTCCGGGCGACGATCGAGCTCGGGCACGCGCTCGGGCTCGAGGTCATCGCCGAGGGAGTGGAGAACGATCGTGCCCTGGATCTGCTGCGCGAGCTCGGCTGTGACCTCGTGCAGGGCTTCGGCATCGCCCGGCCCAGCGTGGCCGCCGACGTTCACTTCGGTGATGACCAAGCGCCGGCCGCCCGGCTGACGCCGCCACGGAGCCTGACCATCTCGCGAGCACCCGCACCATCCCGCGAGCATCTGCCGCCAGCCCGCGCGGCGCGCTGAGCGCCGTCCCCGGCCGCCTCGAGATCGAGCAGCGCCCGCTTGCGCTGTAGACCTCCGCCGTAGCCGGTCAGCGAGCCATCGGAGCCGATCACCCGGTGGCAGGGGACGATGATCGAGATCGGGTTGGTTGCGTTGGCCGCGCCGACTGCCCGGGGCGACACCCAGGCCCCGCGCTGGTCACCGGCAAGCCGCTGCGCGAGCGCACCGTACGAAGCCGTCTGTCCGTAGGGAATCCTGCGAAGGGCAGCCCAGACGCGGTGCGCAAACGGCGTCCCGCGGGGCCGCAGCGGCAGATCGAAAGCACGGCGGGCGCCGGCGAAGTAACCCTCGAGCTGGTCAATCGCCGCGGCGAAGTCCTCGGGGCGGTGGTCGGCATCGTCGTGCGCCGGTCCCCGGCTCGGGAACCAGAGACCGGTGAGGGCGGCGCCGTCGCCGGTCAGGGTCAGCGGGCCGAGCGGGCTCTCGTAGACGGTGAACCGGTGGTTGCTCATAACCCATCAAACGTGCCGCCCCCGCGGAACGTGAGGTCACCGACCGAGGATGGCGATGCCCTCGAGCGTCACCGTTCCGCGCAGGACCTGCACGGTGAGGCGGTGGTGGGCAAAGCGGACCAAGCCGCGGTAGATGACCTGCCGGACCCTCAGCCGGCCCGGAGCGTGCAGCCCGATCACCCGGGAGCGGCCGTCGAGCGTCACGCGCGCCACGCCGCCCCGCGCGCCCGTCTCGCCGATCAGGGCGAGCGGTCCGCCGAGATAGCGGAGCTTCAGGGTCGCGCCACGCATCCGGGATGCGATCGCACGGCCCTGCCAGGCGCCACGGACCCGGTGCACCCGCCAGCCGCGGCTGTAGTGGCCGCCCGCCCGCACGCCGCTGGGTACGAGCACGGTCGCCGAGGCGGCCGGGCTGGATTGGCCGGCGAGGTTGGTCGCGGTGACCGTGAAGGCGTAGCTGTGGCCGAGCCGGCCCCGGTAGGTGAGCGAGGTCGCCCGGGTCGCGGAGGCCACGGTGCGCACGCGCGGGACTCGCGCACCGAGGTCGCGGACCTGCACCAGGTAGGAGCTCAGATCGGTCCCACCGGTCGTGGAGGCCGACAGGCGCAGGGGGATCCGCGTCCGGGAGCTGACGGTCGACAGCAGCGCCGGCGCCGTGACCGTGGCCGTCGGCGGCGCCGGTCCGCACGATCGGTTGTAGAGGTCAGATCCAAACGGCGTCGCGCCCGGACCGGCGGCGTAGCCGATGTGGGGCAGGCCGAAGCTGTCCTCGACGCTGGCCAGCATCGAGTAGTGGTTGTAGGCCGTCTCGGTCACCGTCCCCGGCGCGATGCAGGGCGAGAGCAGCACCGCCCCGGTCTGACCGCCGCCGGGACCGTTGATGCCGGGCATCGGGCTCCCGGGACCCGGGATCTCGCCACAGCAGGAGCTCGGCTGCTGGCCGGCGGCCTCATCGAAGAGGACCATCAGCAGCCCGTCCTGACGGTATGCCGGCGAGGCGGTGATCCGCGGGACCCAGGTCTGCAGGAACTGGTCGGCCGAGACCAGGCCGCCGGGCTGGCCGTTCTTGCACGGCGCGTCGTGGCCGTCGTTGCAGAGGTTCGGAGTGATGAAGCTGTAGTTGGGCACCCCCGTGGCGGATCCGAGATCCTGGGCGAGAGCGTCGAGCCCGACCACGTGCGTGTTGCACAGGGTCGTGTCGTCGATGATCGCGTGGAAGTACACGAACGGGTTATGGCGGGTGGCGTACTGATCGGTGGCGGTGGCGCTCTGCGTGTTGTCAGCGGCATTAGCGCGGATTCCCAAACTCGGATGGTTGCGCACTGATCGGCGCGGATGTGCCCGGGTTTGTTGAGGTTTCTGCCTGCGAGACTGCGTGGACAGGTGCTATTTCGCTGAGCTAGATTGTCGTAGTC
>JAABUZ0100001200.1_pt1 | contig 51280 bp, 43 predicted proteins | sample 5562091 | NCBI WGS metagenome assembly JAABUZ01 (sample SAMN12813069, study PRJNA571459) | rock metagenome | isolation source: Antarctica rocks | place: Antarctica: Victoria Land, Linnaeus Terrace sud | collected 2015-12-21 | reverse complement strand
ACCCCGCATGCCGCGTCGACCTGGTCCTGATCGACCGGTACGCCGGGCAGCGGCCCAGAAAGGCGCCAGGTCGTGATGGTCGGTCGGCGCAGCGCCAGGCCCACCTCGAAGGGGATCTCGACGCGACTCACGCCGACGACCGCGAGCAGGCCGGAGGTGACCAGGGCGAGCAGGCCGTCGTCCTCGGGCAGCAACCGCTGGTAGGGATCCACGCCTGGAAAGCTGATCAGCGGACCGTCCCGGTCCACCCGTTCGAGCAGCGCCCGGGCGTCGTCGGGCAGCTGCTCCAGCAGCTCGCGCAGGACCGCGGTGTCGGAGAACGCCGCGCGCAGGGCGCTGAGCCCTTCGGCCCGGCTCTTCGGCCGGGGCCGCCCGAAGGCCTGGACCAGGTCGCACAGCTCGTAGTAGGAGATCTGCTCGTGGGCGGCGTCGACGTGTCGCCCGAAGCCGAGCGGGTGCTGCAGGAACTGTGCGAGTGGACCGACGGTCCGGAGCACGGGGTCGCCGGGTTGCAGCAGGAAGCGGTCCTGCAGGTCCGCGACCACCAGGCGCAGCTCGGCCTGCACGTCGTGTCCCGGGTCGAGCAAGCCGAGGTCCTCGACGGTGACCGGTTGCGCAAGCAGCGAGACGGCCTCGAGGACCTGGCGCTGGGGCGACGGAAGGTCCTGCACCGCCTCGAAGGCCGTGCTGCTCACCGCCCGCGCCAGCTGTTCCAGGCTGGTCGCCGCCATCAGCGCCGGTCGCAGGCGGAGCAGCCGGGCGAGCCGCTCGACGTCCCAGCGGCGCAGCTCCTCGAGCACGATGTTCATCCCGCCAACGCTAACCATGCCGGCCGACGCGACGGCGGTGCGCGACGTGCGCTTGACTGGACGCCCATGACACCGCTGCTGCTGCTGGACGTGGACGGGGTCCTTAACGCCGTCACCCTCGCGCCGGACGAGGCGGTGTGGCCCGACTGGCGCACGGGGACGGCTGACGCCAACGGCCGGACCTGGACGATCCGCTGGTCCCCTACGGTGATCACCCGCCTGACGAGCTGGCACGACCAGGGGCTCGTCGAGCTGCAGTGGCTCACGACCTGGGGGCATGACGCCAACAACGGCCTGCGCGGGCTGCTCGGCACGCCCGCGCTGACTGTCGCCGGCACCCACGACGAGCAGGGCTCGCCCTCGGACCTGTCGGCTCCGTCGCTGGCGCAGGTCACGGCCGCCGCCCCGGACGAGCTGACCGGGCGCTGGTGGAAGCTCGATGTCGTACGACGGGTGGTGGCCGAGGAGCCCGACCGGCCGGTGATCTGGGTCGACGACGAGCTGCGCGGCGACGGCAACCCGTACGCGGACTGGGCTCGCAGCGCCGGCATCGTCACGGTCGGCCCGCAGCCGGACAGGGGCCTGGACGGCGCCGACCTCGAGGTGGTCCAGCGGGCGGTCGATGCGCGCCGCTAGTCGGCGAGGCTGACCTCTCCACCCCCTCACGTGCCGGCGCCGGGGTCGCGCGCTCAACGCGCAACCCGATCCGTGCCAAGCTGCGCCCCGTGCCCGACCCAGCCTTCGCGAGCGGGATCTACGAGTCCCTGCTGACCGAGGCCCTGGCCGATCGCCTGCAGGGGTTCCGTACCACGATCCGGCCCGTGGACGAGACCGAGCAGGCCGATGTACTCGGCGATTTCGTCGGCCGGCGGACGACGCAGGCACTGCTACGGCTGCCGGCTGGGGAGCGGGTGGCCGCGGTCAACCGCCTGCTCGCGCAGCTGGAGGGCGACGTCGTCGAACCGGGCCCGCAGCAGCTGCTGGCCGCCGCCCAGCAAGAGCAGCCCGGCGTGTGGCGGCTGCTGCAGACGCGCCCCGCCGTACCGCTGTCGCGTCCGGCGCTCCTGACCAACGCGAGGTCGGATCCCAAGCTGGGCTCCGAGCTGCGGGCGGAACTGGCGACCGCGGACGGCGTGGACCTGCTGTGCGCCTTCGTGAAGTGGTACGGGCTCCGGGTGCTCGAGGCCGAGCTGCTGGACCTGCGGGCTCGAGGAGTGCCGCTGCGGGTCATCACCACGACGTACATGGGTGCGACGGACTACACCGCGCTGGACCGGCTGGTGCGCGACTTCGGGGCGCAGGTCAAGGTCAACTACGAGACGCGGTCGACCCGGCTGCACGCCAAGGCCTGGCTGTTCCGGCGCGCCACGGGCTACGGCACGGCCTACATCGGCTCGTCGAACCTGAGCCGGGCCGCTCTGCTGGACGGCCTGGAGTGGAACGTGAAACTCGCGGGCTCGCACACTCCCGAGCTGCTCACCAAGTTCGAGGCCACCTTCGACTCGTACTGGTCCGACCGCGCCTTCGTCGACTACGACCCGGAGACCGACGCCGAGCGGCTCGACCAGGCGCTCTCGATCGCGGCGGGCACGCAGGACCGGAGCACGGTCACCTTTTCCGTGAGCGGCCTGGAGGTCCGTCCCTACCCGCATCAGCAGATGATCCTGGACCGGCTCCAGCTCGAGCGCGAGCTGCACGACCGGAACCGCAACCTGGTCGTCGCCGCAACCGGCACCGGCAAGACCGTCGTCGCGGCGCTCGACTACGCGCGTCTGCCGCATCGCCCGGCGCTGCTGTTCGTCGCCCACCGAAAGGAGATCCTGCAGCAGTCGTTGCGGACCTACCGGGAGGTGCTGGCCGACGGCTCCTTCGGCGAGCTGTACGTCGGCGGTGAGCGACCTGAGCGGTGGCGCCACGTCTTCGCGAGCGTGCAGAGCCTCGCGGCGTACGGCGTGCAGCAACTCTCGCCGGAGCACTTCGACGTGGTCGTCGTCGATGAGTTCCACCACGCCGAGGCCGCGTCCTACCGGCGCCTGCTCGAGCACCTTCAGCCCAAGGAGCTACTCGGGCTGACCGCGACACCGGAGCGCACCGACGGCATCGACGTCCGCTCGTTCTTCGACGGCCGCGCTGCCGTGGAGCTTCGGCTGTGGGACGCCCTCGAGAACGACCTGCTCTGCCCGTTCCACTACTTCGGCGTCAGCGACGCGACCGACCTCAGCCGACTGGAGTGGCGACGCGGGAGTACGACGCGATGGCGCTCGAGCGCATGTTCACCGGTGACGACGCCCGGGTCCGCATCGTCCTGCGCGAGCTGCGGGACAAGGTGCCCGATCTGCTGGCGATGCGGGCGCTGGGCTTCTGCGTCTCGGTGGGACATGCGGAGTACATGGCGCAGCGGTTCTCCGACGCCGGCATCCCCGCCCGCGCCGTCTCCGCGGGAACCTCCGCGCCGGATCGTGCAGCCGCACTGCGGGACCTGCGGGACCGCAAGGTCAACGTGTTGTTCGCCGTCGACCTGTTCAATGAAGGTCTCGACGTGCCGGACGTCGACACGCTGTTGCTGCTCCGGCCGACGCAGAGCGCGACGGTCTTCCTGCAGCAGCTTGGCCGAGGGCTCCGCCGTACGGCGGACAAGCCCGTGCTGACCGTGCTCGACTTCATCGGTCAGCAGCGCCGTGAATTCCGCTTCGACCTGAAGTACCGCGCATTGACCGGTACGAGCCGGACTGGGCTGGAGCGGCAGCTCGAGGCCGGTTTCGGCTTCCTGCCGTCCGGGTGTGAGCTCGTGCTCGACCAGGTCGCCCGACAAGTCGTGCTCGACAACGTCCGGCGGCAGCTGCGGCTGTCCCGCAAGGAGGTGGTCGCGGAGGTGCGCACGCACGGCGACCTGGAGCTGGCCGCGTGGCTGCAGGAGAGCGGTCGGGAGCTGGCGGACGTGTTCCGCTTCGGATCCTGGACCGGTCTGCGCCGGGCCGCCGGGATGCCGGCTCCATCTCCCGCGCCCGCGGACGAGCAGCTGCTGAAGCGGTCCAGCGCGCTCGCGCACGTCGATGACCCCGAGCGAGCGAGTGTGTACCTGCGCCTGGTCGGTGACAGCGTCGTCTACGCCGACCTGCCGCAGCGGGAGCAGCGCTTCGCGCGCATGCTGTTCTTCTCGCTCTGGCCCCACGGGGGCGGCTTCAGCGACTACCAACAGGGCTTCGACGTGCTTGCCTCGACGCCGGGCGCCCGAGATGAGTTCCGACAGGTCCTCGGTGTCGCACTCGCCGCCGCCGAGCACGTGAGCGGACCGCTGGAAGCCGGCCTGCAGCAGGTGACGATGCGGACGAACGCGCATTACAGCCGGGAAGAGGCCCTCGCAGCCCTGGACTGGGCCAGCTTCACCCGCAAGCCGTCGGCCTTCGTCGCCGGTGTGGTCTGGTCCGAGCCGGTCCAGACCGACACCTTCTTCGTGACGTTGCGCAAGAGCGAACGCGACTATTCGCCGCGCACGATGTACCGCGACTTCGCCCTGAGCCCCGAGCTGTTCCACTGGGAGTCCCAGAACGCGACGGCGCTGGCCTCCGCGACGGGGCAGCGGTACGTCCACCACCGCGAGCAGGGTTCGCACGTGCTGATCCTGGCCCGTGAGCTCAAGACGTCGGACTGGGGTGGGCCGCGGCCGTTCCGCTGCCTCGGCCCGGCGTCCTACGTCTCGCACGAGGGCGAGCGACCTATGGCGGTGACCTGGCGCCTCCGGCACCCCATGCCCACCGACGTGTTCCGCTCCGCGGCGGTCACCGCCTGAGAACCGGCCAGGCTCGGGTTGGGGACGACCTACACCTCGCGCGCCGCAAGCGCGGCGCGCCAGTCAACGAGCGGCACGCCGACGGAGGCGAGGACCCTGCGGACGAAGTCGTGCTTGCCGGCGGTGTAGTGCTCGCCGTCCACATGGTCTGCGGCAAGATCCTCCTTCAGATTCTGGTACTGCTGAAGCAGGTCCCGGTTGTTGCGTAGCGCATCACGAAAGGCGAGGCGCTCCCGCCACAGGGTGCTGGTGGTCTCGGTGAGGTGGAGGTGGCGTGTCCTCTGCCACCACTGCTCGACCGGCACGTGCGGTTTGAAGAAGTAGAGCGCCTCATGGGGCCGATGCTCTGCCCACGTATAGCCCAGGTCGTGCAGCGCTCCCTCCGCAGCGCTCGCCTTCCTGAAGTCCGCGACACCGGCCAGCATGTCGATGATCGGCTTGGCGGCGAGGCCCGGTATCGACGTGGATCCGATGTGCTCCACACCACCGCGCAACCACGGCTGTAGGGCTGCTCGCAGCACCTCACGTTCCACCTCGAAGGCGGTCACCCAGGCGGGGTCGTACGGGACAAGCACCACTCGGCCCTGAACCACCTGCAGACCGTACTCAGCGGCAGCGACCACTGGCGGAGCGTCGCCAGGCCAGCCGCGGCGTCTGCTTGACTGCATTCCAGCAAGGCGACGACCTCGAGGTGGGCCATGCCGAGAGGCAGTGCGCGTTGCCAGACGCCTTTGGCTTGGCAACGTCTCGACCGTGAACGCACCGATGCCCCGACATTCGCGTGCGAGTACCACTAACACTACGGTGCATCACCCAGCTCAGGGTGGTGACACCGTCCGGGCACCCGACTGTCAGCTGCAGCCGCTGGTGCTGCCACAGCTCTCGCACACATAGCACGACCCGGCAGGGCGCATCTTGACGCCACAGGTCATGCACAGCGGCGCGTCGGCCACCGAACCCTGCTGGGCCTCCAGCAACTCGATCGACGACCCGACATGGGCGGGCGCCGGGGCGGCGGCCACCGGAACCGACTGCGCCAAGCCCTCGACGTCGAGCTCATCCTGGACGGCGCCCGACGACCCGTACGACCCGGCCACGGTAGCGGCCCGCTCTGCGGCGGTGAAGATGCCGAGTTCCGCGCGGGTGTCGTACGCGAGGTAGTCCAGCGCCAGCCGACGGAACAGGTAATCCATGATCGACTGGGCGATGCGGATGTCGGCGTCGTCGGTCATGCCGGCCGGCTCGAAGCGCATGTTGGTGAACTTCGCCACGTAGGTCTCCAGCGGCACGCCGTACTGCAGGGCGATGGAGATGGACACCGAGAACGCGTCCATGACGCCGGCCAGCGTCGACCCCTGCTTGCTCATCTTGATGAAGACCTCGCCGAGGGTGCCGTCCTCGTAGGCGTTGGCGGTCATGTAGCCCTCGGCACCGGAGATCGAGAACGAGATTGTCTGACCGGTACGGCTTTTGGGCAGGCGCTTGCGGGTCGGCCGGGTTGCGACCACGACGTCCCCGGCCGCTGCGGGGGTCGAGCCCTTCTTGTCCTGCAGCGGTTGGCCGACCTTGGAATTGTTGCGGTAGATCGCCAGCGCCTTCAGGCCGAGCTTCCAGCCCTGGAAGTAGACCTGCTCGACGTCCTCGACGCTCGCCTCCGCCGGCAGGTTCACCGTCTTGGAAAGCGCGCCGGACACGAACGGCTGGATCGCCGCCATCATCGTGACGTGACCCATCGGGCTGATCGAGCGCACGCCCATGGCGCAGTCGAAGACGATGTAGTGCTCGCGCTTGAGCCCCGGCGCGTCGACGACGTGGCCGTGCTCGGCAATGAACTCGACGATCGCCTCGACCGACTCCTCCTGGTAACCCAGAGCACGTAGCGCACGCGGCACCGTCTGGTTGACGATCTGCATCGAGCCGCCGCCGACGAGCTTCTTGAACTTCACCAGCGCGAGATCAGGCTCCAAGCCGGTGGTGTCGCAGTCCATCATCAAGCCGATGGTGTTGTGGCTCACGAAACCGTTGGCGACGTAGGTGACATTGTCCGGGACCGACAGGTCGTAGGTGGGCTGAAGGCCGCCGTCCTCATTAGCCGCAACGACCTCGAACACGAAGTCCAGCGCGCGCCTGAGCTCAGGACTGCGGGTCTCGCGGTACAAGCCCTCCGCGGTCGATCGTGGAACGCCGGCTGTCCGGCGGAGGTTCTGCAGCACCTCGCTCCGCCGCGCATGACCGACGGGGACCAGCGCCGCCCACAACTGGGCGGGAAGCCGGACCAGATCCCGGTTGCCCGTCTGCGACGCCTCCACAGCAAGCAGCCGGGCTTTGCGACCGCCGAGGAAGCCGACGACGTCGCCGTACATGACGGCATGCTCCAGATTCCGCAGACGCACCTGGAAGACCGGACCACCGAAGCCACTGGCGGTCTCGCGCAGAGTCGTCGGCAGCGCAAGGGTGAGCAGCAGCGACTGCACATCTGCAGCGAACGATCGGTGCGCGGTCGAGACCGAGGGCACCCCCGCCTGCACGGTCCCGTCGGCTTCGAACAACCCACGCAGGAAGGCGGCGGAGACGTCCCGATTGTTGGTCTCGCGGATGGCAGCGGGGATATGCGGCACCCAACCGTTGCCCTCGTGGCCTTCGCCAGGAAGCGTCTTGGCGAATCCGGCGGCTTGCCACCAGCGCGCCAGCCGGACTGAGTGGAAGGCGATCTCCTGGTAGCCCTCCCGTCCCTCCACGTGCGGCTCGAGACCGAACAGCTGCTTGCCCAGCACCTGCAGGCGACCGACGACATCGATGTCGTTGTCGGCCACGCAGAACCGCAGACCCTTCGCGTGCAGGCTGCCGTCGCCCATGAAGTAGCCCACCAGTTCGGCCAACTCGACGTCCACGGCCTCGGGGACGACGGTGCGCCGATCGTCGGCGTAGTACGCCTGGTCCAGCACCGGCAACGGCACCCGGCGGGGGTTGCCGACGACGGTGTCCATCTGCACGGGCACGACATCACCCGCCGCAACGTCCATGAGCCGCTTCCAGGCCCAGGTCCCGTCCGGCTCGACGACCTTGACCCGGTGGCCATAGGTGCCCTGGATCGTGTAACCGCCCGTGGTCACGATGCGTCGCGTCGGCTCCTCACCGTTGACGAAGAACTGCGTCGCCTGCCGCGGACCCTCGTCGGTCGCTACCTGGACGTCGGCGTCCTGCCAGCGCGCTCCGTACAGATCGCCAATCTCGGACAGCCGAACCAGGCCGCGATCTGAGGTAACCAGGGTCTCGGCTATCAGGCAGCCAGTCGGCGCTATCACACTGGCCTGGGCGTTGCGGTAGCCGTTGACCTCCCCGGCGGCCAGGCAGGCCTGCCAGGCCTTCGTCGCCTCGTGCAGGATCCGCGCGTCATCTGCCCCGACGGCCCGCACCGCGTCGTTCGCCGCGGCGTGCTTGCGCATGACCCGCTTGTGCGCGTCGGCGTTGCGGGCGTAGCCCTCGTACGGCCCGACCATGGCGGCGAGCTCCGCCGACCGCTTGTACGCCGTACCGGTCATGAGGGAGGTGATCGCGCCAGCCAGGGCTCGGCCGCCGTCGGAGTCGTACGCATGGCCCGTCGCCATGAGCAGCGCGCCGAGGTTGGCGTAGCCGATGCCGAGCTGTCGGTAGGCCCGGGTCGTGGCAGCGATGGGCTCGGTCGGGAAGTCGGCGAAGCAGATCGAGATGTCCATCGCGGTGATGATCAGCTCGACGGACTTGGCGAACTTCTTGGCCTCGAACGTGCCGTCCTCGCGAAGGAACGTCATGAGGTTGAGCGAGGCGAGGTTGCAGGAGGAGTTGTCCAGAGACATGTACTCACTGCAGTTTGCGACCACGATCCCGCTGACGATGTAGCTGTGGTTGCGCGGCTCGGTGAGGTTGTAGGTCGTCTCGAAGCCGGTGGAGACACGGGACCGCAGCGAAATGGTCTCGTCGACCGCGTAGACCCCGTGCTCGGCAACCACATGCGCGAGCTTGGCTGCCTTGCTCGGCAGGCTGAAGCCGATCAGCGCCTGGTAGCGCGCGATGCCGTGGCCGGTGATCCGCAGGTCGTAGCTCGGACCGTCTGCGGAGTAGGAGGCGAACGAGCCGTCCTTGCGTGTGTAGGAGAAGGAGTCGGTCTTGGTGGCCATCTGGTAGATCGAGGCTCGGATGCCGAGCGAGGCCAGGAGTTCCTGCACGCCCAGTGCGAGTTCCTCGCTCCGGCTACCCAAGCCGACGTAGCCGGTCCCCTTGACTTCCTGGTCGACGACGCAGCCGTCTGCGTCGAACAGTCCGCGCAGGAAGGCAACCAGCGCGAACTCAGGCACCTCGAAGATGGCCTGCGGGACGACCTTGGTGGACGACCGGCCCGTACTGACACCCAGGGCCGTCAAGAATGTCCGGACTCCATCGCGCGTGACCCGGACCTGGTGAGTCCCGTTCGCCTGAAGGCTGGGCTTGCTGCGGTGACCGGTCATCGCCTCGACGACATCGAGGTGTCGCTCGAGCAGCGTCTCGCGGTCCTGCTCGTTGCCGTACACCGAGACGACCGCGTCCGCCGTGACGCAACCGTCTCCCACGAGCCATCCCAGGTAGTGAGCGAACTCCCCATCCCACTTCTCGGGCAGATTCAGGGCCTTGAGGGCACGAGCCGCCCGACCGGCAGCAAGCGCCGGCGCAGGCAGAGCGAGCGAGGCCGCCGAGCGATCCGCTCGCTGCAGTGACTTCGTGACGCGATCGCCGTGGCCGAGGTCCTCCGCGCGTACCCACCCTGCAGCTGTCCAGAGCCGGTGGTTCGGCGTGCACCGAAGCCGGGAGCCGTCGCTGAAGCGCAGCTCCAGCACCTCCTTCGTGCCGGTCACCATGTACTGCACGGGAGCGTTCGCCTCGACGCGGTCGACGGGCTCGACGTCGCTGGTCAGGTCGTTGGTGTAAACGTGGAACGTCTCGCCGGCGGCCGCTCGGCCCACCAGGTCCCCGATCCGCACGAGCCCGACGTCGGTCACCACACGCTGGTCGGCGGGGAAGCACGGGTTGGAGGCAGTGATCCGGCCGGTTTCCGGGTTGGTGTGCCAGTCGTTGATCGTGTCGTCGTACTGGATGCCCGGGTCGGCGCACTCCCAGGCCGCCAGGGCGAGCTTGCGCCACAGCGTCTTGGCGTCCACCGTTTCGATGACCCGGCCGTCGAGCCGCCCGCGCAGGGCGAACTCCTTGGCCTGGTCGACTGCGCGCATGAACTCATCGCTCACCCGTACCGAGTTGTTCGCGTTCTGGTACTGGACGCTGACGATGTCCTTGCCGCCGAGGTCCATGTCGAACCCGGCGTCGCGCAGCGCGCGGATCTTGTCCTCCTCGCGCGCCTTGGTCTCGATGAACTCCTCGATGTCGGGATGGTCGACGTCGAGCACGACCATCTTCGCCGCCCGCCGGGTGGCGCCACCGCTCTTGATGGTTCCTGCGGAGGCGTCGGCGCCGCGCATGAAGCTGACCGGGCCGCTGGCCGTGCCACCCGAACTGAGCAGCTCCTTGGAGGAGCGGATCCGGGAGAGGTTCAGACCGGCGCCGGAGCCGCCCTTGAAGATCAGGCCCTCCTCGCGGTACCAGTTCAAGATCGCGTCCATCGTGTCGTCCACGGCGAGGATGAAGCACGCCGAGACCTGCTGCGGGGCGCTGGTTCCGACGTTGAACCAGACCGGCGAGTTGAAGCTGAACACCTGGTGCAGCAGCATCCAGGTCAGCTCGTGCTCGAAGAGCTGGGCATCCTCTGGGGTGGCGAAGTAGCCGTGCTTGCTGCCAGCGGCGACGTAGGTGCCGACGACCCGGTTGATCAGCTGCTTGAGCGACCACTCGCGGTTTTCGGCCCCGACGGCGCCGCGGAAGTACTTGGTGGTGACGATGTTCGCCGCGTTGACCGACCAGAACTCGGGGAACTCGACGCCCCGCTGCTCGAAGTTGACCGAGCCGTCGCGCCAGTTGGTCATGACGACGTCGCGGCGCTCCCAGTCGGTCTCGTCATAGGGGTGCACGCCGGCGGTGGTGTAGATCCGCTCGATACTCAACCGTGCGTTCGCACGGGGGCGCCGGGCCGTTCCGCTGACCGTCTCCGTCATGTGCTGGTTCCTTCCGGGGCTATGTGAGGTACAACAACCGCGCGTGGCGCGGCATTCGTCTGGACGCCTGAATCAGGCCGGGAACGCGTGCTGGGAGCTGGGCTCAGCCGCTGGGCACGAGCCGGCCGGGTGGCCCGCTGTCGTGCGCCGGCGGCTGGGAGGCGCGTAGCGCAGTGATCTCGGCCTCGAAGTCCGCCAGGGACTCAAAGCCGCGGTAGACGCTCGCGAAGCGCAGGTAGGCCACCTCGTCGAGCTCACGCAGCGGTTCCAGGATCGCCAGGCCCACTTCGTGGGCGGGGACCTCGGCCGCACCGCCCTCGCGGACCGCCTCCTCCACGCGTTGAGCGAGCAGGGCGAGGGCGTCCTCGTCGACCGGTCGGCCCTGACAGGCCTTGCGGATGCCACCGACGATCTTGGTCCGGCTGAACGGCTCGGTGACGCCATTGCGCTTGACCACGGCCAGGCTCGTGCCCTCGACCGTGGTGAAGCGACGCCCGCACTCAGGACAGCTGCGGCGGCGGCGGATGGCGTCGCCCTCCCCCACCTCCCGACTGTCCACGACCCGGGAGTCGGGGTAACGGCAGAAGGGACAGCGCATGGCCCGGCTCCTTCCGTCGTCGTCGGTTGTCCACAGCTGTGGACTCCCGTTTCCACAGCATGTGGAGAACTACAAGGTTGTAAGTACCAGATGTTGTGTCCGGGACAGTAGGGGTGCCCAGGGGTCGTGGCAAGTGCTGGCGGGAGGTGCGCTGTCCCGGGCGTGTCGCCGCCTCCCCCGTCCTGCCATGGGTGCGAGCGTGCCCGAGGGGTCCGACAGAAGCGGAACCGTCCGTGCAGCGGCCGCGTCGTAGGAGCATGCGCATGCTGCTTGCCGCCCTGCTGCTGGGCGTGGCCGGGATGGGCTGCGGGGAGCAGCAGGGCGTTCCGCGCGCTGCGCCGCCGCCGGGCCCGGTGCTCGGGGACGCCGCTGACGGGACCACCGTGCACCTCGTCCGGGGCCAGCACCTGCAGGTGCGGCTGTCCAGGGGCAGCTATGACCCCCCGATGAGCTCGCGGCCCGCTTCCGTCGTGCGTCGTCGCACTGTCGGCGGGTACCCGGGGACGCACCCCGTCGAGGCCGACTTCCAGGCGCTCGCCAGCGGGCCGGCCGAGATCACGGCGACCACGGACGCGGGCTGCCTTCATGGTCGACCGCGCTGCCTGATCCCGCAGCGGCTGTGGACGTTGCACGTCGACGTGCGCTGACCGCTCGTCGCGGCGGCGCTGGTGGGGTGGACGGCGTCAGCGGGCGTGCGGGTTGTCCACGGTCAGCCACTGCTGCATCGCCCACAGGAACGCATCGACCTCACCGTCGCGACGCGGCACGAAGTAGGACCCCAGCTGTTGCAGCAGCTCCCGCCGCTCATCTTCCTCACCGTGCGCCTGCAGCGCCGGCAGCTCCCGCAACGCCGCCGCCGTCAACTCCACCCCCTGCTCGCGCCGGAATACCAAGATCCCCTCCAACGGGTTGGTGTACTTCTCCCACCACCCAGGCCGCAGATAGGAGCTGAGGAACAACCCCAACGCCGGGAACCCCGCTGGCTCCGGCACACGCTCGGGCTCGACGAACACCGTGCGGGCCCGTACCAACCGGTGCAGCACGACACAGCCGAACGGCGCCGGCACCACCGCACCTGTATCGCGTAGCTGCACCGTCCGGGCGCCACCGATGTCGGTGCGCATCACCACACTGCGCGGCGCATCGACCTGCTCCAGCAGCTGCACGTACCCGGGGTGGGCCGCCAACACCTGTGTCGCGACGTCATCGGCCTGCGCGCCGTGCAACCACCCCCCGATGTACGGCGGGAGCAAGTCATAGGCAGGACCCTCCGGATCGGTCAGCGGCTGCGAGTGGTCACCCAGCAGCGCCTGTTGGGCCCGCTGCCGCACCACCAACAGCCACGCGTCCACATAACCCTCCGGCCGCTTCCAGAGCCCCTCCTTCGGCAGAAGTTCCAGGCGCTCCTGCTCACTGCTCAGCTCACTCATCAACATGTCGATCTCGGAGATCAACCCGTGCAGGTCGGCTTCTTCACAGTCTGCGAGATGCTCCTCAAAAGCCTCGTACGGTGATGCGAACTCGTCGGTCCAATCCTGCGTGAGATAGCTGCGGCAGATTCGGTGAAGCACGGGGAGAGCAATCATCGCGCTTCGCTGCCGAGATATGCACTGAAAACCGTTAGCTCACCCTCAAACTTCCGCAGCACCACCACAACGCTGAGCGCTCGACGCAGGCGGCCATCCGCCGCAAGGACTGTTCCCCGAGCACCATCCAGTGTCATGCTGAACTCCTCGCGAGTATTCTTGCCTCTCCTGAAATGCTCCACGTCCTCCCGATTGCTCGCAAGGGTCTGCTGCACAAGCTCCGTGGCCTCGTTGAGTTCGTGGAATGTGCTCCGCTCTGCACCGCTTTCCAGCCGAAGCCGCCACAGCAGCAGGTCGGTGGAGGCCCCCACGTGCTTGAGCAACGTATGGCCACCTTGGGCCTCGTGGTGCTGCAGGTTGACCGGCCGGTCCAGCCAGTCGCCAGGAAGGGGCTCGCCACTGCGGCGCAGGCGGGCCGTCTCGTCCTGGAACTGCTTGACCTCGTGCGCCAGGGCCCACGCCTGACCTTGATCGGCGATGCTCAGCGCACCCTGCGGCAGACCCCGCAGAAAGCCCTTCGCCAGCGAGTGCCCCTTGAACAGCGGGGCGTTCTTCGCCAGGGCAGACAGGTCCAGCTTGTGGGTGATGATGACGCCGACGACCGCGCCAGCCGCGAGTCCCCCGCGTCCGGAGTCCAGCTGCTGCAGCATCTGCTCGACCGCCAGCCACGGCTGAGCCATCGCCTTCGCGGCTTCGAGGCTGTCGTGCCGGGCCTTGGCCCGACTGTCGTCAGCGCCCACGAACGGCAAGCTGCGCACCAGGTCCGCACCCAACGTAGCGGCGCCGACGACCTGGCCGGTGACCGACGTCCCGACGTCGTCAAGGAAGCGCGAAACTCCCGCGCCGCCGGGCGCTTTCGGGGCCTGGTACGTCAGGTCGTCCAGCGCGGCCGCCGCCGTCAACCCAGCCTGTTCCTCCAACTCCACCGCCTGGCGCATCAAGGCGTGGGCCCGCACCTGCAGCGGATGCGGATCGACCTGCCCCACCATGCCCGGCGCGCCGAAAAGATCCCCGAAACCGGCCGAATCCGCCCGAGCCCCCAACACATCCGCCTCATGCGCCAACGCCTTGGCCTGCTCGAGCACCCGGGCGTAGCGCAGCAGCACATCGCACGCGCCGTCATAGGACGCCCGCAACGCCCCCAGCTCAGAACTCAACGGGCCCAGCAACTGCTGGTAGTTGCAGCCCGTGCGGCCGCGCCAGCGCACCTGAGCCGACCGACCAGCCAGCACCTGCCCAGACAGCAACACCTCCGCCGCCTGACCGAACACCACGCCACACCGCAACAGCTCCTGCGGCTGGCACTCCCCCAACGCGCTCACGGGGCACCAGGGACCGGTGGCGTCTCAGCGGTGGCGGCGAACCGACGCTGCTGCTCACGCTCGTTCGCGGTGTAGTCCTGAGCCGCGAGCCTGAGCAGGTACGCCAGGTTGCCGGCCTCGCCGCCGAGTCTCCACACGCCCAGCTCCACGGTGTCGATGTAGTCCCGTAGCGCCCGGCGAACGATCGGGTTCGGGCTTCCCGAGCAGAACCGCTCCAGCCCGGCTCGGTCATTGGCGAGGCTGCGCAGCAACTCCCCTGCCTGCTGCAACGGGCCGCCGCGGCCGTCAGCTCGGGCGGCACCACGTCCAGGAGCCCCGGCGGCGCGACGTCGGACATCCGCATAGCCTAGAAACGACGTGGGCCTCCCCGCCGCCGTTGTCCACACCCCCACCGGCGGCCGGGGTCACGCGGGCTCAGGCCGCCCGGGGGAGCAGCAGCTGCTGACCGGCCTGCAGACTGCTCCCCTGCAAGTGGTTGAGCACGCGGATCTGCTGGACCACCTCACGGGGGTCGTTGCCCGGGCCGATGCGGCGCGCCAGTGACCAGAGCGTCTCCCCTGACTCCACGGTTGTCTGCTGCAGGACCGGACTGGCGGTCAGGTGGGTCGCGGCCGAACTCCCCTGCCGCCCGAGGGAGAAGGCCGCCAGCAGCAGGGCGACCAGGCCGAGCAGGACGAGGGCGCGGCCACGCCGGGTGAGGCGGACCGCGCTCGTCGCGGGGGCTGTGGACGGCTGCAGCGAGGGGGCGGTACGGGCTAGCGTCATGACATGCTCCTCATGGGACTAGAGATCGAACGATAGTTCGATCGAACGTCTGTCCGATGTCTACACCAAGCCTCCGACAAAATCACGACACGTTCGAACAGGTGTTTGGAACTGTCGGTGTCTCGGGCTAGCGTTCGTGGTGATCGACGGGCCGTCCGGTGGCCCGTGGTCCAGGCGGATGAGGCGGAGACCCACGTGGCAAGCAAGGACACGACCAAGAACTCGGCCAGGACGCGCCGGTCGGCGCCTGCCAGCGACCCAGAGCCTGCGGCGGCGGTCGCGGCACAGCCGCCCCACGGCGCGGCGGTGACCCCGACCGAGCGAGGACACAACGAACAAGGACGCCACGAACAAGGACACGACGGGCCGGGACACAACGTGCGCGGCCTACCGGACGGGCTGCCGGACGAGTCAGGCCTGACCCCGCGGCAGCGCCGGGTACTCGAGGTCATTCGGGAGTCCGTGGAACGCCGCGGCTACCCGCCGACCGTGCGCGAGATCGGCGAGGCCGTGGGCCTGACCAGTACCAGCAGCGTGTCCTACCAGCTGTCCTCGCTGCAGAAGAAGGGTTATCTGCGCCGCGACCCGAGCAAGCCGCGTGCGGTGGACGTCCGCCTTCCTGGGGAAGCGGCGGCCGCTCTCGAGCGCTCGATCGACGAGGCCGCCGAGCGAGCCGCGCACCCTCAGCCGGCGTACGTGCCGGTGTTGGGCCGCATCGCCGCCGGCGGTCCGATCCTGGCGGAGCAGGCGGTCGAGGACGTCTTCCCGCTGCCGCGGGAGCTGGTCGGCACCGGGACCCTGTTCCTGCTCAAGGTGGTCGGCGACTCGATGGTCGAGGCCGCGATCGCCGACGGAGACTGGGTCGTGGTCCGTCAGCAGCCCACCGCGGACAACGGCGACATCGTCGCCGCCATGATCGACGGTGAGGCGACCGTCAAGACCTACCGCAAGCGGGACGGGCACGTCTGGCTGCTTCCCCACAATGCGGCGTACAGCCCCATCCCTGGCGACGAGGCGGCCGTGCTCGGCCGGGTCGTCACGGTCCTACGCAAGCTCTGACCGGACGGCCACTGGCCGGGCCGGCAGCAGCTCCCGTCAGGGGGCGGCCACGAGGTGGCCGGCGAGCTCGGCCGCCAGGGCGGGGCGCACCCGGGCCGACAGGTGCGTGCCGTCCTCCTCGTGGACCTCCGAGAGCACCTCGCCCTCCGAGTGGATGCGCGAGACCAAGCCGCCCTCGGCGTACGGCAGGACGACGTGCACGAGGCTCTCGGCATGCGGGACCTCCTGCTCGAGCAGGTCCAGCAGCTGCGCCAACCCTTCCCCGGTGCGGGCCGATACCAGCACGGCGTGCTTCTCGTGGCGCTGCAGCCGGGAGAGCACCAGGGGGTCCGCGGCGTCGCTCTTGTTGATCACGACGATCTCCGGCACCTGGCCGGCGTCGATGTCGGCGAACACGGCCCGTACGGCGGCCAGCTGACCCTCCGGGTCAGGGTGGGAACCATCAACGACGTGCAGGATCAGGTCGGCGCCGGACACCTCCTCGAGCGTTGAACGAAACGCCTCCACCAGCTGGTGCGGCAGCCGCCGGACGAATCCGACGGTGTCGGTGAGGGTGAACTCGCGGCCCGTCGGGGTGGTCGCCTTGCGCACGGTGGGATCCAGGGTCGCGAACAGCGCGTCCTCGACGAGCACGCCCGCGCCGGTCAGCCGGTTGAGCAGCGAGCTCTTGCCGGCGTTGGTGTAGCCGGCGATCGCGACGCTCGCAACGGCGTTGCGGTCGCGCTGCTGGCGCTTGGTGTCGCGTGCGGTCTTCATCGCCTTGATCTCGGCTGCGAGCTTGGCCTTGCGGCTACGGATCCGCCGACGGTCCGTCTCGATCTTGGTCTCGCCTGGTCCACGCGTGCCGACGCCACCGCCGGAAGCCCCCGTGCCACCGCCGCCGCTGCCCCCGCCCTGGCGCGACAACGACTCGCCCCAACCGCGCAACCGCGGCAGCATGTACGTCATCTGCGCCAGCTCGACCTGTGCCTTGCCCTCCCGCGAAGTGGCGTGCTGGGCGAAGATGTCCAGGATGAGCCAGGTCCGGTCGATGACCTTGACCTTGACGATCTCCTCCAGCGAGCGCAGCTGGCCAGGGGTCAGTTCGCCGTCGCAGATGACGGTGTCCGCACCGGTCGACAGGACCGCGTCCCGGAGCTCGGCGGCCTTGCCGCTCCCGACGTAGGTCTTCGGGTCGGGCTTCTCCCGGCGCTGGGCCAGTCCCTCCAGCACCTCGCAGCCAGCGGTCTCGGCCAGGGCCTGCAGCTCGGTGAGCGAGTTGAGGGCACCGACGGCGTCGCCGTACGGGTAGACGCCCATCAGCACGACCCGCTCCAGGCGGAGCTGGCGGTACTCGACCTCGCTGACGTCCTCGAGGTCGGTGCGGATGCCGGCAACGCGGCGCAGGCCCTGCCGGGCCTCGAGCTCGAAACCCTCACCCTCGAGCTCGTGGAAGTCACCCTCGACCTGACCACCGTCGAGATCGTCCTCGGGGACGGCACTCTGGACGGCCCCTGGCTCCTCCGAGCCGGTCCTGGCGCTGCTGCCCCCGGAGGTCGGCGAGGAACTCCGGTCCCTTGGATCGCGCGTGAAGGCGCCCGGGTCGAGTTCGATGGACGCGTCCGACACGGACGGCGTGGACTGCTGCAGGGGCTCGGTCATCCAGCTCATCGTCCCACGCACGGGGCCGGCAAGCATCCGACTATCTTCTGCTGGCGGCGGTACGCCCTTTCTGAGGCGGGTGAGCTCTACGGTGAGGGCGTGCACGAGCTGCCCGAGCCGCCGCCGATCACGATCCGGGACCCGTCACAACCCGCCCAGCACTTCGACGTCCTGGGGAACGCCGATGACGCGGCGTGGCGCCCGGGCCGACGGCTACGGGTGCTCGCCGCCGTACTCGTGGCGCTGCTCGCGACTGCAGGACTGGGCCTGCACCACGTGCGCGCGGCGTCCCAGGACGCGGCCCTGGACCGTGCCGCGCTGCGCGAGCTCGCGGTCGTCCTGAGCGCGGCGGTGCAGGACGCGGCCCAGGGCCGTCCGACCGACGTCCCACTGGTGCTCCGCAACGAGGGTCCAGACCCGATCACCGTCGTGACCGTCCGGCTGGACCAGCCCGGGTACGCCACGCAGGCCGTGCAGGCGCCGCTGGGTCCGGCGCAGAACGTCACGGTGGTGGTCACCGGTACGCCGGTGTGCGGTGGAACCGTGCCCGACGCCGGCCCGCAGCGGGTCCTGGTCGTCGTCCGGGACTACCGCGGTGGACGGCGCGAGCTGACGCTCTCCACCGCGCCGGAGATGCTCGACCAGCAGGTCCTGCTGCAGGTCCGACAGGCCTGCGGCCTGCTGCCACTGCAGGAGTCCGTGCAGCTCGGCGCCTTGGGGACGCGCCGGCACGCCGATGTCGTCGAGCTCGACGCGGCGCTCCGGGACGGGGGCGTGCTGCCTGCCGCGATCGTCGGGGTGGAGCCCGACCCCGGCCTGCATGTCGCCACCAACCCGGCCCTGCCCCTGCGGCTGCGGCCGGCTTCGCGGACTGGTGCGGACACCGTCCCGCTCGAGCAGCCACTTAGCCTTCAGCTGCGGGTCACCGATTGCGGGGCCGTGGCTCGACGGCCACTGCTCGGTCAGGCCGGTCGGCAGGTGGTCCTGCGGCTGCGCGGCGCGGACGGCGGTAGGGCGAGCACCAGCCTGCTGCCCGGGCAGGAGTTCGACCGGCTCCTCGATCGACTCGAGCAGGAGACCTGCAAGCTCAGCCCGCACGGTCTGTGACGCCGCCGGGAGGGCACCTGAGCGGAGCCACACCTAACGCAGCGCGCGCAGGCCCTCGACCAGCTCGGCGCGTTGCTCGGTGGGCAGCGCCGCGAACGCCGGCTCGACGAGCCGGTCGGTGACCGCCTCGACCTCGACCATGGCTTCCCGGGCCACCTGGGGGTCGGGCCACGGTGGCGCCCAGCCGAAGAACTCGGCGTTGCGCGGCCCGTACCGGCCCGAGACCACTGCCTGCAGCGGGTCGATGCCGGCGGCGACGACGGCCACAAGGTGACAGCTGCCCCGGTGCTCGCGGCCGGCCTGCAAGGCGAGGGCCAACCGCGCGGGCGCGTCGGCCGGCCCGGTTGCCGCCACGACGCGCCAGGCGGCGAACAGCGGCAAGCCAGCGACGTCGACAGCCGCGAGCGCACCGCCGAGAAGGTCCGCGAGCCGGCCTGCGCTCTCCAGCGAGCCGAAGGTGCGCCGGCCCCAGTCGGCGCAGGCCTGCGCGTAGTCCTGCGCGGTGTCGCCGACGGGACGGACACCGCGACCGCGGTTCCAGGCCTTGCTCTGCAGGGCCGGCGGGAAGAAGCCGAAGGCCGCCACGACCACCGACGCGTCCACGTCCCCGAGCACCCCGCCGCGGCCGCAGTGGTACCAGCTCCAGCGGGACAGCCCGAGCTGCTCACCTCGGGCGTTGGTCTGCTCATCGAACATCCACGCGCCGCCGAGCCGGCCGATCCGGCCGGCCACGCCGCGTACGCACTGCGCCGCGGTCAGGTCCTCCGCGGGCCCGTCTGCCGCCGACGCCTCCTTCGCGCGTGGCTCCGCCACCGTGTCCTGCGCTGTCGACGTGCCCTTGGGTTCGGTCACAGCTCGAGCCACTCCCGGCTCATCGTTCCGGTCGCCACCAGCACCGCAGGGCCGCGCAGGCACACCCGGCCGTCCTCGCGCCAGGTCACCACCAGCCGCCCACCCGGCACGTCCACGTCGTACGCCGTACCGCGCGGCAGGCCGCGGCGCACAACGGTCGCGACCACTGCGGCGCAGGCGCCCGTACCGCAGGACCGGGTCTCACCGACGCCGCGCTCGTGCACGCGCATGGCGAGGTGCGCCGGACCGAGATCCTCGACGTACTCGACGTTGAGGTCGGTCCTGGCCGGGTGCAGGGCGCCGAGCGCGGCAACGCTGGGCACGTGCACGACGGCGTGCGGGTTGCCCATGTCGACGGTCATGGCCAGGCCGCCGATGTCGGTCGGCTCGCCGACGCTGGCCGGTCCCATGTCGACGGTGACGTCGCCGGAGGCCGGCACGTCGACCTGCTTGACGCCGCCGCGGGTCGCCAGTCGTAGCTGCCCCGGAGCTACCAGGCCCTCGTGCACGAGGTAGCGGGCGTAGACGCGCACGCCGTTGCCGCACATCTCGGCGACCGAGCCGTCGGCGTTGCGGTAGTCCATGAAGTAGGCGGCCTGGTCGGCGTAGGGCACGCCGTCCGGCTCGACGGCGCACGGCACCACGCGGAGCACGCCGTCGGCGCCGAGCCCAGCGCGCCGGTCGCAGATCCGGCGCACCAGGTGGGGGGTCAACTCCAGCGTCCCGTCCGGGTCCGGGACCACGACGAAGTCGTTCTCGGTTCCGTGCCCCTTGGTGTAGCGCAGGCCTGGGGTCACGAGCGGTGAGCCTAGCCGCGGACGGCGGACCGGAGCTGCGCGACGGCTACCCCGAGGCTGTCCTGTGGCGGCAGCCAGGTGATCCGGGGATCGCGGCGGAACCACGCCCGCTGCCGTCGGGCATAGCGCCGGGTGGCCACGACGGTCTGCTCGCGGGCGGCGCGCTCGTCGAGCTCACCGTCGAGCAGCGCGAGCACCTGCCCGTACCCCAGGGCGCGGCTCGCCGTGACCCCGTCCCGCACGCCGTGCACCTCGAGCCGGCGGACCTCCTCGACGAGCCCGTCCTCCCACATCCGGTCGACGCGCGCCTCGATCCGGTCGGCGAGGTCCGGCCGGTCCAGGCCCAGCCAGTACGTCGGGTACTGCGCGTCGTAGGACGTCATGCGACCGGGCACCGATCCGGTGAGCGCAAAGACCTCCAGGGCGCGTACGACGCGGCGGCCGTTGCCCGGCTCCATCCGGCCGGCGGCGGCGGCATCGAGCGCTGCCAACCGGGCGTGCAGCTGCTCGGGACCGCCGCGTGCCAGCTCGACCTCGAGGGCCGCTCGCAGGTCCGGATCGGTGCCGGGAAACTCCAGCGCGTCCAGGGCCGCCCGCAGGTACAACCCGGAGCCACCGACCAGAATCGGTGTGATCCCCCGCGCGAGCAGGCCGTCGATGACCGTGCGGCACAGCTGCTGGTACGCCGCCGCGGTGGCCGTCCTGGTGACGTCCCAGACGTCGAGCAGGTGGTGCGGCAAGCCCTGGCGCTGCGCCTCGGGAAGCTTGGCGGTGCCGATGTCCATCCCGCGGTAGAGCTGCATCGAGTCCGCGTTGACGATCTCGCCGCCCAGCACCTGCGCCAGGGCCAGGCCGAGCTCGGACTTGCCCGCCGCGGTCGGGCCGACGACCGCGACGACCTGTGTCACGGACCCGGCAACCCGCGCATCGCTCACCCGCACCTGGCCGCTGCCGGCACGAGCGCCGGGACGCCGACACCCGGCATGCCGAGCGGCACACCGAGAGTGGCCGGCGAGCGGCCGGCGTCCCACGCGTCGCCGGCGCGGGTCCGGCGGTGCGACAGCAATGGCCCCTCGGCCAGCAGGTAGTGCGGGCCGGCGGCGGTGACGACCGTGGTCACGACATCCCCGGGACGTACGGCCGGAGTAGGTGCGAGGTGCACGAGGCGGTTGTCGCGCGCCCGGCCGGTCAGCCGCCCGGGGCCGTCCTTGCGCCCGGCGTCGCCGAGCAGCACCTCGACGGTGCGCCCGACTTGGGCGCGCATCCCGTCGTAGGTCATCCGGTCCTGGAGCTCGACGAGCCGTTCGTACCGCTCCTGCACGACGCTCTTGGGCAGCGGCGGGAGATCGGCAGCGGGCGTACCGGGCCGCGGGGAGTACTGGAAGGTGAATGCGCCGGCGAAGCGGCCGGCCTGGACCACCCGCAGCGTGTCGGCGAAGTCGGCCTCGGTCTCGCCGGGGAAACCGACGATGATGTCGGTGGTGATCGCCGCGTCCGGGAGCTGCGCGCGCACTCGGTCCAGGATGCCGAGGAAGCGCTCAGAGCGGTAGGAGCGGCGCATCGCCTTGAGCACCGCGTCGGAGCCGGACTGCAGGGGCATGTGCAGGCTCGGGCACACCGCAGCGGTCTGCGCCATGGCGGTGATCACGTCGTCGGTGAAGTCCCGCGGGTGCGGGCTGGTGAAGCGCACCCGCTCCAGGCCGGTCGCGCCGACCGCACGGAGCAGGCCGGCGAACGCCGAGCGGTCGCCGAACGAGCGGCCGTAGCTGTTGACGTTCTGCCCGAGCAGCGTGACCTCGAGCACGCCCTGCGCGACAAGCACCTCGACCTCGCGGAGCACGTCCCCCGGCGGACGGTCCTGCTCGGTACCGCGCAGCGAGGGCACGATGCAGAAGGTGCAGGTGTTGTCGCACCCGACGCTGATGCTCACCCAGGCGCTGTGGGCGCTCTCGCGCCGGGTCGGCAGCGTGCTGGGGAAGACCTCGAGCGACTCGCGCAGCTCGACCTGCGCCTGCTGCTCGATGCGCGCCCGCTCCAGCAGCACCGGCAGCGAGCCGATGTTGTGCGTACCGAACACGACATCGACGTACGGCGCCTTCTCGGCGATCAGGTGCTGGTCCTTCTGGGCCAGGCAGCCGCCGACCGCGATCTGCATTCCCGGGGTGCGGTCCTTGACCGGCTTGAGGTGGCCGAGGTTGCCGTACAGCCGGTTGTCGGCGTTCTCGCGCACGGCGCAGGTGTTGAACACCACGACGTCCGCAGTGTCACCGGGCGTTGCGGGGAGGTAGCCGGCGGCGTCCAGCAGACCGCTGATCCGCTCGCTGTCGTGCACGTTCATCTGGCAGCCGTAGGTGCGCACCTGGTAGGTGCGGGCGGGGACGCTCATGACGGGGTCAGTCTAGGTGCGGTTCGGCAGGAGCGAGGCGGCGGTCTGGGGTCGTTTCCGAACGCCTTCGCACCGGAGCGTCCCGCGCGGGCAGCGGGGCGCGAGGCGGTGGGCGCGGGCGTGGACGCAGGCGTGGGCGTGGGCGTGGACGCGGGCGTGGACGCTCGCTAGAGCGCGAGCACCGTCGCGAGGTCGCGGGCGGCCTGACCGCCTTGTTCGACGGCGATGTCAAGAGCGCGCGGCACGTCGAGGTCGTGCGAGAGGGCCGACAGCACCTCCTGCTGGACCACCGCATCGGTGTGCGGCCGGCCCGCAGCCCGGTGCAGGTCGTCCAACCTGGCCCCCGCGGCGTCGAGGCCGGCCTCGGTGTAGTCCCAGGGCACGTCGTAGCGGCGGTCGAGTAGCAGGGTACGGACGACAGCGCCGCTCGTCCGGGCGATGAGATCGCTGACGAACACCAGGTTGCCGGTCGACTTGGCCATCTTCTGGCCGTCGAGCTGCACCGTGCCCACGTGCAGCCAGGCCCTGGCGAAGGGCGCAACCCCGGTCGCCGCCTCTGCCTGCGCCGTCTCGAACGCGTGATGCGGGAAGCGCAGGTCAGCTCCCCCGGCATGCAGATCCACCGACGAGCCGTACGTCGACAGGGCCATCGCCGTGCACTCGGCGTGCCACCCGGGACGACCCGGTCCCCACGGGCTCGGCCAGGCCGGCTCGTCGTCGGTACTGGACTGCCACACCGCCTGGTCGAGCGGGTCGTCCTTGTCGGGATCGTCGAGGTGACCACCGTTGCCGGCGAGGGCCGCGAGAGCCTGCTGCCGGTCCAGGCCGGCGCGCTCGACCACCTGCGCGCCACGCATGTACACGCTGCCGCCCGAGGAGTACGCGACGCCGGCGTCCAGCAGCGCTCCGGCGAGCTCGACGACCTGCGGCACGTGGGAGTGCGCGCGGGGCTCGTGCGCGGGCCGGCGGACCGCCAGGGCGTCCATGTCGTGGTCGAAGTGGAACTGCTGCACGGATGCAAACCGGTCGTACTGCGCGCCCACCCGGCTGGCCGCGTCGAACAGCACGTCATCGACGTCGGTCACGTTACGGCAGACCTCGACCTGGACGCCGAGCCGGCGCAGCAAGCGGTCGGCCGCATCCACCCACACGAACGTGGCGGCGTGGCCCAGGTGGGTCACGTCGTACGGCGTCACACCGCAGACGTAGATACGCGCCCGCCCGACGACGGACAGCTGCGAACCCCCCAGGCGCAAGCGGTGCGGCGCAGGTTCGGTCACGCGAAGTCCTGAGCGGAGGCGGTCATGCCCCCCACCCTGCCACTCAGCCGAGGTCGTCCCGAACGCCGGCAGCCGGTCAGTCTTCCAGGGACTGCAGGGCGTCAAAGGCCACGTCGATCTGCGCCCCCTGCTCGGCCAACGCCTCGCGCACGACCCGAAACGCGGTCCCGGCCGGGTAGCCCTTGCGGGCGAGCATCCCGGCCAGTCGGCGAACCTGAGCGTCGGGGGTAAGGCCCCGGGTGCCGGCGAGCCTGCGCTGGACCAGCGCGCGCGCGGTGGCCAGCTCCTGCTCGGGGTCCAGCTCCTCCAGGGCCGCCTGCGCGACCTCGCCGTCGACGCCCTTGCGGCGCAGCTCCTGGCTCAGCGCACGGGAGGCCAGGCCTCGCCCACGGTGCCTGCTGGTCACCCACATGGAGGCGAACAGCGCGTCGTCGATCATCCCGACCTCGGCGAACCGGCTCAGCACCTGCTCGGCGGCATCGTCCGGGACGCCCTTGTTGGCCAGCGCGGCCGCCAGCTCGGCGCGGGTCCGCGGCCCGCGCTCGAGCAGGCGCAGACAGCTCGTCCGAGCGAAGCCCACCCGGTCGGCCTCCACGTCGGCGGCGGTTGCCGCAGCTGACGCCGCTGTCCGGTCCGCGAACGACAGCCGCTCCTGGCGTCCGCCAGCGCCGGACCGGGCGGCGCCGAAGCCGGCGGCCGGTCTACGTCCCATGGTTAGACGTCGACCGGCACCGGTACAGGTACCGGCACCAGGAGCGGGGCCGGGCGGTCGGTCAACGCGTCGGCCTCACCGTCGGCCAGCACGCCGAGACCAAGCTTGTCCTTGATCCGTCGCTCGATGTCGTCGGCCAGGTCGGGATTGTCGCGCAGGAAGGCGCGGGCGTTCTCCTTGCCCTGCCCGAGCTGGTCGCCCTCGTAGGTGTACCAGGCGCCGGACTTGCGGACGATGCCGTGCTCGACCCCCATGTCGATGAGCGAACCCTCACGGCTGATGCCCACTCCGTACACGATGTCGAACTCGGCCTGCTTGAACGGGGGCGCCATCTTGTTCTTGACGATCTTGGCGCGGGTCCGGTTGCCGACTGCCTCGGTGCCGTCCTTGAGCGTCTCGATCCGGCGCACGTCGATGCGGATGGAGGCGTAGAACTTCAGCGCCTTGCCGCCGGTCGTCGTCTCCGGCGAGCCGAACATCACGCCGATCTTCTCGCGCAGCTGGTTGATGAAGATGGCGGTGGTGCCGGTGTTGGACAGCGCACCTGTCATCTTGCGCAGCGCCTGACTCATGAGCCGGGCTTGCAGACCCACGTGGCTGTCGCCCATCTCGCCCTCGATCTCCGCCCGCGGCACGAGGGCGGCGACCGAGTCGATCACGATGATGTCCAGGGCGCCGGAACGCACCAGCATGTCGGCGATCTCGAGCGCCTGCTCGCCGGTGTCGGGCTGGGAGACGAGCAGACCGTCGGTGTCGACGCCGAGCTTCTTCGCGTACTCCGGGTCCAGGGCGTGCTCGGCGTCGATGAACGCCGCGATCCCGCCGGCGGCCTGCGCATTGGCCACCGCGTGCAACGCGACCGTGGTCTTGCCGGAGGACTCCGGGCCGTAGATCTCCACGACGCGCCCGCGGGGCAGACCGCCGATGCCGAGGGCCACGTCGAGCGCGATGGAGCCGGTCGGGATGACTGCCGTCGGTGCGCGCACCTCGTCCCCGAGGCGCATGACCGAGCCCTTGCCGAAGCTCTTGTCGATCTGGGCGAGGGCCATCTCGAGGGCCTTCTCGCGGTCGGGTCCTGCCATGTCGTCTCCTGGGTGTCGTTGCGGCTGTCCGATCTGCGGTGAACGCTAGGAGCCGCCTACGACAAGAACCTGCCGCAGCGACGACCTGTGGACCACCCGGACTCCTGTGGACAATAGAGCGAACACCTGTTCGACGTGTGCGACACGCCGGGAGCGCGGTGGTGAGCTTCCGCGCCGACCGGGCCCGGCGGCAGTGGTGAGCCGCACCGAGTGCGAGGTACCGGATTCCTCACCCGGCCCGCGCGCGGAACGGGCCGCGAGGGTCGGGAGATGCCCCAGCGACAGCCCGGTCGCGGGGCGGAACCCGACCCTCGAGTCGGAGGGGGCTGCCCGGCGCGCGGAACGGGCCGCGAGGGTCGGGGTACGCCCCAGCGACAGCCCGGCCGCGGGGCGGAACCCGACCCTCGACTCGGGGAGGGCCTCGAGCCGGAGGGGGGTACCCGGCGCGCGGCAACCGGCGTCGTGGCCAGTCCCCGTCAGTGCTCGGAGCCTGCGGCCCCGACCGCGTCGCAGACCGCACGCCAGATGAGCTTGACGTCGTCGCCGTCCTCGAGCGCCTGCGCGACGGTGCGGCCGGCAAGCGTCGAGAGCACCTGGTCGGCGGCATACGAGCGGGCGTAGACCGGTCCGAAGCGGCGGTCCATCCGGAACCAGAACTCGGTGAGACGCACCGGCTCAGCGTAGGTGGGCCGCGCCCTGGCCCACGAGCCGGCGCGGGCCGCTCTCGGGGTCGAGCTCGGGCGGCAGCAGGCGCACCCCGGCATGCAGGACGGTGACCCCGTGCACGCCGACCAGCACGGGGTCCAGCAGCACCTCGGCCACCTCGGGAAGGTCCTCGGCCAGCCGGGCGACGCGGTGCAGGAGGTCGGCAAGTGCTGCCATGTCGGTGCCCTCGAGCAGCGAGGAGCCGCGTACGGCCGCGATCAGGTCGGTGGCGTCGCGGTCGGTCAGCGGCAGGGTGCGGGTGACCGGGTCGACGAGCAGGTCGGCCGCGACGCCGCCGAGCCGCAGCGACAGCAGCGGGCCGACGGCGGGGTCCTGCACCAGGCGCACGACCGTCGAGACCCCCGGCGGGGACATCGGCTGCACGAGCAGGTCGGTCGGCCCGATGAGCGCCTGCACCGAGGCCCAGGCCTGCGCGAGTTCCTCGGCGTCGTCCAGCATCAGCCGTACGGCGCCGACGTCGACCCGGTTGCGCCAGCGCGTGTCCGGGCTCTTCAGCGCGACCGGCCAGCCCAGCCGTCCCGCGGCCGCGACACCCTGCTCGACGGTGGACACCCGCTCCGTCGGCCACGCGCGCAGTCCGAACGCCGCCATCAGGGCGGCCGCGCTGTCCGCCGGCAGCCACTGACCGTCGTGCGGGTTCGTGTCCACGAGCTCATGCGCCGCAGCGAGTGCGAGGTCCGACAGCACCGGCACCTCGCCCTGCGGCCGGGCGCGCCAGGCGGCGTACGAGGCGGCGCGGTCCAGCGCGAGCACCGCGGACTCAGGCGAGGCGTACGACGGGACGGAGCCCGGGCCGGGCGCCGACCCGGCCGGTCCCACGGCGAGTTCGGGAGGTACGCCGTCATGGCCGAGGAAGGAGGCCAGCACCGGCAGTTCGGAACTGGTGGCGACGTCCAGGAGCGCTGCCGCCAGGGCTTGCTCGGCTGGGTGCGGCGTGACGAGGGCCAGCACGGCGTCGACGGCGCCGGAACGGGCGACCAGGCGCAGCGCCGTGGCGAAGTGGCCGGGGTCGGCGAGCGGCCCGAGGTCGACGGGGTTGGCGGTGTCGGTCGTGCCGACCAGGGCTCGTAGGGCGACCCGTACGTCCTCGGCCAGCTCGGGCACCGACAGACCGGCGGCCCGGCAGCTGTCGGAGGCGAGCGCAGCCAGCGCCGAGGAGGTGCCGACGATGCCGACGCGGCGACCGGCCGGCAACGGCTGCAGGACCAGCAGCTGCGCGACCTCGAACAGCTGGGCGAGCGTGTCGACGCGTACGACCCCCGCAGAGGCGAACAGCGCGTCGACGGCCGCGTCGCCGGCGCCACGGCCGCTCTTGAGGGCCACGACCGGCTTCGTCCGGCCGACCGCTCGGGCGATCCGCGCGAACTTGCGGGGGTTGCCGAACCCCTGCAGGTGCATGAGGACCACGTCGGTACGGGGGTCCTGCTGCCAGTACTGCAGCAGGTCGTTGCCCGACACGTCCGCCCGGTCCCCGATCGACACGAACGTGGACAGCCCGAGCGCGCGCCGGCCGACCTCGGCCAGCACCGTGCCGGCCAGCGCGCCGGACTGGCTGAAGACACCGACCCGGCCGGGCAGTGGCGACCCCGCGGCGAAGGTCGCGTGCAGGGACACGGCCGGGTCGGTGTTCAGCACACCCATGGCGTTGGGGCCGATGAGCCGCATCCCGCCCGCCCTGGCTCGCCGCACCACCTCGGACAGCCGCTCCCTGCCCTGCTCCCCCGCGTCGGCGAAGCCGCCGGACACCACGACCAGGCCCCGTACGCGCTTGTCCGCGCAGGCCACGACCACATCCGCTACCAGCGGCGCGGGCACGGCCACGACCGCGAGGTCGATGTCGTCCGGGACGTCGCGCACGTCGGCGTACGCCCGGACGCTGCCGACGTGCGGGGCCAACGGGTTGACGGGGTAGACCGGCCCCTCGAAGCCGTGGTCGAGCAGCGAGCGGAACACCTCGTGCCCTGCCGTGCCGCGCTCGCGGGAGGCCCCTACGACGGCGACTGCCTTGGGGGACAGCAGCCGTGCGACGCTGCGTGCCTCGGCCCGGTGCTCCCGGGCGCGGGCCACCTCCAGCGACGCCGACGTCTGCCGGATCGGGTAGACCAGCTCGACGTAGCCGTCGGCCATGTGCCGCTCGATCGCGAACCCGGCCGAGCGAAAGACCTCGATCATCCGCCGGTTGCTCGGCAGCACGTTCGCGACGAAGCGGTCCACGTGCCGCTCGTTGGCCGCGGCCGCCAGGTGCTCGAGCAGCAGCGGCCCGAGACCCCGTCCCTGATGGGCGTCCTCGACGACGACGGCGACCTCGGCGTCGGTCGTCCCGGGAAGCTTGTCGTAGCGGACCACACCGACCATCTCGTCGCGCAGCAGCGCGACGACCGCCGCGCGGTCGTCGTGGTCCACCGTGGTGAAGCGCTCGACGTCGCGAGCCGGGAGCGTGCGCACCATGGAGAAGAACCGCATGTACACGGTCTCCGGCGACAGCCGGGCATGCATCGCCCGCAGCCGGTCGGCATCCTGCGGCGTGATGGGCCGCAGGTGCACGATGCCCCCGTCGGCCAGCACCGCGTCGGCCTCCCAGTGACCTGGGTAGCTGGTCCCAGGAGAGCTCACGCCTGCATCATCGCCCGCCGTCAGTGCTCGCGTCGCCATGGCGACGTCCACGCGTCCTCGCCGAGGTGCCATCCGTCGGTGCGGTAGGCCGTCGCCTGCGCCCACGCCACCGTCGCCTCCTTGGCCCGCACCACCACCTCGTACGACGCGATGCGGCGACTCCGGGTGAGCTCGCGGGCGGTGGTGACCAGCGGGGCGCCGGGGAGCGACGGCGCCGCGTAGTGCAGCGACAGGCCCGTCGCCACCACCTGCCGTCCCCAGGAGTTGCAGGCGACCTCGAAGGCCATGTCGGCCAGGCAGGCGAGCACACCGCCGTGGACGGTGCCGCCGAGGTTGAGCAGCGAGGCGTCCGGCACGAGGGCGACGACGGCGGCGCCCTCACCCCAGCTCACCAGTTCCACCCCCGGCGTCGAGCGGAAGGTGCTGGCACGCAGTACCGCGTCGAGGGCTGTGCGTGCGGGCGGCTCCACCTGTCCGACGCTACGGCCCGACGGGCGGGGCGGACCGCCGTCGGGAGAGGATTGCGGGGTGAGTGCCCTCGAGAGGTTCTCCCCGGCCACCCGGGCGTGGTTCACGGGGGCCTTCGCCGCGCCGACACCCGCCCAGGAGGGCGCGTGGTCGGCAATCAGCACCGGGGTCGACACCCTCGTCGTCGCACCGACCGGCTCGGGCAAGACGCTGTCGGCGTTCCTGTGGTCGCTGGACCGGCTCGCGAGCACCCCGGTGCCGGAGGAGCCGCGGCGGCGTTGCCGCGTCCTCTACGTCAGTCCGCTCAAGGCGCTCGCAGTCGATGTCGAGCGCAACCTGCGGGCACCGCTGACCGGCATCCGACAGGCCGCACAGCGCCTTGAGCTCCCGGTGCCCGACATCCGGGTGGGGACCCGCTCCGGGGACACCCCGGCCGACGAGCGGCGGGCCTTCAACAGGACCCCGCCGGACATCTTCATCACCACGCCCGAGTCGCTGTTCCTGGTCCTGACCAGCGCCGCCCGCGAGTCACTGCTCGGCGTCGAGACCGTCATCGTCGATGAGGTCCACGCGGTGTCCGGCACGAAGCGCGGCGCCCACCTGGCCCTGACCCTGGAGCGGCTCGATGCTTTGCTGGAGCGGCCGGCACAGCGGATCGGGCTGTCCGCAACGGTACGGCCGATCCTGGAGGTCGCACGGTTCCTCGGCGGCAGCCGCGAGGTCACGGTCGTCCAGCCCAAGAGCGCGAAGACCATCGAGGTCGAGGTCGTCGTCCCCGTCGAGGACATGTCGCTGCTGGGCGAGCAGACCGGGCCCGTCCGCGGCGGCTCGGCGGCCGGCGCGGCGCCCACCGCGTCGATCTGGCCGGCGGTGGAGGAGCGCATCGTCGACCTCATCGAGGGGCACCGCTCGACCATCGTGTTCTGCAACAGCCGACGCCTGGCCGAGCGGCTGACCAGCCGGCTCAACGAGATCGCCACCGAACGGACCTACGGGACCCCGGAGGCGGGGCCGCAGGACCTGTCCCGGCCCGACGGGTCGTCCGGGGTGAAGCCCGGCGGGGTGTTTCCGGCCCAGATGATCGCCGCCAGCGGTCAGGGCAAGGGGGGTGCCCCATGGGGCAACGGCACCCCCGCGGGCGCTGAGGGCACCGTCGAGATCGCCCGGGCGCACCACGGGTCGGTGTCCCGCGAGCAGCGGTCCGAGATCGAGGAGGCGCTCAAGGCCGGCCGGCTGCCCGCAGTCGTGGCGACCAGCTCGCTGGAGCTCGGGATCGACATGGGAGCAGTTGATCTCGTCGTGCAGGTCGAGTCGCCGCCTTCGGTCGCGAGCGGCCTGCAGCGGGTCGGCCGGGCCGGCCACCAGGTCGGTGCGGTCAGCCGCGGGGTGATCCTGCCGAAGTACCGCGGCGACCTGGTGCAGTGCGCGGTCGCCGCCGAGCGCATGGTCGACGGCGCCATCGAGGAGACCACCTACCCGCGTAACCCGCTGGACGTGCTCGCCCAGCAGATCGTGGCGATGTGCGCCCTGGAGTCCTGGGACGTCGAGGACCTCGCCGCCGTCGTACGCCGCAGCGCGCCGTTCTCGACCCTGCCGCAGAGCGCGTACGAGGCGACCCTCGACATGCTGTCCGGCCGCTACCCCAGCGACGACTTCGCCGAGCTGCGGCCGCGCATCACCTGGGACCGTGTCACCGGCGTGCTGACCGGCCGGCCGGGCGCGCAACGGCTCGCGGTCACCAGCGGTGGCACGATCCCGGACCGCGGGATGTTCGGCGTGTTCCTGGTCGGTGAGCGCAAGAGCCGGGTGGGCGAGCTCGACGAGGAGATGGTCTACGAGTCGCGCGTCGGCGACGTCTTCCTGCTCGGCTCGTCGGCGTGGCGGATCGAGGACATCACCCACGACCAGGTGCTGGTCACGCCGGCCCCGGGCCAGCCGGGCCGGATGCCCTACTGGAAGGGCGACGCGCCGGGGCGCCCGATCGAGCTCGGACGGGCGCTGGGCGCGTTCCTGCGCCAGATCGCCGCGCTTTCAGCCGAAGACGCGCAGGAGCGGCTGCGCGACGGCGGCCTCGACGCCTGCGCCTCGCAGAACCTGCTCGCCTACCTCGCCGAGCAGCGGGAGGCCACCGGCGTCCTGCCGGACGACCGGACGATCCTGGTCGAGCGGTTCCGCGACGAGCTCGGTGACTGGCGCCTGGCGATCCACTCCCCCTTCGGCGCGCAGGTCAACGAGCCCTGGGCCCTCGCGCTGACGGCCCGACTGCGCGAGACCTACGGCGTGGATGTGCAGTCCATGCACGCCGACGACGGCATCGTGCTGCGGTTGCCCGAGACCGAGGACGCACCGGACGGCTCGGTCGCGGTGTTCGAGCCGGACGACATCGAGCCGGCCGTACAGCGCGAGGTGGGCGGCTCGGCCCTGTTCGCCAGCCGCTTCCGCGAGTGCGCCGCACGCGCCCTGCTGCTGCCTCGGCGCAACCCCACCCGTCGTACGCCGCTGTGGCAGCAGCGGCAGCGCTCGGCGCAGCTGCTGTCGGTGGCCTCGCAGTACGGCAGCTTCCCGGTCGTGCTGGAGACCATGCGGGAGGTCCTGCAGGACGTGTTCGACGTCCCGGGGCTGGTCGGGCTGATGCGCGATGTCGAGGCCCGCCGGGTGAGGCTCGTCGAGGTCGAGACGACGCAGCCGTCGCCGTTTGCCCGGTCGCTGCTGTTCGGCTACATCGGCGCGTTCATGTACGAGGGCGACGCGCCCCTGGCTGAGCGGCGCGCACAAGCCCTGTCGCTCGACTCCGCCCTGCTGGCAGAGCTTCTCGGGCAAGCCGAGTTGCGCGAGCTGATCGACGCGGGGGCATTGGCGGAGGTCGAGGCCGAGGTGCAGCTGCTCACGCAGGAGCGGCGGGCGCGCGACGCCGAGGGGACTGCGGACCTGCTGCGGCGCCTCGGTGACCTGACGACCGACGAGACCGTGTCGCGTGGCGGGACGCCCGCCTGGCTGGCCGAGCTGGAACAGGCCCGCCGGGCCATCCGGATCCGGGTCGCCGGCGAGCAGCGCTGGGCCGCGATCGAGGACTCGGGCCGCTTCCAGGACGCGCTCGGAACCGCCCTGCCGATCGGGGTCCCGGAGGCGTTCACCGAGCCGGTGCGCGACCCGCTCGGCGACCTCGTCTCGCGCTACGCCCGCACCCACGGGCCGTTCCATCCGTCCGGGGTCGCAACCCGGTTCGGTCTCGGGATCGCTGTCGTGGAAGCAGCTCTCGCGCGGCTGGCAGCCAGCGGTCGGGTGGTGCACGGCGAGTTCCGGCCCGGCGGGTCGGGCCTTGAGTGGTGCGACGCCGAGGTGCTGCGCTCCCTGCGCCGCCGGTCCCTGGCCAAGCTGCGCAAGGAGGTCGAGCCGGTCCCGCCCGAGGCCCTCGCGCGCTTCCTGCCGCAGTGGCAGGGACTGGGCGTGACCGGCGGCCGGGGGGCCGACGGACTGCTGCGTGCCGTGGAGCAGCTGCAGGGCGCTGTCGTCCCCGCGTCGGCGCTGGAGTCCCTGGTGCTGCCCTCCCGCGTTGCCGGGTACGGCCCGATGCTGCTGGACGAGCTGACCGCCGCCGGCGAGGTGCTGTGGGCAGGGCACGGGTCGCTGCCGGGCAACGATGGCTGGGTGTCGCTGCAGCTCGCGGACAGCGCGGACCTGCTGCTGCCCGAGCAGCTCGAGCACCCCGGGACCCCCCTGCACGTCGCCGTGCTCGAGGCCCTGGCCGGCGGCCAGGCGCTGTTCTTCCGCTCGTTGTCGGACCGGGCCTCCTCCCTGGACGACGTCGCCCTGCAGCAGGCGGTCTGGGACCTCGTGTGGTCCGGGCACCTCACCAACGACACGCTCTCGCCGCTGCGCGCCCTGCTCGGAGCGGGCCGCACGACGCACTCCGCCAAGCGCGCCCCGGCCCGTCAGCGCAGCCGGTACGGCCGCCCGGTCCTGCCCACGCGCACCGGACCGCCGACGACCGGAGGCCGCTGGTCCCTGCTCCCGGAGCGCGACCGCGACCCCACCCGGCGCACGCACGCGCTGGCCGAGGCCCTGCTCGACCGGTACGGGGTGGTGACCCGCGGCGCCGTCGTGGCCGAGCGGGCCCCTGGCGGGTTCTCGGCTGTCTACGGCGTGCTGAAGGCCTTCGAGGAGGCCGGGCGGGTTCGCCGCGGGTACTTCGTGGAGGGGCTCGGCGCGGCGCAGTTCGCCGCGCCGGGGGCGGTCGACCGGATGCGCGCGCTGGCCGCCGTACGGCCGGTGGAGGACGACCCGCTCTGGACGCCTCCGGTGCCCGGCGGTTGGGACACCGGCGGTCAGCGCAAGCGCCGGGACGACGCCCGCGCCGTCGTCGTCGCCGCGACCGACCCCGCGAACCCCTACGGCGCAGCGCTTCCGTGGCCGGTTCGCGACGACGCGACCGGCCACAAGCCGGCCCGCAAGGCCGGGGCGCTGGCCGTGCTGGTGGACGGAGCCTGCGTGCTCTACGTCGAGCGCGGCGGCAAGACGCTGCTGTCCTTCACTGAGGAGCCGGGCCGGCTGACACCCGCCGTCGACGCGCTGGCGCTGGCGGTCCGAGACGGTGCACTCGGCAAGCTGACCGTCGAGAAGGCCGACGGCGAAGCCGCTCTCACCTCCACGCTGGGTCTTGCCCTGGAGAACGCCGGCTTTCGGCCGACTCCCCGCGGACTACGCCTGCGCGCCTAGCGGAGCCCTTCCTACTGCGGGTGGCCGCTACGGGCACTCACCGGGCCGTCTGCCCGGCGAGCTCGCGGGCGAGTACGTCGCGGGCGGCGTTGACCCCGCACATCCCGTGGACGCCGCCGCCAGGCGGGGTGGACGACGAGCAGAGGTAGACCCCAGGGACCGCCGTGCGGTAGCGCGACCACGCGGGCACGGGCCCGAGCACAGCCTGGTAGAGCCCCGCCCGGCCGGCGTTGATGTCGCCTCCCACGTAGTTGCCGTCGTAGGCCTCGTACGCCGCGGCGGTACGCGTCGACCGCGCCGCGACGACATCGCGAAAGCCCGGGGCGAAGCGCTCGAGCTGCCGCTCGATGGCGTCGGTGCGGTCCAGGGTCGAGCCGCTCGGCACGTGGCAGTAGGCCCAGAGCACCTGGCCACCGGCCGGCGCCCGGGTGGGGTCCACCGTGCTGGACTGCACGACCAGGACGTACGGCGCGTCGCTGTGCCGGCCGGCCTCGACCTCGGCCTCGCTGGCCTCGACCTCCTCCAGGGCTCCGCCGACGTGCAGCGTCCCGGCCTGCCGGCAGGCCTCGTTCGTCCACGGCACCGGCTCGGTCAGGGCGTAGTCGACCTTGAACACCCCTGGCCCGTAGCGGAAGCGCTGCAGCGAGCGGCGGTAGCCGGGCGGGATCCGATCGCCGCCGATCTCCAGGAGCTGTTTGGGCGTCACGTCCAGCAGCACGGCGCGGGCCGGGGGAAGCTGGTCCAGCGAGGTGATCCGGGCGTCGCAGACGACCTCGCCGCCGAGCTCGCCCAGCTGTCGTACCAGCGCGTCCATGAGCCGGCCGCTGCCGCCCTCCACGACCGGCCAGCCGCCGGCGTGCGCCGTCACCGCCAGCACGAGGGCGAACGCGGAGGTCAGCGAGGCGTCCAGGCGCCTGATCGAGTGGGCACCGACGCCGGACAGCAGTGCGCGGGCCGCGTCCTCCCGGAACAGCGTGCGGGCCAGCACACTGACGGGGAGCAGCCCGGGCAGGCCGAAGCGCGCGAGGGTGACCGGATGGCCGGGGACGTGGCGCAGGTCGCCGAGCACATCGGCCAGCAGGTCGTCGGCGCGGTCGACCAGCGGGCCCAGCAGCCGTCCCCAGACGCGGCCGTCCCGCCCGAGCTCGGCGGCGGTCCGGGCCAGGTCCCGGTACGCCACCGCTGCCCTCCCGCCGTCGAGCGGCTGCGCATAGGAGATCTCCGGGACCCGCATCCGAACACCCAGGGCCTCGAGGTCCAGCGACCGGAAGAACGGCGAGACCATCGCCAGGGCCTGCACGCCCGAGCAGACGTCGTGCAGGTGGCCGGGCAGGGTAAGCTCGGCGGTACGGCTGCCGCCACCGGGCTCGGCCGCCGCCTCGTAGACCCGCACCCGGTGGCCGGCCTCGGCCAGGGTCAACGCGGCGGCCAGCCCGTTGGGGCCGGAGCCCACGACCACCGCGTCGAGGTCAGGGGTCTTGGTTCCGGCACGATGAGCCGGAGTCGTCGTCGGAGGAGACCACCAGCGCGCCACGGTAGGCAGTCTCGCAGCCCCCTTTAGGCGGTACGACGACGCGCGGCACGTTCGCGCTGAGCCCAGTTGCGGGCAGCTCGTCGGTCGCTGTGCCCTGCCTCCGGAGCTGTGACACCTGTACGACGCGCTGATCCTGTAGGGCAACGGCGCGCCGTCCATGGTCGACATGAAGGACGTCGAGCTGGCCGACGTGATGATGCGGGACCCGGCCGACGGAGTAGTTCAGCGGGTTCTTCGTCGGGAAAGGGTTGTAGTCCCGGATGCCTACAACTGGGTCACCGGTGACGTAGGCGCCCTCGGCGTACGGGTCCTCACCCCGACTGCCCGCGAGCCCCAACCGAGAGGTGCCGAAGCCGGCCTCGACAACGCAAAACGGATCGGTACTCGGGAGCCGGGCATCCGCGGGAAGGTGCGCCCCGGCCCGGGGATGACGGGATCCGTGCAACACAGGACATCCACCTGCTCGCCCGAGGCCGGCCCGGCATGCTCGACGACTGAGGGTCAGGCACCATTCAGGACAGGGTGGATGTCCTGTGTTGCAGGGGCTGACCGGTCGCCGGGCGGTCCGCGGGAGCCGAGCGGTCGGGTTACGGCGGGACCCGGTAGGCGTAGCCGTAGCAGCGTCCGAAGCCGAGCCGGGCGTAGAGCCGACCCGCCGGGTTCGCCGTCCCCACCTGCAGCCACAGCGCGCGGTCCCCCGCGACGTCCGCCGCCGCGCTCAAGAGTGCCGACGCCAGGCCCCGGCCCCGGTACGCCGGCAGGGTCCCGACGTTGAACACCGCGACCAACCCAGGCGTGCCGGACAGCAGGGCGACCGCCCCTGGCTCACCGTCGGTTCGCGCGACGAGGAACAGCGGCTCGGGCATCCGGGCGAAAAGGCCGCCCACGGTCGCGTCCAGGTCGTCCCTCGCGACCACGGCGGCATGGACCACGAGCCACGCGTCGTCCAGGGCGCCGACGCTCACGTCGTACGCCGGGGCCGGCAGCCCCCGTCCGGGTGGCCGCAGCAGCACATCCGTCGGCTCCTCGAGGGTCCAGCCGCGCTCGTCCAACGCGGCGTCGAGGGGCGCCTGCTTGGCGTACGGCGTGACCTGGACGCTGAGCTCGTGCCCGTGCTGCTCGGCGAAGGCTCGGGCCTGGTCCAGGACCACGGGAAGCTCGGCCGGGTCGGCCCGACGCGGGGGCAGGACCGCGTTGATCCGGCGCCGCCCCACCCCGGGCGTGGCCCGCAGCAGCCAGCCGCCGACGTGTTCGGTGAGCGCGGGTGGCAGCGCGAGGACCGCGGCCTGCTCGAGCGCCTCGACGTCGTCCACGGCAGGCAGGCTCCCAGATCGGCGCGGGCCACCAGAAGCGGTAACACTGGAGCCGTGCCCGAAGGTGACAGCGTGCGGAAGGCGGCGCAGCGCCTGTCGGCCGGCCTGGTGGGCCGCACGGTGACCCGCAGCGACTTCCGTGTCCCCCAGCACGCGACGGCCGACCTGCGCGGGCAGGGCATCACGGCGTTCGACTCCTACGGCAAGCACCTGCTGACCCGGTTCAGCGGGGGCCTGACCCTGCACACCCATTTCGAGATGGACGGCTCCTGGCAGCTGGTCGGCCCGGACAAGGTGCTGCCGCGCACGTACGACGAACAGATCCGGCTGGTCATGGTGACCGACGGCCCCACGGCGTACGCGCTGCGGATGCCAGTGGTGGAGCTGATCGAGACCGCCCGCGAGAGCGAGGTGATCGGCCACCTCGGCCCGGACCTCCTGGGTCCGTCCTGGGACGAGGACGAGGCCGTACGACGCCTGGCCGCCGACGCCGACCGCCCGGTCGTGGAAGCCCTGCTCGACCAACGCAACCTGGCCGGGATCGGCAACTTGTGGGCAGTCGAGACCTGCTACCTGCGGGGGATCTCGCCGTGGATACCGGTGCGGGACGTCGACCTGACGGCCGCGGTCCGGCTGGCAAAGCGGATGATGACGCACTCGCTGGACCACCCTGGCCAGGTCACGACGGGCGACACCAGACGCGGCCGGACGCATTGGGTCTACGGCCGCGCCGAGCGCCCGTGCCGCCGCTGCGGCGCCCCCGTCGGCTTCCGGGACTCGGTGACCGGGGCGAATTGGCAGCGCGAGACCTGGTGGTGCCCGTCGTGCCAGCCAGGACCGGTGCCCCCCCTGGCCGATCGCCCGACCCGGCCGGGGCTGCGGCGCGGCGTCAACGAGGAGTCGTTCGGCTCGCGCACCAGGCGGCTGCAGGGGGGCCGCGGCTTTGCCCGAGGGTGACACGGTCTGGCTGGCCGCCAAGCGGATGCACGAGGCCCTGGGCGACCGGGTGCTGACCACCAGCGACTTCCGTGTCCCGGCCCTGGCCACCAGCGACCTGACCGGGCGCCGCGTGCTCGAGGTCGTGCCGCGTGGCAAGCACATGCTCACGCGGGTGGAGGGCGGCCTCACGCTGCACACGCACTTCCGGATGGACGGGACCTGGCACCTCTACCGGCCCGGCGACCGCTGGACCGGCGGCGCGCAGTGGCAGGTCCGCGTGGTCCTCGCCAACGCCGAGTGGGTTGCGGTCGGCTACCGCATGCCGGTGCTGGAGCTGCTGGCGACCGACCGTGAGGATGACGCCGTCGGGCACCTCGGGCCGGACGTGCTCGACGAGGCCTTCGATGCAGGCTCGGCCGTCGCGCGGCTGGCCGCCGACCCGGCGCGCGAGGTCGGGTTGGCGCTGCTCGACCAGCGCCTCATCGCCGGGCTCGGCAACCTCTACCGCTGCGAGGTGCTGTTCCTGCAAGGTCTGTCGCCCTGGACAGCGGTGGCCGACGTCGCCGACCTGCCCGCGCTCGTGCGGCGCTCGCAACGCCTGCTGCTGGCCAACCGCGACCGCTGGGAGCAGTCCACGACCGGCTCCCTGCGGTACGGCGAGGACCTCTGGGTGTTCGAGCGGTCCGGCCGGCCGTGCCGCCGCTGCGGCAGCCGGATCGCCGCCGCCGAGCAGGGCCAGGCACCTCAGCAGCGGCTGACCTACTGGTGCCCGCGCTGCCAGCCGGGCGCGTCCCCGGCCCCGCAACCGGCGCGCCGGGAGCGCCCCGTGGGCCGGACGACGTACCGCTCGTGATGGGCTGGCGCTCGTGATGGGCAGCCTGCTCCGGCTGCTTGGAGCCGGCTACGGCCCCCGCCCGGGCCGGCCGCGCGTGGCGTTCACCCGCACCCGCACGTCGTACGGCCCCCGTCGGCGGCAGCGGGGCGTGTGGTGGATGCCGGACGGGCCAGCCCCGCTGCCCGTGGTCGTGCTGCTCCACGGCGGCTACTGGCGGCGCGGGTTCGACCACCACCTTGAGGACGCGATGGCCGTCGCACTGGTCGACCGCGGGTACGCCGTCTGGAACGTCGACTACCGGCCCAGCACGGCCCGCTGGCCAGCCACCCTCACCGACGCGGCGCTGGCGCTGGACGCGGTGGCCGACCAGCCGGGCGTCGACACGACACGGGTGGCGGTGGCCGGCCACTCCGCCGGCGGCCACCTCGCCCTGTGGCTCGTCTCCCGGGACCGGCTCCCGGTCGGCGCGGTGGGCGCCGACCCCGTCGTACGCCCCGTACTGGCCGTGGCCCAGGCTCCGGTCGCGGACCTCGTGGCAGGTGCCCGCGACGGGCTCGGCGGCGGCGCCGTGACCGCGCTGATCGGTGGTTTGCCGGAGCAGCACCCCTCGCGGTACGCCGTGGCCTCGCCGCAGGCCCTGCTGCCGCCGGCCGCCGCGCGGGTCGTGCTCGTGCACGGCGACGCCGACGAGGTGGTCCCGCTGTCGCAGAGCCAGGGGTACGCCGCCGCCTCGGGCGCCGAGCTGGTGATCCTGGCGGGAGTAGGCCATTTCGAGCACCTCGACCCCCGCTCGAGCGCCGGACTGGCCCTGCTGGCCGCCCTCGCCGACCTGTGACCGACGAGGCTGCCGGGCGGCGTCGGTCCCTGCTCGCCACGTGGCCCGTCTGATCACTGCTCAACGTGTCTGATCACCTGTCAACGTGTCTGATCACCTGTCAACGTGTCTGATCACGTGTCAGCTGCGTGCCAGCCGGTGAGCGTGCCCGGCGCCGGCTGATCGGCAAACGATCAGACACGCGCACGGTTGAAGGAGCAGGCCGGTACGCCGAGCCGGCCGCCGACTACTGAAGGGGCAGCGACTGGCCGCGCTCTGACTCCGGCCGCGGCCCCCGAAGGCGGCGGTCCGCCTCGGCGATCTGCAGGTCGTTGATGCTCGCCTCCCGGCGCGCCATCAGCCCGTCCTCGGCGAACTCCCAGTTCTCGTTGCCGTAGCTGCGCCACCAGGTGCCCGAGGCGTCGTGCCACTCGTACTGGAAGCGCACCGCGATCCGGTTGTCTGCGAAGGTCCACAGGTCCTTGCGCAGCACGTAGTCCAGCTCCCGCTCCCACTTGCGGGTCAGGAACGCCTCGATGGCCGCGCGCCCCTGGACGAACTCATCGCGGTTGCGCCACACCGAGTCCACCGTGTACGCGGCCGCAACCTTGGCCGGGTCGCGGGTGTTCCAGCCGTCCTCGGCACCCTGCACCTTGGCCCGCGCTGTGGCCTCGTCAAAGGGAGGCAGCGGTGGCCTGGCCATCAAGCGCCCTCGGCTGGCTTGTCCAGCGACGGCGACGGCGACGCCGACCCCGGCCCCGGCCCCGACCCCGACCCCGACCCCGACCCCGATTCCGACTGCGTCGGCGAGGACGAAGGCGTCCCGGTCGTGATCGCCGGACCGGTGGCCGGCCCAGACAGGCTGGCCCGGATCTGGTCCAGCCTGGACTGCGCGGCGAAATCCATCGTGGACTTCTCGACCTCGAGCATGCGGCCCTCGACGCTGCTGCTGGCGAGCTCCGCGCCGCCGAGCGCCTTGGCGTAGCGCGTCTCGATCTTGTCGCGCACGTCGTCCAGGGACGGGGTGTTGCCCGGCGCCGACAGCTCCGACATCGAGGTGAGGCTCTTGGTGACGGCCTCCTGCATCTTGGCCTGCTCCAGCTGGCTCATCAGCTGCGTGCGCTCGCCCAGCTTGCGCTGCACCACCATCGCGTTGGTCTCGACCGCCTGCTTGGCCTTCTGCGCCGCCTGCAGGGCCTGGTCGTGCATGCCCTTGAGGTCCTCCATGTTCTTCTCGCCGGACACGAGCTGGTTGGCGAAGGCCTGCGCGGTCTGGTCGTAGTCCGCCGCCTTGGTGGGGTCGCCGGCGGCCCGGGCCTGCTCGGACAGCACCAGCGCCTGGCGCGCCGAGCCCTGCAGCTTCTCGACCTCGCTCATCTGCCGGGCGAGCTTCATCTCCAGCTGCCGCTGGTTGCCGATGACGGCCGCGGCCTGCTGCGTGAGCGCCTGGTGCTGGCGTTGGGCGTCCTCGATGGCCTGCTGGATCTGGATCTTGGGATCGGCCTTCTCGTCGATCTTGGCGCCGAAGGCAGCCATGGTGTACTTCCAGCCCTTGATGAAGGGGTTGGCCATTGGGACTCCTCGGGTGATCTGCGGCAGGGTCAGCCGGCCACATTCTGTCACCCGACGCCCCGCCCGGCCCTTGACCCGGCGCTGACCCCCGTCTGCCTACCCTGGTGTCCTGTCGTCCTCGTGCGCGAATCCCCTCCCGCACGAGCCACCGCTGTCGATGTCCGAGGTCCTGTGCCCCCCCGCGCCCGTTCCCTGACCGCCCTGCTCGCACTCGCCCTGGCGGGCGCCTGCAGCAGTTCCCCGGCCCCCTCGGCTGCCCGGCCGACGCAGAGCCCGCCCTCGGCGTCGTCGAGCGCCGCGCCCGCAGCGGCCGCCTCCCCGTCGCCGGCTGCCTCCGGCGCCCCTGCCGCGTCGACGGACCTGTACGCCGCCGACCACCCCGGCCTGCTCTCCCGAGAGGCGCAGCAGGCCAAGCCGCTCATCTACGTCCCCGACGACGACGACGCCACCGTGCACGTCATCGACCCGGCGACCTTCAAGGTCCTGCGCGTCGAGAAGGTCGGGCGGCTTCCGCAGCACGTCACCCCGTCATACGACCTGAAGACGCTCTGGGTCGACAACGACATGGGCAACAGCCTCACCCCGATCGACCCGCGCACCGGCACCTTCGGGAAGCCGGTGCCGGTCAGCGACCCGTACAACCTGTACTTCACCGCCGACGGCCGGCACGCGGTCGTCGTCGCCGAGGCGCTCGGGCGACTGGACTTCCGCGACCCGCACACGATGGCGCTGCAGCACTCGCTGCACGTCCCGTGCAGCGGCATCGATCATGCCGACTTCTCCCCGGACGGGACGCAGGCGTTGTTCTCGTGCGAGTTCAGCGGCCAGATGCTGCTGGTCGACATGGTCCACCAGAAGGTGCTGAAGACCCTCGAACTGCCGAAGGAGGGTGGCAGCCGGCCGAAGCCGCAGGACGTGAAGCTCAGCCCGGACGGCTCGACCTACTACGTCGCCGACGAGAACAGCAACGGCGTCTACCTCATCGACGCCAAGACCATCACCGTGCGCCGCTTCCTTCCCACCGGCCTCGGAGCCCACGGGCTCTACGTCAGCCGGGACAGCAAGGACCTCTACATCTCCAACCGCAAGGGTGCATCGGTGTCGGTCCTGTCGTTTGCGACTGGCGCGGTCCGCGCGATCTGGCCGATCCCGGGTGGCTCCCCGGACATGGGCGGCGTCTCGGCGGACGGCAAGGTGCTCTGGCTCTCCGGCCGCTACACCCGCGAGGTCTACGCGATCCGCGTCTCCGACGGCCACCTGTTGGCCCGCATCCCGGTGGGTGGCTCGCCGCACGGCCTGTGCGTCTGGCCGCAGCCGGGCCGGTACTCGCTGGGCCACACCGGGGTCCTGCGGTGAGGCGTGCAGCCGTCCTCGCGCTCCTGCTCGTGGCCGCCTGCAGCTCCCCGTCCGCCGCACCGCCCCGCCGTACGACGGGAGCGGCGAGCAGTCCGGCCGCGGGGCAGCCAGGGTCGGCGGGGCCCCCGGGGTCACCGGGGGCGCCGAGCCGCCATGCGCCGGTGTGGACCTCGGGCGCACCCCTGCCGCAGGCCGTCAGCGAGGTCGGCGTCGCGGTGCTCGGGACGGAGATCCACCTGTTGGGAGGCTATGTCAACGGTCACCCGCGATCGACGACCCACCTCGTGCTCGACACGACGACGGGGCGCTGGCGTTCGGCCGCCCCGCTGCCGACGCCGATGGACCACGTGGGCGCGGTCGGTCTGGCCGGCCGCGTCTACGCGGTCGGCGGGTACGGCCAGGGCTCCGGCGGAACCGTCACGGTCTCGGCCTACGACCCGGCGAGCGACCGCTGGACACCGCGTGCGTCCCTGCCGGATCGGCGGACGGCGGGCGTCGCGGTCGCGCTCGGGGACGGGCTGCACTATGTGGGCGGCAAGAGCAACGGGCAGGACACCGCCGAGCACGACGTCTACGACCCCGCGACCGACCGCTGGTCGACCGCCGCCCCCGTGCCGACCCCACGCGACCACGCCGCGGCGGCCGTCGTGGATGGCCGCCTGTACGTCGCCGGTGGGCGCCCCGGCGCGCTGCAGAACCTGGAGTCCTATGACCCCGCGACCGCCCGCTGGACCACCCTGCCCCCACTGCCCTCGGGCCGGTCCTCCTTCGCGGGCGCGGCCCTGTCCGGTCGCTTCGTCGTCCTGGGCGGTGAGGACGCTGCCGAGACCCGGGTCGACACCGAGGTCGACGCGTACGACCCGGCCGCGCGGTCCTGGTCCCGTCTGCCCGACCTGCCGGCGGGCCGGCAAGGCACCGGCGCCGCCGTCGTCGGCGGAACGCTCTACCTGCCCGGCGGCGCGCCCGTCGCCGGCGGCTCCCGCCAGAGCGACACGTTGCTGCGCTTCGGCTGAGTCGGCCCAGGCCGTGCCGGGCAGGCGGCGCTCGGGGCATACCGCCCGGGTCAGGGGTTGCTGGGCGTTCAGAGTTGCTGGGCGTTCAGAGCTGCTGGGCGTTCAGAGCTGCCGGGCGGTCAGGGCCGCTGGGCCTGCAGGGCGCGGACCCGCGCATCGAGCGCGGCCAGGCCGGCCAGGACCTGGTCGAGCTCCTCGCCCAGCTGGTCCTGGGCCCGCTCCTCCTCCCCCTCGGCCTTCTCGACCGCGGCCACGACCCGGGTCGCGGCCGCCTCGGTGCTCTGCCTGAGCAGCCACGCCGCCAGCCCGGCTGTCAGCACGCCCAGCAGGGCGATACCGACGAACATCACGACGACAGCCACCAGCCGGCCGGCCGTCGTGACCGGGTAGCGGTCGCCGTACCCGACCGTGGTGATGGTCGAGCAGGCCCACCAGAGCGCGTCGCCGAAGCTGGTGATGTTGGCGTCCGGCGCCTCCCGCTCGGCGTCCAGGACCGCAGCGGCACCGAGGTAGACGACCAGGCCCGCAGTGGCGGCGACGACCAGGCTCGTGTCGGCGACCAGGTTCCGGACAGACCTGCGCGCGATGAGGTTCCCGAGGCTGAGCAGGCGCAGGATCCGCAGCGGGCGCAGCGCCGGCAGCGCGACCAGGGCGAGGTCGGGCAGGTGCGTACGCACGAATCGCCACCGGCTCGGCGCGAGAGAGAGGCGGACCAGGTAGTCGCCCAGGAACACGAGCCAGATGGTGAGGTCCGCCGCGTCCACCGCGAGCTTCGCCGCCCCCGTCAGGTCCGGGTCGATGACCGGGAGGGTGAGGACCAGGACGAAGGCCAGGGCCGCCAGCGCGAGCGGCCTCGCCGTGCGGGACTCCCAGGCGCGAAGGGCACGTCCGTCCCGGGTTCGGGAGACCACGTCGTCCATGCCGCCAGTGTGCCGCGCTTGGGCCGCAGGCCCGCGGAAATGGTCCGAACGGGTGGTACGCCGGCCTCCGCTCGACAGAGGCAGTGCGCCTCGCTCAAGGGACAGGGCGGGTGGTCCGAGAACTGCTCCACAGCCACTTCCCCTTCGAGGACGGACCCACCATGAACAACGTCACCCGCTTCGCTGCCCTCGCCACGCTCACCGGCCTCGCGGTCATGCCCGCGACTGCGGCCTTCGCCGCCCAGGGCGCCGGGCACCACCACGTCCGTCCCGTGAAGGCCGCGGCCCATGGGCACGGCAGGCCCGCAGTTCGTCACTTCTACGCCGCCGGGGTCGTTACGGCGACCTCCGGAAGCGCCTCCGACGCAACGGGCGAGACTGTCACGATCACCCGGCACGAGGGCAGGAAGGTCGTGAGCTGGACAGTCCGCGTGACCGCCAAGACGCTCGTCCGCAAGGGCGACAAGCCGGCAAGTGCAGCCGATATCGCCGGGGGCAGCCACGTTGCGGCCAAGGGTGACGTCGTGGCCGGGGCCCTCACTGCCAGCCGGATGAATATCGCCCCCGCCCAGAGCGAGTCCACCGGCTGACGATCCGGCGATCTGGTCAGGCGCGGCGGCGCCGGTAGAGCAAGCCGGTGCTCAGCAAAGCCAGCAGTCCCACGGCCGTCACGGCGCCGTTCAGACCAGTCGCGGCCAGGCTGCGACTGTCCGAGGCGTTGTTGACCGCGCCGGACCCGGTGCCAGTCGTCCCCGTAATACTGGATCCGCTCGTCGTGCCAGCGGCGGTACCGCCGGTCGTACCGGAGCCGGTGGGGCTAGCGGCAGTTGTGGCGGACGCTGTCCGCACGGAGCGCGGCGCGAGCTGTGAGCAGCTGTTGACGACGTCGCCGGAGTTGGGCTTGGCGACGCTCTGACTGGTCGGCGGCGCGGTGCCCCGCTCGACCCAGAGCTCGAGGTCGGCGAAGGCGCTGCGGTAGCACGGCAGGATCGGGCGCAGCTGGTTCGGGAAGGCGTCGTAGCGCCCGTCGACGTGGTTGCCGGCCTGGATGACGTAGTAGCGCGAGAGTGCGCCCCGACCGGCGTTGCGCACCATCGGGATGTAGACGTCGCTGTCGGTACGGATGGGGAGCAGGGCGTCCAGGCTGCCGTGCAGGGTGAGCATGGGCTTGCCGATCTTCCCGGTCAGCGAGACCGAGCCGACGGCGCTGTGCACAGCCGCTGGGCGCTTGGCGTAGTTGTAGTCCGCGTCGCAGTTCGGCGTGCCGCTTTGGCAGAACGGGATGCCAGCCTTCAGCGCCCCGTCATACGTCGGGTCGAAGGACTCGCGGTAGGTCCGCTGCGTGAGGTCCCAGTACTCGGCCTCGTGGTCGCGCCACAGGAACTCCGACCCGGGCGCGAAGCCGGCCTTGATGATCGCCGCGTGCGCAGCGGTGTCGCCGGTCAGGGCGTACTTGGGGTAGTTCTTGATGGCGGTCGGCAGGTAGGTGAGCACGTTGGGCCCGGCGGCTCGGAACAGCGTGCCCTCCCAGTCCACCCCTCCGTCATACAAGTCGGGGCGGTTCTCCAGCTGCCAGCGGGTGAGGTAGCCACCATTGGAGATCCCGGTCATGTAGGTACGGGCCGGGCGGTGGCCGTAGCGCTGCTGGACGACCTGCTTGACGGCCTTGGTGAGCTCGGTGACCCGGTAGTTCCACTCCTGCTGCGGCTGGCCGGGGCCGGAGCGCGAAGCATTGTCGTAGAACGAGACGCCGCTGTTGCCCTTGTCGATGGAGGCGTAGGCGTAGCCCCGGGCCAGGAACCAGTCGCTGAAGATCTGGTCATCGGCGTACTGCTTGCGGACCCCCGGCGCTCCGGTGACCACCAGCTTGCCGTTCCAGTGGTCGGGCAGACGGATCACGAACTGCGAGTCGTGGTGCCAGCCGTGCTCGGCGTTCAGTGTGGAGTCGTCGTCGGCGAAGTAGCCGTCGACCTGCAGACCCGGCCCGGCGTCCGGGTTCTTCGTGCCGGACGCCGCCAGCCCGGCCCAGTCGCTGGCGTCGGTGAGCCCCTGCGCGACGAGCTGGGGCAGCGACAGGTCCGCCACGCAGGTGACCAGCTGCTTGCCCGCCCCGGGGACCTGGATCGCCGACTGCCGGGCGCAGTGCCCCGACGACGTCGTGGCGGCCGAGGCGGGCACGGCCAGGGCGGCAGCACCCAGCATCCCGGCGGTCAGCAGAGCAGCAAGCGAGCGACGCACAAGAACCTCCGTCGACAGGGCGGCGAACCAGCTGGTGAACGCCACCGCAACACAGAGGACGTCGACGCCAGGCGCGGTGTCCTGCCGCCGGCCCCATACGGATGCACAAGTCCGGGCGGCGTACGGCCAGCTCAGTCGCGCCGGATGTCGGAGTACGTCCCCTCGACGATGAGGGGCCGCCGGGCCGGGTTGAGCCCCCTTACCGTGACCTGGTACCGCCGATCTTTACGCCCTCGCGCGGTGATCGCCGTGCCGGTCCACGCACACGCTCCCGAGCGTCCAAGCGGCACGCCGATCTTGTACGCCCTCGCGCGGTGATCGCCGTGCAGGTCGGTGCGGGCCCTGCGAGTTCGCAGAGGCGGGGTTCGCAGAGACCCTGACGGCAGCGCCTGTCATACGGGATCCTGCGGGTGTGTCGCGTCGGCCCGCACCACCTCCGATCTGCTCGCCTATGAGCTGTGGGAGGACGTGCACGGCGAGGGCCACCACCTGGCGGCCCTGCGGTTGCCACCGTTGCTGCAGCAGGCGGAGGCGCAGGGCTGGTCCGAGGTCGCCTTCATCGCCGCCGCTGCCCTGGTGCTGTACGAGCTGGTCCGCCCGACCGGCGTCGATCCGGAGCTGCCCGCGCTGCTGCGGCGAGCGGCCGGTGCACCCGCCTTCGAGGCCATCGCGGGGGCACTCAGCGCCCTCGCCGCCTCGAGCCGCGGCGACACCGAGACGATGCTCGCCGGGGCCGGCCGAGCCGTTGCACTGCTCGACGACGAGAACCTGGTCCCGCTGGACCGATGCACGGCGTACGTCGTGTGCGCGGCCGTCTACAACAGCCTGAGCCTGTGGGAGCTGGTCGACGAGCTCTACGACCGGGCCCAGGCACTGACCTCGCTGTGCCCGGTGCCGGCCCAGACCGCAGCCTGGTCGTCGACCGCGTCCTGATCCGGTTGGAGTGGGCCACGAGCCTGCTCGAGACCGGGGAGGAGCTGGCCGCCCGACGCCAGCTGAACCGGGCGCTGGAGGCGGTGTCCAAGGCCAGGACCGTCGCCCTGCCCGCCCTGTGGGCCCGGGACATCGAGGCCTGCGACACCGCGCTGCGCCTGCTGCTCGGCTCGGACCCGGACCGGCTGCTGCCCCTCGCCCAAGCCCAGCGCGCCGAGCTGGCCTTGATGGGCGACCTGGAGGTGCTTCCCCTGCTCGACGCCGCCAGGGCACTGGCCCTGCTGCAAGGGGGTCGAGTACGTGAGGCCGGGGCCGCCGCCCAGCTGCTCAGCGGCGGCGCGGGCTCGTCCTCCACCGGCGCCAGGTCGTTCTTGGCCTGGGTACGCGCGCGGGTGCTCGAGCCGGCCGCCTGGTCCGGCGCCGGCGGCGACTACGCACAGCTCGTCAGCACCCAGCGCTGGCAGTCCCGCCGGGCGGTCCTGGTGGCGGCCCGCTCGTTCGTCGCGCTAGAGCGCCTGCAGGCCGAGCACCTGAGCTGGCCTTGGAGGCCACGACGGACGTACTGACCGGTTTGCAGAACCGGCGCGCGTTCGAGGCGTGGCTCGCTCAGCCCGTGCGGCGCGACGCCCACGCCGCCCTGCTGCTGATCGACCTGAACGACTTCAAGCAGGTCAACGACGTGCACGGCCACGGCGTGGGCGATGACGTGCTGCGGCAGGTCGGGCGGATCATCGGCGCGTACGTCCGGCCGGGCGACCTCGCTCTGCGCCACGGCGGCGATGAGTTCGCCGTCGTCCTGGAGCAACCCGGCCTGCTGGCCGAGTCAGCCGTCAAGCGGGCCGTCGCGCTGCGCCGCAGGCTGCTCGACCACGGCTGGGGCGCGATGGCGCCGGGCCTGTCCGTCGGTGCGAGCATCGGCGTGGCCGTCGGGGCACTCGCGGACGGCGCCCCACTGCTCTACCGCCGAGCCGACGTGGCGCTCTACGCCGCGAAGGGCTGCTCGGACGGCGTCGTCCTCGCCGGTCAGGCGCTCGACACCGACGCGCGGCCGGCCAGCGCGTCGGGCGCACCGCCGGTGTCGGCAGCGTTCGGTTGAGCGTTGCTGCTCGGCCTGGAACAGCCGACGGCCCGGAGAGCGCCAAGGCCGGCCAGGCCGGCCTGGTCCCTCACCCGGTACCCGGTACGGGCCGGCATCGAGGCTGCGGCCAGGACCAGTTGCCCAGGCCCGTTCAGGTGCTCGGATCGACGAGGACCTTGCCGACGACGCCGTCCTGGACGGCCTGCTGCGCGCGGCCGACATCGGCCAGCCGGTAGCGGTGCAACGGCAGGCCGGCGTCCTCGCCGACGCGGATGGCACCGGAACGCAGTGCGGCGCTCACACCGGCAACGGCATCGGTCTTGGCCGCCTCGGGCATGGTGTAGAGCAGGACGTACTGGATTCGCGCGTTCACGGTCATCAGCGGCCGGATCGGCAGGCTGGCCTCGTCACCGCCGTTGTTGGCGTAGATCGCCACGGTTCCGTGTGGGGCGAGCACTGCGGCATCGATGGCGGCGTTCTGCGTCGGGCTGACTTCCACGACGGTGGACACGCCCTCCGGAACGATCCGGCGGACCTCGGTGGCGACGTCCTGGCGGCGGTAGTCCACGACGTGATGCGCGGCGGCCGCCCTTGCCAGCTCACCCTTCTCGGCGCCACTGACCGTGGTGATGACCTGCGCCCCGGCCCAGCGGGCGAGCTGGATCGCCGCGTTGCCGACCGCCCCGGCGCCCCCGGCGACCAGCACGCTGCGTCCGGCAAGCGCACCGGCTGCCAGCCGCGTCGGGCCGCCCTCGACCACCGTGAGGGCCCGGTGCGCGGTCAGGAAGGGGACGCCGAGGTCGGCCCCCACCTCGAACGAGACGTCGTCGGGCAGCGGCTCGGCCAGCTCTGCGGGCACCAGTGCGAGTTCCTGCGCCGTGCCGGTCAGCCGCCGGTACGCCGCCAGCCACACCCACACACGCTGGCCGACCCGGCCTGCGTCGACGCTCTCGCCGACCTCGTCGATGGTGCCCGCACCGTCCTGGTGCGGCACCTGGTGGCGGCCGTCGGGAATCGGCATGTGCGGCGTGCCGCTGCGCGACTTCCAGTCCGTCGGGTTGACCCCCGACAGGGCCACGCGCACCCGGACCTCGCCCGGCCCGGGATGGGGCTCGGGCAGGTCGAGGAGCTCGAGCACTTCCAGCCCACCGGGGCGGGCGTAGCCGACGGCGCGCATCAGCGGGGCAAGGTCGTGAAGTGGGCAGGCATACCCTGATCCTGCCCGCTGCGGCTGCGGACGTGTCCGGCGGAGCTGGATCGCCGCGTTGTTTCAACGCGCACGTGCTCGCCCCACTTGCTCGTGCTCGCCGGGCTCGGACTCCAGCACCGGCGAAGTCATGCTCGCGGCCCTGACTCCAGTCGCGGGGCGCAAACATCAGGCCGCCAACGCCATGCCACAGCTGACCCGATGAGTGCACTCGCTGGCCAGAGGCCTCTCAGCTCCTCGGGCAGCGCGCTACTGCTCGGCCTGAACATCCAATGGGGTTGCTCTTCTTGACAGGTTGACGCAGGCCAGAGGGCTTGCAGAAGGGCTCGGTCCGCGCCTAGTCCGCAGGACTCTGAGCCCACGCAATTGACATGGCGTCAGCGGCAGCCTCCTCGTCATCTCGTAGCAAGTGGGCGTAGGTCGTGAAGGTGACCTGAGCAGAGGCGTGCCCGAGCTGCTCGGTGATGGCCGGGACGGGAACCCCTGCAGCTATGAGCACCGAGGCGCAGTGATGTCGAAGGTCATGGATGCGAAAGGGAGCGACTCGAGCACGGCGCTGTGCGGCCTTGACCCGGTAGTCCCAGGTGGAGTTCGCTACGGGCCGCCCATCCTCGTGGAACAGCAACCCTTGGGCGCTCGGGGGATTGACGGCCAGAAAGGTCTGAAGCGTGCTTTGCAGACCAGCCCCGAAGCGCACGACACGAACTCCGGCAGCGGTTTTTGGCTCCCCAAGTGACCACCGGCCACCAGTCTCCATCACGAGCTGTTGGTCAACCCTCAGGTGACGTCTGTCCAGGTCTAGAGCGGCCGTGGTGAGTCCGCGCAGCTCAGCTGACCGCATCCCCGTCTGAGCTGCCACGAGCACCATGACGGCAGTGAGTGGGTCAGCCGCCGCCGGCTGGAGTTGCCGTGGCGGGCGGAGTTCGGCCACCACCGCTATCTGCTGGACGCCGTGCAGTAGCCAGCGAGGATTGGGGGCTCTTCGAACTTGAGGGGGAAGTAGCCCTCAGCGGTCGGTGGCCCGGCGGTGGCACCGGGTGCAGGCGAACCGTACTCGTCGGCGTTGGTTGTTGAGGTTCCGGAAGCCGTAGGCGGTCCTCGCC
>JAABUZ0100001197.1_pt1 | contig 51489 bp, 52 predicted proteins | sample 5562091 | NCBI WGS metagenome assembly JAABUZ01 (sample SAMN12813069, study PRJNA571459) | rock metagenome | isolation source: Antarctica rocks | place: Antarctica: Victoria Land, Linnaeus Terrace sud | collected 2015-12-21 | reverse complement strand
GGATCTGGCGGCCGACGTGCGGGTCCACTTGAGCGCCCACCACCCCGCTGCCGTCCTTTGGCCCGTCCTCGCTCGTGCCGCCCACGCCTACGCCTACTCCCCGTGAATAATCCGGGCTAGGTGGCAAGAGGGTAGCAAACCTGTCGCACGCGCTCAGTCCGCCGGCACCGCCGAGGGCGCAGAAGCGGGGACGGGTCGCGGAACCAGCACCTGGTCCATCGCGTCGGCCTGGAGCGCGGGCGCATCCCGGTACAAGAAGCAGGACGCGGCGCGCTGGTCGTCCATGCGGTACAGGGGAGGAGGGGTCTCCTCGCACATGGGCATCACGTCCGGGCAGCGGTCCGCGAACTGGCAGCCGCGCAGCGGCCCTCGGATCGCCTCGGCTCGCCTGACGGGCAGCTCCTCGTCGTCCCAGCGCGTCTCGACATCGGGCTCGGGTATCGACGAGATCAGCAGTCGCGAATAGGGATGCCGCGGGCGCTTGATCACCAGGTCGACGTCGCCGACCTCCGCGACCGACCCGCGGTACAGGACGATGATGTTGTCGCAGATCTGGTAAGCCGTCGTGAGGTCGTGCGTGATGTACAGGAACGAGATGCCAAAGTCGGTGTGGAGCTTCTTGAGGCTCTCCAGAATCGTGGCTCGCAAGGAGGCGTCGACCATCGAGACCGGCTCGTCCGCGACGATCAGTCGCGGCTGCATCAGAAGCGCCCGGGCTACCGTGAGGCGCTGGCGCTGGCCACCGCTCAGCTGGTGCGGGTAGCGTCCCAGCGTCTCGTCCGGACGCAAGCCGACAGCGCGCAGCGCCTCTTCGATGCGGCTCCGCGCCTCATCTTTCGTTGCCGCCAGGCGAAACTTGGCGATCGGGACCGTCAGAAGATGGTCGACCCTGTAGAAGGGATTGAACACTTCGAAAGGATCCTGGAAGATCGCCTGCACCTCGTGGCGGAACTCCCGCCAATCGCGGCCCGGAATCTTCCACAGGTTCTTGCCCCGGTAGAGGACGTCGCCTGAGGTTGGCCGCGTGAAGCCCAGCAGCAGCCGCGCCAACGTGGTCTTGCCACTGCCGCTCTCACCGGCGACAGCCGTGAACGACGGGACGTCGCCGCTCACCGACAGGGAGAAGTGATCCAGCGCGACGGTCCGGTTCGAGCCGCTGCCGAACACGCGCGAGACGTTTCTCACCTCGAGAAGCGGCGTCACCCTGTCCGCCACGCTGCTGCCGCCTCGCGGATCTGGGCCCATCAGTCGTAGAGGTGGCACGCCACGAACCGCCCCGGGCGCACCTCGACCGCGGCCGGGACGTCGACCGAGCACCGCGGCATGACTTTGGGGCAGCGCGGATGGAACACGCAGCCGGGCGGTGGCGCCAGCAGCGAAGGCGGCGCGCCAGGGATCCCCCGCAGGACACCCTTCGTGTCGAGCGACGGAAGACTCGAGATGAGCAGCTGCGTGTACGGGTGCATCGGCTCCTTGAAGATGTCGCGCACCGACCCGAGCTCGACCAGCTTGCCGCCATACATCACGCCGATGCGGTCGACGAACTTGGCCATGAGTCCCATGTCGTGCCCCACCAACAGGATCGACGCGCCCAGCCGCTTCTGGACGTTGCTGAGCGTCTGCATGATCTGTCGTTGGACGACCACGTCCAGCGCGCTGGTCGGTTCGTCGGCGATGATCACCTTCGGTTTGAGGGAGATGGCTATCGCTATGCAGACGCGTTGCTTCATCCCGCCGCTCAGCTCGTGCGGGTACAGTCTGAGGACGTTCGGCTGAAGCCCGACGGTGCTCAGCAGCTCCGGCAGCCGCTGCGCGATGCCCGGCTCCGCTCGTCCCTTCTGGTGCTTGCGGATCCCGTCCAGAATCTGGTCGCCGATCCGCATGACCGGATTGAGCGAGTTCATGGCGCCCTGTGGGACGATGGCAACGTCGGCCAGGCGGACGCCGCGGATCTCGTCCTCCGAGAGACGCCCGAGCTGGGTGGCGTCGAGACGGATTGTGCCGCCCTCGATGACGCCCGGCGGCTTGATCATCCGCATGATCGCCCAGACAGTGGTCGACTTCCCGCTGCCGGACTCGCCCACCAGCCCGAAGCGCTCGCCCCTGGCCAACGAGAAGTCGACGCCGTCGACGGCTTTCACGGCGCCCGCGGGCGTGTGGTAGTACACGCGCAGGCCCTGGACCTGGAGAACCTCGCCGTCGGTCACGCCGCTCGCCGCTTGCGCGGGTTGGCGATCTCGTCGAGGCCCGCGCTGAGCAGGAACAACCCGGTGAAAAGGACGACGATGGCGGCGATGGGGGGGAACCACCACCACCACAAGCCCCGGAGCAGGGCGTTGAACGCGATACTCCAGTAGATCGTCATGCCAATCGTTGGCTCGTTCTGGGGCCCTAGCCCGAGCGCTTCCAGGCCGATCGAGGCCAGCACCGCTCCCGCGACCGCTCCCACGAAGCTGGCCGCCAGGTACGGCAGCAGGTTAGGAATAAGCTCACGGACGATGATCTCGAACCCGGTCATCCCGGAGAGCTTGGCCATCTGGACGTACGCGCGCTCGCGAAACGACAGGACCTGGGCGCGAATGGTTCGGGTTGGGTGCATCCAGGCGAGCGACGCCACGACCAACGCCATAAGGTTGATGTCGATGACGCCTTTGATCGAGTTGGCGATGATAATCAGAACGAGCAGCCCCGGCACGGTAAGAAGCGTGTCGACCACCATGCGAATGACCGTATCCAGGACGCCGCCCTGATAGCCCGAGGCAAACCCTAAGACGATGCCGATGAGCACGCCGACGGTCCCGGCGATGAAGCCAACGCGTAACGTCAGCGGCACGCCGGCGACGAGCACGGCCAGCATGTCGCGCCCCTGATCGTCGCTTCCCAGGGGCAGGTCGGACGACGGTGGCTGGTCCGGTATCGCCGACGTCGGCGCCGCGTTCGCCACGTCGACGAAGCGCGGGCCGATGATCCCAATCCCCAGCAGGGCCAGCACCAGTATCGCGCCCAGCACGAGATTCGGGTTGCGTCGGCAGTACGCCAGTAGCGACTGGCCCGTCGTTCTACTCCGCGGAGCAGCCACCAGGAGCGACTGCGCGGCCACCTCAGCTGTTCCGGTACGAGATGCGCGGATCGAGGAACGGGTAGATCAGGTCGATGATCAGCGTGGCCAGGGCGATGGCAAAGATGATGATGAAGACGATGCCATAGATGACAAAGTAGTCAGAGCCAGTGATCGACTTGTACAGGAGCGTACCGATACCAGGCAGGCCGAACACGACCTCGACGAGCACCGAGCCGGACACCACGCCGCCGAGAGCGATAGCCAGCGACGTAAACTGGGGCAAGATAGCGTTGCGCAGAGCGTAGTGATAAAACACCCAGGCGTCGGGGAGACCTTTGGCCTCGGCCATCACCATGTAGTCTTCCCCCTCGGTGGTGACCATCATGCCGCGCATCCCGAGGGCCCAGAAGCCGACGGCAGCGAGGATGATCGACAGGGCTGGCAGAATCCCGTGGTGGGCGACGTCCACCAGGAACGGCAGGCTCAACGACGGGATGGTGCCCGTGGCGTACCCGCCTGACAGGGGAAAGATCCGCTGCGAGATCGAGAAGAAGTAGACCAGGACCAGGCCCAGGAGGTAGTACGGAACCGACGACAGCGTCAGCAGTGGCGCGATCAGGTAGCGCAGCGCGCGTGGCGCCTTTGGCCACGCCATCAGCGCCCCGAGAAACGTCCCCAGGCTGAACGCGATGACGGTTGAGACGAGCAACAGCCCGATGGTCCAGGGGAGCGCCGCGGTGATCAGCGGCAGCGCCTTCGCCGGATACTGTGTCAACGAGTAGCCGAAGTCCAGGTGCGCGGCGTCCCAGAGATACCTGACGTATTGCACCGGCAGGGGCTGGTCCAAACCGAACTTCGCATCGTACGCCTGCACCATCTGGGCGATGCCCTCCTGGCTGACGCTGCCGTTCCGCGACATCATCAGCAGCCGCTCGCGCACCGGGTCACCCGGCGACAGCCGCGGGATGAAGAAGTTCAGAGTCGCGGCTCCCCAGAGGACCACCACGAACTGGACCAGTCGTGGGACAACGTAATCTCGCCGCATCCGTCAGCCGCGGTTACGCCGCGACGGCCTTCAAGTTCAGCAGCACGAGCTCGAACGTGCGATGCCAGTTCGCGCTGTTGATGTACGGGTTATTCTTGTCGGGCCAGTTCGTCCAGTAGGTGGTGTTGACCGGGTTGCGGTGGTAAAACTGGACCAACGGGATATCCGGTAGCTCTCGCAGCCAGATCTCCATCGCCGAATGGAACAGACTGGCCAACTTTGGATCGTCGGCGGTCACGGTCGCCATCTGGTCGACAATCTTGTCGTACTCAGCATTGCTCCAGCGGTACGGCTGGGTGGCTGGCGCGCCATTTGGCGCCGAGAACTGACCCTGGTAGAGGCGCATGGTAAAGTACGGGTCGCGCACGCTGCCACCGTGCCCGAAGATATAGGCGTCTGCGTCCCCAGTGAAGATGAGGTTGACAAAGTTGCTCGGCATCTTGAAGGATACATCGAAGCCGCCCTTGCGCAGCTGCTGAACGACGACTGGCGTGACGTCTTGCTCAACCGGGAAGGTGATGAGCACAATCGAGAGCCGGTTGCCATCCTTGCTCCAGAAGCCACCCTGGTCCTTGGTGTAGCCTTTAGACTGCATGACAGTGGCGCACTTGTCGAGACTGAAGTCGTCGACGGGATACTTTTGCAATAAGTCCGCGATTCCCTGCGTGTAGGTATTCAATATCGGGAAGCCAGGGTAGGGGACAACCGTCTTCTCGCCGGCGCCCTGGTACCCAATCTTGACGATCTCGTCACGATTGATCGCGTTGTTGATGGCTCGACGGATGTCAGGGTCGTTGAATGGCTCTTTCGTATCGTTGAATCCCAGGCCAGTCGGCCACCAGTCCACGTAGCCGTACGGCGGATCTTTGCCGCTCCAGCTGGCGATGGCCGGGTTGCGATCCATCGCCGCCTTGATGTTGCCCAGCTGCATCGAAAGCGCGACGTCGACCTCGTTGTTGATCAGCATCTCGACCTGCTTCGCCTCGTCGTAGCCGGGCAGGAAGATCATGCGCTCGGGCGCGGGCAGCGGGTGGAATCCCGTCTTGGCCCCCCACCAGTCATCCCGACGGTCCCAGATCTTCTGCTGGGAGTCGGAGTAGACCATCTTGTACGGCCCGGTTACGACTGGCCAGCCCTTGTCGAGGTCGAAGTTGGAGAACGTTTCGTAATCCTGACCCTGGAAGATGTGCTGTGGGACGATGAAGACGCCAACATCCTGGTGGAAGGTGAAGTAGCTGAAGATGAAGCGTGGATTCGGGTTCGTGAGGGTGAACTGGACGGTGTAGTCGTCCGGCGCCACCACGTCCTGGACCCACTGCTTCATATCCGTGGACCAGGTGAGCTTCGGCGCTGTCTCGATGAGCATCTTGACAGTGAAGACAACGTCCTTCGCGGTGAAGGGCTGGCCGTCGCTCCACTCGACGCCTTTGCGAAGGTTGACGACGACTTGCTTGAAGTCGTCACTGAACTTGTAGGCGGTTCCGATCCACGGCATCTCGCCGTTCTTGCAGTCTACGCCCGGGGGTCCGCAGGCGGCGTCCGTGTTGTAGGCGTTGTAGTAGAACAGCGGCTCCATGACCACTTGGTAGCCGCTGCGCGAGACCCCGAGCAGGAAGGGGTTGTGGAGCGCCACGTCGCTGAACTGTTGTGGCGCCTCGCCGCCGGTGCCAACGGAGATCCACGTCCGGTTACGGGGGACCTGCTTCAGCTTGCTCAGGTCACCGGCCGCGGCGGGCGCCGCCGTCGGCGCCGCTGTGGGTGGTGTGGTCGGCGTGGCGGGTGCGGGGGCCGTCGTCGCCGCGGCCGCCGGAGCTGTCGTCGCCGCGGCCGCTGGAGCCGTCGTCGCCGCGGCTGGGGCGGTCGTCGGTGCCGCCTGGGCAGGCGCCGCGGTGGGGCTCGGCGGTGCCGATGGGGCACACGCGCCAAGCAGCGCGACCACCCCGAAGCCGCCGATCGACTGGAGCGCGAAGCGCCGAGACACGAGGCGTCGCGAAACCATTGTTCTCTTCCTCCCCGTTAGCGTAGGACCGTATTCAGACGTGCGACCCGCCCCATTTTATCCACTATCCACTATCCACCTATCCACCCATCCACGCCAGCCGTCGCTCCGTGTGGAGATGGGCTGTTCGTTCGTTCGGCTGAGCCGGGCTCCGTCAGGCGGGGCTTATGCCGAGCTTCTCCGCGGCCATCGTCGTGCCCTCGATCCGATTCTTGATCTTCTGGAACGCCACGTCGCGCGCGTAGTCGGGCGAACCGTGGTTCGGCTTCTCGTCGACGCTGAACGGCGAGAAGCCGCAGTCGTCGGTCGCGCCAAGACGCTCTTTCGGGATGAAGTTGGCGGCTCTCACCAGGGCGTCGCAGACCTCCTGCGGGCTCTCGACCCTCGGGTTCTGCGGATTGATCACCCCGATGTAGCACATCTGCGGGACACCGTTGGCGTCGTCGCGGCTCGTCTCGCCGACCAGCTTGTACACTGCGTCGCGGTCGCGTTCGCTCGCCATCTGCATCAGGAAGTAGCCAGCATTCATGCGGAACATGCTCGGCAGCAGATCGCTGTAGGGGACGTCGGCGCTGTGGACCGAGTCACGGTCTCCGCCGGGGCAGGTGTGGATGCCGATGCGCGAGCGCTCCTCGGCTGTGAACCGGTCGATGACGCGGTTGTTCAGCTCGATGAAGTGCGGCAGCATGCCGGCGCCCGTCCAGGGGTTGCGCGGGTCTGCCCTGGTCGCCAGCCTGCCCTCCGTAAAGTCGATCGAGACGCGCTGTGCTCCGGCGGCGAACGCCTGGCGGATATCCTTCTCGGTCTCGTTGAGCAGGTCTTCCTCGAACTGCGACCGCGGATAGCCCGGCACCTCCTCGTGCAACGGGTACAGCAGGAACAGCATGGAGGGCGCGATCACTGCCTGCTTCATCGGCCTGGTGGTGAGCTTGATGGATTGGGCCAACGTGTCGGCCGCGTACGTCTTGTACCGGAAAGGGCCGCCGGTCAGGCGGGGCAGCTGCCGGTGATGGCCGTCGGCGAAGATGGCGAAGTACTGGCCACCGCCGGCCAGATTGGGAGCCAGGCCGGTCCCTGCCAGCGTGTCCGCGAGCGGGTAGGTGGCAAAGCTCGACCAGCGCTGCTCTCCATCCGAGATGATGGGTGCGCCGGTGGCCTCCTGGCGGCTGATCGAGTCGCGGACAGCCTCGTCCTGCTCCGCCTCCAGCTGCTCCCTGGTTATCGTGCCGGCGTCGTACGCGGCGTAGGCGGCCTGAAGCCGAGATGGCCGAGGTAGGGAGCCAACAGGCTCAGTGGGGATCCCGGTCTGGGTCCTTGGATCGTAGGCCATGGTCCGTGCGCTCCTTGGCTGATGCTGATGTGATCATTGATTCTTGATTAAAGGATGAGACTGCTCAGTCTCCCTCGGTCTCAGCTCGACGACGCTACCTTCCCGTCGGCTGGCCGTCAAGCTGGTGCGCCCGCTCGGGATGGCAGCCCTGGTGGGCCTTGGCAACGCCGAGTTGACGCTGTCGCTCAGCGCCGTCGTCCACCGCGAGCTCGTGCCGTTCGGGACGAGCATCTTTCCGACCTCGCAGTACGACGAGATCTGGCGCTTTCTGCGGCGCCACGGGATCGCGCCGAGCCAGGTGGTGACGCACCGCTTCCCGGTCGACCAAGCCGCCGAGGCCTTCAGTCTGGCCGACACCGCGACGGCCGGCAAGGTGTGCTTCACGTTCGACTAGCCAGCGCCGAGCGCGTAGCGCGAACACGGGCAAAGTCTCGGCAGTGAGCAGCTAGACGTAGAGGGCAGCAGCGCAGCATCACCGCCCGCCACTCCTCGGACTCATGGATCACCGCCCACGGCGCGGAGCGGAACGGTGGCGGGGGAGCTCGGTCATCTCGGACCAGGCGACCAGTTGAGCGACGTCCTCAGTGGTCAGGCTGGCCATCGTCGTCAGCCGCCCCAGAAGTGCCACCAGGAGCTACGCAATGTGGATTGGCCTTCACTTGACTCACCGAACACGTAGGCATCCCTGAGGAACGCGAGCACCTTCAGACGCGCACAGTGCGCGTCGCAGCCTAGCTGTCGCCGCCCGCTGGCCAACCTCCAGCCCGGCGCGTACCCCGCCGACCAGGCCGTCTCCGACGCCGCCATGGACGCGCTCAACCTGGAACGCCACACCGTCTGTCCTGCCTGGAACTACACCCTCCACCCGCGCTCCTCGCTCTCATCCAGCCATCCAGCCGAGCAGGAGCTTATTGTTTGACGCGGCCTAAATGCTAAGACGTGTGTCTACTGTTGACTCGGGTAGCGCTACCTTGGAGCTTGGATCAGCTCGATGCGGACATCGTCGGGAGCCTTCAGGAAGGCTATCTTCCCGCCGTTGGCACTGACGATCGGGCCCTCGAGAAGCTCAGCGCCCAGGGCCTTGAGGCGCTCGATCTCGGCGTCTATGTCTGGCGTGTCGAAACCAAAGTGCTCGAGTCCGTGGTGCGGCATCGCGTCGCCCGAGCCAAGCGTCTCGCCAGTACGAGCGCCCGAGATGTTGACGGCCATCCCGCCATCCTCGCTGCGGCAGCGTATGAACCGGTCGCCGAATACCCGGACGTCGTCGTTCACGATCGTGAAGTTGAAAGCCCTCACGTACCAGTCGGCGGTTGCCTTCGGGTCTGGCGCCTTCAAGTGGATGTGGTTGATGCGGTACGGCATGCTGCTCCTCGGCGTCTGGTGGCGTGTTCGACGGGTTTACTCGCCGGCGTCGTCCTCGTCGAGCATCGTGGTCCCGACAAGGTTGACCGAGACGTGGGTCATCGACGCGTCCGGCGCCGCGCCGTGCCAGTGCCGCTCGCCGGCCGGCACGAACACCACGTCGCCCGGAGTGACGTGGTGCTCGTGCTCGTCCGTGGCGACGATGCCGTCACCCTCGGTGATGAGCAGCACCTGATCGAAGTCGTGGTGGTGGAGCCGAGTTCGGGCGCCATCGCGGAAGCTGATGGCGCCGAGCCGATGGACCTGGGCCTCCTCACCAACCAGTGGCTGGGCCAGGACGCGCCCCTTGAAGATGGGCCGCTGCTGCTCGGTGGGTGGCGGCGTACCAATACGGACGACTCGCATAGGGACCTCCTGCCCTGTTGTAGCAGACGACCGGTCGCCCGCTGCCCATGGCCGCGCCGCGTCCGACGGGCCGGTGCCGGCCAGGCGGGTACGATGGCTTGCGTTCCAGGACAGGCCAGGGAGGCGCACATGCCATCACTCCAGTTCGGCGTCCACCTCGTCTCGCGCGGGAGCGGCGACCCGACCACTACCCCGTTTCCAAGCCACCGGGTCATGATGGAGGACGGGGTCCGCGCCGAGCAGCTCGGCTTCGACGCCGTCTGGCTACCAGACCACTTCTACTTCGAGCGGCCGTCTGGGCTCGAGACGTACCCCGAGGTCTGGACGCTGCTCACGGCCATCGCCGTCAAGACCGACCGTATCAAGCTCGGGACGAACGTCCTGGCGGCCACATTCCGCCATCCGGCCCTGATGGCGAAGATGGCCGGCGCGATCCAGGAGCTCTCCGACGGGCGCTTCCTGCTCGGGCTCGGCGCCGGCAATCAGGTCCACGAGCACACCGCCTTTGGCCTGGATTTCGCCCATCGGGTCGGCCGCTTCAAGGAGTACCTGCCGATCATGACAGGCCTGCTGCAGGGCGAGACGGTGACCTTCGAGGGACGCTACTTCACCCTCCGCGAGGCCAGCCTGCGGACCGTCGTGCCAGCCGTGCCCGTCTGGATCGCGTCCGGTGGCCCGCAGATGTTCGAGCTGACCGCCCGCTACGCGCAGGGCTGGAACATGGCCGGCGGCGGCACTGACGTGGCGGCGATCAGAGCCAAGTACGACGGGTTCGCGGCGGCTTGCCGCGCGGCCGGGCGCAGCGTGAAAGACTTCGACGTCTGCAAGATGACGTTCATGGGGATCGCGCCGGACGAGGCAGGCGCCAGGGCGATGGCCGACGAGCTGGCGACCAAGAGCAACGTGACGCCAGAAGCGTTGGCCGCTCGGACAGTCGTGGCCACGCCGGATGGCATCGCCGCGGCGCTCCGCGGCCTCACGGACGTCGGCGTGAACCACCACGTCTTCGCCGTCGCCGAGTCGGAGCAGTGGCCGAACTACTGGGACGCCGTCGAGCTGGCCGCCCGGGAGGTCATCCCGCGGGTCCGGGCGTGAGTGGGCATCAGCGTTGGAAGAGTCGTCCAGCGCGGCCGGGTAGGGGTTCTCGGGAGCCAGGGCCAGGGTCGGGAGCGCGCGGCCGGCTCGGACCAGCCCACGAGCCGAGGGCGAGCGACGGCCCGCCGGACGGCGGGTAGACGGCGGCCACCAGCAGCGCCGCCCCAGCGACCAGCGCCATCGTGACCAGCCAGCCGAAGGTGACCATCATGCCGATCAGGTCCTCATGCTGCTCGGTCAGGCGAAGCGAGCGGCCGGCGACGACGAAGCCGCCCTGCCAGGCGACCGCCACGGTGGCGCTGCGCACCCCGGGCTCGGGCTGCCAGGTCACGTGGTCCTGGCCACGGGCCCGGACCGTGCCGAACACCCCGCCGGGGTAGTCGGGCGGCTGGCCGTGCAGCGTGGCCGACGCGGCCAGCAGGTGGCCGCTCGGGTCGAAGATCAGCACGAACGGGTCGAGAGAGCGCTCCAGCTCGACCGGCTCGGCCCCGGCGACCGAGGCCGGGCCGACGCCGGCGTCGAGCCGCGCGGCGGCGTTCTCCGCCAGGGCGACCTGCGGGTCGTCGGCCTGCTGACGGAGCCCTTGCTGGGCGGCGCCGTACACGAGCAGAGCGAGGCCGGTGGCCGCGGCCGCGATGGGCAGCCAGATGGCGACCGCTCGTGCCAGGACCGGCCCCCAGGCCGGTGGGCTCGCTGAGTGGTGGCTCACCCCGCCAGTCTGGCACCCGGCTCGGCGCCGTCCAATGCACCGGCGCGATACGCCCGTGCCGCCCGCCCTGGTGCCGGTGGCGGGGCCGCGGCGCTCGGCCGACGGGACAGCGCGAAGAGAAGAGGAATGAAGCTGAGCTGAAAGTAGCTGCCGTCGATGAACCCGCTGAGGTAGGTGCCCAACGTCACGACGAGCATCACGACCGCCACTCCCAGGTAAAGGTCGTCCGCCCGCCGAGCCAGAAGTCCCGACGCCACCACGGTGAGGCCCGTGGCGACCGGCCACAGGGTGCCGGCGAGCGGCGAAACGTGGAGCTTGCCGGCATTCACGCCCAGCGGCGCATAGGTCGTGAAGATCGCCGGGTTCCAGAGAAGGAACGGACCGACGATGGCGGCGAACGTTGCGCCCGCGACCAGAGACACCTTGGCAAAGGAGACAGGGCCAATCCGCCGCAGCAGGTAGACGATCACGACGCCGAGCGCGGGGAACAATCCAAGGCGTGTCCCCATGAGGCAGCCAATCCCAACGCCCACGACGGCGATAGTGCGCGTCTGAGGGAGCGCCTGGTCGTTCGCCTCGAGAAAGACCAGGAGGAGGATCAGCAGCAAGGAGTTGACGATGAGGTCACTCCGCGTGAGCACCTCGAGATAGACCAGCGGTGCCGAGGACAGGACGAGCAGGGAGATGGCCCGCGCCACGGGACGCTTGGCATAGCGTGTCCAGAGCAGCATCGCCAGGCAGACGTACGCGACCACCTCCATGTAGCCGATGTTGCCCAGGACAATGAACGGAAAAGCGACCGCCGGCATGAGTGGGAACGGCGTGATCGGATTGCCGAGCGTCGTCGGGTAGGTGTAGGGGAACTCGGCGCGTCCAAGAGTGGCGACCCACGTGAGGAGCGCCGAGTCCCGATCCATAACGACGCGGACGCTGGGCCGAACCAGCCAGAGGACGGCGAGCTGCACGGCCACAGTCAGACCGATGCACCCGATCAGGCCGCGCTGGATCAAGGCCCAGGCATGCGCCGAGGCGCGAGCCGCTGCCCAGGCAACTAGCGCGTACAAGACCAGCACGCCCGCCACGTAGACAGCGCACACGGGCAGGGGTACCAACTGGCTCAGCCAGGGCAGGTTCGTCCCGATGAAACCTCCAAGAGCGGCTGCTTCCAGACGCCGCCCGACCCTCAGCCAGACACGGACGCCAGGCCACTGTCGCACAGCCGCCGGCGCGTGGGACGTGCCAAGCGCCAGAAGCCCCGCCCCGAGCGTCCAGCGCATCACACCGGCAGTGTACGCACGTACGGGATCGAGGCCGCGCCTGGGCCGCCCTCCGACTAGCCGTGGGGGATCACTCGACCTCGTACCGGACAGGCACCACGGTCAATTAGGCCGCCCCGCGGCGGCGCAGATCGGTCCGGCCGGTGGTGGCGAAGCTGACCCGCGAGCACAGGTTCTGCACGCGATCGGCCACGCGCTCGAGGTTGTGCGCCACCCACAGCAGGTGCGTGCCGTCCTCGATCAGCGACGTGTCGCCCACCATGCGCTCCAGCAGCTGGGCGGAGAGCTGGTGATACCGGGCGTCCACGGCATCGTCCTCCAACGCCACGCGCTGGGCTGCCTCGACGTCGCGCCGCGCCAGAGCGTCGAGGGCGCGGTCCAGCATGGCGATAGCGCGCTCGGCCATCTCGACAATCCCGTCCAGGAGCTCGGCATCGGGCTGGTGGCCGATGGCGACGCAGATGCGGCCGATCCCGGCCGCGTAGTCACCCATCCGCTCGAGGTCGGTCGCCAGGTGCAGCACGGCCACCAGGCGCCGCAGGTCGGACGCGGCCGGCTGCTGCGTGGCGATCAGCAGCAGGGCCCGCTCTTCGAGCTCGCGGCGCAAGCAGTTGACCTGGGCATCGGCCTCGTCGACGCGCTGCCCGGCAACGACGTCTCCCTGGCTGAGCGCCTCGACCGCGGACTCCGTGGCGGCCTTGACCATGGTGCCCAGATCCCAGGCGCGCCACTCGAGCAGCTCGAGCTCCTGGTGAAAGGCGCGACGCAGTGGCTGCATGACCATGAGAGTTAGTATCGTAGCACGATATTGGGAGACAACATAGTGGTTCAGCTGCAACGTGACATTTTCCAGGGTCTGGTCCTGCTGCGAATTCTCCACGCCGCGGCGCACGAGCCCGTCTCGGGCGTCGAGCTGGGCGCTCAGCTCGACGCCGTCGGCCACCGGGTGGGTCCCGGCACCCTGTACCCCCTGTTGCATCGCCTGGAGAAATCTGGTTGGCTCAAGAGCACCGGCAAGACCGTGAAAGGCAAGCGCCGCCGCTACTACCGCATCACCAAGAAGGGTCGCGGAGCGCTCGTGGAGGCGCGGCCCAAGCTGCTGGCGTTTGTCGCCGGCATTCTGGGGCCGTCGGTCCACCTTTCCGCCGCCGCCGCCGCCCAGCCACGGGTCGTCGACGCCGATCAGCTGGGTGTGCTGCTGGAGAGCGACGGCGCCGCACCGCTCCACGAGACGCCCGTCGCGCAGCCCCCGCGCCAGCGGGCGGGAGGGCGTTCCCGCAAGGGCTAGCCTGCGGCCGCATGGACCAGAACGAGAGCGAGAGCGACAAGGACCGGCTCGCCGTCCGTTTCCTCGGCTCGGGCGACGCCTTCGGCAGCGGGGGACGGCTACAGGCATGTATCTCCGTGCGCGCGGCCGATGCCCACGTGCTGCTCGATTGTGGCGCGACCTCTCTGGTGGGCCTGCGCCGAGCTGGCGTGGACCCGGGCACGGTCGATGCCGTCCTGGTCAGCCACCTGCACGGCGACCACTTCGCTGGCATCCCGTTCCTGGTCCTGGACGCGCAGTTCAGCCATCGTCGCCGCCCGCTGCTGGTCGTCGGTCCGCCAGGCGTCCAGGAGCGGGTTGTGCAGGCGATGGAGGTCCTGTTTCCGGGGTCGGCCGCCACCCGTCGGGACTTCGAGCTGCGCTTTCTGGAGCTGCCCGAGCGGGCGCCGCGCGCGGTCGGGCCGTTCACCGTCAGCGCCTACCCGGTTGCGCACGCCAGCGGGGCGCCCGCCTACGGGCTGCGCCTGGCGCGCGGGAACACAACAATCGCCTACTCGGGCGATACCGAGTGGACCGACTCCCTGGTGGACCTGGCGCGGGAGACTGACCTGTTCCTGTGCGAGGCGTACTTCTTCGACAAAGCGGTCCGCAACCACCTCAGCTACGCCACCCTGGCGGCGCACCGCGACGAGCTCGGCTGCCGCCGTCTGGTGCTCGTCCACCCGAGCGCCGACATGCTGGCGCGACGCGCCGAGGTGGGCGACGAGATCGCCGAAGACGGCCAGACGCTGGTGCTGTGAGCCACGGCAGCCTGCGCCGAGGCGGAAAGCGGGAGCGGAAGCGGGAAAAAAGCGGAAAAGGAGGGAGTTCCGAGGCTTATCTTTGGCCGACGAACGCTAGACCCGGTGGGGGTGGGGGCCAAAGTCGGCTTCGTAGAACGGCGACACCATGCCGCCGGGCGGGACGATCTCGTTGATCCGGGCCTCGTCCGCCTCGGAGAGCGCCACCTGGGGGGCGCCCAGGTACTCCTGCAGCTGCTCGAGGCTGCGCGGGCCGATGATCGGGCTGGTTACCCCAGGCTGGCGCATGACCCAGGCGAGCGCCAGCTGCACCAGCGTGCAGTCCTTCGCCTGGGCAATCGGCTCCAGCTGCTCCACGACGTCGTAGACCTGGTCCCGAAGGCGGTCGCGCATCCGTGGATTGACGTCGGCGCTGCCAAAGCGGCTGTCCGCGGGCGCCGGACGACCGCGCTGGTATTTGCCGCTGAGCAGCCCGCCGGCGATGGGGCTCCAGGGAATGAGGCCGATGCCGAACGTCTGCGACATGGGGACCAGCTCGCGCTCGACGCGCCGATCGAGCAGGTTGTACGGCGGCTGCTCGGAGACGAACCGGTTCAGGCCGAGCTCCTTGGCGACCCACAGCGCCTCGACCACTTGCCAGGCCCCGAAGGTAGTCGTACCAATGTACCGAACCTTGCCGGCGCGAATGAGGTCGTCCAACGCCCGCAGGGCCTCGTCGATCGCCGTACCTGGCTCAGGCCGATGGATCTGGTACAGGTCGATGTAGTCGGTCTTGAGCCGTCTCAGGCTCGCCTCACACTGGGCGATGATGTGGCGGCGGCTGTTGCCCGAGGCGTTGGGATCGTCGTCGACCATGACGCCGTGAACCTTGGTGGCCAGAACGACGCGCTCGCGCTTGCCGTTACGGCGCAGCGCCTCGCCCGTGATCTCCTCGCTGCTGCCACGGCCGTAGACGTTGGCGGTATCGAAAAAGTTGATGCCGGCATCGATAGCGCGATCGACGATCGCGTACGAGTCCTCCGGCTCGGCCCTGCGGCCGAACATCATGCAGCCAAGACAGAGCGGGCTGACCTTGACGCCAGTGCGCCCCAGCGAACGATAGTCCATCATCCCAGTCTACCTCTCCGCCGCGCCCTGTTTCGCGGCGAAGGGGCCCCTACAATGGGGGCTGTCCCCGGGGCGCGCTCGGCAACCCGCGGGCCGGCAGCCAAGGGGAAGATGCGGCACCACCATGCAAAAGATCCTCAACGATCCCAACGCGTTCGTCGACGAGATGCTCGAGGGTATTCTGCTGGCCCACCCGGACCAGCTGCGCGCCGCTGGCGATGGGCGGGCCATCGTGCGGCGGGCGGCGCCGATCCCGGGCAAGGTCGGCATCGCGACCGGCGGCGGCTCGGGGCACCTGCCGGTGTTCATGGGCTACGTTGGCGAAGGCCTGGCTGACGGGGCGGCCATCGGCAACGTCTTCGCCTCGCCCAGCGCCGACCATATGCTGGACGTCACCCGGGCCGTGGACGGCGGGGCCGGGGTGCTCTACTTGTACGGCAACTACGGCGGCGACGTGATGAACTTCGACCTCGCGGCGGAGCTCGCCGACGCCGAGGGTATCCAGGTGGCGACCGTGCTGGGTGCTGACGACGTCGCGTCGGCGCCGCGTGGCGAGGAGGCCCGGCGCCGCGGGATCGCTGGCATCTTCTTCCTGTACAAGGTCGCCGGAGCCAGCGCCGCGGCCGGCGCCTCGCTCGCCGACGTCAAGCGGCTGACCGACAAGGCGGCGGCCGGCACGCGCAGCATGGGCGTCGCCCTGGCGCCCTGCACGTTGCCAGCCGCCGGGATTCCGACCTTTGATCTGCCCGCCGGTGAGATGGAGATCGGCATGGGCATCCACGGCGAGCCAGGCGTCCGCCGCGGCCCGCTCGAGCCAGCCGACCGTATCGCCGAGCAGCTGACCGGAGCCATCCTCGATGATCTGCCTTTCGCGCGTGGCGACGACGTGGCAGTGCTCGTCAACGGGCTGGGTGCCACCCCCCGGGAGGAGCTGTACATCCTCTATCGCCGGGCCTACGGACTGCTCCAGGACGCGGGCGTCCGCGTGCACCGCATCTGGGTCGGCGAGTACGCGACGTCGCTCGAGATGGCTGGCGCGTCGCTGTCGCTGCTGCGGCTCGACGACGAGCTCAGACCGCTGATCGACGCGCCGGCGCAATCGCCGTTCTTCGTCCAGCGATGACCGCCGCCCCGAGCGTCGGCGACATCATCGGCGCCGTGGCGGACGACGTGGTCGCGGCGAAGGACGAGCTGACCCGACTCGACGCGGTGGCTGGTGACGGCGATCTCGGCATCACCATGGCCACCGCGGGCGCCGCCCTGAAGGCGCTCCTGCCCGAGCTCGCGGGGCAGGACCTGGCCACGCTGCTGAAGCGCTGCGGCAGCGAGCTGGCGCGCAAGGCGCCGTCCACCAGCGGGACCCTCGCCGCGACCGCTTTCCTGCGCGCCGGTCGGGCCGCCAGCGACGCGACACTGGGCGGAACCGCGCTGCTGGCTCAGCTGGCCGCGGCGGCCCAACAGGGGATCCAGGAACGGGGCAAAGCGGCGCCAGGCGACAAGACGATGCTGGACGCGCTGGCGCCAGCCGTGGCAGCCCTGCAGCAGGCGGCCGGCGCCGACGCCGCGATCCCGGCCGCTCTTGCCGACGCCGCCCGCGCGGCCAGGGCGGGCGCTGACGCCACCAGGTCCATGCGCGCCAAGGTGGGACGGGCTGGCTGGCTGGCCGACCGGTCCGTCGGCCACGAGGACGGCGGCGCCTACCTGGTCGCGCTGATCTTCGCATCAGCCGCTCGTCACCTGGGGGCAGCCGACAGGACCTAGTATCTGGTCGCCAGTCGGCCAGACACTGACCGGGCAGCACGCGTGTCGCGGAGCCTCCGACGCGCTACCTGACGACATCCGGGCTGATGATCGCCCTGATTGCCGACGACCTCACGGGAGCGTCGGACGCCGGCGTCCAGTTCGCGCGCCGCGGACTGGTCACGCGTGTCCTGTTCGACCTGGCCGATCCGGCGGCCACCCGTGGCGTCGAAGCGCTGGCGGTGGACACGGACAGTCGGGCGCTGCCGCCGCGTGCCGCCTACGCCCGGGTGCGCCAGCTGGCGGACCAGCTGCGCGGCGCTCGGCCGGAGCACCTCTACAAGAAGGTCGACTCCACGTTGCGCGGCAACCTCGGCGCCGAGATCGACGCCGTCATGGATGCCTTCGGCTTGCCGCTCGCCATTGTCGCACCAGCGTTCCCAGCTCTTGGCCGCACCACCCGCCAGAGCGTGCACCACCTGGGCGGCACGCCCGTCCACCAGACCGAGATCGGTCGCGACCCGAGGGCGCCCGTCCGCGAGTCGAACGTGGTGCGCTTGCTCGAGAGCCAGTCGCAGCGCCGGGTCGGGGCCGTCCCGCTGGGGACCGTCGCCGAGGGCCCCGAGGCGATCCGCCGTCGGGTCGACGAGCAGGCGGTCGGTGGCGTGGCGCTGCTGGTGTGCGACGCCGAGACCGACGGTGGCTTGCGCGCTATCGCCGAGGCGCTCGGCCACCGCCGCGACCTGCTGTGGGTCGGCTCGGCCGGCCTGGCCGAGGCGCTGGCCGAGCCACTGCGCCTGACGAGCCGTCTGGCCCGGGCGCCGGCGGGCGCCGCGCCGGTCGGACCGGTCCTGCTGGTGGCCGGCAGCCTGTCGGCGACGACCCGCCAGCAGGTGGCCGCTGTCGCCGCGCGGCCAGGCGTCGCCACTGTCGAGCTGGACCCGCTGGCGCTGCTCGCCGGCGCCGACGTCGGCCGCGCGGAGAGCGCCCGCTGCCGCGGCGCCCTGCGGTCGGCGCTGGCCAACGGCAGCGACTGCGTACTGGCGGTCGGCGCCCGCAGCCAGAACCAGAACCAGAACCAGAACCGTGACGCGGCCTACAGGATCGCCGACGCGCTCGGGTCGCTGGCGGCCGGCTGCGCGCGGGCGTACCCTCTCGGCGGTCTGATTCTCATCGGCGGCGACACGGCGCGCGCGGTGTGCCGCCATCTCGGTGTGACAGGCGTGGACCTCCTGAGCGAGGTCGAGCCGGGTGTGCCGCTCGGCCGCCTGGTCGGCCAGACGGCGCCCCGGCTGCTGGCGGTGACCAAGGCTGGCGCGTTCGGCTCTGAAGACACTCTGGTCCACGCGTTGGACCGGCTGAAGGGAGATAGCTGAGGTGGCGGCTAAACCAGTTGTCGGGATCACCATGGGCGACGCGGCGGGCATCGGCCCCGAGGTCACGATGAAGGCGCTCAGCGACCCGGAGATGTACGCCATCTGCCGCCCGGTCGTCATCGGCGACGCCAAGATCCTGGAGCGCGCCAACCGCGTCGTGCACGGCGCGCTCACCATCAACCGCGTCCAACGCCCGGCCGACGGCCGCTTCGAGCTCGGCGTGGTCGACTGCGTCGACCTCGACCTCCTGCCGGCCGACCTGCCGTTCGGGCAGATCTCGGCGGCCGCTGGCGACGCGGCCTTCCGATTCGTGGAGCGCGCCATCCAGCTCGCCAGCGAGGGCGCAGTCGACGCCATCTGCACCGCCCCGCTCAACAAGGAGGCGCTGCACAAGGGCGGCCACGTCTACCCCGGCCACACCGAGATTTTGGCCGACCTGACGGGCACCCAGGACTTCGCCATGATGCTGACGGCCAAGTCGCTGCGGGTCATCCACGTGACCACCCACATTGGGCTGATCGACGCCGTCGAGCGCATCACCCCGGATCGCGTCTGGCGCGTCATCAAGCTGGCCGACAGTACGCTGCGCAAGGCCGGCTTCGAGCGGCCGAGGATCGCCGTCTGCGGCATCAACCCCCACGCCGGCGAGCACGGCCTGTTCGGCCGCGGCGAGGACGAGGCGAAGGTGCTGCCCGGGGTCGAGCGGGCCCAGGCGGAGGGGATCGACGCCCAGGGCCCGCTGCCGGCCGACACCGTCTTCTTCCGCGCCGGCCGCGGCGACTTCGACGCCGTGGTAGCCATGTACCACGACCAGGGCCATACGCCGGTCAAGGTGCTCGGCCTCGAGTCCGGCGTGAACATCACGCTCGGCCTGCCGATCATCCGCACCAGCGTCGACCACGGCACCGCTTTCGACATAGCCGGCCAGGGGATCGCCGATGCCGACAGCATGAAGGAGGCGCTTCGCCAGGCGGCCCTGCTGGCGCCGAGGAAGACCGCCGCGGCTTGACAGTCGGCCCGCGGCAGCCCCCATGATCGCCGCGCTACCGGGCCCGCAGCCCTCTCGGTCCTGGCGTACGACCAGCGCCAGGGCTCAGCATTTCAGCATTGTGGGAGGATCGCCATGTTGAGCGCGCCGCGCCGCTACCGGCTCACCGTCGACGCCTACCACCGCATGATCGACGCCGGGGTCTTCCCACCCGGAGCCCGGGTGGAGCTGCTCGAAGGGGTCCTCTACGAGATGCCACCGATGGGGCGGCCCCACCAGGCCGCGTTGAGAGTGCTGCTCCGTATCTTCGCCTCGTTCGCGGCAGACGGTCGGCTGCTGGTGCAGATGCCCATCGTCCTGCCCGACGACAGCGAGCCCGAGCCCGACCTGGCGATACTGGCACACGGCAGCTCCCTGGACAGACCCACGGCTGATCGGGTCCTGCTCACCATCGAGGTCGCCGACCGCACCCGGCGCCTCGATCTCGGCAGGAAGGCGCCGCTCTATCAGCGTTCTGGCGTAGCCGAGACCTGGGTGCTCGACCTGGCAGCGCTGCAACTGGTGGTCTTCCCACGCGCCGGCGGATCGGTGGTCTACCGGCGCGGCCAGGGCGCCCAGCTGATCCCCCAGGCAGCCCCAGACGTCACAGTGGACCTCGACGCGCTGTTCGCTGACATCCAGCCCTGAGCCGACCCCGAGCCGGGGGGCTCCGGAGTACCGCTGCGGCGTCAGGCGAGCACGAGCTCGGCGAACTGCTGCTGGTACAGCGCGGAGTACGGGCCGCGCGAGCGACGCAGCTGGTCGTGCCGGCCGCGCTCGACGATGCGGCCCGCGTCCAGGACCAGCACCTGGTCGGCGGCGCGGATGGTCGACAGGCGGTGGGCGATGACCAGCGACGTGCGCCCGGCCAGCAGCTCGTGGAGCGCCTGTTGAACCAGCAGCTCGGTTTGCGAGTCGATGTTGGACGTGGCCTCGTCGAGGATGAGCACCCGCGGGTCGGCCAGGACTGTGCGGGCGATGGCGATGAGCTGGCGCTGGCCGAGCGACAGGTTGGCGGCGCGCTCCTGCACCGGCGTCTGGTAGCCGAGCGGCAGCCGACCGATGAAGTCGTGCGCGTTGGCCACCCGCGCCGCCGCGACGACCTCGTCGTCGGACGCCGCGGCCCGGCCGTAGCGAATGTTGTCGGCAATGGTGCCCGAGAACAGGAAGTTGTCCTGCAACACCAGCCCGACGTTGCGGCGCAGCGTCTCGAAGGACAGGTCGCGCAGGTCGTGGCCGTCCAGCAGGACCGCCCCCGCCACCGGGTCGTAGAAGCGCGCCAGCAGGCTGGCCACTGTCGTCTTGCCCGCGCCCGTGTGGCCGACCATGGTCGAGCTGTGCAACGCGGCGGCCACTGTGGCCGTCATCGCCACCGGCAGGAGCAAGGAGGAGAGCGTGTTGGCCTTGACGTTGGCGACGCGGTTGGCGTTGTTGATCTCGTCGAAGCGCTCGCGGCTGGGCGCCTCGCGGGCGAACGCCTGGACCACCCGCACACCCGCGTAAGACTCGGCGAACTTGCCGGTGAGGGTCGCGATCGTAATGCGGGTGTGGCGATAGGCCACCTTGGCCCTCTCGGTGAAGATCCAGACGGCAATGACCATCAGGGGCATGACCGCGAAGGTCACCAGCGCCAGCTTGGGTGCCAGGGCGACCATCACCGCCACCGTCAGGACGAGCGTCAGGACGTCGCTCAACGCCTGGATGATGCCGTTGCCAAGGAGCTCGTTGACAGTCTGGACGTCGTTGATGACGCGCGAGACGACGACGCCGCTGGGGACGCGGTCGAAGTAGGTGAGTGGCAGGCGCTGGATGTGGCGGAACATGTCGCCGCGCATCACCCTGAGCAGCTGCTGGCCGACGCGGGTCATGGCCTGCATCTGCGCCCAGTTGGCCAGGAAGGCTGCCAGGTAGGCGGCGGCCGTGAGCGCCAGGAACAGGGTCATACGCAGGACGTCGCCCCGGGCGACGTGGTCGTCGATGGCGATCTTGGTCAGGACCGGTCCACGAAGCGTACAAAACGTCGGTGGTCGGCGGCGCGGTAGATGGCGTCGTGAAGCGGCTGTCGACGTCTGCCGCAAGCCCGGGGCGACAGGGGTTCGGCCTTGGCGGTGGTGTGGCGGCGGTGCGCGGCTGTGGCTGCACTCGTGGAAGCGATCGCACACAAGAAAAAGAGAGAGGTTACCGCCGCTTAGTTCGAGGCGATGATAGGCCGCGAGGGCTGAGCCCAGAACCACCCTTCTGCGGTTAGTCGCTCAATTAGTTCAGATGTGCACGCCCCGAGTCGGAATGCCCTCGGCACTTGATTCGGCCCACTCGACGTTGGAATCCCTCACGCCAAGAACGGGCAGCAATATCGCCCCGCGCGAACGCTTCGTACGTGGTCCGCATGAGACCCAATGGATCTTGAGGCATAAAGTCACGTGTTAGCACGCGAACGCAGCGGGTGAAGGACAATGGCGCGGCAAAACCTCAGAGGAACTGGCCGGCGCGATCCGAGGCCAACGCCTCGGCGCGACTCACGGCAGCTGACCGACCGCTCGGATGCGCACGCCGCGCTCCGTGGCGACCGTAAAAGCACCTGGCAACTGATCTCCCCAGCGCTCGACCACGGTCGCGACCATCTTTACCCGGCTGTCGGCCCCTCATCGCGCAGTCGCAGGAGCAGAACGCCGGCATGTGCCTGGCCACTGCGAAAGGCGAGCTCTCCGAAATCCTTGTCGTTGGTCACGACCAGCCGACTGTCGCTGGCCGCCTGCGCCAGAACCGCGGTGTCCGTAGCTTGCGGCATTGTTTCGGCCACGGCGAGCACATCATGGCCACGCGCACGCAAGTAAGCTACAACGGCCGCGCCCGTCGACTCATCGACCAGGACGCGCACGCTGGCTGCTACCGGCCGGCCGCGATGGGAAAGACATCTTCCAGGGCCAACACGCTGGCGGCGTAGGCCAGTGCCGCCTGGAAATCCTCCGGCTCTAACCGCGGGTACTCTCGCCGAATCTCTACGTCGGATACACCCTGAGCCAACATGCGGACGATCAGCTCAACAGTGATTCGGGTGCCGCGGATGACGGGTTTGCCAACCATCATGGCGGGGTCCACGATGATGCGCTCTCTCAGGTCTTCGTCCATCGGCTCGGTCATGTCAGGGCTCGCCCGAAGTCTACGCGGTCCCAGGTCTCGGGTGCCGGCCTCAGCCCTGTAGGCCAGCCGCACAATTGGCCCCGGTGAAATCGCCGTGCGCATCGCGACGGCAGGACCCCGGCAACAGCGACCCGCCGCCGACGCTCGAGCCTGCATTAGTCTTGGACCAGCCGGTCACGACCGAGATCCGACCTGGCGGTGGCCTGCAAGCCGGCGACGACCAGTGGCGCGAGCGTGGCCGCTAGGCGCTTGTTGCCCAGCGCCGTGTAGTGCACCGCGTCCTCGGCGTAGGCCGTGTCTGGCTCGTCGTCGAACGCGCCCGACATATCCACGAACAGCCCGCCCTGGGACTCGACGGCGGCCCGCGTCGTCGGCGCCATGCGGCGGTACATGTCGCCGGCGATCTCCTGCCACCCGCCGGCCGACCAGTATCCCTCGTGGCGCACCGCGTCCTGCTCGTCGCTGGTCAGCGTCTTGTGCCCCGCCGCCACCAGCGGCTGCAGGGCGGCGATCACGGCGGCGTGGTGGCTGCGGCCATACTCCGCCAGCAGCCCCAGGGATCCGGCGTGTAGCGCCACCACGCGGTCGCTGATCACGCGGGGCGCCGCCGGCCGTCCCCGGTGCGTCAGCCGGTACGCCCGAAACCGGGTGTCGCGCCACAGCATCGTCAGCTGGTGCTCCAGGAGCCCGTGGGGAAACATCGTCCTGTCGATCATCGAGACGACGTCGGCGAAGCGGCCGTCGCTGATCATGCCGATCTCGCCGCCGGCGACCTGCGACGGCCACTCCTCGAGGGTGCCGAAGAACACGTCGTTGAGCCCGTCGACGTCCACGATGGCGTCAGGCTCGAGAGCCAGCAGGTCGGCCCTGGCGAACACGACCTCGTGCAGCCCGTCGTAGCTGGGAACTCCGCCGTTGAGTACCTCGACGTCCGGACCGAGCCGCTGGCGCAGCACCGCCTGGAGCTGCATGGCGATGGTGTCCGGGTCGTCGACGAGCGCGCCGTAGACGGTGGACCCGCCCAGGATCACGACACGCCGCACCCCGGTAGGCTTGGCGCGCGTCGTCTCTGGCCCGCGCAGGCCCAGCGCGTTGTTCGAGTAGTGGACGAGCCCGCCCAGGCGGTTGGTGGACTGATACGTGTAGGACGGTCGGTTCTTGTAGCCGAGCGCCCGGTCCGGCACGAAGCGGTCGTCGGTGTTCTCCGGGAGCGGCAGGTGGGCCGCGATCCAGTCTCGGCGGACGTGCAGCCCGAGCTCGGCCCCGACCAGGAGCACCAGCGTCAGCACCAGCAGGAAGCCGAGCCACACCCCGACCAGGAGCGGCCGGCACGGCCGGAGAACAGGCGCCGTGCGCTCTTGCGGCCGCTGGTCCGTCAGCGCTCTCAGCACGTTGCTGTCAGTCTCTCTCCGCGTTCGACCCGGCCGGCATGGTGGAAGCTTGGGCGCTCCAATTCCACTCTGTCAATGTGTCAACGGCCAGCGGGGTCTCAACCGAGACACGGCACCGCCACGCTCGCACCCCAGCCCTTCGGCCGCCTTCCAAGGTGTCCTCACCCGGCAAGGGCAGACGCGGCGCTATGCTGTGGCGGAGAGGAGCACGGCGCGGGCTTGGAGCCACGACACCCGCTTCCCCTTCCCCCGCTTCCCCTTCCCCCGGTCGTGAGGTGGCTGTGCAGCGCGGCGCGGCTGTGGCGCCGCGCCTGGTGGCTGCTGCTGCTCGGTGGCGCGGCCGCCAGTCTGCCGTTGGCGACCGTGGCCACGGCGCCCGGGCTCTCGGGCGCGAGCGCGACGCCACCGGGCCAGGACCGCAACCTGGGGCGGGCGCTGGCCACCTACCAGTCGCTCCAGCAGCACTTTGGGACTGGCGCCGGCCGACTTCGTGAGACCTACCCGCCGCCTGAAGAGGCCGCCAACGCGACCCTCTGGCCCTTCTCGCAGGCGCTCGTCGGCGTCCTCCTGGTGTCCCCGCTCACGGACCAGGGGGACGTGGCCGCCACGCTTCCGCGGGACCTCACCGACGGCCTCGGCGCCTACTGGGATGCGGGCGCCACGCCGCCAGGATACGCGGCCTCGATGCTGCCACCGCTGGGCGGCGGCGGGCGGAAGTTCTTCGACGACAACGCCTGGGCCGGCCTGGCGCTGGTGCAGGCAGCCCGCCGGTCGGGCGACCCGGTCGCTCTAGCGCGCGCCCGGCAGGCCTTCGACTTCGTCGTCTCCGGCTGGGACGACGACCCGACCCACCCGGATCCAGGCGGCGTCTGGTGGTCGCAGGCGATGCCTAACCCGCGCTTCCGGCACCGGAACACCGTCTCCACCGCCGCGGGCGCCGAGCTTGGCCTGCAGCTGTACGAGGCCAGCGGACGGGCCGAGCCGCGGTACCGCGACTGGGCAACGCGCATGTACACCTGGGTGGATAGCTACCTCCGTGGCCCCAACGGCCTGTACGGCGACCACGTCGACCTCGACGGCGTGGTCGACGGCGGCCAGCTCACCTACAACCAGGGCACGATGGTCGGAGCGAGCGTGCTGCTGTACCGCGTCACCGGCGAGGCGGACTACCTGGCGCGCGCCCGCGCCATCGCGGACACCTCGCTGGCGACCTTCGGCGCCGACGGCTTCGGCCAGGCGCCCGCGTACAACGCCGTGTTCTTTCGCAACCTGCTGCTGCTGGAGGAGGAGACGGGCGACGGGCGCTACCGCGCGGCCATGCAGACCTACGCCGATCGCATGTGGGACGCGCGGCGCGATCCGGCAAGCGGCCTGTTCGACGTCGTCTACGGCCGCAGTCGCACGACCACCCCGCACCGGCTGCTGGACCAGGGCGCGATGCTCCAGGTGTACGCCGCCCTCGCCCTGGGCCCGAGCGTCTACCGCGGCCTTACCTAGCGCTGAGCCCGAGAGTACCAGTGGGGCGCCGGCAGGCGGTCGGGCCGGTCAGCGCCAGCAGAAGCAGAAAAAGCCCGACCAGGGCCAGCAGCGCCACGCCCGAGATGATGCTGCCAGCGGCCAGCGTGGCCGACTCGAAGCGCAGCTCGACGGCGTGCTCGCCCGGCGGCACAGGCACCGCCCGCAGCAGGTGGTCCGCCAGGTACACGGGGGCTGGCCGTCCGTCGACGTAGGCGTGCCAGCCCGGGTAGTACACCTCGCTGAGCACGAGCAGGCCGGGCGCGTCGGTGGACGCGCGGACAGCCAGGCGGTCGGCTCCAGCCTCGGTCACTGTCGCGGCGTCGCCTGCGGGATCGGCGGCCGTGGCCAACGGCGGCGGCGGCTCCTCCAGCAGCGCCGTGCGGCGGGGGTCGACCCCGCCGTGGACGAGCGCGGCCAGCGCCTCGCCCGGCGGAACCTGGCTCGCCGCGTGGACGATCCAGGCGCGCGGCAAGGCCGACGGGTTCTCCAGGATCCGCACCTGCTCATCCTGGTACACCACCCGGGGGAAGCGCCCGAGCGCCGCATCGTCGAACGCGTCCTGTCGACCGGCCGCCGGCTGGGCCACTACCACGTACCGCGCGTTCAGCAGGTCCAGCAGCGGCGAGCCCAGCCCCTCCCGGAACACCTCGGCGTCGTGGTAGTTCTGGCCCCGGCCGTTGAGCGCGACCAGGTAGGCGTCGTACCGGGCGAGCTGGCTGGCGTCATAGCCCTGGACGTCCTGCAAGCCGAGCGCCAGCGCCCGATTGTCGACCAGGAGGGCCGCGGTGGCCGGGTCCCGGAAGCGGGTGGAGTACGGCAGTGGACGCCCGCCGATCTCAGGGGCATACCCGACGTAGCGCACCGGCGCCTCTGCCTGGCGGTCCTGGAGGAAGCGCGCCGCGCCCGAGGCTGCGTAGTACGTTGCCAGGTCGACCGGCGTGAGCTTCTCGCCGCCGTTGAGCGGATCGGTGAGCGCGTAGTCGGCGCGGGCCCTGGCGCCGCCCAGCGCCAGGTCGCCCGCGACCACCAGCGCCAGCAGCCCTGACGCGAGCATCTGGCGCGGCGGCGAGCTGGCGACTCCTCGCGGCCAGAGGCGCCGCCGCCACACCGCGTCGACAGCCACGCCGGCCAGGAGAGCCGGGCCGAGGTAGGCGACGGTCAGGATACGCTCGGGGATGTGGGGGTGCAAGCGGGCGAAGCCGGGCAACAGGTGGTACAGCAGCCAATGGAGCGGCGTCTCGGCGGTGCCTGTCAGGAGCAAGGCCACGACCGAGGTCGCCGCGAAGTACCAGGTGGCGCCGGCCACCGGCCCTCGGGCCAGGAACGGTGCCAGGAGGGCCAGCGCCAGCACGCTCGCTCCCGCGTACCAGAACCCGGGCGTCGCCAGGAGGGCCCAATCCCGGGGGTGCAGCCCACCCACGCTCGCCTCGGCGCCCGCGTAGCCGCCCGCCAGGCTGGACAGGGCGTTGAACTCGAGGCGGGGCAGCAGGCCCGCCGCGGCCAGGGCTGTCCCGAAGAGCACCACGCCGAGACCGTGCTGGAGGCAGCGGACGAGCCGAGCCGACGGGCCACCGCCGACGCCGCCAGGCGGCACGAGCAGCGTGCGGTACAGGGCGTAGCCGCCGCTGAGCAGGGCCGCGTAGTAGGCGCCCTGGCCGAGCCAGGCTGCCAGGATCTGGCTCAGCGCGAACCCGGCCGCGCCCCACCAGGCGATCCTGGAGACCCAACGCCCGGCGCGCAGCCCCCTCTCGATGCCGAACAGTGTCGCGGGCAGCCAGGCGTAGACGCTGGCGAAGGCGAAGCAGCAGGCGTTCTGCACCTGGAAGTAGGCGGTGTTGGCGTAGGCCACGGCTGCCAGCAGAGCGCCAGCGGGGTGGACGCCGAGCGCGCGGGCCAGCGCGTATGTGCTACAGGCCGCCAACAGCGGATGGAAGGCGAGGTAGAGCCTGGCTGCCTGCGCCAGCGGCCAGAGGGTGAAGAGCGCCATCGCGGGCAGGTAGGTCCAGCCGGACAGGGGGTTGGCGGCGAACGGCGTGCCCGAGAAGGTGGCCGGGTTCCAGCCTGGCACGTGGCCCGCTCGCAGCCCTTGCCCCAGGTAGGCGTACCAGGGGTAGAACTGGCTGGCGCTGTCAAGGCTGACCAGCGTCTCGGTCACGAAGAGCTGTGGCTGGGCCAACGCCGTCAGCACCACCGCGGCCGCCAGCAGGGCCGGGTCGACCAGCCGCGCGACAGGTCGCCGGCTGTCACTCCGGTCGGACGGCACCACGCGCTCGCGGGCGCGGACCGGCGCGGGCGCGGGCAGCGGGAGCGAGCGGGTCATCCGCGCTCAGGCGGTGACGCGCAGGACCGACAACATAATAAGGGCCATGGCGAGCGCGCCGACCGGGCCCGCCAGGGCGCCGCGGCCGGTCACCGGCTCACGGGCTCACAGGCTCCAGGCGAGGCCGCAGTTGCGGCAGCATGCCGGCGGCTCGGGCGAGTACAGCTGCTCGCGGAAGCGGCGGTACGCCTCGCCCGTCCAGACGGCCTGGACGCCATCGCGCAGATAGTTGCCGAGCTTCAGGCTGTCGAACGGCGCGTCGGTGAAAGGCGCTATGCAGCACGGCAGCGCCGTCCCCTGGGCCGTGACGTAGGCCAGGCGGAGCGGCCGGCTGCACGCGCGCCAGGGCTCGTCTTGCGGTGGCCGGTCGACGATGCTCTCGCGCGGGCTCAGCGCGTCGGCGCCGCGGAAGCGCACGCCCTGGAGGGCCGCCCGGCGCTCCGCCTCGGCGATGATCGCCTCCGCCTCCGTCCGATAGCCGGCGTAGATGTTCTGGTCCTCGCGGGCCAGGCTGCCGTCGCCGAAGCCGAAGACCATCCGCTGCAGGTAGACCTCCGCGACGCCGATACGCGCGGCCAGGTCGACGACGCCGGGCAGCTCCGGCAGGTTCTCGCGCATCCCCGTGACCCAGAACGACAGCCGCGGCGACGCCGTCCCCAGCTCGCGCTCGGTGCGCACCATCTCGGCCACGTTCGCGACGACGCGGTCGAAGATGGGGATACCACGCACCTTGAGGTACGTCTCGGGGGTGCTCCCGTCCAGTGAGACGCGCAGCTCGTCCAGGCCACTCTCGATCAGCTCCACCTGGCGGCGTCGGGTCAGCAGCGCCGCGTTGGTGTTGAACACCACGTAGACGCCGCGGCTCTTGAGGTGGCGGATCATCGGCGCCAGGTCGCGGTTGAGAAGCGGCTCGCCGATGCCCTGCATGACGGCCCGCCGCAGGTCCGGTAGCTGCGCGACCAGCGCCCGGAACTCGTCGAGCGACAGCTGCTTGGCATCCTCCTGAGGCGAGAACGTCAGCGGGCAGGTGGCGCACTTGCTGTTGCAGCGGTTGGCCACCTCGAAGTAGGCCTCGACGGGCGAGGGCAGCGGAGCGCCGGCCGCGGCCAGCTGCACGATCTCCTGGCGGCTCAATGCCCCAGTGGCGACTGGCGCGGTCATACGGACCCTCCCAAGGACGTGGGCTGTAGCGTGAACTGTGAGTCTGGCACTTTAAGCACTAAGCGTCATGCGGACCTGGCAGCTCTCCGCCCTGGGGGAGTGGCAGCCGTCCAGGTTGCGTAGCGCAGCCCGCAGCTGGCCAGCTTCCAGGCCGCCCCCAGGCTGCCGTGGACGGTGCCCGACACCTTGGAGCGGCCAGCCAGGCGGGGCCGATAGGGCACCTGGACCTGGGCGATGCGCAGCCCCGCCCGCTTCGCCTTGACGAGCATCTCGACGGTCCAGCCGTAGGTCATCTCCTGCATCCCGAGGGCGGCGAGCGCGTCGACCCGGATGGCTTTGAACGAGGGGAGGTCGTGGAGCGCCGGGCCGCCGAGGAGGCAGCGCAGCGCGGCCAGCACCAGGGCGTTCCCCAGGCGGGCGTGGCGGGGGAGCGCGTCGGGGTGGGCCGAGGCGTCGCGGCAGCCGAGCGCCAGGTCGGCCTGGCCGGCCAGCACGGGCCCGAGCACGCGGCCGAGCTCCAGCGGCGGGTCGGCGTAGTCGCCGTCGAGGAACACGAGCACCTCGGCGCCGCCAGCGGCGGCGGCCAGGGCGCCCTCGTGGCAGGCGGCCCCGTAGCCGCGTTGGGACGGGGCCAGCACCCGGGCGCCCAGGGCCGCCGCCGCTGGCCCCGTCGGGTCGCCGGCGCCACCCACCACCACCAGCACCTCGCCCACGAGCGCGGGCGGGATTTCGGAGAGGACGGCGCCGATCGACTCGGCCTCCTCCCACGCCGGGATCACCAGGGACACGCGTGGCAGCGGCAGCATGACTGTCTCAGCTTAGGGCCCACCCGAGACGGCGGGCTTACGATTCTTTCGAGTCGTACAGTCGGTGTACGCGCCTCCGTGGGCGCCGGATCAGGGCCCGCCGGCCGAGTAGCACGCCGCCGCGGACCGACCCGCGACAATGGGCCACGATGCCGAGACTGCTGGTGACGGCGCCGGGAGTGGCCGGGCCCGAGGATCCGCGGCTCCAGCCCCTGCGCGACGCTGGCTGGCAGATCAGTACCCACCGCTGGGCGGGCGGGCGGCCGGACGAGGAGTCGGTGGTCGAGCTGGTGCAGGGCAACGACGCCGTCATCGCCTCGTCCACCGAGCGGTACACACGGTCGGTCATCGAGCGGGCCGACACACTGAAGCACATAGCGCGCTGGGGCGTGGGCTTCGAGACCGTCGACGTGCCGGCGGCGAGCGACAACGGCGTGCTGGTCACGACCACCCAGGGCTCGAACCACTGGGCCGTCGCCGACCACACGTTTGGGCTGATGCTCAGCGTGGCGCGCCGCATCGTCGAGCTGGACCGGGTGGCGCGGACCGGCCGCTGGTCGCGGCCCCTCGGGCGGGACGTCTGGCAGAAGACGGTTGGCGTCGTCGGCCTCGGCCGCATCGGCAAGGGGGTAGCTCAGCGCGCGTCTGGCTTTGAGATGCAAGTGCTGGCCTACGAGCCCTACCCCGACCAGGCGTTCTGCGAGCAGTGGCGCGTCGAGCTGGTCGGCCTCGACGACCTGTTCCGGCGCTGCGACTACGTCACCCTGCACGCGCCGGGCGACGGGGACAACGCCCAGCTGGTGGACCGGCGGCGGCTGGGCCTGATGCGGCCGACGGCCGTCCTGATCAACACGGCGCGCGGCGTCCTGGTGGACGAGGATGCGCTGTACGAGGCGCTGGTGGGCGGGAAGCTGGCCGGGGCGGGGCTGGACGTGCGGGCGCAGGAGCCGCCCGGGGGCGACGACCGCTTCGCGGCGCTGGACAACGTCGTGCTGACGCCGCACGTGGCCGGGTCGACGCGCGAGGCGCACGCGGTCGGCAGCGTGATGGTGGTCGAGAGCGTCCTGCAAGCGGCCCGCGGCGAGCCGCCCCACGGCCTGGTCAACGCGCCGGCGTGGGACCGCCGCCGCCGCTGACGCCGTCCGGCGCCAGGACGGGCTGGGCCTAAGCAGGTGGTCTCAAGTCTTGCTTGTTTCTCGTCATCTGAGCTCCACCTGCTCAGGCATTGCCTTTGTTCGCGCTACGCGCTTGGCCCCCAGCGCGGCTCGCCGCCAGCTGCTCCAGCTCCGCCACGCCGTAGCGGCCCGGCTTCTCCCGCCGCGCCACCATGGCGTTGACAACCTCCTGCAGCACCTCGTTGTACGGCGTCGGCTCGCCGTACAGCCGGCCCAGCCGCACGATCTCCCCATTCAGGAAGTCGGCCTCGATCGACCCCAGGCCACGCCGCAGGCTCTGCCACGACGAGCCGAGGTTGCACACACCCTCGGGCAGCACCGTCTTACCACGGCGCTCGCGCCAGCGCCTGTCGAAATCGGCGTCCGCCTCGACCGCCACGCCGGCCGCCCGCAAGCAGCGCTGCCCCTCCTCCCGCACCCGCGACAGGTAGCCCGCGCTGTCGCCGACGCCGTCGGTGATGGCGCCCAGGGCGTTGCCCAGATTGCGCAGCAGCTTGGCCGCCTTGGCCGCCATGACGTCCGCGTTCGCCCCCGCCGCGTAGCCAGCCGCCGCCAGCGCAGCCGCCACCTCCTCGGCCAGCCGGTCCGTCCCGGTGGGGAAGAGGCCGCACTCGAGGAAGCCGGCGTTGCCGCTGATCGGGTTATGCACGACGCCCGGCTCCAGAAAAACGCCCGGCACGACCACGAGCACCCCGTAGACGCGCCGAAAGTAGCGCAGCGCCGCGGGCTCGTTGACTATGCTGTTCTGGCAGCAGAAGATCGGCAGCGACCGCGGATCACCGCCGGCAGCGCGGATCTGGACCAGGGCCGCCTCGGTATCCTGCGACTTGACGCACAGCAGCACAACGTCGCCATCGGCGAAGCCGACCTCCGCGGCGCTGGTGACGGCCGGTACCCGCAGCGTGTACGTCTGCTCCGGCGTGATCAGCTGAAGCCCCGGGCCGCGGATGCGCTCGACGTGCGCCGCCCGCCCCACCAGCACGGCGTCGTAGCCGCCGCGGTGGAGGTGACCGCCTATACCGCTCCCGATCGCCCCGGCGCCAAACACCACAAACCGCATCGCCGCCTCCTGCCAGACAGTGGAGGCTAGCACCACTGTTGACCCCGGAAAACGCGCCGGTCTATAGTGCACGCGGGGGCCGGACGGAGGAGCAGCACCCGACACGCGGGCGCTGGCAACCGCACCCGTTCTTTTCAGAGCCACATCAGGGCGTCAAGAGCGCGTCGGCGCACGTACATCGCGTCGCCAGCGCGCCCGAGACCCGCCCGAAGAGCACAGTTGACGGGAGGAAGGCGATGGCCACCGGTGCTGAGGAGGTCCACATCCTGTGGACCTCAGAGGGGATGAGCTGCGACGGCGATACGGTCTCGATCACCGCCGCCATGCAGCCGAGCCTCGAGGACGTGGTGCTCGGGGTGATCCCGGGCCTGCCCAAAGTGCATCTGCACAACAAGGTCCTGGCGTACTCCCTGGGCGGGGAGGAGTTCATGGCGGCCTTCCACCAGGCCGCGCGCGGCGAGCTGGACCCCTTCGTCCTAGTCGTCGAGGGCTCCATCCCGAACGAGAACATCAACGGGGACGGCTACTGGACCTCGATGGGCAACGACCCGGCAACGGGCCAGCCGATCACGCTGAACACGTGGATCGACCGCCTGGCTCCCAAGGCGTGGGCGGTGGTCGCCATTGGCACTTGCGCCACGTACGGCGGGATCCACGCCATGGCCGGCAACCCCACCGGCTGCATGGGGCTGGCGGACTACCTCGGCTGGGACTACCGGTCAACGGCCGGCATCCCCATCGTCAACGTGCCAGGCTGTCCGGTCCAGCCTGACAACTTCATGGAGACGCTCACCTGGCTGCTGTACCAGGCGGCCGGCCTGTCGCCGATGATCCCCCTGGACGAGGCGCTTCGGCCCACCTGGCTCTTCGGCAAGACGGTGCACGAGGGGTGCGACCGCGCCGGCTACTACGAGCAGGGCGACTTTGCCCACGACTACAACTCGCCCAAGTGCCAGGTCAAGATCGGCTGCTGGGGGCCGGTCGTCAACTGCAACGTTCCCAAGCGGGGCTGGATGGCCGGCATCGGCGGCTGCCCGAACGTCGGCGGCATCTGCATCGGCTGCACCATGCCGGGCTTCCCCGACAAGTTCATGCCGTTCATGGACGAGCCCTCGGGCGGCGTCTTCTCGTCGATGACCGTCCAGCCCTACGGCCAGCTGATCCGGCGGCTGCGCGGCATCACCAACGGGACGGTGAACAAGGAGCCGAAGTGGCGGCACAACCGCTCCCAGCTCACAACCGGCTACAACCCGCGCTGGCGGCGATAGGGAGAACGCATCACATGGCCATCGGCACGCGCCAGGAGACACCGGCTGCCACGAGGAACCTCGTGAGCATGTCGTGGGACCCGATCACCCGGATCATCGGCAACCTGGGCATCTACACCAAGATCGACTTCGACAACCGCGAGGTCGTCGAGTGCAAGAGCACCTCGTCGGTCTTCCGCGGCTACAGCGTCTTCATGAAGGGCAAGGACCCGCGCGACGCGCACTTCATCACCAGCCGCATCTGCGGCATCTGCGGCGACAACCACGCCACCTGCTCCGTCTACGCCCAGAACATGGCCTACGGCGTCAACATGCCGCCGCTGGCGGAGTGGATCTACAACCTGGGCGAAGCCGCCGAGTACATGTTCGACCACACCATCTTCCAGGACAACCTGGTGTTCGTGGACTTCTGCGAGCAGATGGTCAAGGAGACCAACCCGAGCTTGCTGGAGAAGGCCGAGCAGACCCCGGCCCCCCACGCCGACGTCCACGGCTTCGCCACCATCGCCGACATCATGCGCTCCTTCAACCCCTTCACCGGGCAGACGTACAAGGAAGCGCTCCAGATGAGCCGGCTGACGCGCGAGATGTTCTGCCTGATGGAGGGGCGGCACGTGCACCCGTCCACGCTGTACCCCGGCGGCGTGGGCACGGTGGCTACCCCCCAGCTGTTCACGGACTACCTCGTCCGCCTGATGCGCTTCCTGGACTTCGTGAAGAAGGCCGTCCCGATGAACGACGACGTGTTCGACTTCTTCTACCAGGCGCTGCCGGGCTACGAGGAGGTGGGCCGGCGGCGGATCATGCTCGGCTGCTGGGGCTCGTTCCAGAACCCGGACGTCTGCGACTACCAGTACCGGACCATGGACACCTGGGGCAAGGCGATGTACGTCACCCCGGGCATCGTCGTGGACGGCGAGCTCGTCACCACCAACCTGGTCGACATCAACCTGGGTATTCGCATCCTGCTCGGCAGCTCCTACTACGACGACTGGGAGACCGAGGAGATGTTCGTCCCGCGCGACCCGCTGGGCAACCCCGTCGACAGGCGGCACCCCTGGAACCAGACCACCGTCCCCCGGCCGCAGAAGCGAGACCTGGAAGCCGGCAAGTACAGCTGGGTCATGAGCCCGCGCTGGTACGACAAGCGCACCGGTGACCACCTCGCCCTGGACACGGGCGGCGGCGCCATCGCTCGCCTGTGGGTCACGGCGCTGGCCGGCCTGGTGGACACGGGTTACGTCAAGGCCACCGGCAACAGCGTACGGATCACCCTGCCGAAGTCGGCCGCGCTGCCCGAGACCGAGTTCGAATGGAAAGTGCCGCAATGGTCCAACACCATCGAGCGCGACCGGGCCCGCATCTACTTCGTCGCCTACTCCGCGGCCATGGCCTTCTACTTCCTGGACAACGCGCTGGCGCGAGTGCGCGGGGGCGACGTCAAGGTGTTCCAGGAGTTCACAGTGCCCGACGAGGCCATCGGCTGCGGCTTCCACGAGGCCGTGCGCGGCGTGCTGTCGCACCACATGGTGATCCGTGACGGCAAGATCGCCAACTACCACCCGTACCCGCCCACCCCGTGGAACGCCAGCCCGCGGGACATCTACGGCACGCCAGGTCCGTACGAGGACGCCGTCCAGGGCATGCACCTGTTCGAGGAGAACGGCCGCGACAATTTCAAGGGCATCGACATCATGCGCACGGTGCGCAGCTTCGACCCGTGCCTGCCCTGCGGGGTGCACATGTACCTCGGCGACGGGCAGGTTCTCGAGCGGCGGCACTCCCCGATGCTGGGCCTGGGCGTCGGCGGGTAAATCAGCGCCAGAAAGGACGAGGCGTGCTGGACGACCAGGACGTACGCGAGCGGGTCGCCGGGGTCGAGGGGCTGCTCGAGCAGCTCGAGTCGCTGCCAGACTCGGACGCCAAAACGACCGCCATGGCAACGGTGGAGGGCCTGTTGGACCTCTACGGCGAGGCGTTGGCGCGCATGGTCGAGAGCGTCAGCGGGCTGGACCTCGGGCTGGCGCTCGACGCCTTTGCCCGCGACGAGCTGGTCTCGCACCTGCTGCTCCTGCACGGCGTGCACCCGGTCGACGTGGCGACGCGCGTGCGGCAGGCGCTCGACGAGGTGGGCCCCTACCTGGCGTCGCACGGTGGCAGCGTCGAGCTGCTCGGGGTGGAGGCGGGCGTGGCGCGCCTGCGGCTCAACGGCAGCTGCAACGGCTGCCCGTCGTCGACGCAGACCCTCAAGCTGGCCATCGAACAGGCGATCCAGAAGGTCGCGCCCGAGCTGGAGCGGATCGACGCCGAGGGTGTGGCCCCGGCCGCTGGCGCCGCGACCGTGCCGCTGATCCAGCTCGGGGCGCCGCCCCCGCGCTGCCCGCTATGACCATGGCCATGCCGGACGGTGGCCGGCCGATCTCCGCGCTGCGGCGGTTCGCCCAGCGGGCGGCGGAGGCGGCCGAGCTGTGCGAGCTGTGCGGCGAGCCGATCCCACGCGGGCACCGGCACCTGCTGGCGGTGGCGACGCGGGAGATGCAGTGCGTCTGCTACCCCTGCTCGGTGCTGTTCGACCGGGAGACGGCCAGCAATGGCAAGTACCGACTCGTCCCGGATCGCAGGCTGTACCTGGCGGACTTCCAGATTACCGATGCCCAGTGGCAGGCGCTGCGCATCCCTGTCGGGATGGCATTCTTCTTCTACAGCACCCCCGCCGACCGGTTCGTGGCCTACTACCCGAGCCCCATGGGGCCAACCGAGGCGCACCTGCCCCTGGACACGTGGGACGCGCTGCTGGCAAACAACCCGACCCTGCGGAGCATGCGGCGGGACGTGGAGGCGCTGTTGGTAGACCGGGCGCGCGGGGCGCAGCAGCATTTCCTGGTGCCCATCGACGAGTGCTATAAGCTCATCGGGCTCATGCGCAGCCACTGGCGGGGACTCAGCGGGGGCCGGGAGGTCTGGGCCGAGATGGAGCGCTTCTTCGACGCTCTGCGGGAGCGCTCGAAGAGCATCACACTGGCGATGGAGGTGACTGGTGAGCGACCGTGACAACATCCGGGTAGGCAAGCCGGACGTGGCGACGGACGAGCCGTCGCACACCCTCGGGGTGCGGCAGGGCAATCAGCCGGGCAGCTTCGACCGCGACCCCGGCCACCAGAGCGTCGAGGGTCCGGGGCCCGGTGGCAACATGGGCAAGGGCAACGCCCGGCGGTCGACGAGCATCAACCCCGAATCGAAGAACCCGATCGACCCGAACAGCCCCAACCTGTCGCCTCCGTAGCTGCTGGTGCCCGACCTCGACTTCAAGGTCGAGCGCGCCGAGGTGCTCGAGTTCGCCGCCGCGCCATCGTTGCGGTTCACGCTGCGCATCGACAACCGCGGCGGCGAGCCAGTGCGGTCGGTGACGCTCGCGACCCAGATCCGGATCGCGCCGGCGCTGCGCGGCTACACGCCCGACGAGCAGGACCGCCTGTTCGACCTCTTCGGCGACACCCGGCGCTGGGGGAGCACGCTGAACAGTCTGCTGTGGACGCATACCACCCTGTTGGTGCCACCCTTCGTCGGCAGCACAGTCGTCGACATGCCCGTCCCTTGCACCTACGACTTCGAGGTCGTCAGCGCCAAATACTTCCACGCGCTCGCCGACGGGGAGGTCCCGCTCGAGTTCCTCTTCAGCGGCAGCGTCTTCTACGCCGGCGCGGCTGGCCTCCAGGTGGCCCAGATCTCCTGGGAGAAGGAGGCGCACTTCCGCCTGCCGGTGCGCCTGTGGAAGGAGATGGTGGACCACTACTTCCCCAACAGCGCCTGGCTCCGCGTGCGCCGCGACGTGTTCGATCGGCTGTCCAGCTACCGGTCGCGCCACGCGCTGCCCACCTGGGAGGCGGCCATCGAGGGGCTGCTGCGCGCGGGCGAGGAGGTGCCCGCCTAGTGGACCCCGATCCAGTCGAGACGATCGCCGCGGCGGTCCTGTACGAGGGGTACGTCCTCTGGCCGTACCGCCGCTCGTCGCGGAAGAACCGCCAGCGCTGGACGTTCGGCGGCGTCTATCCGCGCGCCCACAGCGAGCTGGGCACAGGCGACCCTTGGCGCGTGCAGACGCAGTGCCTGGTCCAGGGCCAGCAGCCGACGGTCGACGTGCGTGTCCGCTTCCTGCACGTGGTCCAGCGCGACGTCTGCCGGTGCCGCCCGGACGGCACGCTCGAGCCCGTCGACGCGCTCCAGGTTGGCCAGGAGCGCTACCTGACCTGGGACGAGGCGGCCGAGCGCGTCGTGGCCGTCGAGGGGGTCGACCTGGCGCACCTGGCGACGCCCAGACGGGCCGCCATCGCCATCCCCGCCGGCAGCGAGACCGAGGCGATCCACGACGAGCACGGTAGCGTCGTCGGCGCGCTCGTCCGGGGCTGGCGCCCGCTGGCCGGGGAGGTGGAGGTGGCGGCGGAGCCCTTGCGGGAGGGGCTGTTCCGGCTCACCGTGCAGGTGACCAACGTGGTGCCCTGGGGCAGTGGCGACCGCGCGGGCGCGCTGAAGCAGACGCTGGTCGCCACGCACGCCGTCCTGCGCGCCCAGCATGGCGAGCTCGTCTCGCTGACCGATCCCCCGGAGCAGCTGAAGGCGGCGGCCGCTGGCTGCGAGAACACCGGGCTGTGGCCCGTCCTGGTGGGAGAGCCGGGCGTCAGAGACACGATGCTGGCCGCGCCCATCATCCTGTCCGACTACCCGCGGATCGCGCCCGAGAGCCCCGGCGACCTGTTCGACGGGACGGAGGTCGACGAGATGCTCGTCCTGAACATCCTGACGCTGACGCCGGAGGAGAAGGAGGAGATGCGGGCCTCGGACCCGCGGGCGCGGGCGATCCTGGAGCGGACGGAGGCGCTCACGTCGGAGCAGATCCTGCGGCTGCACGGCACGATCAGGGAGTTTCAGGTGCTGCGCCCGGACGTTGCCGACGACGTGCCCGTGTTCTCGCCACTGGAGCCGCTGGAGCGGCCGGCGCCGGCGAGCGTCGTCGTGGCCGGGACCGAGATCCGCAAGGGCAGCCGCGTCCGGCTCCGGCCGCGGCCCGGAGGCGACGTGTTCGACCTCGTGCTGGCGGGGAAGGTGGCCTGGGTCGAGGGGATCGACCAGGACTACGAGGACCGCATCCACCTGGCAGTGGTCCTGGAGGACGACCCGGGCCGGGACCTCGGCCAGGAGCGGCAGATCGGCCACCGCTTCTTCTTCTCGCCCACCGAGGTCGAGCCGTTAACCACCCCCACCCCCACCCCCACCGTAGGCCCGACGTGACGGCGCCGCGGCGCATCCTCGTGGCTGGCATCGGCAACATCTTCCTGGGCGACGACGCCTTCGGGGTCGAGGTGGTGCGGCGGCTGGCCGCGCGCCCCTTGCCGGACGACGTCCGCGTCGTCGACTTCGGCATCCGCGGCTTCGACCTGGCCCACGCGCTGCTGGAAGGGGACGATGCCGCCATCCTCGTCGACGCCACCCCGCGTGGCGAGGCGCCCGGGACCGTGTACCTCATCGAGCCCGACCCTGACGCGCCGACGGGTAGCAACGATGCCGAGACGGCGCTCGAGACCCACGGCATGGACCCCGTCCGGGTGCTGCGCCTGGCGCAGGCGATGGGCGGCCGGCCGAAGCGGGTCCTGGTGGTCGGCTGTGAGCCCGCCCAACTGGACCTGGACGACGATGGCCGGATGGGGCTCAGCGAGCCCGTGCAGGCCGCCGTGGACGAGGCGGTCACGCTGGTCGAATCGGTCATCGCCAGGATCCGCGAGACAGGATCAGACAATCCAGACGGAGGTGCCTTATGAGGCAGGTAGGCATAGTGGCAACCAGTGTTACTCTTCTGGCCGCGCTGGCCGCGCTGGCGATGGCGGTGCGGTCCTACCCCGACGTGCAGCGCTATCTCAAGATGCGAGCGATGTGAGCAGCCCCATGTGCCTCGTGCTGCCATCTCGGGTCGTCTCGGTCGACGGCCAGCAGGCTGAAGTCGAGCTGCCGGGCGGAATGCGGGCAGTGGTTGGCCTCGCCCTCCACCCCGACGTCGCCGTCGGCCAGTACGTCATGGTGGACCGCGGCCACGTGCTCGAGGTGATCGAGCCAGCGGAAGCGGAGGCGATCCTGGCCATGTACCAGCAGATTGGTGACCTGCTCGCCGAGGCGGACGGCCTGTCCCTGGCTGCCATGGAGAGCGTGCCATGACCTCTCTCGTCGTCCAACGGGGCACGCCGCTGGCCGGCCAGCTGCGCTTCGTCCGCTACGGCTTCATGCCCAACCGCTTGCGCTACTGCGGCGGCGACGACAACCGGGCGCTGCTCGACTACGGGCTGGCGGGCATATCTGACGGCGGTCTGACCGAGCTGGTGCGCCGCTTCACCGGGGCCCTGCCGTACCTGCAGCTCATCGCCCGCTGCAACGGTATCGCCGATCCGTTCGACGCTCGCGTGGTGGAGGCCTACTGGCTCGGCAACGACCTGCTCGACGGAGTGGAGGTGCGCCAGCTGTACGACGCCCTGTTGGCCCGCTTCGGCAAGCAGCTCCAGGGACGGACCCGCGAGCTGGTCCTGGGCAAGGCGCCGGCCGGGGCGCGCCCCCACCACAGCTTCCACGTGCTGGACGTGCACAGCCGGGTCGGCCAGCTGGAAGGGAGCCTCGAGACGCTCGACCAGTGCCGCGTGAGCTGGGGCAAGGTGCTGCGCTTGGAGGGCGCCGAGCTGGTGGTCGAGCGGCAACCGCTCGCCCTGCACGCCGGCAAGCTGGCGCTGGCCAAAGCGCGCCCCGAGCGCGCTCTCCGCCAGGTGGACGGCCACGGCTTCACCGACACGGCCCAGGTTGGCGACTGGGTGGCGCTCCACTGGGGCTGGGTGTGCGAGGTGATCGACGAGCGCCAGCGGGCAAACCTGGATCGCTACAGCCGCTACCACCTGGCCATCGCCAATCAGACAATCTGAGCCCGCCCTGTTCGTGGACCAGCACAACGCCGCTCATGGTGAGCCTGCTAGGAGCCGCTCATGGTGAGCTTGTCGAACCACGCTGCGGCCTGCGGCCTGACAAACCACGGCAGGCACCGTGTGTCCACCCTGCTGGCCGGGCCCTGGCTGCTCGTTGCGCTGGTCGTCGCGGCGTGCGCCCCGAGCGCCGCGCCACCGCCGGCGCCGAGCCCGGCCAGCGTCGCGGCCGGCAGCGTCGTCCGCTTCGCCTGGGACGACGCCGGTCTGCCCACGCCCTTCCGTGTCTCGACCCTTGGGCCAGACGGCCTGGTGCTGCTCAGCCTGCTGTACGACACGCTGATCTGGAAGGACGAGCGCGGCGTCATCCCCTGGCTGGCCACGAGCTGGGACATCTCAGCCGACGGCCGCGACTACACCCTGGTGCTGGCCCACGACGTGAAGTGGCACGACGGCCAGCCGCTGACCGCCGACGACGTCGCCTTCTCCTTCGGCTACTACGCCCAGCACCCCTTCCGCTGGGCGAGCACCAGCATGGTGGAGAGCGCGACAGCGCTCGCGCCGGACCAGGTGCGCCTGCGCCTGCGCCAGCCGTTCGCGCCGTTCCTGGAGAACGTGCTGGGCGTGGTCCCGATCATCCCGCGGCACGTGTGGTCGCGCGTGGCCAGCCCAGAGACGTACGAGGGCGGCGACGCCACCCTGGGCAGCGGGCCGTTTACTCTGGCGGAGTACCGCTCCGCCGACGCCGCCTACCGCTTCGTCGCCAACCGGGGCTACTTCCGGGGCGCGGTGGCCGTGGCCGAGTACCAGCAGCTGAACGTCCCGGCCGCGACGCGCATCCAGGCGGTCCAGCAGGGAGAGGTGGACCTTGCCTGGAGCGCCGACGCCTCCCTGGCCGACCTGTTCAAGGACAGCCCGCGCGTCAAAGTCGCCAGCACGGCGCCCCTGTCGGTGGTGCGGCTGGCGGTCAACACGACGCGCGCCCCGCTCGACCGCAAGGAGGTGCGGCAGGCCGTGGCGTACGCGCTCGATCGCGCCCGGATCGCCGAGACGGCCACCCGCGACACGCCGATCGTCGGCAGCGCCGGGCTCGTGCCGCCGGAGACGCCGTGGTTCAACCCTGCCCTGCCGAGCTACGGGTTCGACCCCGACAGGGCCCGATCCCTGCTGGCGGGCCAGACCTACACGCTCGAGCTGCTGGCCGACCCCACCTACCGCGAGCCTGAGCTGCTCGAGCCCATGCTGAAGGCCGTGGGCATCACGCTGGTTATCCGTCGCCTCGATGCCAAAACGCGTACGCAGCTGCTGCGCGAGGGGAACTTCCAGCTCGGCGAGGTGCAGCACCTGGGCGTTGGTGGCGACCCGGACTTCCTGCGCCGCTGGTCGGTCGGCGACGAGGCCAACGGCTTCGCCCAGGGCTGGACCTTCCACGACCCTGCCTTCGAGCGGCTCGCCAGCGAGCAGGCGGCCGCCACGGATCCCGCGGCGCGGCGCCAGCTGGTGTTCCGCATGCAGCAGATCCTGGCGGACGAGCTGCCGACGATCCCGCTGTACTACCGCCGCTTCTACTGGGCCTACGACAGCTCCCGGTACACCCCGTTCGTCACCTGGGGCGGGCTCATGGACGGGATCCCCTTCCCGCAGAACAAGCTCAGCTTCCTGCGGCGCTGAGATTTCAGGCTGAGGCCGCGTGGTCCGTCTGGTGGCGCGCTACGCCGTGCTGGCGCTGGCGCTGCTGGTGCTGAATTTCCTGCTGCCCCGGCTGCTGCCCGGCGATCCTCTGGACGCGGCGGCAGCCGACGGTCTAGGCGCCGCCGCCCCTGCCCCGGTCGAGCTCCGCGCCCAGCTGCGCGCCGCCTACCACCTTGACGAGCCGCTCGCTGGCCAGTTCGCGGCCTACGTCAGTGACCTGGCCCGTGGCGACCTGGGGTGGTCCATCAGTCGGGCCGCGCCGGTGAGCGGGCTCGTCTTCGAACGGCTGCCCTGGACGCTGGCGCTCGTGCTGACGGCGACCGTGGCGGCCAGTCTGATCGGCGGGCTGCTCGGCGTGGTAGCGGCCTGGCGTGGCGGACGCGCCGGCCAGACCATCGTGTCGGTCGCCACCGGGCTGGCCGCCCTGCCGGAGCTGCTGGTGGCCATCGGGCTGCTGCTGCCGCTGGCGGTCGGGCTCCGCTGGTTTCCGCTCCAGGGCGGGCGCAGCCCGTTCGCACCACCGTCAACGGGGCCGTTCGGCGCCCTGGGGCCGATCGCCGACGTCGCCTGGCATCTGACCCTGCCCATCATGAGCCTGGTGCTGGCCACGACCGCGGCATTCGTGCTGCTGGCGCGCGGCGCGGTGCGCGGCGTTCTGGCGGAGCCGTACCTGCTGACGGCCCGCGCCAAGGGGCTGCCCGAGGCGCGCATAGCGGTCGGCCACGCGGCCCCCAATGCGCTGTTGCCCGTGCTGGCGCTCTTCGGCGTGCGGCTAGGCCAGGTGCTCGGTGGGGCTCTAGTGGTCGAGCGGGTGTTCGCTGTCCCGGGCCTGGGGCTGCTCACCTTCGAGGCGATCCGCAGCCGCGACTATCCGCTCCTCCAGGCGGTGTTCCTGCTCAGCAGCGCCGGGGTGCTGCTAGCGAACCTGGTCGTCGACGTGGTGTACCTCTGGCTCACCCCCCGGCCGGTCGCCGGCGACGTCGCGCCTCCGCATGCGCTGTGACCGGGCGCACCTGGACGGGGGCATCCTCGGCGGCGGGCTGGTGTTGGCGGTGGCGCTGGTGGCCGCGGTGGCGGCGCCCGTGCTCGCGCCGTACGACCCCGCGGTCTCGAGCGGGGCGCCGCTTCTGCCGCCTGGCTCGGCCCACCTCCTGGGCACCAACGACATCGGCCAGGACGTCCTGAGCCAGTGGCTCTGGGGGGCGCGTGCGTCGCTGCTGGTCGCCGCGCTGGTCACGACTCTATCGACAGGGCTCGCCTGGGCTGTTGGCCTGGCCGCCGGGCTGTGGCGCTGGGCCGAAGGTCCGCTGCTGGCTGTGACGGACTTGCTGCTGGCCTTGCCGAGCATTCCGTTGTACCTGCTGCTGGTCGCCCTGGTCGGGGCCAGCCAGGGGCACATCGTGGCCATCCTGGGGTTCCTCTCCTGGCCGACCTTCGCCCGCGTCGTCCGGGCCCAGGTGCTGGTGGTACGGGGCGCCTCGCACGTCGAGGCGGCGCGGGCGCTGGGGGCCTCGCCGCTGCGGGTCGCCCGGGTACACGTCCTGCCGGCCACGCTCGCGCTGGCGCCGGCCAAGGTGGCGCTGACGGTCCGCTTCGCCCTGTTCGCCGAGGCCTCGCTCGGCTTTCTCGGGCTCGGCGACCCGGCCGCCAGGAGCTGGGGGACGATGCTCGGCTCGGCATTGGACTACCCGCTCATCTTTAGCCGGGGCGTCTGGCTCTGGTGGCTGGCGCCGCCCGCCGTCGCCATAGGGCTGGTGGTGCTGGCGACCACCTGGTTGGCGACGGGCCTCGAGTCGCCAGGCGTGGTGCCTCGCCGCGGCTGACCCACAAAGCCGCCGCTGCCGCTTGACGACGTGTAGAACATATGTTCTAATGATAGTGGCCGGTGCGGTTCTTGGTGGGCGCCCCGCACCGTTGACGCGTGGATCGGAGGAGCATTACTTATGTCGGCGCTGCTGGGGCGTTCTGTTGGGTCTGCTGGGCGGACCCCTGATCTCGACCTGATGGCGGCAGTCGTTGCTCTCAGCTCGAGCACACCTGCACGTGAGGTCGCCGCGGCCTGGCTCGCGGCCTATGACACAGCCAGCGCCATGGGCGTCTGCCAGGACGAGGCAGAGGCACGGGCGCACGAGGCGTACCGGCGGGCAGCCGCGCGCCTCAGGCTGCCCCTAGCGAGCGACGCCGGCGCGGCGGCAGCGTGAGCCTATTCGGGGGCGAGCTCCAGGACCATGGTGCCACCGCAGTCGGCGCAGCGACCCGGTCGCCTCGGCGCTACTGGTCCCTCGCTCGAGCGCCCGCACGAGAAGCAGTACAGGCGAAAGACGCGCCGTGCGGCGCGCCGTTGGGCGGCGCGGACGTCAGCGGCCGGCTCGGCGGGGGCCGGGTCTACCACGGGACGCCGGGCCGATCGGCGCGCTCCAGCGGCGTGGTCGGAGCGCCTGCCCACCACCTGGCGCCGTCGCGTGGGAGCTGTGCCGGCGGGGCCGGTCGACTCTCGTTCGGCTGTTTAGTCGCTGCGTACGGGGCCACGGTGGCAGTCATGCGTCCTCTTTCTACGCTGGCCCGACAGGCGCCCCGTCAGGGAAAACGAAACGCTCGTCGTCGCCATGCTTGGCCCGGTCGGCCCCACCGCGAACAGGGGCGCCGACGGACTGGCCGTTCTGGCGCTGCGTGCGCGTCACGATGACTGCGCCGTCCTGTTCAATGTGCCCCGAGCCAAGGACGAGATCCGGGTGTGTGTCCAGATCGGTAAACAGGTGGATCTGGAGCGCCTGCTCGGCCACGCGGAGCGGGTCGAAAACACGAAAGTAGCGGACCCGCCGTCCCGAATAGGAGCCGCGCTGCTCGAGCACTGTCAGGGTCGCCGGGTCCATACCGGGTGGCAGGCCAGCGCTGGCCAGCGCCTGGGCCAGGGCCTTTGTTGGATGGGACGATTGCGGTTTGCGGAAGAAGGTAAACATCGTCGGTCCTTTTTCTCGGTTACGTCACGTTGTCGGTCGTAAGCTGGCGGCCGTCGGCCGCCGTACAGCGGCTGCAGACGGATTCGGGCGGGGGTGGCCGAACCTCCGCGTAGGTTTCAGACATGCTGGTGCCCTGGCGCGGCTCGCCGCACAGCGTGCGGCCCCGTGGACCGAGGTCACCGTCTGGCACCATGTGCCAGGATTCTCCGAACCGGTCGCGCCGATACGTCAGTCGGCCGCTCCGTGCTGGTGTCTCCGGAGTCGCGTGAGGGTACGGCATGGGTGCGCTGCTGCCCGCGGGCTAGAGCAACCTGGCCGCGCCGGGGAGCACGCCGAGCAGCCAGACGACAGCGAGGAGCGCGAACAGTCCCAGGCCGAGCTTCCAGGCGGCGTCCATGAGGAGGCCCACGCGTTCGCCGCTGGCGAGGTAGGCGATGGTGCCGGCCTCGGGGGTGGCGGCGGTGTCGACTGCTCGAGGCGGGAGGGGTGCGGCGACGACCGCACCGTGAGAGGCGAGAGAGGCGTCGACCATGGGTGCTTAGATCCCTTCCACGGTCGCGGGCGGCGTCTCCGGCGACAGCTAGGAGAGAGGTGAGGAGTCGAGGGAGTAAGCAGCAAGGACCAGCGGCGTGCCGGTCCCGTCCCCATGCTTGCCTTCTGCGAAGGCGCCGATCTCCCTGAGCTGAGAACCAGGCACAGTATACCCTGGGATCAGGCGTCCACACAACATCGAGGCAGCGTTGCAATACTATGGCCCCCACGTTGCGCTAGCACCCTCGTCTCCATCCTCATCGTCATCCTCATCTCGCGGTCCGGGCGCCCGCGGCGCCGTCGTCCGGCGTGGCCAACCCGCCGGGTGTTGACAGCTCATGGCTGACGGCGCATTCATGACGGCTGACAGCTGAGGGCGGAGGGCTGAGGGCTGAGGGCCCACTTCCAGATGTTGATAAAAATCTATCACGATGTTAGTATGAAGTGAGCGCACCTGGCGCGCCCGCGGCGCGCGAGCGAGCCGTTCGTGGCGCTGTCGCGCGCTCGCCGAAGGAAGGCACACCCATGCACAAGCGCTTCAAAACCCTCGCCACAAACTCCGGTCGGGCTGCGTGATGGCCACGTCGACAGCGGCGAAGGACCAGCAGCTGATGGGCGCCGAGATCACGTTCGGCAGCACGCTCATCGGCCACGTCGAGGGCCTTGTCCGCGACCCGCTCTCGCACCGCGTCTGGCGAGTGGTCACCTCCTACGGCCCGACCAGCCGGCAGGTGGCAGTCCCCATGGAGTGGGTCGTCAAGCGCTCCCCGGCCCGCCTGGTTCTCGGCGTCGGCACGCGCTCCCTCGACGACCTCGGCGATCGCACGCGCTCGTAGTTCCTGGAGCGCCCGGCAAGAGACGCTGCCTGGGGCGCCGGGTGGTCGTGGTAGGGCGCGTCGGCCAGCGGCACTGGAGGCGCACCCGCCGAGTGAGTTTGGGACCAGCTGCCGGTCGAGGGCTCGCGCATAACCGATCGAGAGCACTGATCGGCTGGACACCGGCTCAGACTTGCCGCCCATGCCTATCCTGGCAAGCAACGCCACATCAGCACATCAGCACATCAGCACATCAGCACATCAGTGCGAGGATCGATTAATCCCCCTGGCTGTGTGATATATGTGTCACGTGCTCAGGACCACTCTTCGCCCTCCTACATCTGGGAAGGAAACAGTTCGCACCCATGTGGTGCTGCCACCAGCATTGCTGCGTGATGTCGATCGCTTGGTTGCACCACGGCGACGGAGCCAGTTCTTCGTCGATGCGGTGGCCGAGAAGCTTGCTCGCCTCAGACTCTCACGCGCCGCTGCTGCGGCAGCAGGCTCACTAGCTCAGGCTCCGACTCCAGGCTGGGAGAGCGGCGAGGCGGCCTCAGCGTGGGTGCGCGAAAACCGTGTGGCAGATGATGACAGGAGGGCTACCCGAGCCAAAGATGACCCGCTACCTCCTGGCCACCGACACCCTGATCGACTTCTCCAAAGGGCGGGAGCCAACGCGCTCTCGTATCGTTGAGATGAGCGAGGCGGGCGACGTGCTCGGGGCGTGCGCGATCACCGTCAGCAGGCCACCATCCTCACCAACAACACCAAGGACTACCCGATGCAAGGGATCAGTCTGCTCTCCCTGAGGACCGAGCGAGAAGGAGGTGATTCTTGATTCTTGGTTCTCAGCCACGTCGCCCGCCCGCGGTCCGGTTCGGCGCCGCAGCCCGCTCTGTACAGTGTCCCGTTGACAGGAGTACGTGAGGATGCAGCTTGGCGTCGTGTTTCCGCAGACGGAGATAGGACCTGACCCGCGGGGTGTGCGGGCCTACGCCCAGGCGGCCCAGGATCTCGGGTACGAGCACTTGCTGGCCTATGACCACGTCCTGGGTGCGGATCCGGTCGCACATCCTGGCTGGGCCGGGCCGTACAACGTGCACACCCAGTTCCACGAGGTCTTCGTGCTGTTCGGGTATCTGGCGGCCGCGGTGCCGGGGATGGAGCTGGTGACGGGCGTCGTCATCCTGCCACAGCGCCAGACGGCGCTGGTGGCCAAGCAGGCCGCCGAAGTGGACGTGCTCACCGGCGGCCGTTGCCGCCTTGGCGTCGGGATTGGCTGGAACGAGGTCGAGTACGAGGCGCTCGGCATGCAGTTCACCAATCGGGCGCGCCGCTTTGAAGAGCAGATTGCGCTGCTGCGCCGGCTCTTCACGGAGCAGACGGTGGCGTTCGAGGGGCGCTACCACCGCGTGACTGGCGCGGGGATCAACCCGTTGCCGGAGCAGCGGCCGGTACCCATCTGGATCGGCGCGTCGGCGGAGCCAGCCTTGAAGCGCGCCGCTGAGCTCGCGGATGGCTTCTTCCCGCAGCGCCCGCTGGCCGGTGGCTGGGCGGCCACCCTGGAGCAGATGCGCGGCTGGCTGCGCGCGGCCGGGCGGGACCCGGCGTCGTTCGGGATAGACGCGCGCATCCAGGGGAGCACCGGCACGCCCGACGACTGGGGGCGCGCCGCCGAGGAGTGGCGCGGGCTCGGGGCAACCCACATCTCGGTCAACACCATGGGCGGCGGCCTGGTCGGCGCGGACGCCCACATCCGACGACTGAGCGAGGTCAGGGAGGCGCTGCGCTAGCCGCATCTCGCCGTGGTACATTGGCCGCCGCACCCCAACAGGCGATCCGCTTCTGATCTGCCGCCGATACGGCACGCGAGCCCGTGTATGCTCATCGGCATGAGCACCTATGTCCTGGTTCATGGCGCGTGGGGCGGCTCCCACGGCTGGCGCAAGGTACGCCCTCTCTTGCAGCGGGCCGGGCACCAGGTCTTCACACCCTCGCTGACCGGCCAGGGCGAACGCTCGCACCTCGCCACGCCGGACGTCACCCTGTCGACGCACGTCCAGGACGTTGCCAACGCTATCTGGTACGAGGACCTGCACGACATCATCCTGGTCGGGCACAGCTATGGCGGGATGGTGGTGACCGGCGTCGCCGAGCGCCTGCCCGAGCGCATCAAGCATCTGGTGTACCTCGACGCCTTCCTGCCGGCGGACGGGCAGAGCCTGTACGACCTGGGTGGCGGTGGCCCGCGCGCGTCGGACGATTGGCGGGTGCCCCCGCTCGAACGCACCGAAGACCCGAACGATCCCGAGGTGCAGTGGAACAACGAACGGCGGGTCCATCACCCGCGGGCGACCTTCGAGGAGAAAATCGCGCTGAGCCGGTCGCTCGAGAGCCGGCCGTTTTCGCTCACGTACATCGTGGCGACGGGCCGCCCCGACTCGGGCTCGGTGTTCGACCGCAGCGCCGCGGCGCTGCGCGGCAACCCCCGCTGGGCTGTCCGCGAGATCACCGGCGGCCACAACATGATCACCAGCAACCCCACCGGACTGGTCGCGCTCTTCCTCGACCTGTTCCCTGACAGCGAAGCGCCGGGCGGCAGTAGCCACCCTCGGGCAGGCGTTCCGGCACCGGCGCGGGCGTAGCCGCTCGGCCGCCAAAGGCGCGGCGCGATTGGCGCCGTCCAGCCGCTGCGTGTGGCATAGTTACGCCGAGGCTCGCCGCCCATCGGTCGCTATTGGAGACCGCGTCTTCACGGAGACTGACTAACCCTGCCGGCACGTCTGGCCGGTCATTCGTCAGAAGGAGCCGTGGAGACATGCCGGCCGATACGACCCTGAGGCGTTCCCTCGCCGGAGCCGATGAATGAATCTGCCTCTGCGCAACATGGACCGCCGTCGGCGCTGGCTCCTGTTCGTCCTCTGTAGCGTGGCGCTCGTCGGGGCGGCGCTGCTGCTGATCCGCCCGCCGGCCGCGGGCGAAGCGGCCCGGCAGCTGCCGGTCAACGAGGTAGCCAGACGGGTCGCGTCTGGCGACATCGTGGCGATCGAGGTGTCCGACGAGCACGTGACAGCCCGGACGCGCGCTGGTGACCGGTTCACGTTCAACGCCGGCCAGGGCCAGTCGGTGACCAAGCTGCTGGCGAACTTCGGCGTTACGCCCAGCGAGCTGAGCCAGGTCAGCTACACGGTGGCGGAGCCGCCGCCGAGCTGGATCGGGATGGCGCTCAACATCGTGCCGCTGCTCCTGTTCGGGGGCCTTCTGCTGTTCATGCTGCGACGCGCGCCCGGCGCCAACAACCCGATGGCCGCGTTCGGCAAGAGCCAGGCGCGCGCCAACGTGGTGACGCAGACGGCTATCACGTTTGCCGACGTCGCTGGCGTGGACGAGCCCCAGCAGGAGCTGCAGGAGGTCGTCGAATTCCTCAAGTATCCCGAGAAGTTCGTGGCGTTGGGGGCCCGCATTCCGCACGGCGTGCTGCTCATCGGACCGCCAGGGACTGGCAAGACGCTTCTGGCGCGCGCGGTCGCCGGCGAGGCCGGCGTGCCCTTCCTCAACATCTCGGGGTCAGAGTTCGTGGAGATGTTCGTCGGCGTGGGCGCCAGCCGCGTGCGCGACCTGTTCGATCGCGCGCGGCGCCAGGCGCCGTGCATCGTCTTCGTCGACGAGATCGACGCTGTTGGCCGCCAGCGCGGCGCCGGCGTGGGCAACGCCAACGACGAGCGCGAGCAGACGCTGAACCAGATCCTGGTCGAGATGGACGGCTTCGAGGGACACGGGCAGGTCATCGTGGTCGCCGCCACCAACCGCCCGGATGTGCTGGATCCGGCCCTGCTGCGGCCCGGGCGGTTCGACCGCATAGTCATTGTGCCGGCGCCGGACCTGCGTGGGCGGCAGGCAATCCTGGACGTGCACGCCCGCGGCAAGCCGCTCGAGCCGACGGCCGCCCTGGACACGCTAGCCAAACAGACGCCCGGCTTTTCGGGCGCCGACCTGGCCAACGTGCTCAACGAGGCCGCCATCCTGGCGGCGCGGCGGGACAAGACGCTGATCGGCCAGCCGGAGCTGGACGAGGCCGTCGACCGCGTGGTCTCCGGACCCGAGCGGAGGAGCCACGTCCTGTCCGTGAGCGAGAAGGCGCTGACCGCCTATCACGAGGGTGGGCACGCCATTGTCGCGCGCTTCTTGCCTCACCACGACCCGGTCCACAAGATCACCATCATCCCGCGCGGCCTGCGGACGGGATACACGCGGTTCTTGCCACCCGAGGACCGGGCGTACAAGACGCGGAGTGAGTTCGCCGACACCCTGGCATCAGTCATGGGGGGGCATGCGGCTGAGACCGTCGTGTTCGGCGAGATGAGCACCGGCGCTGGCGACGACATCGAGCGGGCCACCGCGATTGCGCGCAAGATGGTGAAGCGGTGGGGCATGAGCGAGCGGCTGGGCCCGGTCGCCTTTGGCCGCAAGCAAGGGTTGGCCTTCATGGGGCGTGATATCGGCGAGCAGAAGAACTACTCCGAGCAGGTCGGCGAGGTCATCGACGACGAGATCCGGCGCTTGATCGACGAGGGACACGCCCGGGCAACGGGCATCCTGCGCGAGCATCGCGACCTCCTGGATCGCCTGGCGACGGAGCTGGTCAGGATCGAGACGCTGGACGGACCCGCGCTCGATCGGCTCTTCGCGAGCGTCGACAGCTAACGCCGCACGTCCAGCGGTCGTCACACCGTGTACTGATCGGTGAGCTGGTTCAGATGGACCGCCAGCTCGGTCAGCGCCTCGGCCTCCTGCCGCGTGCGCGCCGTGACCGCCACGCCCTGGGCGCTGGCGTCGTAGATCTGGCCCATGGCGCCGGCGATCTGGTCCATGCCCACCGAGTGCTGCCGCACCGAGCCGGCGATCCGCTGCGCCGACCCGGCCGCCTGCTCGATCACCACCGTCAGCTCGGCGATCGTCTGCTCGGTCTGCTCCACCAGCCGGGTGCCGGTCTCCACCCCCCGGGTGCCCTGCTCGGTCGCCAGCACCGCCGCGTTGGTCGCCCGCTGGATGTCCCCGAGCAGCGTCCGCACCTGCGCGGTGTGCGCCTTGGACTGCTCGG
>JAABUZ0100001196.1_pt1 | contig 51498 bp, 45 predicted proteins | sample 5562091 | NCBI WGS metagenome assembly JAABUZ01 (sample SAMN12813069, study PRJNA571459) | rock metagenome | isolation source: Antarctica rocks | place: Antarctica: Victoria Land, Linnaeus Terrace sud | collected 2015-12-21 | reverse complement strand
TCTCCTCGACACGCCGAACGACCAGCAAGAACAACTCAGCCCGACACGACCCGCTCACAGTCCAACCCCGAGCCGCTCACCTGATCCACCACGTGAATGCTTACCAGTCGTTCCTGGCGCGTCGAGCGTCGTTGACTTGGCCGCTAAGAGAAGGGGAAAATATCCGCAGCCGCTCAAGTTCTTCGGTAACCGAATGAGCCCGAACGTTCCGATCGTTCGATTTTCCTGTTGCGCGCTCCCAGAGATGAGCCTGAGCAGCCTCCGTCACTGTCCAAGCAAGCGTCAACGCAAGTGGAAAATCGTATTCGTCGTTGGCGGCTAGAGCTTGATTCAGTAGCGCAGCAAGATGAAGGCTCTTGTCATATTCGCATTCTTGTACGGTCCCCAGCAGTTGTGCCGCATACTCAAACGCCGAGGCCGGAACGCTACCATTGGTTTGGATGGTTCCGGACAGGCTGGTCAATTCTGCAGTCTCCTGCATGGCTCTTCTGCCGCCGCTAAACCCAAATCCATTTAGTCGAAATAGGCTTGATTGAGTAACAGCGAACGCACCCGGGCCTTCATTATGGGTGCGGAAGCTGAAATGAAGAGCGAGCACGAATACGTTCGCTAGCCGTATCACTTCGCTCAGCGCCTCAACGCTCCGATCCGAGTCAATACCAGTGATGATTGTTTCCATCGTATCAGAAACTTTTAGTGCCACGACTCCGCAACGGCGGGCAGATACTTTGTATCCGTGCTTCAGGTCTGCCCGCCACACTTCTTCTAGAACAATCTCAAGGGGGAGGGCTACGCCCTTAGATAGAAACTCGATTCTGCGTGGAGGCTCTTCAACTACCCAGCGATTGAAGTCGAAGTCTAGACGGAAGCCAACCTCGTAGGACATGGTGCGAATCGTAATAGATGATGTCACACCTTACGTAGTCACCCCTAGCAAGTCTGGTCTAGCTGGGCTCCGCCCAGCCACTTGACTGAACAGAGGGTTAGTCCAGCGCGGTGTAGGGCCCAGCCCCACCCAGAGCTCCTCACCCGGCTCCGCGCCGGTGGCCCACCGCCCGACCGGCCGCTCCGCTACCGGCGGGGCAGGACCCGCGACCAATCGGCCGCGGGTGGCCTTTCTACTCGGCGTCCTCCGGCAGCACAGCTCGTGCCGACACGGGCCGCAAACTATCGACGAACTCGGACAATGCGCCTAGGGCCCTTTCTGACACCCCGAAAACCGCCGCAGCCGTCGCGTCGACCTGCTCCTGTACCTCGCGGACCTCTAAGCCTTGCTTTACGAGCTCATGCGCGCGCCTACTCAAACCGACGAGGTGGCGATGATCGTCATTTTCAGTACCGAACTTCGGGATCGGCACATATTCAAGCATCGATGGAGTCCCGTACGACTTACCCGTGGAGTAAGACGCGGAGATAGCCGTAGTGACCGAAGAGTTCAGCATCGCACACAGGTAGTGAGCCTCGTCCTCAGTACTTGCCGCAACAACGCTTACTACGTGTTGCGTTACGACTGGAACTGAGCCCAAGAATGGGTCATCTCGTGGGCCCATTACGGCTGCGGTAATCACAGGAGTCATCTGTCGCCACATGACCTTGTACTTCGAGAAAGACGCCTGCGAGACGTTGTAGACACTGTAGAACGGGTCACCCTTGGTGATCTCAAAGTACTTTCGCATGCCCGAACGCTCAGCCAACTGTCCTTCAAAGCTTTTCAGGAACCGATACGTCCGGGGTGCATGTATTCTCAACGTAGACTCCGCGATGCCCCGCTTCTCAACGGGGTCCTGAGGAACCAGGATGTAAGTACTCGGCTCAGCGTCCCATCGTCTTATGTCCCGCGAGCGCGTTAGCGGGAACAAATAGTCGGGCTCTAGTAGCGCGTCACGTTGGGGGACATTACCCTCCTTCGACTCGTCTGATCGATTGCGAACCCGGAGCAGCCCTCCAGGAGCCGATTCACGAACGTCGATCCAATATATTCCGTTTGACCATGTACATACCCCTACAAACGCGCGATATTCCGACTTGCCTAGGCTGTGGCGCACTGCCGCATCGACTTCCGTGGATGCCGTCATCCATGGCGACGTATCCTTACCGGCGTCGATAGGAGATGCGGCCTGATCCTCAGTGATACTGGCAGCCCTGACATCCTCCAGCCGCGCTGTGCTGATATTCGCGATGCGCCCGATCTTGCGCCAGCGCACGTATCGAACAGGGTAAATCGTACGTGCGCCTTTCTGCAAGACCGCCAGAGCAGTCTGAGTCGTCGCGCCCTCGAATGGTTGGTATTTCGTCAGATCGTGCACTACTTCCACGCGCAATCTGGCCTGATCTCCGAGCCGGAACCTCCTGAAGCCGTCGCCGGCGCCTTTCGACTTAAACAGAGTCTGCGTGAGCAAGAAGGCGAGATAACCTCCGCTAACGAGATACGCGTCGGCGCTCCTATACAGCATAAGAGCCGATATGTCCTTCTTTCCGCCGCCAAGCCGGGCGGCATGTCCGTGCAACGAAAATAGACCGTAACCGGTCCAGAGCTTTTGGGTTGCCGCACGGTAGTCGGGAGACAGAGATTGCCAATTCACCCATGGCGGATTACCAAGGACGTAGTCGAAGAGTCCGCAAGTGAGTGGGGCAAACGCATTCCGTATGACTCGTGCCCATATTCCGTCGCGCCCTTCAGACTGGAGCGTTACGAGTTTCCGGTAGAGATTCGCGAGCCCGGTGAGACTACTCTCGGGTACGTCAGTCATCTCGATTTGGGCGAGTTCGACGAACTCACCTGCCGTGTAGGAATCGTGCAGACACCTGTCGAGTAAACCTGTGAGAACCGAAAGCTGCCCGAGCTCGACGGCATGTGCGGGGATCAGGAACGAGCCGACGGAAGTACGCAGCTCATACTCTTCACCAAGAAGACCAACGTCAGTCGACGTTGGGGCTAAGATCGAATCGCATAGGTATACAGGAATCTCTACAGTAGGCAGTTCCCGAAGTAATGGACCGAGCGCCAAGAGATAATTGGTACGCGCGGCAATAACGGCCAAGGGGTTGAGTTCAAAACCCACAACATTGCTAATAATTGCTCGTGCCTGGTCCACTGGTGAAATCTTCAGAGCAATTGACCTTGCCCTGATTCGGTTAATCGCATCGACCAGGAACGTTCCAGAACCGCATGCAGGATCGAGTACCCGGCTTTCGAGTTCCCCAGCATACCCAGACTGCTCCACGACCAGATCGGCGAGCCAGTTTGGAGTATAGAACTCTCCCAGATCGTGTCGAATCTCGCGGGGAACGAGGTATTGGTAGAGACGTTTCAGGAGGTCCTGCGTCGGTTGCGGGTCCAGTACCCCGCTTGCGGGTTCGAAAGCCACTAGCGATCGAATCATGTCTCGTATTACTTCACCAAGCTCAGGAGTCCAGACCGACCGATACCAGGCGAAGAAGTCGGCTTCGAGGAAATTCTGTACTGAGAAATGAGCGAAGACCTCGCCGGTCTCCAGGCGTTCGATCGCCTCCTGAAGCTTGGCGTCGTCGGCTGACGGCAAACTCGCGAGAAACGATTCAATGAGAGACTCCTTCTGCATAGCAACAAGCTCTGCAGCTAGGAGCTTCATCAGTAGGGCATAATAGGTGTGTACAGCGAAGAGCGCAGTTTTCAGGGAATGTCTTGAGTCGAGGCCGTAAGCTCTCTGCAAGATCGGCAGATGCCTATTCGCCTTATCAAGGTCTACGCCATATACGATTCCGAAGATTCGGTCCCATTCGTTGTAGAAGGTTGATACGTAAGCGCTCTCCAGATTGCTCTCTAGAAGATCTAGAAGCGTCGAGATCGCTGCGGAGGCACACGGGCCATCTGGCCCGAATTGCTTCGCGAGAGCCTCCGGGGTGAGCCGGCTGCGAGAGGCCGCTCTTAGGTACAAAAGGAACGTTTGAATGCTTTCGGCGGTTACTGAGTACGGCCCGTCCAGTACGGGAGTTAATCCACCGCCAAAGGCAGGGTCCCCTTCGAGGGGAAGGACGCCCTGGCCAGGGGCTACATACAATCCAGGTTGGTCTCCGGAACTGGAACCGCGGAAGCGAAGGAAGAATATCTGGTGGCCATCCAGACCCACACCAACGACACGTTTGAGTGCGTCGAAGTCCGTGGAGTCCTCTACCTCGGCTCGTAGGTACCGTTCGAGCTGGTCGGCCGCATGGTCAACACCTCCCTTTGTCGAGAGAGCGCCCACCGCCTCGTACTCGATAACGACTCGTCCATAGACCGCATCAGACCGCCCGCCGTGATTCGCATATGTGCGCTCATAGCTCGGGGAACTAGGAATGCCAAGTCGAACCATCGCCTGACGGAGACTGGCCTCCGCCGCAACTCGAAGGTCTTCCTCGCTCTGAGCCTGCTGCGCCGCCGCGCGGAGGTCGCTCGCGAGGCGTTCTGCTACCGGGCGGCTCACCGCCGCGCTCGCGATCTCGCTTGGTCCCTCGACCGCTGTGTCCACGTCCACGTCGGCACCTTAGGTCGAAGGCCGACGGCACAGCCGGTCGACACCTCTCTACACAGCGCACGATGTCGAGAGCGCGGCCGCACGGAGGGGACTGCCTCCCCTCTCAGGGGTGTCCTTGCAAGCTGCTTGGACGAAGGTCTGCGGTGGACACGGTTGCCTCGCGGCCGGTAAGCGTCCACCTCGCACCGTCCGCCGCCGGGGCGCCAGCGGCGTCGCTCCGCGATGGGCTGACGGCCCCACCAGGTCGAGACCGTTCGCGAGCGGTGCCGGACCCCTGGTCCTACAGCTTGGAAGCGCATACAGGCGGCCCGAGCAAGCGCGTCTTCATCCTTTACCCAGCCGCGCGCGGCGAGGTCGAACGCGAGGAGGCGTAACCAGAGGCGTCGTTATCAGTCACCACGGGGTGCCGGGTCACTCGCACACTCTCCGACCCGGCAATCCCATGATCGCAGGCGCTCGGCCCCAGCTATAGAAGTAGTGATCTTGTGTCCTCATGCCAGCCTCGGCGCTGCGGACTCCGCCCGCTGGGCGGTGGAGCTGACGCGGCCTCGACCCACCCCAGGCTGTGGAGCCGCAGCCAAACCCGAAGGCCATCAAGTCCCCCCGCTTCGGTGACGTTGAGCACCTCGCCCTCGCGGTGTCCGGCCGTGATCCAGGACCACGTGTCGCAGGGCAGACCGACGCGACGGTCAGCGTCCAGGTCCTCGTGGGCGATCTCCTCGTCGGTAGCTTCGGTTCCGAGGCCGGCGAGCCGGCGCAGGCTCCGGCGACCGGTCGACCAGGTGAGTTGGCGACGTCCTTCGCTGGCGGCTTCCCACTCCCACCACCGCGCCAGGTTGCCCTCCTCGTAGGTGTCGACGGCGTCCGCGAGGACCTGCATCGGAGTGCGACCCCCGGCGTGCCGGCCTTCCTTGCGGTGTGAGCCGGTGACTTCGTGGGCGATCTTGGTGAAGTAGTTGGCCAGGTCCCCGTCGCCGAGCTGGACCTTCCGCAGGTCCCACCCGTGCTCCTCGGAGGCGTCGAAGCCTTGCCGCAATAGCTCGCCCTGCCACCGGTTGAACATGCGCGCCCCGATCCCGGCGGCGACGAGGTCGGCAGAGACGTCGTCAGCGAAGCACAGCAGGGCGTGGACGTGCACGTGCCAGCCGTGTGCGCCGTCGGTGGTCTCGACGACTCGGGCCCATCCCAGCAGGCCACCACACGCGTCCTGATCCTTGCTCCAGGCGGCGCCGGAGGTGACCTTGGCCCACGCATCCCCGAGTACGTCCCAACACCCGCGGCGGCCGCACAAGGTGTCCAGCTCGATGGCGTCGGCCTCGGCCTGCCGCTCATCGACGTCCCAGCCATTCGCCTCCGCCACGTGAACGTCGGCGAGGCGTTCCTCGAGCACACCGATCCGGCGTCGATGATCGCGGGAGAGCCCGAGGCGGTCCCCGGCGGAGTGGCGCATGGTGCCGGTCCACATGAACGCCGACCCACCGAGCTCATCCACGGTGTGCATCACCGTCGCGAGCTCGTCGGCGCGACGGGTGGCGACCTTCGCGGCGCACTGCGGGCAGGCCCACACCGACCCGCACGTAGCCAGCCCACCGAACCCCGCCGTGCGCGTGCCGTCCGGGTTGTTGACCACGCCCACCGTCGGACCGGACTCGCTCGACAGCGGAAGCCCGCAATTTCGTACCCGTCGGATGCTGGTGATCTTCCGCAGCTGCCGACGTCGTGCGAACCGGCCCGACCGAGCCGACCGCGCCTTGCACACCCGCTCCGACTGCACGTCCTCAGGTCCGCGGTTCTCCCTACGCCGACGGGTGGGGTGAAGAGTTGTTCGCCCATTACCAAGAGGCGGGGCGCTCACCGGGCACCACCAGGAGCCAGAGCCGGCGCTGACGCGCCGGGGACCGGACCTTTCGGTCCGGTCCCCTTCGCACTCCTGACTCCGTCCCGTGCTCGGGTCCCGTCCCGAGGTCCGGTCCAAGCAAACAGCGAGGCACAGGAGCCGGAGGGCAGGAGAGCGAGAGGCCTCCGGCAGGAAGGGCGCTCCGCCCCTTCACCCAGGGCACCAGCCTCGGGAGAGCCGGCCCGACTCGACGACGGTGCGGGGAAGCAGGTGGGATGGCTGGGGCGTGGTCTCTCCCACGACGGCGCTCCGCAGGACAGCCAGACCGGCCGCACAACCGCAACCCCCGCGCCGACGAGGACGGGCGACGGCTGGCAGGAGGCCGAGGGGGTTGCGCCCGCACGACCGGCCCGGCAGGGGCAAGCCCGCGCCGCCGAGGGAGAGCCCCCGAGCGGAACCCATGCGTTGGTCACGTCCGGTACCGGCGCGCCGTAGCGTGTCTGTTCATGCGGATGTCGCGCGAGCGCCTGGCTGCCATGGCGATTCAGGTAAGCATGCTTGTCTCCGTGGTGTTTCTGGTCGGTCCACGGGCCATGCACGAGGGCGGCATCTGGTGGCTTATCCTCGCCCTGGTCTTCCTCGCCTGGCTCGTCGGCATGTCGTATGTCCTCGCTCGGCTTCAGGCGAAGGAACGCGTCCGAGAGCGACGACGGAATCGACGTCCGAAGCCGACGCAACCAGCCATTGAGTAGTGCGTCCCAGACCGCAGGCCGCGCAGCAAGCGCAGCACAAGATCGCCGAACGCGCCGGAGCACATCCGGTGCACGTGCGGTCCGGGACGGCCCGTCACCGCCCGCCATGGCGGGCGACGAACCGGCAGGTCAGCCCGGATGGCAGGACAGGAGCGGGAGGTCCGAGGAGAGCCCCGGTCGAGTTAGGAGAGCGGTGCTCAGCAGCCTCGGCTGGATGACACGCCGACAACAGCCGTACAACAGTGGCGGTCAGTTTAGGGGAGTCCGGCGAGACGTAGCCACAGCATCGCCCCTGCTCAGCGCGGCTACTCGAACGCCATGAGACTAGCTTAGGCGGCTTTGGGAGCGAGGGGCCGTGGGTTCGAATCCCGCCACCCCGACCGGTCTGACCAGCACTAACGCAGCGCGGTGACATCCACGTGCTCGACCCGGTGTCGACCGAACCGCTGGCGGCCGGGCGGCAGTGGCCGCCGCGCCGACAGGGGTGGACGCGGTGTTCGACGAGCTCTCACGTTGTTGCGCGCCGTGATCGGTGAGCACGTCATCGGCGGGGTCGACCTGGTCGAAATCGGCGAGGACGACACGATCGTCACGTCACGGTGCTGGCCCGGCTGGGCGCGGCGCGGCAGGCGCTCGGGCAGGCCCTGGCCGCGGCAAGCCGACGGATAGCACGGCCAGGGGAAGTCCGCCCAGGCTGCGCGGGGCGGGCTGGCAGCAAGGCGCGGAACCAGGCGAACCGGTGAACACCTCATGGCGTCGAAGCGACGCCTCTCGCAGGAGGGTGTGTGTCGGGGCCCGCGTGGAGCAGCATGCGCTCCGGCTGGCGAGCCACACCGCGGCGGGGCGGTAAGCGGTGCACCAGGATTCGGTCAATCCGGGGGGAAGGGCTATGGGTGGTGGGTATTGCGGTGTACTGGCCCTGTTGGCCTGCTGGCGCAGCCCAGTCCGGCGGGGTATGGCCACCGCGGGTCTGGTGCTGGGGAACGTGGCCATCGTGTTTCAGCGGGCAGCTGTAACCCTGCCATGGTGACCCCCGTGGATCCCGGCGATTCCGTCGACCCGGGCTCTCCGGCGGGTCCCGGCGCCGAACAGGGGGCCGGGCCCGCTGGTCCAAAGAATTCCGCTCCGGCGGCGGCGCCCCCGGTGGGGGTGGGCCGGGCGGACCGGCCCGCGATCGGCTGGACCGAGATCGGTGTCAGCGTCGTGACCTACCTGGTGCTGCAGATCGCGGTCGGGGCGGTGCTGTTCCTGATCTATCGCGGCCCCCCGCCTGGGATCCCGCTCGCGGCGCTCGCCGCGATATCGGCGGGGGGCGCGGTCGCGGCGGCGGCGGCAGTGCGGGTGCGCTCGCCGGCGGCGCTGGGTCTGCGCCGCCCGAGCGGGCGGGCGCTGTTGCTGGGGGTCGGGGCTGGGGTGCTCGCCTGGGGCCTGGCTCGGGGGATCATCATCGGTTACGTCACGGCCACCGGGGACCTGTCCAACCCGCAGGCGGGATTCGCCGCCACGGCCAGCGCGTCGACGGTGAGCCTGCTTGGGCTGCTCGCGGTCGGGGCGCTGCTCGTGCCGCTGGGTGAGGAGTTGCTGTTCCGTGGGGTGCTCTTCGCCGGGGCTGCGCCGCTACGGGCTCATTGTCGCCGTCGTCCTCAGCGCGGTGCTGTTCGGGGCCGCGCACGGACTCAACGTCGTCGGCATCACCGCGGCGGTGCTCGGGGTGCTCAACGCCCTGCTCTACGACCGGACCCGCTCGATCTGGCCCGCCGTCGTCGCGCACGCGATCAACAACACCATCGTGTTTGTCTCCGCCGCAGTTCTGCTCGGATAGACCATCACACACGGTAGTGACTCGCATCCGACCTCATGGACAGGCCGTGCGGGTGGCCTGGCGCGAGGTGCCGTCCACCGAGGTGTCGGGCTGGCGACGGAAGCCTCCGGGCAGCCCTCTCCGGGTGACTGGTCACCTCTTGTTGCGCCAGGGGGCCGCGGAGGGCCACGATCGGGAGATGTGACTACGACTCTCCGACCCGGTGTGGCTACCGGTAGCCCTCGACCGACCTCGACTCCTGCCATCGATCTTCTGGAGGGGCGACGCACGTTGCGTCGCCGGGCGGGCGACGGTCCGGACCGACCGTGGACGAAGTTCGAGGTGGTTCCCCTCGGTGTCACGCTTGGGGCCGAGATCCGGGGCGTCGATCTGACCGTGCCACTGGCCGCGGACGTGCGGGACGAACTTCACTGTGCCTTGTTGGAGTGGAAGGTCCTGTTCTTCCGGGAGCAGCACCTGACCAGCGCCCAGCAGCAGGACTTCGGCAGGTTGTGGGGTGAGCTCGAGACCAATCCGCTGCTCGAGCAGGGTGAGGACGCCAGCGTCGTGCGGTTCGCGAAGGGCGGCGGCGGGCCGCAGACCTACGAGAACGTGTGGCACGTCGACACCTCTTTCCGGCCGGAACCGGCGATGGGCGCGGTACTGCGCATGGTGGCGACCCCGCCGTATGGTGGTGACACGCTGTGGGCGGACATGGCGGTGGCCTACGACAACCTCTCCGACGAGGTGAAGGCCCGGATCGAGGGCGCGCGGGCGGTGCATGACATGGTGCCCGGATTCTCGCGGTTCCTCGTCGAGGACAAGCTCGAGCGTCTGCAGGACACGTTCCCGCCGGTGACCCACCCCGTGGTGCGTACCCACCCGGAGACCGGGCGCCGGACGCTGTTCGTCAACGGCTCGTTCACGACCCGCGTCGTGGGGATGGAGCGGGCCGAGTCCGACGCGTTGTTGCGGCACCTGTTCGCCCAGGCCCACGTGCCCGAGTATCAGGTGCGGTTCGGGTGGGAACCGGGCACGGTCGCGTTCTGGGACAACCGCGCCACTCAGCACTATGCGGTCGGCGACTACCACCCGCATCCGCGGGTGGCCGAGCGGGTGGCGATCGCCGGGGGCCGCCCGTTCTGACACCGAACGCCGCCGGGGAGGTCTCGCACGAGACCTCCCCGGCGTCGTGCGGCAGGGTCTTACTGGCCGATCAGGCCTTGCTGTTTGAGCCAGTTCCGGGCGACGAGGTCGGGGTCCTGGCCTTGCGAGGAGATCAGGCCGGTGAGGCCGAGCTCGGTGTTGTAGTCGAGCCGCTTGGCGATCTCGTTCGAGACCTGGACGATCGCTGGGTTCCGGTCGACGACCTCCTTGCGGATGGTGTTCGACGCGTTGTACTTCGGGAAGAAGTTCTTGTCGTCGGGCAGCGCCACCAGGTTCAGGCCGGGGATGCGGCCGTCGGTGGTGAACACCTCACCGAAATGGCAGGGGTTGCCGTTCGCGGTGGCCTGGTAGATGGCTCCGGTGTCGAGCGTGGTGACCTGCGGCGGGGACTCGTAGGGCACCGTGATGTTGTAGGTCTTCTTCAGCCCCGGCAGGCCGTCGTTGCGGGTGGCGAACTCCGACTCCACGCAGAGCGTGGCGTTGGGGTTGTTGCTGTTGACGAAGTTCGCGAAGTCGGTGGTGGTGTTGATGTTGTTCTGCGCGGCGAAGTCTTTCTTGACGCCGATCGCGTAGGTGTTGTTGAACGGCGTCGGTTCCGTCCAGACGATCTGGTTGCGCTGCAGGTCCTCCTGGGCGGTGGCCTGATACTGCTGCTGCGAGTCCGGGATCGGGTTGGTGTTGCCGAGGTCGGTGATCCACCCGGTGCCCGTGTAGGACCAGTACATGTCGACCTGGCCGCTGGTCAGGGCGGTGCGGGCCGCGGCGGAGCCGGGGATGTTGCAGCGGTCGTTGACGGTGGCCCCGACCGATTGCATCGCCGCGATCTGCATCTTGCACAGCAGCAGCTGCTCGTCGAAGTTCTTGCCGCCGACGGTGTAGGTCTGGCCGGTCAGGTTGATGCCCTGGGCGGAGAGGCTGCCCGGGGCGGCCTGCGGGGCGCCGCTGCCGGACAGGCCCCCGCAGCCCGCGGCGAGCAGCGCCGTCACGGCGAGGATGACCGCGGCCGGGCGCCAGCCACCCGGACGGCCGGAACGGCCCTCACGAGAATTCCACTGCACTGTTGTTCTCCTTCTCCTTCGGGGATACCGGACCGGGGGTCGTCGCCGCGGCCGGTCGGGGCAAATTCCGTGCGCCGTTACCCGGAGCGGGCGACGATGACGCGCTCGACGATGCCGGCGAGCCAATCCACGGTCAGGGCCAGCGCAGCGATGATGGCGCCGGAGATGATGAGCACTGGTGTCCGGCTCAAGGTCAGCGCCTGGACCACGATGTCGCCGAGTCCGCCGGCGCCGATGTAGGTGGCCAGTGTCGCCGTGCCCACGTTCAGCACCAGCGCGACCCGCAACCCCGCGATGATCACCGGAACGGCGAGGGGGATCTCGACGCGGAACAGCGTCTGCCGCGACGACATGCCCATTCCCCGGGCGGCTTCGATCAGCGGCTGGTCGACCTGCTGGAGCCCGACGACGGTGTTGCGCAGGACCGGCAGCAGCGCGGCAAGGGTCAGCCCGAGCACGGCGGTGCCGACGCCGAACTGGATCAGGAAGGCCAGCAGCACCAGGACCCCGAACGGGGGCAGGGCCTGCGCGAACCCGCCGATGGCCAGGACCGTGCCTTGGACCCTGCGGGCCGACCGGCGGCTGACGAGGATCCCGACGGGCACCGCGATGACCACCACGGCGATCGTGGAGAGCACCGTGAGGACCAAGTGCTGGTACAACGCCGGCAGGACGCTGCTCGCGGTGAGCGCACGGGTCTCGATGTCGTCGAGGGGCTGGCTGTACACCGAGCCGAAGGCCGCGCCGAGACCGACGATCACGATGATAGGGGCGACGAGCAGGTCGTAGTTGTTGCGCAGCACCCGCAGGGCTGGGTTGCCGGTGGTCTGCTGACCGGCCGGTGGTGTCCCGGTCGGGGTAGCCACGGCGGTCACCGTCCGCGCTCCCGCGTCTTGAGCCCGCTGACCAGATCGGCCCAGTGCAGAACGCCCTGGGCCCTGCCCTGCTCGTCGACCACGGCGACGAGCGAAGCCGATCCGACCAGCATCACGTCGACGGCGTCGTACACGGTGCCCGAGATCGGTACGGTGACCAGGGTCGGCGGGGTGCCGTCCCCCCCGGGCGAAGGGCGCCACGACACCGGTCGTCCCGAGTCGTCGACCTCGGCGACCGGGGTGCCGTTGCGGTTGTCGACCGCACCCGCGTCGGTCTCGATGGGGTGCAATTCGAGGCGGGACAGCTCGAGCAGGCTGAGCCGGCGCACGGCGGCGCCGCCCCCGACGAAGTCGGACACGAAGTCGTCGGCCGGGCGGGTCAGCACTCCCTCGGGTTCCTGGTACTGGTGCAGCTTGCCGCCGCTACCGAACACGGCGATGCGGTCGCCGAGCTTGACCGCTTCCTGCAGGTCGTGGGTGACGAAGCAGATCGTCTTGCCCACCGTGCGCTGGATCTCGAGGAACTCGTCCTGGAGGCGCTCGCGGGTGATGGGGTCGATGGCGCCGAACGGCTCGTCCATGAGCATGACCGGTGGGTCGGCGGCAAGCGCCCGAGCGACGCCGATGCGCTGCTGCTGTCCGCCCGAGAGCTGGCGTGGGTAACGGTCCCGATAGGTGCCCGGGTCGAGACCGACCAGGTTCAGCAGCTCGTCCGCGCGCTCCCGGATGCGGTTCTTGTCCCAGCCGAGCATCTTCGGGACCACCCCGATGTTGTCGGCGATGGAGAAGTGCGGGAACAGGCCGCCCTGCTGGATGACGTAGCCGATCTTGCGGCGCAGCTGGTCACCGTTGACGTCGGTGACGTCCTCGCCGTCGAGCAGGATGCGCCCGGAGGTGGGCTCGATGAGCCGATTCATCATCTTCAGCGTGGTCGTCTTCCCGCAGCCCGACGGGCCGATGAGCATGACGATCTCACCCTGGGGCACGGTCATGTTCAGCTTCTCCACCGCAGGCGACTCGCTCCCCGGGTAGATCTTCTCGACGCCCTCCAGGACGATCATGTCGTCGCCGGTGCCCGCGTGACGGGGCTCGCTGGCTGGCCGGTCGGTGATGGTGTCAGACACGGATACCCCTCGGGATGGTGAGGCGCTGGACGATGGCGAAGGCAATCTCGAACACGAACGCGACGACCAGGCAGAACAGCGTCCCGGTGATCACCTGTGGGAAGGAGTTGGACGCGCCGATGCGGGACAGGCCGCTGAACACCAGAGTTCCGAGGCCGGGGCCCTGGACGATGGCGCCGACCACCGCGATCGAGATGGTGATCAGGGTGGTCACCCGGATGCCGTTGAGGATCACCGGCCACGCCAGCGGGAACTGGACGGTCAGCAGCCGCCGGGCCCGGCCGTAACCCAGGCCCCTGGCGGACTCGAGCACCGCCTGGTCCACCGAGGTCAGGCCGGCGACGGTGTTGCGCAGGACGGTGTAGAGCGAGTAGATCGTCAGCACAACGATCGTCGTGTTCACACCGAATCCGGTGATCGGCAGCAGCAGCACGAACAGGGCCAGGGACGGCACCGTCAGGACCGCAGCGGTGATCAACAGAGAGCCCTCACGCACCCCGCCGGCGACCCAGTCGAAGCTGAACCGGCGCGGGTTGGGCTCTCCGGTCGAGACCAGCAGGCCCAGCGTGATCGCGATGGCCGAGCCGATACCGACCGAGATGAGCACGACCAGGAAATGGGCCTCGGTCAGGAAGAGAACCTGCTGGATGTTCTGCGACAGGTACCCGAAATAGTTCACGACACTCCTTCCACGGCAGCCGAGGGGGTCCTCGGCGTCGTTCGATCGGGACGGCGCGGTGCAGAGTCACTCACCGCGCCCAGCGAGGTGGACAGATTCGCCGCCGCCCGCAGCACGGCGGCCTGGACGTGTTCGAGGACCGGCTCGATCCGGGACTCGGGTCCGCTGGCGCTGATGGCCGCGACGACCACCCCGGTCGCGTCGCGGATCGGGGCGCCCACCGCGAGCAGACCCCGGTCCATCTCCTGCCGGGCGATCGACCAACCCCGATGCCGGTCTTCGGCGATGCGGGTGAGCAGCTCATCGAGCGATCGCGGTGCCGATGGCCCGAACCGGGCCAGACCCTCGGGCACGATGATGCGGGCGACTGCCGCGGGGTCGAGGTCGAACAGCAGCGCCCGCCCGGCGGCGGTACACGACAGCGGGACCGTGCGCCCGACCCACCCCACCGCGCGCAGCTCGCTGTCCGGCGCCGCCGTGCTGACGGTCATGCAACTCGCGCCGCCGCGCACGCACACCTCGACCCGCTCCCCTAGCAGGGCCGCCTCCCGGGCCACAGCCACGTCGGCCTCATCGCGCAACCGCTGATCGACGGCCGTCGCGCCGACCGAGAACAGCCGGGTCCCGATCCGGTAGCGCAGCGTCCCCGCCTCCCGGTCGACGAAGCCGGCGTCGGCGAGCACCTTGAGCACCCGCGACACCTGGGACTTGTCGCGCCCGAGCTTGCGGGCGATCTCCACCACGCCCAACGAGGACGGGCCGCCCGGGGTACCGAGCAGCACGAGAATGGCCAGCGCCCGCTGGACCGGCCCGACGCTCTCGTCGCGACTCTCCCGTCCGCTCCGGTGCCCGTCGATGTCGGAGGCGGTACGCCCCGTCGCGGCGCCCGACGTCGAGACGCCCGCGGCGCGCACGGGATCCACGGAACACGGCTCCGCAGGTGGGCTCACGATGTCCGCTCCCCTCGACGAGCGGATTACCGTCCCGACGTGTGAAGCGTCAGAGGCAACGCCCGTTGCCTCAAAACAACGACAGCGTGAGGTTAGGCGGGTCGCGGGGCTCTTGTCACCCACGAGCGGTGACCGTCGAAGCGATGCGAAGCCCGAACGCGGGGTCGCCCACTGGTCACTCTTGGTGTCGGGAACGTCGCGTTCGACCGTGTTTCGGCAAGCCGGAGGCGGGTACGTGGACGTCCGACGCACAGCTGAAGGCTCGCTGGTGACACTCGGTGGCGTGACCTGATCGTGACGGTCGGGTGGCCGACGAGCGTGTTCTGGTGGCGGCGGTTGTGGTGGTCGCCCCGGGCGCACGCGGTCCGCCGATGAGGACGACCGCGACGTCGGCGTCCATCCCGCCTGATGCGACATCACCGACGAGCGCCTCACTCGATACGGACGAGCGAGAACTCCCACGCGCCGGTCTCCGAGTTGAGGGCGGCGCGCTCGTAGATGGCGTGGAGCAGCGGGATATAGGTCTTCGACATCGTCGACCGAATGCCGGGCTCGCGCTCCCGGGGGAGCGGGATGCGCTGCACCAGTGGCGGTTCGGGCGTGTCGTCGGGCACCGACATCGACCCGTCGCCCTGCAACGGGCCGTTGAGGTAGCGAATCGCGAAGTCCTTCATGGCCGATTCCTACACCCTCGGCCACCCCGCGCAGGCCCACGGCGCGACGATCGGGCCGCCGATCCGTCGTTCTCGTTCCCCGCCGCGACGTTCCCCGTCGACGTCACCGCATGGCAACGGTCCGGGAAGGGGTGGCAGGCCCCCTACCACCAGGGCACCGGGGTTCCCGACCTCTAGCCCGTGAGGCGCCGCCGCGCGGAGACGAACGCGGTCAAGAGGGCGCCGGTGAGCTCGGCGTGCTGGTCGGTGGGAAGCGCATCGTGGAGGCGGCGGTCGGCGTCGGTCATCGCCGCGTGGCCCGCGGCCACGAGATCGGCGCCGACCGCGGTGACCTCCAGGTGGGCCGTACGCCCACGGCCGGGCTCGGTGAGGCGCTCGACGGCCCCGCTCTGCTCGAGCTGCCGCAGCGTCGCCTGCATGCTCTGTGCGGTGACGCCCGCTCGGCGTGCGAGTTCGCTGTAGGAGAGTCCCGGCTCCCCGGCGAGATGGCCCAGCGCGAGAGATGCCGCAGCGAGAGGCCCTGACTCCGCAGCTCCGCCTCGACCTCGTCGCGGACCAGTCTCCCGAGCGCCATGACGAGGAAGGCGGCGCTGGCGGGCGGCGGCGCAGCTCGCCTTCACCGCCGTGATGACGTTCTGCGCTTACCGCGGACTGAGCAACTACGCCTGGCTGGGCGTCGGCTGGCTCCTGCACACCGCGTGGGACATCGTCCACCACCTCCGCGGCGCTCCGATCATCCCGGAGCTCGCCCACTCCTCCTTCGGCTGCGCGATCTGCGACCCGGTCATTGCGCTGTGGACGTTCCGGGGAGCGCCATCGATCCGAACCTGGTTCGCCGGCCGACGGCGTCGCGGGGTCGCGACGGCGCCGTGAGGATGTGTCACCTCTCCCCGGCCGCGCCCCCCGATCGGATCTCGTCGGGGACCTCGCGCCGGATCTCTTCGAGCCAGATGCGCGCCGACATGTCCGACGGCGCCCGCCAGTCCCCACGGGGCGACAGCGCCCCCCCCGAGGACACCTTCGGCCCGTTCGGCAGCGCCGAGCGCTTGAACTGGCTGAAGGAGAAGAACCGCCGCGCGAACACCTCGAGCCACCGGCGGATCTCGGGGAGGGAGTAGGCGACCCGGTCGGCGTCGGGGAACCCCGGCGGCCACGCGCCCGCCGCCGCGTCGCGCCACGCGTGCCAGGCCAGGAACGCGACCTTCGAGGGTCGGGACCCGTACCGCAGCACCTGGTACAGCGTGAAGTCCTGCAGGGGGTACGGGCCGACGGTCGCCTCGGACGACTGCACTCCGGCGTCGTCGGAGCCCGGCACGAGCTCCGGGGTGATCTCGGTTCCGAGGACGTCGGTGAGGACCGACCCCACGTCGTCGGGGAACTGCTCCGAGGACACCACCCACCGGATGAGGTGCTGGATCAGCGTCTTCGGCACCCCGCCGTTGACGTTGTAGTGCGACATCTGGTCGCCGACGCCGTAGGTCGACCAGCCGAGCGCGAGCTCGGAGAGATCGCCGGTGCCCAGGACGATGCCGCCGCGCTGGTTGGCCGCCCGGAAGAGGTAGTCGGTGCGCAGACCCGCCTGGACGTTCTCGAAGGTCACGTCGTACTGCGGCTCACCCCGCGAGAACGGGTGCTCGAGCTCGCGGAGCATGAGCCGTGCGGTCTCGGTGATGTCGATCTCGGTGAGGGTGACGCCGAGGGCCTCGCACAGCTTCTGCGCGTTCGACGTCGTCCGCTGGCCGGTGGCGAACCCCGGCAGCATGAAGGCGAGGATGTCCGAGCGCGGGCGGTGCTCGCGGTCCATCGCGCGGGCGGCGACGACGAGCGCGTGGGTGGAGTCGAGCCCCCCCGAGACGCCGATGACGATCCTCGGGTGCCCGATCGCCCGCAGCCGCTGCTCGAGCCCGGCGACCTGGATCGAGTAGGCCTCGTAGCAGTCCTGCTCCAGGCGCGCCGGGTCGCTCGGCACGAACGGGAACCGCTCCACCGACCGCCGGAGACCGAGGTCCCCGCCCGGCGGGTCCAGCGTGAACTCCACGGTCCGGAACGCGACCCGCTCGGCGTGGGTACGGCGGTTGTCGTCGAAGGTCCCCATGCGTAGGCGCTCGGCGCGCAGCGCCTCCAGGTCGACGTCGGCGACGCAGTGTCGCCCGCCCGTCGGGAAGCGCTCGGTGGCGGCGAGCAGCCGGCCGTTCTCGTGGATCGAGGTCTGCCCGTCCCAGGCGAGGTCCGTGGTCGACTCGCCCTCCCCGGCCGCGGCGTAGACGTAGGCCGCCGTGCACCGCGCCGACGCCGAACGGCACAGCAGCTGCCGGTCGTCCGCGCGGCCGACGGTGATCGGGCTGCCGGAGAGGTTGGCGAGCACCGTCGCTCCCGCCAGCGCGCCCTCGGCGCTGGGCGGGATCGGCACGAACATGTCCTCGCAGATCTCCACGTGGATCACGAGGTCGCGGACGTCGCTCGCGGAGAACAGCAGGTCGGGGCCGAAGGGGACCTCGACGCGGGCACCGTCGTCGAGCCGCAGATCTATTGTGCCGCGCTGGTCGTCACCGGCGGCGGCCTGGCGACGCTCGTAGAACTCGCGGTAGGTCGGCAGGTACGACTTCGGCGCGACGCCGAGCACGGAACCGCGGTGCACGACGACCGCGCAGTTGTACATGCGGTGGCGGTGGCGCAGCGGGGCGCCGACGACGAGCACCGGCAGCAGCCCCGCCGACGCCGCGACCACCCGCGCGAGTGCGGTCTCCACGGCGTCGAGCAGGGTGTCCTGGAGCAGGATGTCCTCGATGGAGTACGCGCTGAGCGTCAGCTCCGGGAAGACCACCAGTCCGACGCCGTCGTCGGCGGCCTCCGCCGCCACGGCGAGCACCGCGTCGGCGTTGGCCTCCGGGTCGGCCATCGTGGTGGGCGGCGTCGCGGCGGCGACGCGCACGAACCCGTGTCGGTAGGCCGAGGTGAACTCCGCGGTGCCCTGCACGCCGCCCAGTCTGCCGCGCGGACACCGGACCCCGACGGGCGACGCGGACCACGCCGCTCGCTCGCGACGCTCGCGGCGGGCGAGGCTGAGGTGTGGCCGAGATCGAGAACCGTCCCCGCCAGAGCTCCGTGCTCGCCCTCGTCCCCGAGCTCGAGCCGGTGGTCGGCGTGCACCGTCGGCGCCTGGACCCGTCGGACCCGGGCGGCGTCGGCCCGCACGTGACCGTCCTGCACCCGTTCGTGGCGCCCGACGCCCTCGACGAGGCCACCGTGACCCGGCTGCGGGGGATCGTCGCGGGGCATGCGGCCTTCGACTGCACCTTCCGCGAGGTCGTGTTCTTCGACGACGGCCTGCTCACCCTCGCGCCCGAACCGGCGGGGCCCTTCCGCGCCCTCACCGAGGCGGTGTGGGCGGCGTTCCCCGACCACCCGCCCTATGCGGGCCGATTCGAGCCGGTCCCGCACCTGACCGTCGCCTACGCCGACGCGCCGCGGGTCGAGCGCGAGCGTGCCGCCGGGCAGATCGAGCCGCTGCTGCCCGTGGACTGCCGGATCGATCGTCTGACGCTGCTCGTCGACGATCCCGACACCGGCCGGTGGTGCTCGATGACCGAGCTCGAGCTGGGCTCGGACCGACGCTCGGCGCGGCCACGCCCCGGCCCCCGTCCCCGCTGAGCACCGTCGGCCCCCCCGACTAGACTCGCGACCGACGCCCGGGGTGGACGCGACTCGAGGGCAGTGGCCGAGCGGTCGACCTACGACGCGGCGCCCACGGCCCCACTGTTCCCGCTCCCGCTGTTCCGGGCCGTGCAGAGCCCCGCTTTGAGGAGAACGACCTGTGAAGTCCACCGTCGAGCACCTGTCGCCGACGCGCGTCCGTCTCGCCGTCGAGGTGCCCTTCGACGAGCTCAAGCCCACCTTCGACCAGGCGTACAAGAAGATCGCACAGCAGGTGCGCGTCCCCGGCTTCCGCCCGGGCAAGGCGCCCGCGCGCATCCTCGAGCAGCGTCTCGGCCGGGGTGTGGTCCTCGAGGAGGTCGTCAACCAGGCGGTGCCCGCGAAGTACGGCGAAGCGGTCACCGAAGCCAAGATGACGCCCCTGGGCCGGCCCGACATCGAGGTCACCTCCATCGACGACGGCGACAAGCTCGCCTTCACCGCCGAGGTGGACGTCCGCCCGGAGTTCACGCTGCCGGACTGGTCGGCCATCGAGGTCTCGGTGGGCGCGTCCGAGGTGACCGACGCCGACGTGGACGAGCAGCTCACGGGTCTGCAGGCCCGCTTCGGCACCCTCATCGGCGTGCAGCGGGTCGCCACGTCCGGCGACTTCGTCGTCATCGACCTCTCGGCCACCGTCGACGGCGAGGCCGTCGAGGAGGCGCAGACCACGGGGATGTCGCACGAGGTCGGTTCCGGCCAGCTCATCACCGGTCTCGACGAGACCCTCGAGGGCATGTCGGCGGGGGAGAACAAGCAGTTCACGACGACGCTGATGGCCGGCGAGCACACGGGGTCCGAGGCCGAGGTGACGGTGACCGTGCAGACGGTCAAGGAACGCCAGCTGCCCGACGCCGACGACGAGTTCGCCCAGCTCGCCAGCGAGTTCGACACCCTCGACGAGCTCAAGGCCGACCTGCGCGAGCGCTACGGCCGCGTCAAGCGCATGGAGCAGGCCAGCGAGGCCCGCGACAAGGTGCTCCACGCGCTGCTCGAGGCGGCCGACGTGCCGCTGCCCGAGTCGGTGGTCGCCTCCGAGGTCGAGTCCCGCGCGCACGAGGCGGTGCACGAGTTCTCCGACGACGAGGACAAGCTGACCGCCTACGTCGAGGCGCAAGGCCAGACGCGCGAGGAGTTCGACGCGGAGCTGCGCACCACGGCCGAGCGAGCGGTGAAGACTCAGCTGCTGCTCGACGAGATCGTCGAGTCCGCCGGGGTCCAGGTCGATCAGCAGGAGCTGATGGAGCGGATCATGATGGAGGCGCAGCGGTTCGGCGTCAGCCCCGAGGAGTACATCCAGCAGGCGCAGCAGGCCGACCGGCTCGGGGCGGTCTTCGCCGACGTGCGCCGGGGTAAGGCGCTGGCCACCGTGGTGCAGGCCGCGACGGTGCTCGGGCCCGACGGGGAGAAGGTCGACTTCTCCGACCTGTTCGGGGTCCCGGCGCCCTCCGAGGGGGAGGACGCCGAGGACGAGCCGCTGGCCGAGGGTGCCGACGCCGCCGCGGGCCCCTCCGACGCCCCCGCGTCGACGGACCGCTGAGCCGAGAGCGAACAGGGCTCGTCGCGGGACGTCCCGGCGGGCGGTCGTCGTTAGTGTCGACGTGAGCGACGAGCACGGCCGGGCCGTCTCCCGGCCGACAACCCGAGCCCGACCAACCACAGGAAAGCAGGGACAGGTGAATCAGCACCTCTCCGACCCGTTCGGGGCGGTCATGCGGTCCGCCGGCGGGTCGATGACGCTCAACGACTCGGTCTACGAGCGCCTCCTCCGGGAACGGATCATCGTTCTCGGCCAGGAGGTCAACGACACGATCGCCAACCAGATCTCGGCGCAGCTGCTGCTGCTGTCGGCCGAGGACTCCGTCAACGACATCACGCTCTACATCAACTCACCGGGTGGCTCGGTGTCGGCCGGCATGGCCATCTTCGACACCATGCAGTGGATCGAGCCCGACGTGTCCACGGTGGCCATGGGCATGGCGGCGTCCATGGGGCAGTTCCTGCTCTCGGCGGGCGCAGCGGGAAAGCGCCTCGCGCTGCCCCACGCGCAGATCATGATGCACCAGCCCTCCGGCGGCCTCGGGGGCACGGAAACCGACATCACGATCCGTGCGGAGTCGTTGCGCAAGCTCAAGCGCCAGCTCGCCGAGCTGATCGCCGAGCACACCGGCCAGACGTTCGAGAAGATCACCGAGGACTCCGACCGCGACCGCTGGTTCTCCTCGGACGAGGCCTTGGAGTACGGCTTCATCGACCACGTCGTCACCCGGGCGAGCGACGCCCCGGCGAGCAGCAACGGATCCAGCGGGTCCTGAGGAGATCGAGATGACTGAGCTCCCACCCATCACCGCGGTGCCCGGTGGTGCCGCTCCGGCGTCGCCGCAGTCGCGGTACATCCTGCCGTCGTTCGTCGAGCGGACGAGCTACGGCGTCAAGGAGTCCAACCCCTACAACAAGCTCTTCGAGGAACGCATCATCTTCCTCGGGGTGCAGATCGACGACGCATCGGCCAACGACGTCATGGCGCAGTTGCTGTTCCTGGAGTCCAACGACCCCGACCGCGACATCACCATGTACATCAACTCGCCGGGCGGCTCGTTCACCGCGCTCATGGCCATCTACGACACGATGCAGTACGTGCGCCCCGACATCGCCACGGTCTGCCTCGGGCAGGCCGCGTCGGCCGCGGCGGTCGTGCTGGCCGCCGGGACGCCGGGCAAGCGCCTGGCCGTGCCGAACGCCCGGGTCATGATCCACCAGCCGGCGACCGAGGGCTTCTACGGGCAGGCGTCCGACCTGGAGATCCAGGCCGCGGAGATCACGCGGATGCGGCGTCTGCTCGAGGAGACCCTGTCCAACCACACGGCGCGCACCCCCGAGCAGGTACGTGCCGACATCGAGCGCGACAAGATCCTCACGGCGTCGGAGGCCAAGGAGTACGGCCTCATCGACGACGTGGTGGCCAGCCGGAAGCTCTCGGCCGGCCGCACGTAGGAAACGTCGGTCCCCGGTCCTGCCCGGGGGTGACGAACCGGGCGGGTACGGCGTGCCGCCGCCCGGTCCGGGTCCACCCCCGGCAGGATCACCGTCCGGCCCTCCAGGTCCTCCCGATACGTCGGCGGGTACGGGTACGGTCGTCCACACGACAGCGCACACCGTTGGCGGTGTGCCGGACAGAACACGGGGTCTGCGGCGATGGCACGCATCGGTGACGGCGGAGACCTGCTCAAGTGCTCCTTCTGCGGGAAGAGCCAGAAGCAGGTCAAGAAGCTGATTGCCGGCCCCGGCGTGTACATCTGCGACGAGTGCATCGACCTCTGCAACGAGATCATCGAGGAGGAGCTCGCCGAAGCCGGGGAGGTCAAGCTCGAGGAGCTGCCGAAGCCGACCCAGATCCACGAGTTCCTCGACCAGTACGTCATCGGCCAGGACGACACCAAGAAGACGCTCTCGGTCGCGGTCTACAACCACTACAAGCGGGTGCAGGCCGGCGAGAAGCGCGAGGGCCGCGAGGCCCGGGACGACGTCGTCGAGCTGGCCAAGTCCAACATCCTGATGCTCGGGCCCACGGGGTGCGGGAAGACCTACCTCGCGCAGACGCTCGCGAAGCTGCTGAACGTCCCGTTCGCCATCGCCGACGCCACGGCGCTCACCGAGGCGGGCTACGTCGGCGAGGACGTCGAGAACATCCTGCTCAAGCTCATCCAAGCCGCCGACTACGACGTCAAGCGGGCCGAGACCGGCATCATCTACATCGACGAGGTCGACAAGATCGCGCGGAAGTCGGAGAACCCGTCGATCACGCGCGACGTCTCCGGCGAGGGCGTCCAGCAGGCGCTGCTGAAGATTCTCGAGGGGACGACGGCGTCCGTGCCGCCGCAGGGCGGGCGCAAGCACCCGCACCAGGAATTCATCCAGATCGACACCACCAACGTGCTCTTCATCGTGGCTGGCGCGTTCGCGGGCCTCGAGAAGATCATCGGCGAACGGGTGGGCCGCGGCGGCCTCGGCTTCGGGGCCGACATCCGGTCGAAGGCGGAGATGGAGTCGGCGGAGTCGTTCGGCGACACGATGCCCGAGGACCTCATCAAGTTCGGGCTGATCCCCGAGTTCATCGGCCGCGTCCCGGTGGTGGCCTCGGTGTCGCACCTCGACCAGCCCAGCCTCGTCCAGATCCTCACCGAGCCGCGCAACGCGCTGGTGAAGCAGTACCAGAAGCTCTTCGAGATGGACTCCGTGGAGCTCGAGTTCGCCCCCGAGGCCCTCGAGGCGATCGCCGACCTCGCGATCCTGCGCGGGACCGGCGCGCGCGGGCTGCGGGCGATCATGGAAGAGGTCCTCAACCCCGTCATGTACGACATTCCCAGCCGCGACGACGTCGCGAAGGTGGTCGTGACCGGGCAGACGGTCAAGGAGAACGTCAACCCGACGATCGTCCCCCGCCAGCCCGCCCGCCGGGAGCGTCGCGACAAGTCCGCCTGATCCGGCCGGGGCCGCGTCACCCTGAGGGGCCGGTCACCCGTGGTCGGCGAGGAAGCGCACGACCTGCGGCAGCACCCGCGAGTAGAACGCGCCGTCGTGCCGTCGGGCCGAGACCGAGCCCACCGCGGGCCTCGCCAAGGCGATGTAGCGGCGGGTCGCGACGACGAAGGGGTCGCGGTCACCCACCCACACTCCGGTCGGCGTGCTCGCGAGCTCGGGATGGAAACGCAGCGGGTCGTTCGCGGCCCAGTCCGCCTCGTTCGCGAAGGGTCGGCGGGACGCCACCCGCCACTCGGTGAACAGTCCCGGGGACATCGCCGCGGCGGCGCGGACCGGGGTTGCGCGACGCGCCCGATCGCGGGCGTACATCAGCGCCCCCGCTCCGCCCATCGAGACGCCGGCGACCAGCGAGGGCACCCCCACGCCGTCGGGGGCCGTGCGGCCGACCCCGCGGAGGCCCAACCAGCCGGGCAGCTCGTCGAGGAGCATCCGCCGGGGATCGTCACCCGACCGGACGGGGTGCCAGTAGTTGTCGCCCCCGTCGACGGCGGCGACGAGGAACGGGGCGGCGCTGCCGGCCCAGGCCGCGCCGAGGGTGCGGCGCGTCCCGGCGTCGGCCCACCACTCCGCGTTGCCGCCCAGCCCGTGCAGTCCGAGACAGACCGCCCCCGCGCCACCGACCGGACCCACTCCACCGTCGCCACCGCGTCCTGCGCGCCGGGGGCGGCGGACGGGACCGGCACCCGCTGCGCAAACCGTGCGGGGCCCTCGGTCGCGGAGGCGACGAGCGCGGACGCCCCGGCGACTCCCGCGACCCCGAGCGCACCCGCGATGAACGAGCGTCGGCGGATCGGCCGCGGCACGACACCGCCCCCACTGCTGACTGCTCGGCTGCTGGACCCGCGTTGCTCACGCGAGTCCGCGGTCGTCACGCAACGTAGCGTCCGGCCGGGCGGCCTTCCAGTCCCGGTCCACGATCCGATGATCGCCGGCATAGATGTTCATCGACCGTCCCCGCAGGAACCCCACGAGGGTCATGCCGGTCTCGGCGGCAGTCTCCGCCGCGAGGGACGAGGGGGCCGACACCGCGGCGAGGACCGGAATGCCGGCCATCACCGCCTTCTGCGTCAGCTCGAACGACGCCCGTCCGCTGACCATGAGGACCGTGCCGGTGGCGGGGACGCGCCCGGCGAGCAGCGTGTGGCCGATGACCTTGTCCACGGCGTTGTGCCGACCGACGTCCTCCCGCGCGACGAGCAGCGTCCCGTCGGCGGTGAAGAGACCGGCGGCGTGCAGGCCGCCGGTGGAGTCGAACACCCGCTGCGCGGCGCGCAGGGCGTCGGGGAGGCCGAAGAGGACCTCCGTCGAGACGGTCGTCGGGTCGTCGGCGGGGGAGTAGCGGGTGCGGGTCCGCACCGCGTCCAACGACGCCTTGCCGCAGACCCCACACGACGAGGTGGTGTAGAAGCGGCGCTGCACCGAGTCGTCGGGCGGGTCGACGCCGGGCGCCAGCGCGATGTCGAGGACGTTGTAGGTGTTGCGCCCGGCGTCGTCGCGCGAGTCGCAGTAGCGGGCGGTCGCGATGTCCTCGCCGGAGCCCAGGACGCCCTCGGTGAGCAGGAAGCCGTGCGCCAGCTCGACGTCGTGGCCCGGGGTCCGCATCGTCACCGCCAGCGACTGCCCGTCGACCCGCAGCTCGAGCGGCTCCTCGGCGGCGAGGCTGTCGGGACGGCGGCGGGAGCCGTCGTCGGAGATGCGCACCACCGGCCTGCGCACCGTCACCCGTCCCATCCGTGCCTCCGGTCCTGTCTGGTCCTCGTGTGGTCGTTGGTCCGAACCGGTGACATGCTGTGCGCGGTCCACGGCATCGACGCAGATCGGACATCGTGATGAGCGAGGGGTTCCTGTCCCGTGCCGCCATCGTCGCACCGCCGGGGTGGAGCCGCTGGCTCGTGCCCCCAGCCGCGCTGGCGGTGCACCTGAGCATCGGCCAGGCCTACGCCTGGAGCAATCTCAAGACCGGTCTCGGCAAGGGGCTGGGCCTGTCCGGGACCGCCACCGCGCTGCCGTTCCAGCTCGCGATCTTGATGCTCGGCCTCTCGGCCGCCGTCGCCGGCACCACGGTGGAGCGGCGGGGCCCGCGATGGGCCATGTTCGTCTCCACGGTCTGCTTCTCCGCGGGCTTCGGGGTCTCCGCGCTCGGCCTGGTGCTGAACCAGTACTGGCTCGTCGTCATCGGGTACGGCGGCATCGGCGGCATCGGCCTCGGCATCGGGTACATCTCGCCGGTCTCGGCGCTGATGAAGTGGTTCACCGACCGTCCGGGGATGGCGACCGGCATCGCGATCATGGGGTTCGGCGGGGGTGCGCTCATCGCCGCGCCCGTCGAGACCGCGCTGCTCGCGGCGTTCGGCACCGCACCGTCCGGCCTCGCGGGCACGTTCGCGGTCATGGGCGGCGGCTACGCCGTGTTCATGTCGCTGGGGTGGCTGCTCATCCGGGTGCCGGCCGACGACTGGCGCCCCCCGAACGCGCCGGCCGCGCCCGCGGCGCCGTCCGGGACGCCGGCGGACGGTCCGCAGGTGTCGGCGGCGACGGCGATCAGGCTGCGGCAGTTCTGGTTCCTGTGGGTCGTGCTGTGCTTCAACGTGACCGCGGGCATCGGGATCCTCGAACGGGCCAACCCGATCTACCAGGACTTCTTCGCCGGGACGGCCCCCGCGACCCTGATCGCGGCGGCGGCCAGCGCCTTCGTCGCGATCCTGTCCCTGGCCAACATGCTGGGCCGGTTCGTGTGGTCCGCGACCTCCGACGTCGTCGGCCGGAAGAACGTCTACCGGTTCTACCTCGGCGTCGGGGCCCTGCTCTACCTGCTCATCCTCACAATGGGGGAGGGCAACACGGTCGTCTTCCTCGTCGCCTCCCTACTCATCCTCTCCTTCTACGGCGCGGGGTTCGCCACGGTCCCGGCCTACCTCAAGGACCTGTTCGGCACCTACCAGGTCGGAGCCATCCACGGTCGCCTGCTCACCGCGTGGTCGGTCGCCGGGGTGCTCGGTCCGCTGATCGTCAACGCCGTCGTCGACGCCCAGGGCGACCAGCCGGGCGTGGCGAAGTACACCCTCTCGTTCATCATCATGATCGCCCTGCTGAGCATCGGGTTCGTGGCCAACGAGCTGGTGCGCCCGGTCGATCCCCAGCACTACGTCACCGCCGAGGACCCGTCCGCGCCCCTCGGGGCCGGCGAAGGAGCGTCACGATGAGCCGACCGGACACCCCGAGCGCCTCCACCACCGCCTCCAGCACCGGCGCCGCTTCCCCCGGCAGTGGCGGTCGCACCGCGCTCACCGTCGTCGCCTGGGCGTGGGTGTTGATCCCGTTCCTCTACGGGGTGTACTCGCTCGTGCTCAAGGTGCCCGCCCTGTTCTGACGGTGCCCACGCCGTGGCGACGGTGTCGCGGGCGGCAGGCACGATGGCGTCGTGAGCACCCTCGAGGACTGGATCACCGACGTGGCGGCCGAGCTCGGCATCACCGAGCTCGGTGAGCTCGTCGATCCCGCCTTCCTCACGCCGCTGGTGCTCGACATGACCCGCGACGTGGCGCACGGCGTCGCGCGGCCGGCCGCCCCGATCACCGCCTACCTGCTCGGGCTCGCGGTGGCCCGGGCCGCCGGCACGGGTCCGGGGGAGCCGGACTTCGCGCGGGCCCGCGCGGCCCACCTCGCCGCCCTGGCGCGCGCTCGGGACCCGGCGGACGACGCCCCGTCGGCTGATCCGACCGTAGGATCGACCTGATGCGGTACGACCCCTGGACGATTCCCGACGGTGCCTACTCCTCCTCCGAGACCGACGCGGCCGGTGACGGCGACGCCGACGAGATCGCCCAGCTCCTGGCCATGGCGGGCGGTGCCGACGACACCGCGTCCGGCCCGGGCGGCGGCGCCCTCGCCGACGCGCTGGTGCGCACCGGCCCCGTCGACGACGCCGCCACGGTCCCGGCCGGCGAGCCCGACGACGCCTCCGCGCTCGCCGACCTCGCCGCCGTGGAGCTCGAGCTCGACCGCCGCTGGCCGGAGACGCGGATCGCCCCGTCTCTCGACCGCATCCGCGCCCTCACCGAGATCCTCGGCGACCCGCAGCGCTCGTACCCGGTGATCGGTGTGGCCGGCACCAACGGCAAGAGCTCGGTCACCCGGTTGATCGACGCGCTGCTCACCCGGATCGGCCTGCGCACCGGGCGCTACACGAGTCCCCACCTGCAGCGCGTCACCGAGCGGATCGCGCTGGACGGCGCCCCGCTCCCGGCCCGCCGCTACGTCGACACCTGGCACGAGATCGCGCCCTACGTCGGCGTCGTCGACCGCGCGCAGGAGCACCGCGGTGGGCCGTCGTGCAGCAAGTTCGAGGTGCTCACGGCCATGGCGTTCGCCGCCTTCGCCGACGCCCCGGTCGACGTCGCCGTCCTCGAGACGGGGCTCGGCGGCAGCTGGGACGCCACCAACGTGGCCGACGCCGCGGTCGCCGCGATCACGCCCATCGGCGTCGACCACGTCGCCTACCTCGGGTCCGACCTCGCGGGCATCGCCCGGGAGAAGGCCGGGATCATCAAGCCCGGCTCGGTCGCGCTGCTCGCCCAGCAGACCCCCGAGGTCGCGCAGGTGCTGCTCGAGCGCACCGTCGAGGTCGGCGCCGAGGTGGCGCGGGCGGGCATCGAGTTCGGCGTGCTGGAGCGGTCCGTCGCCGTCGGCGGGCAGCAGCTCACGCTCCGGGGGCTCGGCGGCGAGTACGACGACATCTACCTGCCGCTGTTCGGCGAGCACCAGGCGGGCAACGCCGCGCTCGCCCTCGCGACCGTCGAGGCGTTCTTCGGCGCGGGATCGGAGCGGCGGCTCGACCTCGAGGCCGTGCAGGACGCGTTCGCCGCGCTCCGCATTCCCGGCCGGCTGGAGCGGCTGCGCACCGCGCCCACCGTCGTCGTCGACGCCGCGCACAACCCCCACGGCGCCACCGCCGCGGCGTCGGCGGTACGCGAGGAGTTCTCCTTCCGGCGCCTCGTCGGCGTCGTCGCGATCATGGGCGACAAGGACGCCGACGGGATCCTCGCCGCGCTCGAGCCGATCCTCGACGAGGTGGTGGTCACTGCGGTGACGTCGGACCGGGCGATGGACGCCGACGAGCTCGGCGGCCTCGCGGTGGGCCGGTTCGGGGCCTCGCGCGTGGTGGTGGAGCCGCGGATGGACGCGGCCCTCGAGACCGCGATCGGCCTGGCCGAGGAGGTCTCCGAGCCCGACGAGCCGGTCTCCGGCGGCGGCGTCCTCGTGATCGGGTCCGTGGTGGCCGCGGGCGAGGCCCGCACGCTGCTCGGTCGGGGCCCGCGATGACCGCCCCGACCGGGGCGGGCGGTTCGGCCCGCGCCGACCCCCGCACGGCGTTCCGCGGGCCCTACAGCGCCGCGCTCACCCTCGAGGCGATCGCCGTGCCGTTGGCGTTGCTGGTCATGGCCAAGGTCGAGGGCGGCCTCACGCCGCTGAAGATCGCCTGGGTCGTCGTGCTGACCCTCGGACTGATCGCGGCGATCCCGCTCTTCTCCCGCCCGTGGGGCCTCGGGTTCGCGGTCGCCCTGCAGGTGCTGATGGTGCTCGGGTGGATCGTCTCGCCGTCCCTGGGCGTGCTCGGCGTCGTGTTCTGTCTGGTGTGGGCGCTGCTGCTGTACCTGCGCCACGAGGTGATCCGACGCCAGACCGCCTGGCCGGCCGCGTGAGCCGCGTCGCTACCCTCGGCGGGTCCACGACGCGACGAGGAGCCGACATGAGCGAGCGCACCCTGGTGCTGGTCAAGCCCGACGGCGTGGAGCGCGGCCTCGTGGGCGAGGTGATCTCGCGCATCGAACGCAAGGGACTGCGGCTCGCCTCGCTGGAGCTGATGTCGGTGGAGCGCTCGCTCGCCGAGCAGCACTACGCCGAGCACGCGGAGCGGTCGTTCTTCGGCGAGCTCATCGAGTTCATCACCTCCGGGTCCGTGGTCGCGATGATCGTCGAGGGCCCGCGCGCGATCGCGGCCGTCCGCCAGGTGGCCGGCGGCACCGACCCCGTCGAGAAGGCCGCTCCCGGATCGCTGCGCGGCGACCTGGCCCTGGAGACCGGGTCGAACATCGTGCACGGCTCGGACTCGGCGGAGTCCGCCGAACGCGAGATCAAGCTCTGGTTCGGCTGACGCACCCGGCCCGCGCGGCGGGCAGCGGCGGACTGGCCCCGGGACGATCGCCACTTGTCGCTGGGACTCACAACGACAAGTGGCCGGAAGCGCGCGGTTCGGCCGCGACAAGTGGCATGGGGGCTGCCCGGCTCGGCGGCGGGCGTGGCCACTCGCGCTCCGTCCCCAACCGGCTCGGTGTCCGCGATCGGTCCACAGCGCGGCAGCGGGCCGCTCGTCCTCGAGGGGCGAACGCGCTCCACCGCGCCCGGGCCGCCGTCCTGACCGTCGGCGGGTGCGACGCGGTGGCCAGCCACCGGACCGCCGCCCGCGTCCACGGTCTCGAGGTGGGCTCCGGTGGCCCGGAGAAGGTGACGATCGCGCGCGGGGAGCGCCGGCCGCACCGCACGCGCCTCGTCATCCACACCTCGCGGCTGGGCCCCGAGGACGTCGAGGCCATCGGCGGGATCGGGGTGACGACGGTGGCGCGAACGCTGGTCGACCTGTGCCGCACGGTCACCGACCGGACCCGGGCGATCTGGGCGGCGAGCGCGCGCTCGCCCTCGGGCGGGTGACCCGCGACGAGATGGAGGCGGTCCTCGTCCGGCTGGCACGAGCGCCGGGCATCCGCCGGGCGGCCGCATGGGTGCGGCTTGCCGAGCCGGCCTCGGGTTCCCCCCTCGAGACCGCGTCCCGCCTCGCCCTGCTCGACGCGGGCCTCCCACCGCCGGAACTGAGGGTTCGCGTGGTCCGGGCGGACGGCCGCGTCGCCTACCTCGACCTCGCGTACCGACAGGCGCGGGTGGGGCTCGAGATGGACGGGCGCTCGGAGCACGGGATGGAGCTCGCCGTGTTCGACGACCGCGACCGCGAGAACCAGGTCGTGGCTCGGGAGTGGACCGTCTATCGCTTCTCGTGGAACGACGTGCACCAGCGCCGGGCGAGCTACGTCGCCACGGTGCGGAACGCGATCGGGCGATGACGCCGCCCCGGGTCCGACTTGTCGCGGGTCAACCACCGATTCCCGGCCACTCGTCGCGCGGATTCACAACGACAAGTGGAGGCTCGCTACCCTGCCCCGATGGTCGAGTCGGTGTTCGAGGCCCTGGAGCCGTTGCTGCCGCGGGTCAAGAAGCCCGTGCAGTACGTCGGGGGCGAGCGCAACGCCACGGTCAAGGACTGGGACGACGCCGACGTCCGGTGGGCGCTCTGCTACCCCGACGCCTACGAGGTCGGCCTGCCCAATCAGGGCCTGATGATCCTCTACGAGGTCCTCAACGAGCGGTCCGACGCCCTCGCCGAGCGCACGTACGCGGTGTGGCCCGACCTGGCCGTGCTGATGCGCGAGCACGGGGTTCCGCAGTTCACCGTCGAGAGCCACCGTCCGGTCGGCGCGTTCGATGTGCTGGGCATCAGCGTGGCGACCGAGCTCGGCTACACGAACATTCTCGAGATCCTCGACCTCGCCGGGATCCCTCTGCACGCCGCGGACCGCGACACCACCCATCCGCTCGTCCTCGCCGGCGGGCACGCCGCGTTCAACCCCGAGCCCATCGCCGACTTCGTCGACATCGTGGCCCTCGGCGACGGCGAACAGGTGGTCGGCGACATCACCGAGGCCGTGCGGGCCGCGAAGGCCGAGGGCCTCGACCGCCGCGCGACCCTCGAGAAGCTGGCCGGGGTCCCCGGCGTCTACGTCCCCGGCCTCTACGCGGTCGACTACGCGGACGACGGCGCGATCGTCGCCCTCCGCCCGACGACGCCCGCCGCCCCGACGCGGATCCACAAGCGCACCACGAGCGACCTCGACGACTGGCCCTACCCGAAGGCGCCCCTCGTGCCGATGGCCGAGACGGTGCACGAGCGGATGAGCGTCGAGATCTTCCGGGGCTGTACGCGTGGGTGCCGCTTCTGCCAGGCCGGGATGATCACGCGTCCGGTGCGGGAGCGGTCGCCGCGGGGCGTGGGGGAGATGGTCGAGAAGGGGCTCGAGGCGTCGGGTTATTCCGAGGTCGGACTGCTCAGCCTCTCCAGCGCCGACCACTCCGAGATCGGGGCGATCGCGAAGGGACTCGCCGACCGCTACGAGGGCACCGGCACCGGCCTCAGCCTGCCCAGCACCCGCGTCGACGCCTTCAACGTCGAGCTCGCCGAGGAGCTGACCCGGTCCGGGCGCCGGTCCGGCCTCACCTTCGCCCCCGAGGGCGGCTCCGAGCGGCTGCGTCGAGTGATCAACAAGATGGTCTCCGAGGAGGAGCTCATCGCCACCGTCTCCACCGCCTACGAGCACGGGTGGCGGCAGGTCAAGCTGTACTTCATGTGCGGTCTGCCCACCGAGACCGACGACGACGTCCTGCAGATCGCGGCGATGGCCCACGAGGTCGTCCGCGCCGGCCGGCGGGCCTCGGGGCGCGGCGACGTCCGCGCCACCGTGAGCATCGGGGCGTTCGTTCCCAAGCCGCACACCCCGTTCCAGTGGGCCGCACAGACCCCGCCGGAGGTCGTCGACGACCGCCTCCGCAAGCTGCGCGCCGCGATCAACAGCGACCGCTCGGTCAGGCGCAACGTCGGCCTGCGCTACCACGACGGCGAGCCGAGCATGGTCGAGGGCCTGCTCAGCCGGGGTGACCGGCGCGTCGGCGCGGTTATCGAGCGGGTGTGGCGTGCGGGCGGGCGCTTCGACGGCTGGAGCGAGTACTTCTCCTTCGAGCGGTGGGCCGACGCCGCCGCGGTCGCGCTGGGTCCTCAGGGCGTCGACATGGCGTGGTTCACCACCCGCGAGCGCACCGAGGACGAGGTGCTGCCCTGGGACCACCTCGACTCCGGGCTCGACCGCGGGTGGCTCTGGGACGACTGGCAGGAGGCGCTCGACGGTCGCGAGCAGGACGACTGCCGCTGGACGCCGTGCTTCGACTGCGGGGTCTGCCCGCAGATGGGCACCGAGATCCAGATGACGCCCGCCGACCGGTCGATGCTGCCGATCATCCCCGTCGCCCCCCGTTCCTCGACCCCCGTCCGCAACCCCGCCCTGCACGGCGGCTAGAGCGGCGCCGGGATGGGACGCAACGGGGTCGCGGCGAACCCCTCGGCGCCGATCGCGATGAAGTTGCGCGTGCGCTACGCCAAGCGCGGTCGCGGGCGGTTCAGCTCGCACCGCGACGTGGCGCGGGCGATGGAGTGGGCGCTGCGACGAGCCGGGATCCCGGTGGCGCTCTCCCACGGGTTCAACCCCCATCCGCGTCTGTCGTGGATCGGTGCGGCCCCGACCGGGGCGGCCAGCGAGGCCGAGTATCTCGAGGTGGGCGTCACCGAGGCGCTCGATCCCGCCGTCGCGGCCGCCGAGATCGACCGGGTGCTGCCGGAGGGCCTCGGCGTCGTCGACGTCGTCGCGGTGCCGGCCGGCGCGACGGGCCCGGCCCTCGCGGACCTCGTCGACGCGAGCCGGTGGGTCATCGAGCTCCCGGGGGTGCATCCCGACGCGCTGGCCGAGGGCGTCGCCGCCCTCCGTGCCGCCGACGCGGTCGAGGTCGAGCGCATGACCAAGAACGGCCCCCGGACGCTGGACGTCCGTGCTCCCCTCGTCCTCGTCGAGGTGACCCCGGGTGGCGTACCCCCGTCCGGTTCCCCCGAATGGGCGACTGACGCGGCCCCGGAGGACCGGCAGCACCCTGCACGATCGGCGGTATGTGGGACACTGTCGGCGGTCGTACGGCACACCACGCCGGCCGTCCGGCCCGATGACGTGTTGAGTGCGCTCCGCACCGTCGCCGATCTCGTGCCACCGGTCCCCGCGAAAGCGACCCGGCTGGCCCAGGGTCGGCTCGACGAGTGCGGAGAGCTCCTCGATCCGTTCGAGGCCGACCGACCCGTCCCCGGTCGGGAGTCGGACCTCGTGCGGCACGCCGTCGAGGACCGCCCGGTCTGACACGCCGTGGGCCGCCCGGCCCACGACGCGAGGCCCGGGCGCCCCGACCGGTGACCGTCCCGACGGTCGCCACGGCGAGACCACGCGATGCCTCCGTGTGGCCGCGACCGAGAGGTCGCGCCCGGGGGTCGAAGGAGTTGCATGACCGAGAACGACGCCCCCGAGGCGGACCCGACCCTCCCGTCGTCCGCCCCGCAGGCCGGGCGACCGTCCGACGCGACGCTCGCCGACCTCCCGGCCAAGGTCCGGGTGCACGCGCTGGCGCGGCTGCTGGGCTCCTCGAGCCGGGCCGTCCTCACGGTGCTCGCCCGCCTGGACGTCGGCGCCCGCAGCGCTCAGTCGAGCATCGACCGCGAGACCGTCGCGCGGGTCGTCGACGACTTCTTCCCGACGGCGCCGGTGGCGGCCGTCGAGGTGGTCCCGGCCTCGCCGCCACCGACCGTGCTGGACCCGCCCCGGGAGGAGGCGGCCCCCACGCCGACCGCACCGGATTCGGAGATCGCGGCGGGGTCGGGGCCCACGCCGCGCCGCCGCGCCACCCGGCGGGCGGCACCGGCGCCGACGTTCCTCGCCCCGGGGGTCGAGACGCCCGCGGCGTCGGCCACCCCGGCGACTCCCGACGACGACACCCCCGCCCCCGACGAGGACGCCTCCGCGGCCTCCGGCGGTGACGGCGGGTCCGGACGCAACCGCCGGCGTCGCGGCAGCCGCTCCGGCGGGGTCGTGACCCCGGACCCGGATGCGGCGGCTCCCGACGCGGAGGTCCCCGACGCTTCCGCGACCGGGGACGACGCCGCGGTGGCGGGCGCCGTGTCCGCCGGCCCGGACTCCTCGGATGCGCCCGACGACGACGACGACACCGACGGCGAGGGTCGACGCCGGCGTCGGCGTGGCCGGCGTGGCCGGGGTCGCGGACGCGGACCGTCGGACGACGCCGAGGGCACCTCGGACGACGAGACCTCCGACGACGACGAGGACGAGGGCGAAGACACCGCCGACACCGCCGAGGGCGAGGACACCGGGTCCTCGGACGCGTCGGAGACCGACGACTCCTCCGCGAGCGGCTCGCGGCGTCGGCGCCGGCGTCGGCGTCGGGGATCCGACGGCGACTCCGACAGCTCCGACGTCCCCGACGACCCGCCCAACACCGTCACCCACGTGCGGGAGAAGGCCGAGAGGGAGAAGGCCGAGAAGGCGGACAGGTCCGACCGCTCCGATGACTCCGGGCGCCGCCACTCCGGCGACGACGAGGTCCGCGGGGTCAAGGGCTCGACTCGCCTGGAGGCGAAGCGCCAGCGGCGTCGGGACGGTCGCGACCAGGGGCGGCGACGTCCGGCGATCCTCTCGGAGTCGGAATTCCTCGCCCGGCGGGAGTCGGTGGAGCGCACGATGATCGTGCGCCAGCTCGCCGACCGCAGCCAGATCGCGGTGCTCGAGGACGGGGTCCTCGTGGAGCACTTCGTGGCCGGGCACGGGCAGAACTCGTCGGTGGGCAACGTCTACCTGGGTCGGGTGCAGAACGTCCTGCCGTCGATGGAGGCGGCGTTCGTCGACATCGGCCGCGGGCGCAACGCAGTGCTCTACGCGGGCGAGGTCAACTGGGACGCCTCCGGCCTCGAGGGCAGGCAGCGCAAGATCGAGCAGGCGCTCTCCTCGGGCGACAGCGTCCTCGTGCAGGTCACGAAGGACACGGTCGGCCACAAGGGCGCTCGCCTGACGACGCAGATCAGCCTGCCCGGGCGGTTTCTGGTCTACGTGCCCGCCGGCGGCGCGACCGGCATCAGCCGCAAGCTCCCCGAGCAGGAGCGCAAGCGGCTCAAGGACATCCTCAAGCGGATCGTGCCCGACGAGTCGGGCGTGATCATCCGCACGGCCGCCGAGGGCGTCGAGGAGACCGAGCTCAACGGTGACGTGCGGCGTCTGCAGGCGCAATGGGAGGCCATCGAGCACACGGCCGATCAGTCGTCGACGAAGGCGCCGAGCCTGGTCCACGAGGAACCGGACCTGCTGATCCGCGTGGTGCGCGACATGTTCAACGAGGACTTCTCCTCGCTGGTCGTGTCGGGGGAGCAGGCGTGGGAGACGATCGAGGGCTACGTCACGCACGTGGCGCCGGACCTCGCGCCGCGTCTCGAGCGCCACGTCGGGCCCGAGGACGTGTTCACCGCCTACCGGGTGGACGAGCAGCTGATCAAGGCCCTGGACCGCAAGGTGTGGCTGCCCTCGGGCGGCACCCTGGTCATCGACCGCACCGAGGCCATGACCGTGGTCGACGTCAACACCGGCAAGTTCACCGGCTCCGGGGGCAACCTAGAGGAGACGGTGACGCGCAACAACCTCGAGGCCGCCGAGGAGATCGTGCGCCAGCTCCGCCTGCGCGACATCGGCGGCATGATCGTCATCGACTTCATCGACATGGTGCTCGAGTCCAACCGCGACCTGGTGCTCCGCCGGCTCACCGAGTGCCTCGGGCGTGACCGGACGCGTCACCAGGTGTCGGAGGTGACGTCGCTCGGCCTCGTGCAGATGACGCGCAAGCGGGTCGGCCAGGGCCTGCTCGACGAGTTCTCCACCCCCTGCGAGCACTGCAAGGGCCGCGGCGTCGTCGTGCACCCCGAGGCGGTGATCGAGTCGGGGGCCGGACGGGGGCGTGGATCGGGTCGCAACGGGTCCGGAGGGCCCGCCGACGTCGCCGCGCAGATCGGCCAGAGCGGGTCGGCCCAGAGCGGGTCGGCCCAGAGCGGGTCGGCCCAGAGCGGGTCGGCCGCCCAGGACGGTTCGGACGGTTCGGACGGTTCGGACGGCAGCGGATCGGGCGGGGGCCGACGCCGCGGACGGGGTCGCCGCTCCGCGCGTTCCGACGGCGGCCCGCCGGCGCCCGCCGAGGGTGTGGGCACCACGCCGGACGACACGACTCCCGAGGTGGCCGACGAGACCGTGGCCGACGAGACCGTGGCCGACGAGACCGTGGCCGACGAGACCGTGGCCGCGTCGCCGACCCTGCTCGTCGAGGAGTCCCCGGACATGCCGGAGCCCGTCGGTGCACCGGACGGCATCGAGGTCATCATCGAAGGCCGTCGCCGCACCCGGGGCCGGCGATCCGCGCGCTCCGACGGCGGCACGCCGCCGGCCGACGAGCCCGAGGTGGCGGTGGAGACCGCGCCCGCCGACGAGGCCGACGAGGCCGATGCGGTCGTCGACAACGCCGAGGTCGAGCCCGAGGTGACCCTCGAGGCCGACCTCGCCGAGCAGAGTGCCGGCACCGCGCCCGACGACAACGTCGCCCCCGCGGCGCTCGCCGTGAACGACGACGCGGACACCGAGGTCCCGCCCGGCGAGGTCCCGCCCACCGAGGCGCTGGCCCCGCGTCGGCGTCGGCGTGCGGCGTCCCGGCCCGCGGGTCCGCCCGTCGGTGGTGCGTCGAAGGACGTGCCGGCCAGTCCCGAGGCGGCCGGCGTGGGCGGCTGACGCCACGCGTCGATGGCGATGGCGCCGACGGCGCCCGTGCCCCCGGCCGCTCGGGCACCCGAGGGCGCAAGGTACCGTGAAGCACGCCTTGGCGGCCCCGCAGGCCGTCCACAGTCACCAGAAAGACCACCAGCGACAGGAGCCTGCGTCCGAGATGTACGCGATCGTGAAGACCGGCGGCAAGCAGTACAAGGTCGCGGTCGGCGACGTCATCGACGTGGAGCTCCTCGACGGTGACTCGGTGGACCTGCAGCCGGTCCTCCTCGTCGACGGCACCACGGTGCTCAGCGCGGCGTCGGACCTGGAGAAGGTCTCGGTCACCGGCAGCATCGTCGGCGCCACGAAAGGGCCGAAGATCAAGATCATGAAGTACAAGAACAAGACCGGCTACCGGCGGCGCCTCGGGCACCGGCAGAAGTACAGCCGCGTCGAGGTCACCGGGATCTCGAAGTAGGGGAGCGACACACATGGCACACAAGAAGGGTGCGTCGAGCTCCCGCAACGGACGGGACTCGAACTCCCAGCGTCTCGGCGTCAAGCGTTTCGGCGGGCAGGTCGTCAAGGCGGGCGAGATCCTCGTCCGGCAGCGCGGCACCAAGTTTCACCCGGGTGTCGGCGTGGGCCGCGGCCGGGACGACACGCTGTTCGCACTCATCCCGGGGGCGGTGACGTTCGGTGCGAAGCAGGGCCGCAAGAACGTGAACATCGTGCCGGTCGAGGAGACCGCCGCAGTCTGATCGTTGCGCCGTTCGGCGAGGGGCGGGTCCGCGACGGGCCCGTCCCTCGCCGCTTTTCCGGGGAAGGACACCGACCATGGCGCGGTTCGTCGACCGCGTGACGCTGCACGTCACCGCGGGCGCGGGCGGCAACGGGTGCGCCTCGGTGCGCCGCGAGAAGTTCGTCCCCCTGGGCGGACCCGACGGGGGCAACGGCGGACGCGGTGGGGACGTCGTGCTCGTCGCCGACCCGGGGGTCCACACCCTTCTCGACTTCCACCACCGCCCGCACGCGGTGGCGGGCAACGGCCGCCCCGGGCAGGGCAGCTTCCGCCACGGGGCCACCGCCGAGGACATCGAGCTCGCCGTTCCCGAGGGCACCGTCGTGCTCGACGGCGACGGTGAGATCGTCGCTGACCTCGCCGGTCCCGGGGCGCGGTTCGTCGCCGCCCGTGGGGGACGCGGCGGGCTCGGGAACGCGGCGCTCGCCGGGCCGTCCCGCAAGGCGCCCGGCTTCGCGCTGCTCGGCGAGCCCGGCGGCGGCGGCGACCTCGTGCTCGAGCTGCGTTCGATGGCCGATGTCGGGCTGCTCGGCTTCCCGTCCGCCGGCAAGTCGAGCCTGGTCAGCGCGCTGTCGGCGGCGAAACCGAAGATCGCCGACTACCCGTTCACGACGCTGACCCCGCACCTCGGCGTGGTCTCGGCGGGGGAGTCGACATTCACCGTCGCCGACGTCCCGGGCCTCATCCCCGGCGCGTCCGGGGGCAAGGGCCTCGGTCTGGACTTCCTGCGCCACATCGAGCGCTGCTCGGTGCTCGTGCACGTGATCGACTGCGCGACCTTCGAGCCCGACCGTGACCCGGCGTCCGACATCGAGGCCCTCGAGCGCGAGCTCGCCGCCTACACCCCGTCGTTGGGCACCGACATGCGTTCCCGCCCGCGGATCGTCGCGCTCAACAAGGTCGACGTGCCCGACGCGGCGGACCTCGCCGAGCTGGTCCGCCCGGACGTGGCGCGCTTCGGCTGGCTGGTCGTGGAGATCTCGACCGCCGCCCACACCGGGCTGCGGGAGCTGACCTTCCTCATGGCCGCGGCCGTCGACGAGGCCCGCGCGAGCACGGTCGCCGCCACCCCGCCCCGGGTGGTGCTGCGCCCGACCGCCGTCGACGACGTCGGGTTCACCGTGGGGCCCGACCCGGAGGAAGGCTTCCTCGTGCGCGGGGAGAAGCCCGAGCGCTGGGTGCGCCAGACCGACTTCACCAACGACGAGGCGGTCGGCTACCTCGCCGACCGGCTGGCGCGCCTCGGCGTGGAGGAGGCCCTCGCCGAGGCCGGAGCCGTGCCCGGCGACATGGTCACGATCGGCATCCACACCTTCGACTGGGAGCCGTCCACCCCCGCCGGGGTCGCCGCGATGCAGGGCAGGCACAGCAACCGGGGCGCCGACCCCCGCCTCGAGGGCCACGGCCTCGCGGAGCGCGCGAACGCGGCCGAACGCAAGGCCGCGAAACAGGACCGGCGCCGCCGCCGCGACGACGCCGAGCTCGGTGTGCCGACCTGGCTCGAGGGCTCCGACGACGGTCCCGCGGCGAGAGGTCCGGCGGCGGGGGGTCCCCCGTGAGCGCCCGCGCGACGATCGTCACGGCGCGGAGGCTGGTGGTGAAGGTGGGCTCGTCGTCCCTGACCAGCCTGTCCGGTGGGCTCGACCTCGAACGGGTCGACGCGCTCGTCGACGCCGTCGCGGCGCGGGTCGCGACCGGCACGCAGGTCGTGCTCGTGTCGTCCGGGGCGATCGTGGCCGGGCTGGCGCCGCTCGGCCTCACCCGCCGGCCCCGCGACCTCGCGACCCAGCAGGCCGCGGCCGCCGTCGGGCAGCTGCACCTCACCCGCGCGTACGCCGACGCCTTCGCCCGGCACGAGCGCGTGGTCGGACAGATCCTGCTGACCGACCACGACGTCGTCCGCCGGGCGCCCTACCGCAACGCCCAGCGCACTTTCGAACGGCTGCTGGGCCTCGGCGTCGTGCCGGTGGTCAACGAGAACGACACCGTCGCCACCGACGAGATCCGCTTCGGCGACAACGACCGGCTCGCCGCGCTCGTGGCCCACCTCGTCGGTGCCGACGCGCTGGTGCTGCTCTCCGACGTCGACGGCGTCTACGACGACGACCCCGGCGCGCCGGGGGCGTCGCGCATCGACGAGGTGACCGGCGATCTCTCCCACGTGCGCGTCGCCGCGCCGCCGGCCGGCGCCGTCGGGACCGGGGGGATGGCCTCGAAGCTGGCCGCCGCCGACCTGGCCAGCGGCGCCGGGGTGCCGGTGCTCGTGGCCGCGGCCGCGGACGCGACGGCCGCCCTGACCGGGACCGGCGGCACGATGTTCACCCCGAACGGCCCGCGGCTGTCGGCGCGCCGGTTCTGGCTGCGCCACATGGCCGGCAGTCGGGGTCGCCTGCACCTCGACGACGGTGCCGTGCGCGCCGTGGTACAGCGCCGGCGGTCGCTGCTCGCCGCCGGGATCACCGGCTCGGACGGCGACTTCGAGGCCGGCGACGTGATCGAGATGATCGGCCCCCGGGGTGACGTCGTGGCCCGCGGCGTGGTCGCGTTCGACGCCGAGGAGCTCCCCGAGATCTCCGGACGCTCCAGCGACGACCTGCCCGCGGAGCTGCGCCGCGAGGTCGTGCACGCCGACGACCTGGTGCCGTTGTCGTCCGGTGCAGGACGGTTGCTCGGTGAGCGATCTGGGTCGGGATGACCGACCCGACGCGCGTCGGGTCGGTCACTGCGGGCGTCCGTGGATCAGGGACGGCGTGCTGCGGCGCGCCACTGGCGGGCCGTTCCACCGCGGCGGCGCCGCCGCCCGGCGCGGCCGGTTGGCATACTGATCGGGTGCCGGGTTCCACCCTCACCGATATGACTCCCGCCGAGCTCGTGACCGACTGCGGCCGTCGCGCTGCGGCCGCCGCGCCGCGGATGGCCGCGGGCACCGAGCACGAGGTGGCAGCCGCCATGCGGGGGATGGCCCGCCGGCTGGTCTCCGCCGGCGAGACGATCCGGGCAGCGAACGAGCGTGACGTCACCGCCGCGGTCGACGCCGGGACCACCGCGGCGCTGGTCGACCGGCTGCGCCTCGGCCCGGCCCGCCTCGCCGAGATGGCGCACGCGCTCGACGTGCTGGCCGACACCCCGTCCCCGCCGTTCGAGACGGTGCTGGAGGAGCGCCCGGACGGCCTGCGCCTGCTGGAGCGCCGCCGGCCGGTCGGCGTGATCGGCGCGAACTTCGAGGCCCGCCCCAATGTGGTGATCGACGTCGCCTCCCAGCTGATGAAGTCCCGCAACGCCGGGGTCCTGCGCACCGGGGGCGCGGCGCTGGCCTCGGCGACGGCGCTGGTGGAGGCGGTCGTGGCGCCCGCCCTGGCCGAGGCCGGGCTGGACCCCGACGCCGTGGTGCTCGTCGAGGACGCCCGCCGGGAGTGCGCGGTCGAGCTGGTCCGCCACCCGTCGTCGATCCCCCTGGTCATCCTGCGCGGCAGCGGGGACACCACCCGCGCGCTGGGCCTCGAGGCCGCGCAGCACGGGGTGCGCACGCTGGCCCACGCCGACGGCGGGGGCGTGCTCTACGTCGACCGGGCCGCGGACCCCGCGATGACCAGGTCTCTGGTCACCGGGTCGCTCGATCGGCTCGGCGTCTGCAACCGGCTCAACCTGCTGCTCGTCGACCGTACGCGCTGGGACGACGTCGTCCCCGGCCTGATCGCGCTGCTGGGCGAGGCCGGGGTGACCGCGTCGCTGCCCCCGCACGCGCACCCGCTGGGCCACGAGTGGGCCCTCGACGACGGCCGGGAGGCGACGGTGACGCTGGCCCCCGCGGACGGCCCCGCGGACGCCGCGGCGATCGCCAACCGGGAGACCTCGGGGCTCGCGGCGACGGTCGTCACTGCCGACGAGACCGCTGCCCGCACGTTCATCGACACCTACACGGGCACCGGCGTGTTCTGGAACGCCACCACCCGGCTGCTCGACGGGGTCAAGCTGCGCCGGATGCCCGAGACCGGGATCAACGTCGACCATGTCCCGGGCCCGCGCGGCCCGGTCACGTTCACCGACCTGTGCCTGCGCCAGTACGTCGTGGTGCCGGCGTCGACGACGATCGGGCTCGGCCGCACGAGCCGCGCTGACCGGGTCACCTGGACGGTCGACGCCGGCTCGCGGTGAGCGAGAGTGCGGTGGCGACCACACCGAGCCCGACGGCGACCACGAGGAGGTAGGAGGCGAGCCAGACGTGCTTGGTGAGCTCGTAGTAGCCGTCGCCGAGCACCGCGAGCCCGATGATCCCGAGCGCGAGGACCGCGAACGGCGCGGCGAGCCGGACGAGCCCGACGGTCGTTCCGCGGGGTCGGCGACGGGCCGCCGGCCGCAGGGTGACCAGGCCGGCCCCCACGGCGAGGGCGGTCACGACGGCGGGGAGCCATCCGAGCGCGATGCCGTCGAGGTAGGCCAGCTGCGGCACCGTCAGGGCACCGGCCTCGGGGTAGACCGTGCGCACCTCGTTGCTCTCCGGGCCCGCACCGCGGGGGACCGACGGGAGGTAGGGCAGCGCGGGGCGCATCGTCGCCGTCAGCCCGCGGCCCACCATCCTCGCGAGCACCTCGGGGTGCTCGGCGAGCAGCGCCCGGGCGTCGGCCCGCGCGGCGAGGGGGCGTGACCCGATCACCGCGCCCCACTCCGGGACGTCGGCGCCGAACGCCCAGTAATAGCCCTCCCCGGAGGCGCGCGCCGCCGACGGGGGAAGGCCGAGCTGGCCCGCGACCTGCGGGCCGAGCTCGGGAAGGAGGACCGTGAAGATCAGGTTGTGGGTGTTCACCTGCGGATAGGTCTCGTCCTGCGCGCGCAGGGCCGCGGTGACCGGTGCCGCGGCCACGGCCACCACGAGGCACGCCGCGATCGGCCCCGCCGCCCGCAGCCACCGCCCCCGCAGCACCACCACCGCGCACGCCGCGGCGGCCACGACCCCGACGGGCACGAACCCCGGCTTCGCCGTCGCCGCGACGAGCCCACCGACGGCGACGAGAGCGAGCGCGGCCAGCCGTGTTGCCCGGTGCTCCGGCCGTGTCGCCGCCACGACGAGGAGACCGAGCACGACCCACACTGTCCCCAGGAGCCCGGCCGGCTCGTCGTAGGTGGACACGAAGAACCTCGACCACCACGGCACCACGACCAGCGGGAGCACGGGCAGGGCGAGGAGCGCGGCCCGACCCGGGGTGACGGCGGCGAGCGCAGCCACCGCGATCCCCACCCCGAGGGCGGTGAGGACGACGTAGACCCACCCGAGGGTCACCAGCGACCAGGTCGGGGCGTCGCCGACGGTGGCGGCGAGGACGGCCGCGGCCGAGGACCGGACCGAACACGGTGCGGCGTCGGTGGTGAACGCGGTGACGACGACGCCGCGCCACGTGGCGAGCCGCTCGGGGGTGTCGGGCACGAGGCCGCCCGCGCAGAAGAGGCGGGCACCGTCACCGTTGTCCCCGACGCCGACCGGCGTGCCGCCGAGCAGGCCGAGGCGCAGCGCGAGCAGGAGCGCCGTCGCAGTGGCGGCGGCGACGGCGGAGACCGCGGCGGTGCGTGCCGCGGACCCGACGGTGCGGGGAGAGACCAGGGAGCTCAGGGCGCCAACACTATGCCCCGGTCCCGCACGACGTCCCAGGTCTCGAGGGGCAGATCGGCGTAGGAGAAGACGTCGTCGACGGAGTAGAAGCGACCGGCGGCGGTGCGGGCGGCGACGACGAGCTCGGCGATGGCCGGTTCCACGCCGAGGACGGTCGCGATCACCGGTGCGGGAGCGCTGTTGAGGTCGACCAGGCCGCCGTCGTCGTAGGTGCGGACGAGGTCGGGCCGCCCGATCCTCACCTCGCGGGCCATCAGCGGATCGTTCGCGGCCAGCTGTCGCGCCTCGCTGCGCTTCTGGCGCGCCTGCAGGGCCGCCTGCACCGAGGGGTCTGCGTGGCGGGGGTCGGCCTCGCGCGGATCTCCGAACACCTGCTGGCGCAGGAAGATCAGGTGGACGATTCCTCCGAGGAGGATCAGGATGATGCCCATTCCGCCGGCGGTGGCCGTCGGTCCCTCCACGCGTCCGTCAGCCCCCTTCGGGGAGATGCCGATGAGCGTGAAGCACAGGATCACGAGGACGAGGTAGACGACGGCGAGGGCCGTGTGTAGCGACCGCCGTGTTCGCACGGCCGCATGAGCGAACGGCACCGGCGAGAGGATGCCGAACGACAGCACGTGGACGAAGAACCACCATCCACCGCGTGTGAACCAGTTGCCCGTGGTCGGCTTCATCGCCCCGCCCCCTCCGTCGCCGTGGCCCGAACGCTAGCGAAAGGGCCCGACAGCGCCAGGGCCGCACACGGAGACGTGATCATGGACTGGCCGGCGGCGCGGCGACCTCAGGACGGTCGCGCAGCTCGCGCTTGAGCAGCTTCCCCGACTGGTTGCGGGGCAGCTCCTCGATCACGTGGACGTGCTTGGGCACCTTGAAGCCGGCCAGGCGTCCCTGCGCGTGGGTCACGAGGTCGGTCGCGATGGTGGAGCTACGCTGCGCTCCGTCTCCGGAGGCGTCGACGTCGGAGCGCAGCACCACGAACGCCGTGACCGCCTCGATCCAACGGTCGTCCGGGGTCCCGATCACGGCGACCTCGGCCACCGCGGGATGGGTGTAGAGGGCGTCCTCGACCTCGCGGGACGCGACCAGGATGCCGCCGGTGTTGATCACGTCCTTGATCCGGTCGACGACGGTGATGTAGCCGTCCTCGTCGATGCGGACCAGGTCGCCGGAGTGGAACCAGCCGTCGCGGAACGCCTCCAGGGTCTCCTCGGACTTGTCCCAGTAGCCCTCGCAGAGCTGGGGCGAGCGGTACACGACCTCGCCGGTCCCGTCGGGCTCGACGTCGTTCCCCTCGCCGTCGACCACGCGGAGCTCGACGAAGAGCACCGCGCGTCCGCACGAGTCCGGGTGCTCGGCGTGTTCTTCCGGCTGCAGGACGGTCGCCAACGGGCCGATCTCCGACTGGCCGAAGCAGTTGTAGAACCGCAGGTCGGGGAGGCGCTCTTGGAGTTGTTCGAGCACCGGGCCGGGCATGATCGAGGAGCCGTAGAAGGCCTTGCGCAGGCTCGAGAGGTCCCGGGTGGCGGCGTCGGGATGGTTCGAGAGCGGCACCCACACCGTCGGGGCGAGGAAGAGGGCGCCGAGGCGGTCGGCCTCCACCCGGCGCAGCACCTCCGGGACGTCGGGGGCCTCCATGAGGTGGTTGGTGGCTCCGACCGCGAGGTAGGGCAGGAGGAACACGTGCATGCCCGCCGAGTGGTAGATCGGCATCGGGTGCAGGGGCTCGTCGTCGGCGTGCATCTCCAGGGCGTGGATGCAGGAGACGTACTCGTGCACGAGGGCGCGGTGGGTCATCATCGCGCCCTTGGGTCGCGACGTCGTCCCGCTCGTGTAGAGCAGCTGCACCAGGTCGGTGTCGGCGACGGTCGTCGTCAGCTCGGGGATCGCGCCGGCCCTGGCGCGTTCGAGCACCGAGCCCGGTCCCTCGCGCAGCGGGACCACTTGCTTCGGCTGGGTCTCGAGGGCGTCGACGTGCGCGGCGAGCGCCGGGTCGACGAGCAGGACGCGGCTGCCGGACTGGTCGAGCAGGTACGCGAGCTCCTCGCGCAGCCGAGGAAGGCGAGCAGGTAGGCGTCGGAGTTGCGGCCGTAGGCGGCGACGCGGTCGCCGTGCGCCACCCCCAGCCCGAGCAGGAACCCCGCCGCGCGGGTCACGGCGTCGTCGAGCTCGCGGTAGGTCCACGACCGGTCGGCGAACAGCAGGGCGGTGCGGGATGGGCTGCGGCGGGCGCTGCGCCGCAGCACCCCGTCGACGGTGGCCGAGCGCGGGTCCACAGCGGTCCTCCCTGGACGCGACGATGAGCGCGCCCACTCTGACCGACGCCGTGGTCGTCCGGTAGTCCGGGCGGCGCGGGTAGCCGGGCGACGGTCCCTCGACAAGTCACCGCCCCGGCTGGTTACCTGGCTCCTCGGGCCGGTCTGCATCCTGACGCCGTTACCCCCGCCGAAAGGGTGACCATGCACGACTCAGACTCCGCGGCCCACACCCTGCCCGCGGGACCAGGCGCTGCGGCGCACGATCTCGTGTGCCGTCGCGACGACCGCCCGGGGTCGGCGGGCGAGCACACGCTCCAGGACGCCTACGGCTCGGCCGCACGGGCGGACAAGTTCTACAACGATCAGGTCTGCGACCACCTCCTGCCGTCCATGGCCGAGTTCGTCCGCCGGATGCCGATGGCGTTCATCGCCACCTCCGACGCCCAGGGCGACTGCGACTCGTCCTTGCGGGCCGGACCTCCCGGGTTCCTCCGGGTGCTCGACGACCAGCACCTGGCCTACCCGGAGTACCGCGGCAACGGCGTGATGGCGAGCCTGGGCAACATCAGCGAGAACCCGCACGTCGGCATGCTGATGGTCGACTTCGAGGACGACCTGATCGGCCTGCACGTCAACGGCCGCGCCCGGATCGTCGACGACGCCGAGCTGCGCGCCGAGCATCCCGGCCTGAGCACCGATGCGGTGCCCGGGCGGCGCACCGAGGTATGGGTGGTGGTGGAGGTCGACGAGGCCTACATCCACTGCCGCAAACACATCCCGCGCATGGTCTCCGTGGACCGCCGGCGCGCCTGGGGTACCGACGACAGCAAGCGCAAGGGCGGCGACTACTTCGACACTGCCCGCAGCGGAACCCGGTGGGCCCGGGAGATCAGCCCGTCGTCGTGAGGGTGAACGGGAGGACGGCCGTGGCTCCCGCCCGCCGCAGCAGCATGGCGGCCACCGTCGTCGTCCATCCGGAGTCGACGGCGTCGTCGATCAGCAGCACCGGTCCGTCCGGGCGGAGGGTCCCCGGGACCGAGAGCCGGCCGTGGACCTCCGCGAGTCGCTGCGCGGAGTTGGGCGGTTCCGGCTCGGAGTCGTCCTCCGGGTCCTCGTAGAGGGGTGGTGCGGTGTCGGCGAGCGCGCCGAGCAGCGGAAGCCGTCCGATCGACCCGATGCGCTGGGCGAAGCTCTCGACCAGCACGGGACGTCGGCGTGAGGGGAGCCAGACCACGCCGGTCGGACGCTGCGACCAGCTCCAGGCCTTGAGCACCTCGACCGCCGCGTCGACGACGGCGTCGGGCACCAGGTCGTCGGCGCGCAGCAGCGGGCGCAGCCTCGGGCCCCACCCGACGTCGGTGAGCCGGCCGATCGCCCGGCCTTCCTCCGCCGCCTCCTCGGGCCTGATCTTGCCCTTGAGCGGGACGTCGAGGGCGTCCATTGCGGTGGGCCACTGCTTGCGCGGGGCGAGCGGGACGCCCGGGCGGGCGAGCCATCCCTCCGCGCCCGTGCGCACGTCCTCGCCGATCGTCGGGTCCTGGTGGTGCCCCGTGCAGTTGTCGCAGCGTCCGCACGGCGTCGCCCCCGGGTCGTCGAGTTGGCGGCGCAGGAACTCCATGCGGCAGCCCGACGTGGCGATGTACTCGACCATCGCCTGCTGCTCGGCCCGGCGGGCCTTCGCGAGACCGGTGTAGCGGGCCCCGTCGTAGGCCCAGGACTCGCCGGTGGACTCCCAGCCGCCCTTGACCCGGCGGACGGCGCCGTCGGTGTCGAGGACCTTGAGCATCATCTCCAGCCGCCCGCGACTCAGCTCCACGCGCGGCTCGAGGGACGCGGTGGACATCGGCCGGGCCGCGTCACCGAGGACCGACAGCGCAACCCGGACCTGCGGCTCGGCGGGGAAGGCGAGTGAGGCGAAGTACGCCCAGATCTCGCGGTCCTCCGGGCCGGGCAGCAACAGGACCTCCGCCCGCTCGACGCCGCGGCCGGCGCGCCCGATCTGCTGGTAGTAGGCCACCGGCGACTGCGGGGCGCCGAGGTGGACCACGAAACCGAGGTCGGGCTTGTCGAACCCCATGCCGAGCGCGCTGGTCGCCACGAGCGCCTTCACCCGATTGGCCAGCAGGTCGTCCTCGGCGCGCTCACGCTCGGCCGGGTCGGTCTTCCCCGTGTAGGCGGCGACCGGGTGCCCGCGTTCGCGCAGGAAGGCGGCCAGCTCGTCGGCCGCGCTCACCGTCAGCGTGTAGACGATGCCCGAGCCCGGCAGGTCGTCGAGGTGCTGGGCGAGCCAGGCGAAGCGGTCGGCGCCGCGCGGCAGCTCGAGAACGCCGAGGCGCAGGGACTCGCGGTCGAGCTCACCCCGCAGGACCAGCGCGCCGTCACCGTGGCCCGAGACCCCGAGCTGATCGGCGACGTCGGTGGCCACGCGGTCGTTCGCGGTGGCCGTGGTGGCGAGGACTCCGACACCCTCGGGAAGCTCGGCGATGAGGGTGCGCAGCCGGCGGTAGTCGGGCCGGAAGTCGTGCCCCCAGTCGGAGATGCAGTGGGCCTCGTCGACGACGAGCAGCCCCGCGGTGCGGCTGAGCTCCGGCAGCACCTGGTCACGGAACTCGGGGTTGTTGAGTCGTTCCGGGCTCACGAGCAGCACGTCGACCTCGCCGGCCTGCACCTGCGAGTACACGAGCGACCAGTCCGAGGTGTTCGCCGAGTTGACCGTCACGGCGTGGATGCCGGCCCGGGCCGCGGCCTCGATCTGGTTGCGCATGAGGGCGAGCAGCGGACTCACGATGACCGTCGGCCCGCGGCCGCGGGCCCGGAGCAGGGCGGTCGCGACGAAGTAGACCGCGGACTTGCCCCACCCGGTGCGCTGCACGACCAGCGCCCGGCGGCCCTCGGAGACGAGCGCGCGGATCGCCGCCCACTGGTCCTCGCGCAGCACCGCGTCCGGCCCGGCGAGGCGGCGCAGGGTGGCCTCGGCGTCGGCGCGCAGGTCGGTGTCCGAGGAGGTCGCAGCCGTCATGGGTCCATGGTGCGCCGGGGGTCCGACAGTCTGCGGCGGGGGGCGGGCCGGCGTTTCGGCGTCCCCACCGTCGGGACAACGCCCCGCGCACCGGGCAGTATCACCGGACGTGGACAGAGAGGCGACCCAGGGGCTCTTCGACTCGGTCGACGACGTCACGGCACGGCTCGCCGGTGTCGGTTACCTCGCCTCGACCGCCGTGGCGACGACCGTGTTCCTGGCCGACCGCCTCGGCAAGCCCCTGCTGGTGGAGGGCCCGGCCGGGGTCGGCAAGACCGAGCTCGCGCGGGCGGTCGCCGAGGCCACCGGGTCGGGCCTGGTGCGCCTGCAGTGCTACGAGGGCATCGACGAGGCCCGCGCGCTCTACGAGTGGAACCACGCCAAGCAGCTGCTGCGCATCACGGCGTCGCAGGGCGAGACCTGGGACGCGACCCGCGACGACGTGTTCTCCGAGGAGTTCCTGCTCACCCGCCCGCTGCTCACCGCGATCCGCCGCGACGAGCCGACGGTCCTGCTCGTCGACGAGACCGACAAGGCCGACGTCGAGGTGGAGGGCCTGCTGCTCGAGGTGCTCGGCGACTTCCAGGTCACCGTCCCCGAGCTCGGCACCATCGTCGCGACCCAGCGCCCGTTCACGCTGCTCACCTCGAACGCGACCCGCGAGCTGTCCGAGGCCCTCAAGCGCCGCTGCCTCTACCTCTACCTCGACTTCCCCGACGCCGAGCTCGAGCAGCGCATCGTCGCCGCCCGCGTCCCGCAGCTCCCGGAGGCGCTCGCCGAGCAGCTGGTGCGCATCGTCGGGGTCCTGCGGGGTCTCGCGCTGCGCAAGGCGCCCTCGGTGTCGGAGACGATCGACTGGGCGCGGACCCTGCTCGCCCTCGGCCTCGACACCCTCGACGACGACGCCGTCCGCGCGACCCTCGGCGTCGTACTCAAGCATCGCACGGACGCCGTGAAGGCCGCCTCGGAACTGCGGCTCAACTGATGCGGTCGAACCGATGAGCGGGCCGACCGCGCCGGGTCTCGCCTCCCACCTCGTCGACTTCGTCGGGGCGTTGCGACACGCCGGGGTGGCCGTCGGGCCGGGGGAGTCGGTTGACGCCGCGGCGGTGATGGCCGAGCTGGACCTGCTGCGGCGCGAGCAGCTGCGGGAGGGCCTGGCGGCGGCGACGCTGCGCCGGTCGGGGCAGCGTGCGGTGTTCGACGCCCTCTTCGACCTGTGGTTCCCGCTCGGGCAGGGGGCGGCGCTCGGTGAGGTGGCGCTGCCCTACCGGGACGGGGACTCCGGCGAGGTCGACATCGCGGCCCTGCGGGACCTGGTCGCCGAGCTCCTGCAGCGCGGGGACGCCGATTCCGACATCGCCCTCGCCGAGCTCGCCCGCGCCGTCGTCGACGGGCTCGGGCAGGTGGGGCAGGGGTCGCGGCCCGGTTCGGGAGGTGCTCTGGGTGGCGGGCCCGGGCGACCGGGCGGGTTCTCCGCATACCAGGCGCTCAACCGGGTCCGGCCGGAGACGCTGCTCGCCCGGGTCCTCGCCGACCTGCGGGCCGCCCGGGGCGAGCACGACAGCCCGTTCGCCGAGGAGGTCTCGCGCCGCGAGGTGCGGGAGCGGATCGCGGCGTTCCGGTCCCGGGTCTCCGCCGAGGCCCGACGCCGCTCCGCCGAGACCCGGGGACGGGAGGCCACCGCGCGGACCGGGGTCCCGAAGCAGAGTGACCGCGCCGACTTCCTCACCGCGGGCTCGGAGCAGCTCGCCGATCTCCGACGCCGCGTCGCGCCCCTGGCTCGCCATCTCGCGACCCGGCTCGCCGCCCGGCGCCGCCGGTCCCGGCGCGGTGGCGTCGACATGCGCCGCACCCTGCGGCGCTCGATGTCCACCGGTGGCGTCCCCATGCGTCCCGCGTACCGCAAGCCGCGGCCCGGCCGCCCGGAGCTGGTGCTGCTCTGCGACGTGTCCGGGTCCGTCGCCGGGTTCAGCCACTTCACGATGATGCTGGTCCAGGCCCTGCGCGAGCAGTTCTCCCGGATCCGAATCTTCTGCTTCGTCGATGGGTGCGTCGAGGTGACCGACCTCGTCGAACCCGGCGCGGACCTCGCGGGCGTCATGGCCCGGGTAACCGCACGCGAGGACCTCGTCGCCGCCGACGGGCACTCCGACTACGGCTCCGCGTTCGGCCGGTTCCGCGAGGGGTGGCCCGACGCCGTGGGACCCCGGTCGTCGTTGCTCGTCCTCGGCGACGGGCGCACGAACTACCGGGACCCGAACCTCGCCGTCCTCGCCGACTTCGTCACCCGGGCCCGCCACGCCCACTGGCTCAACCCCGAACCGCAGGCCCAGTGGGGCAGCGGCGACTCCGAGGCGCGCCGCTACGGCGAGGTCATCCCCATGCACGAGTGCCGGACGGCTTCCCAGCTGGCGGGCGTGGTGTCGGGGCTGCTGCCGGTGTGACTCCGTTGCGCTCCGCGTCCCTCTAGGCTGTTCGGGTGAGGCGACGCATCGGGGTCATGGGCGGGACGTTCGACCCGGTCCACCACGGGCACCTCGTCGCCGCGAGCGAGGCCGCCAGCCGGTTCGGTCTCGACGAGGTCGTGTTCGTCCCGACCGGTCAGCCGTGGCAGAAGACAGGGTCGGTGAGCTCCGCCGAGGACCGGTACCTCATGACGGTGGT
>JAABUZ0100001194.1_pt1 | contig 51580 bp, 45 predicted proteins | sample 5562091 | NCBI WGS metagenome assembly JAABUZ01 (sample SAMN12813069, study PRJNA571459) | rock metagenome | isolation source: Antarctica rocks | place: Antarctica: Victoria Land, Linnaeus Terrace sud | collected 2015-12-21 | reverse complement strand
AGAGGCGGCAGACGGATGAACTGGCAGGGGAGGGTGGGAAGGGAGGCGCGTACCGCCCTCTGGTAACATTTTCAATTGAGGGAACCATCATCATTCGGTAACATTTTCAGTTGACTTGACACGTATTTGCTGAACAAGCGAGGCGATGTGTAACACTGTTCTTGAGTCGCTATGTGAAGTGTCTGTCAATGCAAGATAGCCACCATCGCTATTCGTATCAAGAAATGCATGGCTGGCGATGTAAATAAGAACGAGATCATCTGGTTGAGCTTCTGAAAGACAAGTTTGTAGAATAAGAGACTCAACGAGGTTTTTTGTGGCATGAGCACCATACACATGTTGCATGTTAGTAGGCGCCCATTTGCCTCCCTTGTCGTTAACCAACCATTGAGCGAATGCGTGTGCGTCATTTTCAGCAAACTGAAGTGGCTGAAACGTATTATCTTGATAACGATTAACACCTACAACGATTCCAAGGCGTCTGCCCATCCTAGTTTCCTTGCATCTAGTGTACTTTAATAAACCCCATGAGTATTGTACGCTACTCCAGATAAGTGTGGTGAAAAACGAGCAGAAAGAGGTACTTTTTGGATAGTTTATGCTTGACGTAGAAGATGTTCATGTACAAAAAGAGTGATATGATATACTCATTAGTTTCGCACTATCTTTATCGAGGAGGTTCGTCTAGTGCCTCATGTTTTAGGATTAACAGGCAATATTGCATGTGGGAAGACCTCCGTAGGACATATGCTATTAGAACTTGGCGCTGAACGCTACATAGATGCGGATGCAACAGTCCATGCGCTCTATGAACATGGACAGCCCATTGCTGTTAAGGTAGCGGAAACCTTTGGTCCTTCTGTTATTGCTGCCGACGGAAATGTTGACCGCAAAGCGTTAGGTGCAGTTGTGTTTCAAGACACTGAAGCGATGCGCCGCCTGGAACGCATTGTACACCCTGCGGTAGGTATCGCGCTCATGCAAGAACTTTCTCTTGTCAGCGAAAAAGGTATCGCTATTATTGATGCGGTCAAACTGTTAGAAGGAAACTCAGGCGCACTTTGTCAAAGCAAATGGATGGTTATTTGTCCAGAAACGCAAGAATTTGCGCGGCTCATTGCGCGAAATGCTTTCAGTGAGCAAGAAGCGTGGGCACGTATTCATGCTCAACCGTCTGTTGCCGCTCGAATTCCTCTTGTTGACGAGGTCATTGATAATGGTGGCACACTGGAAGAAACGCGTCAACAGGTGAAGACGGCCTTTGAGCGTTTTCGTAACAAGCATCTAACTTAGTTTGGACTCGTTTGCTCTTATCCTGCCCGTGTACCCACAACTATGAAGAGGGGGTCGTGTCCTCTGCGCCGCCATGATGCTTGCTCGTCCACATGTCGTTCCACTTCAACCTTTGAGAATCCGCCTGCGAGTGCATAATATCGCTGTACAAGCGTAATATGACTTTCATTATCCCCTTCATACCAGATACGTACCGCTTTCGTCGCAAACATGCGGTCTGAGAAACTTACAAGCGAGACACCTTCTGGTTTGAGTACACGGGCAACTTCACGAAAAACTTCGACAGGGTGTTTGAGATACTGAACAGATACTGTGTTAATAACCGCATCAAAATGAGCATTTTCAAATGGTAACTGTGGATTTTTATTGAGATTATGCACCACGAATCTTGTTAATTGTGCGTTTGCCTTCAACTCTGCCTCATTCATGCCTAATCCTACAACTTCTTGATAGGAAGTCTCAGCGGGAAGATGTGAGCGATAGCTACTCATAATATCAAGTACACACCCATTTGAGGGTACATAACGTCGGATAGTGTCTGTTACTGCTGCGATAGCTGTATCATCGATATGAACGACCATGCGCGGCGCAACGTAAAAATTACTGTCGTCTGACTCGTCTTGACGTGTAAAATCGTGTGTGGAAAAACTACTACTCATTCTTCTATCTTTCATCTTTCTATAGAACGTGATCGCTATCGTTGTATTAACTCTTTTAATTATGTGTTACTTTACTACATAAAAAGCAATGGTTACAGAGTGTTCTTAGAACCCTTATAGTCGCGGAAAAATACTCTATTGACAGCCACCTCTGGATTACGTATAATCGGCCCATCTATTTGTGGAAGGCTCCAACCCTAGAACGAAGCGGCGACGCATTATCACGTTCTTAATCAACAGTATTATGGACAAGTAGTACATTAAAACAAGTGGAGCTGGGCAAAATTGTAGATAAAGTTGTGAGGTTCACGGTGTTGTTGACGTATTACCGTTTGAGAGGAATGCAATTTTCGAGTTCTGCTCTAAAGTCGCACTCTTTCATTCAAATAGTCTTTACGTTGTAGCTGGTACTGTTAAAGGAGGCTAACTGCACTATGCAGAAGCGCATGACACGTATTTTTGCCTTAGCAATAGGTATTCCCTTATTGCTGGCACTGCTTGCGGCATGTGGTTCGGGAACCACAACCACCAGTAGTAGTTCTACCCCTACTGGCTCTAAAACTATCGAGATTGCTACCGATTTCCCAACGTCAGGTAAAGACACGAGTAGTGGAAAACCTGCCGAGAATGGTGCTCATCTCGCTCTTGACGAGGCCAATCAGCAAAATGCTATTCCTGGGTATAAATTGGTATTTGTACCAAAGGACGATGTAGGCCCGCAAGGTATTCACGATCCTGCTGTTGGAGCACAAAATATACGATCACTTATCGGCGACTCGCTTTTAGCAGGCGTTATTGGGCCTTTCAACAGTAACGTGGCACAGTCGGAGATGCCTATTGCGAACCAGGCTCCTCTCCTTCTCCTGAGTCCTTCTAACACAAATCAATGTCTTACACAAGAGGGAGCAGACATTGGATGTTCAGGTGCGACAGACTTCGTGCCTACCCTTCGTCCTACAGGTAAAGTAACGTATTTCCGTATCGCTACAACTGATAACCATCAGGGACCGGTAAATGCTGATTACCTGTATAATACAGTCCATTACAAAAGTGCATACGTCATTGACGATGCTGAGACCTATGGTATTGGCATTGCGAATACCTTTAGTGCTGAGTGGAAGAAACTTGGTGGCACGGTGCTTGGACGTAGTAGTGAGCCAAGCTCAACCACCTCATATGTTTCTCTCCTCACACAAGTTGCCTCAACGAAACCTGACGTAATTTACTTTGGCGGTCTCGACTCTACTGGTGGAATATTGATCCGTCAGCAGATGGCACAGGTCCCTGCTCTAAAAAATACTACCTTTGCCGGTGGTGATGGTCTTGTTTCACCTACTTTTGCCTCTACCATTGGGTTAACTGGCGGTCCCGTCTATGGTACTGTTGCTAGTGTAGACATCACAAAGAATCCATCGGCTGCAAGTTTCATTAGTAAGTATCAGGCTGCTTTCGGTACCATCGGTACATATAGCGCTGCTAGTTACGACTGCATGAAGATTGTTATTCAGGCAATCAAAGCGGCATTGGCAAGTGGTGCTCAGACACCTCAAAACAGCAGTGACGCTGCGGGCGCTAAGACCTTCCGGCAGGCTGTTATCGACGCAATGTCGAAGGTTGATTACACCGGTCTCACAGGTCATCATACCTTTGACAAGAACGGTGATACCACCAACAAAATTATTACAATCTTCCAGCTGGCTAATGTGAACAACAAGCCCGACTGGAAGGCTATTACTGTAGTAACTCTGTCCTAACAGGTGCAACTCCTGGTGTTATATGAGGTGCTTTCATTAGGCAAGTACACTTTCTAACTTAGAGATGACACGGGGGATGGTCAGCAGGTAGGTAAAAATCTGTATGGCCGTTCCCCCACTTGTTATTCAATTTCCCGATATTGCATATTTTTTGGAGAAAGTGGGAGCTAAGTAAAATTATGACATTACTACAGGAATTAATTGTTGGACTTGCTACTGGAGCAATCTATGCCCTCATTGCTCTAGGGTATACAATGGTCTATGGTATTATTGAGCTCATCAATTTTGCTCATGGTGATATTTTTATGGTGGGCACTTTTGTCTCTATCCTTATTCTCAACCTGCTTGGTATTACCGGTGTGACACATCTCAATTCTCTTGTCCTAATCGGCGTAATGGTTCTCGCTTGTGTAGGTTCAATGCTTGCTTGTGCTGTACTGGGCGTCGTGATCGAACGCGTTGCATACCGTCCTTTACGTAATGCACCACGTCTTGCCCCACTTATTTCTGCTATTGGTGTTTCATTAATTCTTGAGGACCTTGGCAAATTATGGAAGGGTGTGAACTACATTTCTTTTCCACAAATCTTACCTCAGATCAACTATACGCTCATTAGTTCAAAACAGGGGACAGTCAGTGTAAGTAGCATTAACATGCTTGTAATTGTTGTGGCAGTTGGACTCATGATTGCCCTGCAACTGTTTATTACGAGAACACGGACTGGTCGAGCAATGCGTGCCGTTGCGCAAGATCGTGATGCAGCTGCACTCATGGGTGTAAACGTGAATCGTATTATCGAGATCACGTTTTTCATCGGTGCTGCGTTAGCGGGGGCGGCAGGCTTTATCTATGGACTCCAGTATGGTAGCACAATCTTCTTCATTGGTTTTCCTCTTGGCCTCGTTGCATTCACAGCTGCTGTCCTTGGGGGTATTGGGAACATCGTTGGAGCTATGTTGGGAGGCATACTCATAGGTGTTATTGAAGCACTTTCAGCACTTATACCTGACACAGTGCTTCCTCATGGTGGTGCCGCATGGCATGAAGCCATCATCTTTGCTGTGCTCATCCTAATTTTGGTTTTCAAGCCCTCTGGTCTACTCGGTCAGCAGACTCCTGAGAAGGTATAGGGGACGTCACAAATGCTTCAACGTCGTACATACATATACGTTGCCAGAAATGAGGTAATGCGGTATGTCCACATCAATAAACTCTAGGTCACTTCTTCCCGCCGCCCCTGTTCGTCCACTTCTGGTCAAATGGGTTGTCGCACTTCTTGTACCTATTGCTATTTTCACATTTGTTTGGAGTGGAGAAGAAATCGTTACGAAGGTGCTACTCGCTCCTTTTACGCCCGTTACTGCTACAAGCAATACTGTGGGGCTTGTTGGCGCGGCTGTCTTTATCATCGTTTTCTATGCTGTCGTGATTGCGCTCGCGGGCTATCTTGTAGCTGCGGATACGGGTCGTCGTCGCACTATCGATGTCTGGATAGATGTCTTAGTCTTTGTCCTTGTTCCCCTTCTGTTTGTCATTGCTACTGGCCTGATTATTGGTTTGGCACTTTGTGCCATCATCTGGACTATGTACTTCTATATCCGTAATCGTATACGAAAAGCGATGAATTACACTCTCCCACAACCTATTGATAGTCTTACCGTTATGGACGAAGCGCAAAAAAGGCAACTTATGAGTCGCGCAATAGCGGGAGGGATTTGGTTTGCTACCTCGTTTGCCATTATATGGTTGATTGCTGATTTGATCTACTTTTTCACAGGCACGTTGTCCGTGTTCCTTCTCATCTGTGCCATTATTCGTACGATCATCCTACCTATTGCAGGATATTTTCTAGGACGCTTGGGTGGTATACTTGCCTTCCGTCATACGCTTCCGGCAAAAGAACAGGAAAATAGTGAGTTCAGTGCAAACAATGGCGTAAACGGAGGGCAACGTGTGAGCCTTAGACGCCGATTACAGACGCTCTCAAGGAGTCGTGCTAATGAAGAGGCAAAGGATTTAGTGCCTAATGACCTCCCATTAAGCAGTTCGGGGGCTAAACGTTTTTATGTTACGTTACTTATTCTGTTTGTGCTCTTCTATCCTCTTATTGATCCCTTCCTCTTTGGTTCAGGAACCGATGGCCGTTTAGCTGGCTATGGAGATGCAGGATACTACGTCATTCTGGCACTTGGTCTCAATATTGTCGTTGGTTTTGCTGGCTTACTAGACCTGGGATATGTAGCTTTTTTCGCGATTGGTTCCTATGTATGGGGAATAGTTGGTTCACACCAGTTCACAATAATAACGGGCATTCCCGTGAATCTCCACATTCTGCCGTGGCTCTTCTGGCCTATGCTCATTATTACTGCGCTTGTTGCAGCATTGTTCGGTGTTTTGCTCGGCGCACCAACATTGCGGCTACGTGGTGACTATTTAGCAATCGTGACGCTCGGATTTGGTGAGATTGTACCAATTGTGTTTCTGGAACTAGACAAGTACACCAATGGCCCTAACGGTATCATTGGCGTACAACCACCTGCGTTTCCTGGCGCTGATTGGACAACTTCTCTTCCATACTACTATCTCATATTGGCATTGATCGCGTTAGTAATCTTCGCCAATATTCGTCTGCGTGACTCTCGTCTAGGTCGTGCATGGATAGCGATTCGTGAAGACGAGATCGCAGCCGCATCTTCAGGCATTAACCTGGTGAATACAAAGCTATTAGCTTTTGCTGCCGGTGCCTTTTTCTCTGGTCTTGCTGGTGCATACCATGCTGCGAAACTCGGGGGGGTAACGCCGGACAGTTTCAGTTTTAACGACTCGGTTATCTATCTCGCTATGGTAGTCATTGGCGGTTTAGGCAGTATCCCAGGTGTAATCGTCGGAGCACTTGCTGTCTACTCAATTAACGAGTTTATTCTGGCACAACTTGATACTCTAGGAGCCAATCCAACTACCTTCTTCCACCCAATCTACGCTGCCATTACTCACGTCATCCCTGGCTTCACTTTCGGAAACATCCGTAACCTCATCTTTGGCATTATCCTCGTTGTCGTGATGATCTTCCGACCAGAAGGGTTGATACCAAGCGCACGGCGACGACGTGAATTGCACCGTGTTGATTCCGATACTGATGCTGCTGCGGAGGTTGGTTCATTAGACGTTGTACCAGGAGCGCCAGGATTCGAGTCTGAGGTGCGTGTTGAGTAAGAAAAAAGCACAGGAGAGAACGCATGAATGTTGAGCGTGTAGTCCCAGCAAGCAAACCAACAGAGAATGATACTCAGCCTCTACTTGAGCTAAGTAGTGTTACCAAGAGCTTTGGTGGTCTGACAGCTGTACAAGGAGTTGATTTACAGATTCGACCTAGAGAAATCGTAAGTGTTATTGGTCCAAATGGAGCGGGAAAAACAACGGTTTTTAACCTCATTACGGGCATATACCGTCCAACATCCGGGACAGTTCGTCTGCAAGGAAAATCGTTAGCTGGCCTCAATCCCGATCAAGTGCTCGTTCGTGGCATCGCTCGTACATTTCAGAATATCCGCCTGTTTAATAATATGACTGTTCTGGAGAATGTGCTCGTCGGTCAACATACACAGCTCAAGGCAAGCGTACTAGGTTCTCTATTCCGTTTTCCACATGTTGTGAAGGAAGAAAAAGATGCTCGTATCCGTGCTATAGAGTTGCTTTCCTTCTTTGGTCCTTCTCTTGTTGAACGCCAAGACGAATATGTTGTCAATCTCTCATATGCTGAAAAACGACGCGTTGAGATCGCGAGAGCACTTGCGGCAAAACCTAAGCTCCTCTTACTAGATGAGCCTACAGCAGGGATGAACGAGGCAGAAACCGCTGATGCCGTAAAGTACATCAGGCGTCTGCGCGATGAGTTGAGCTTGACCATTCTTTTGATCGAGCACAAACTCGCGGTGACAATGGGCCTGTCTGATCATATTGCGGTGCTCGACTATGGGCGTAAAATCGCGGAGGGTTTGCCAGAAGAGGTACGCAATAACGAGAAAGTTATCGCTGCTTATCTTGGCACAGGCAAGAAAGCAGATTCAACTGCCGAAGAGTAATCAAAACATACTTCTTCCCTTCATGTTTATTGTGAAGGAAGGAGTCGTGCGTTACGAGGACAATCATGACAACTGTATTGCAATTAAACGACGTAAATACCTACTATGGTCCAAGCCATGTTTTGCAGAATGTCACATTAGAGGTTAATAAAGGTGAGATCGTTTGTCTGTTAGGAGCAAATGCAGCCGGTAAGACGACGACCATGAAAACCATTTTTGGTCTTGTTCATCCCAAAAGTGGAATCATTCAATTTGAAGGCAAGCCTATTCAGAACAAACTGACAGGCGACATTGTGACATCAGGACTAGCTCTTGTGCCCGAAGCACGCCGTATCTTTCCTCGTATGACCGTGTATGAGAACCTGGAAATGGGTGCTTTTAGTCGCAAGAATCGAGCCGAGGTCAAGCAGGATATGGATCACGTCTGCCAAATTTTTCCCCGCATCAAAGAACGTTTGAAGCAGGTCGCAGGTACCATGTCTGGCGGTGAGCAGCAGATGCTCGCGATGGGACGTGCTCTTATGTCGCGACCACATATGGTCTGCTTAGATGAGCCATCAATGGGGCTATCACCTATTCTTGTAGAAACAGTGTTTGACACTGTGCTCCGTATCCGCGATGAAGGGGTGACCGTTTTCCTCGTAGAGCAAAATGCATCGATGGCACTTAGCCTCGCTGACCGAGGATATGTCCTTCAAACAGGTAAGATCGTTCTAACCGATACTGCGAAAAATCTGTTAACCAATGACCTTGTACGACAAGCCTACCTCGGCGGTGCATAGCATACTATGCCAATCCATACGGGCAGAAGCGGTTACTCTATACTTTACTCCCACTTCTACCTGATATATTTATCTTTTGTCTAGTTTTTGATGAAGTTCGTTGATACGCTGTATCACTTCGGCGAGTGTTGTTACACCCATGTCTTCCATATCTTCGCGCAAGCTTTCCAAAATTTCTAGTCGCTCCATATCGTCGTATTCATTAAAATCATCATCGTTTGTCGTATCTGCTTGTATGCCTTTAGGGTTTTGTGAGTTCATCGTTGTTGCTCCTTAGTATAAAAATGAGGTGTTCGCGTCCTGATATGTCCAGCCAGCTTGCGTATCGTTGCCGTTGTCAACAATAATCGGTGCTCCCTGTGGTTGACCATGAGCATCTATTGTCACAGCATACAATCCCTTTCCAGCTTTTATTGTATGACCTTGCCATAGTAAACGGTTATGTGTCAGGAAGAGAAAGTGATTGCTATTGGATGCCCATAAACTATTCGGTACAGGCTGAAGAAGCGCATTCACTCCTGCTACTGTTGTGCCTGTATCAGTCATTGCTCCATCGCTCAAAAGAATAAATTGTTGCTGATTGGCTATTTGCATAAGCTGGAAGGTATGCGTGCCGTCAAGTAATAAAAATTTGCTGTCAGGTGACCAATAGGGGACACTATCACCTTCTACCGGAAAGTTGAACGAAGAGCCTGTATTGATATTTATAATCGTATCTTTATTGCCTACACTGTATAACACTGCATTCCCATCAGGTGACCAGGCAAATTGAGTACATGTACAGGACGCTACAATTTTCTCTTGCCCATTCTGAAAATGTAAAACAAGTTGTATTATCCGTGTTGTCTCGGAAGTGCGAGGAATGGATCGCGTTACGCCGGTGGGAGCAAGTTTGGCGTACAAAAGTGCAGCTTGAGTATGATCAGGCTGCCATAACACGCGCTCAAGCGTGGCAGGCAGTGGATGACCCAGTAGAGGGCCGGGGACTATGTAATGTGTATTTGTGCCTGCTAGTGAAACAGAGAAAATACCTCTGCTTGTTATTCCTATAGCCGAAGAGTTTATATACGAGAGGGAAAGTTGAGAATTACTTCCTGGTAAGAGTTTTGTCGCAATACCTCCCGGTTGGTCATTTTGTGATGCCCACCAGAGCGCTTTGCTTGCAGTATGAGATGATGTAGGCTCTTGCCGATAGACAAGCCGTGTTCCAGTTGCATTCCAGATCGGATTACTATACTGGACATCAGGACTAGAAAGCATCGTCGGGATAGCACTACCACCATCAACACCAATGGTATTAACGGTGCTTGGAGTATCTTCAACCTGTCCTGTAATTGCATTTGTAGCAAGTTGTTTCGCTGCTACTGTTTTCGCAAACTGGTCATCAAGTGTGCGAAATACAAGAATTTGGTGCGTCGGTGACCAGCTATAATCTACGACAGGAGTACTTTGAGCAACGATTTTAAATGCATTTGCACCATTTGGGTCGATTGTCCAAAGGTGCCCATTTCGTATAAATGCTAACTCATTACTTCCAACGTGCCCAGGGCTACATGCTGTAAAACTTAGCAGTACAAAGATCAGGACAAGAAAAAAACGTCTCTGTTTCATACGTCGAGTATAGTCTTGTCACTTGTTCACGTCAAGAGTATAGGAGGTACATTTAGGAGAATCAAATAGTAGGAATGAGAGCAATTTGTGATATTCAGGCTCCTTACATAAGGACAGGATAATAGCACATGAGCCGTTGGGTTCTGGGCAATCATGATCGAACGCGTATTGCCACTCGTGTGGGCCGTGAGCAGACGCGCTGACCCAGATGCTGTTACTCACGCTACGTGGCATTCCGACCTGCTACTCTGGCGACGAGTTGGGCATGCAGGACGTTCCGTTGCCGAAAGGATTGATGCATGATCCAATGGGAAAGGAGCAGCCTGAGAAAAGCCGTGACCCGATTCGTAGCCCGATGCAATGGGATGACAGCGCCAATGCAGGCTTCAGCCCTGCTGGAGTAAGGACGTGGTTACCGGTCGCAAGCGACTACCGAACCTGTAATGTGGTGGTGGAGCAACACGATCCTCGCTCCTTCCTGATGTTGGTGCGAACCTTACTCGACGTTCAACGCTCTCATTCTGCCTTGTCCCTTGGTTCATACCAATCCGTTGATCAGGAGAATGCTACCTGTTTCGTTTACCTACGCCAGTCGAGCAACCAGCGCTACCTCATCGCGCTGAATTTTTCAGACCAGGAACAAACAGTGAAGTTGCCAGAGATGGGCAAGGGTCGCATCGTTCTCTCTACCTATCTGGACCGTGAGGAACTCATTGATCTCGCGCTCCTCCGCTTGCGTCGCAATGAAGGAAATGTCATTGAGCTAGCGACTCTGTAATCGACTTTGATAGTCATGAGAGAGCTGAATGGCATGAATTGAGTACGATACAGAAGCCAATACGTGAGATGGGTGAATTGGGAATACGCAAACTCGTATAGCGCATTGAACATGCTACCCAACCACCTGAGCCTCTCAGGTTGGAAGCACGTTTCATTGAACGCTGTACCACTACTCCTACTATTTGGTTATCTTAGATGTACCTCTATAGTTCTATAGCCACAGGAGTGTACTTATTTCAGCGTGTATGATATGATTTTCCCGTACTGCTATGATTGCTAAGATGCCGCATAAAGTGTGATGATGTATGACTCAATTGGAACAACTTCTATTTTTACATAACAGACACGAACAGCGTTGGCTACGCTATTTTTCTGATACTGGTTTTGCTCTACTTGGTGCCCTACTTATCACTGGCTTTATTGCGTTGTTTCATCTCTCATTTATTCGTAACATTTCGTTACTTTATCTTTTTATCGTCTGGCTTCTGGCGATCAATCGTGGCTTATACTCCGCGTTGTGTGCCTCGGTCTTTGCATTCCTCTCCTTTGACTTTTTTCTTGTCGAGCCACTTTTCACGTTTACTATCAGCGATCCTGCTGAATGGCTTGCTCTCCTTTTCTTTTTAGCGACTGCAATCGCTACTGGATTAATCGCCTCAAGGTTACGCCAGAGCGTGCAGGAGGCACAACGTCGAGAAGATGAGGCACACGCACTTTATCAACTAGTGAGCGCCACTGCTGATGCCGGAAATCTTCATAGCCAGTTAAAGATTGTGGAGAATACTATCGAAGAAGTTTTTGCACCGTCAGGTGTGTGTAATTGCTCTATTTTGCTCCCTGTTAACAACGGTGGCCTAACAACACTTAAACGTGTACAACCAGATGAAGATACTATTGCTCCATCTTCTGATGAGGATGCGATGCGCTTATGGGTGATGAAGAATGGTCAACCTCGCGACCTTTACGACGTTCCACTTGCTCCCAAGACATCAGCCATGTACGCATCGAAGGTAGTTGTACACAGTTCCGAGAATACAAAAGCGGTACGTCGTTACATTCGGCTCATTCCTCTCGCACTGGGGACGCATGTTATAGGCGTTATGCGTCTCGTTGTGGAAGATGATCCTTCTGTACCCGCTGACCAAAAGTTATTAATAACTGCTCATCAACCTTTGGTTCAATCAGAAACAACATTCATACCCTCTCTTGAGCGTTTTATAAGTAATATCTCGGGGGTGAAACGAGAGCAAGCATTATTACATACATCGTTTTTCCAGTCATTTTTGAATCAAGCCATCACTATTATTGAAGGGGCACGTTTGCGTCAGGAGAGCTTGCAAATAGAGGTATTACAACGCACTGACGAGTTGCGTGCTGCCCTTCTTTCATCTGTCTCACATGATCTGCGTACTCCACTTTCATCTATCAAGGCGGCGGCGTATAGCTTACAAGAAAAGGATGTAACGTGGGACGATGAGTCACGTCATAGTTTCGCGGTGACAATAGAATGTGAGGCAGACCGTCTTAACCGCCTGGTAGGAAATATCCTCGATATGTCACGTATCGAAGGGGGGGCACTCAAGGCTGAAAAAGAGCTATACCCTCTGGACGAACTCGTGTATCATGTCGTAAATCACATGCAGTTTGTGTTAAAGGATCGCAAGGTGCATATTACACTCTCTGACACACTTCCTCCTGTTTCGTTAGACTTTTTACAGATGGATCAAGTGCTTACAAATCTGATCGAAAATGCTGTACGCTATACACCATCAAGGTTGCCGATAGAGATAAGTGCGGTAGAGTGTAATGGAGAAATACACGTGAGGGTTGCTGATCATGGACAGGGTATCCCAGAAGAATATAGAGAGCGCATCTTTGATAAGTTTTATCGTGTTTCGGATGCAAAGCAAAGAGGAACAATGGGAACAGGTCTTGGTTTGGCTGTGTGTCGAGGACTTGTAGAGGCGCATGGTGGACATATCTGGGCTGAAAACAGAGAAGGTGGTGGTGCTATTTTTGAATTTACGCTACCTTTAGCGAATACGAGGGAGCTAGTATGAGTAAAGGGAGTGCTCGTATCTTAATTGTCGATGACGAGGTGGAGATTAGACGTGCGTTGCAACGCAACTTAGCTGCACACGGTTTTGATGTATCTGTTGTGGGAAGTGGTGAAGAGGCACTAGATGAAATTACGTTCCATCATCCCGACTTAATACTCCTCGACTTAGGTCTGCCAGGAATGAGCGGTCTCGAAGTATGTAGACGAGTACGAGCTATCTCTAACCTCCCTATTATCGTTCTCTCTGTCAAAGATGCGGAGCGTGACAAAGTGCATGCACTTGACCTTGGTGCAGATGATTATGTCGCTAAACCCTTTGGTATTGATGAAGTACTTGCTCGTATTCGTGTTGCTTTACGTCACGCGTCACAACTCCAGGGAACTACTAAAACGGAGTTTGTGGCAGGGCCATTAAATGTTGATTTCGCACAACATCTCGTGATTGTCAATGGACATGAAGTCAAGCTCACACCTACGGAATATGATCTTCTCACTGTTTTAATCAAGAATAGTGGTAAGATTATGACACGTCAGATGTTACTCTCCCAAGTATGGGGTACTGGTTATGGTACTGAAGCACACTATCTCCATGTCTATGTTGGTCAATTGCGTCGGAAAATTGAGCCGGACCCAGCTCACCCCCGGTTCATTATTACTGTATCAGGAGTGGGCTATCGCTTTAATGCAGACGAAGTGGAGAGATAGAATATTGCCAGAAATGCTAGCCCTACTAATCGTGTCATAAACTCCTCGCAATGCACAATTATTGAAGGGTAGCTCAGTATCACAAAAAATATCGTGACAGCATGCACTTCTTGGTGTATAATAGCCAACTTAGAGAAGGTTGCAATTTCCTACCCCACTACTTGAACACAGGGATGCTAAGAGAGGCATGTACATGACCACAACAACAACCATCGCACGCGGAAAATATCATATTTGGACTGTTGGCTGCCAAATGAATCAAGCAGATTCGCAGCGTGTACAAACACTGCTTGATGATCTTGGCTGGGAAGAGGCAAGTATGGAGCAGGCGAACCTCGTGGTTCTCAACACATGCAGTGTTCGACAGGCACCTGAGGAGAAAGCTCATAATTTGTTGGCGAAGCTCAGGCGTGCAAAAGAGGAGCGGAGTGATCTTCTTGTAACACTTATGGGTTGCATGATTGGCAACCAAAAGACAATCGACGAATTAGGCAAACGCTACCCACATGTCGATCTATTTATGAAGATTGAGCAAGCAGACATTCTCCCGCGTTTCCTCGAAGAGCGCTGGACACCGATCTCTGGTGCAGGTTGTCTGGATATCGAGTATATTCCTGATAACGACCATCCCGTCTCAACGGATTCAACTCTACCCGTTTATGCAACCTCTATGGAAAGAGGGAGCAAGCACAGTGTCCTGCCAATGGCAATTACACCAAAGCCGGGGGAGCGTATTGCACATTATCCTACCAAGATCGAGCAAGTACAGACAAACCCAACCGCATGGCTACCAATTGTTTTGGGATGCAATAAAGTTTGCACCTACTGCATCGTGCCATATCGACGTGGGCGAGAGCGTAGCCGTCCAATTGACGAATTGATAATTGAGGCACGTTCTCTGGTCAGAAAGGGCGCGAGAGAAGTAACTCTTCTTGGGCAGACAGTGGAGTCTTACGGACTAGACCTGCCTGGTCAGCCAAACCTTGCTGACCTGATGACTGATTTGAGCGAGATCAACGGGTTAGAACGTATCCGTTTTATGACCTCGTACCCGCGTTACATGACTGATAACATGATTGAGCGCATGGCTCGGCTCCCGAAAGTTTGTGAGCATCTTAACATCCCTGTACAAGCAGGTGACGACGAAATGTTAATACGTATGAAACGTGGCTACACGCTGGCAGAGTATTGCGAACGTGTTGACCGTGTGCGTGAACTATGGCCCAACATCTCCTTATCAACGGACGTTATTGTTGGCTTTTGTGGCGAGACTGAAGAAGCATTTCAGCACACATTAGACCTGTTAGCAAAAGTGCGCTTCGATATCGTCCATGTAGCGGCGTACTCAGTGCGTCCTGGCACTGTGGCGTCCCGATGGGAAGATGATGTTCCTCTCACAGAAAAAAAACGTCGTTTGCATGCGGTCGAAGAACTGCAAACAAAGATTGCGCTTGAGATCAATCAGGGCTATCTCAACAGGACAGAAGAGGTGCTTGTCGAGGAGGAAAATAGTGCCCACGGACTTCAACGTTGGCGTGGGCGTAACCGCACCAACAAACTCGTTTTCTTCCCGCATCCCGATGAAACGACTATGCAACATGTACAACGTATTCAGCCAGGTGCATTAATAAACGTTCGTATTGAGCGTGTCACACCTTGGTCATTGCAGGGTTGCGTTGTTGCGGTATAATAGGCAAACCACATACTATCAGACCATTTCTTGTCAAGCTGTACAAACTGTTAGAAAAAGTTTATAGGCAGTCTAAATAAGACGAATATTCCTAAATTTTTATAAAGATGGAGGGCGTTGTATGACGCAGTCTGCTGAAGAAAAGACACGAACAAAAAAACAATGGACCGACTTAGCTGTAAAACAGGCCCAGGAAGGTCTATGGGAAGAGGCGGTTACCACTAACAAAAATATTCTCAGTTTGTTTCCCCAGGAACCGGATGCCTTGAACCGCTTGGGCAAGGCATATAGTGAACTGGGACAATATGCTGAGGCGCGTCAAGCTTATTCTCTGTCATTGAAGTACAATCCCAAAAACATTATTGCGAAGAAAAACCTTGATCGTCTCTCGCTGATTCAGGAAATTCCAACTCCTGCACATGTTGTCGCGGAACGTATCGATCCCCGGCTCTTCATCGAAGAGACTGGCAAAACAGGTGCAACTGATCTCCTGAATCTTGCTGCACCTGCTATACTTGCAACTGTGGGCGTCGGAGACCGTGTGCAATTACAGAGAATTGGTCATACCTTACTTGTGCGAAATGCTGCCGGTGAAGATATCGGGCAAGTCGAGCCGCGCCTTGCAAACCGCCTGATTAATTTTATGGAGGGTGGTAACCGCTATGCTGCTGCTATTCTTGCGAAAGACAACGATCAGGTTCGACTCATCATGCGTGAAGAGTACCAGCATCCTAGCATGTTTGGCAAGGTCAGCTTCCCCTCACAAGGTGCTGGCGATACAATCCGCGCCTACACGAAAGATAGTATGCTTCGTCATGACCGAGGTGAAGATGATGACGAATTGGGCAATGACGATGAGTACTTTGATGGCGGCGATGAGCCTGATGATATGACCGAAGTTGATTTCGAGAGTGCAACCGAACCCGAAGAATAATGGAGTACGAAATAGTTAGGGCATAATGTATACTGTCCTAACATGATGAAAGGGAAAATACATGAACAAGACGAAACGCGTGGCATGGCACAAGCATCTTCGTGGAGAAAAGAAATTTAAAGAGAAGGCACGCCAGGCACAAAAAACTGCGGCAACTTCTTCATCTTCAACATCAGCACGTCCCAGGTAAAATAAAACATTGCGCTTAGTGATTGCGCATCAATGGCGAGAGCTATGAGTAGTTCACCTCCTATATCATCCGCCTCTGTACGCAGTATTTTGACAATGCTCGCTTCACGAGGTGCATTGTTAGTAGCAGGTACAGAAGGGCTGGAGCGTCGGATAACGTGGTCGTGTAGTATGCGAGCACGTCTACCGGCGTTCGACAGTATACAAGGGGGTGAACTCGCCCTGCTCACACTTACAAAGCTACGTCGCCTCAATGAGACACTACCAAATCTGCTTACAAGCCTTCATAAAGAGGGTGTCGCGGCTGTAGCTGTTGCTGCCTCTTCGCTTGAAGCTCTTGGTGAAGAGGCAGTAGTGCTTGCTAATGACCTGCACCTTCCTCTGATCTTGCTTCCTCCATTAACTTCCATTGAGGAGATTTCACGCGAGGTAATCGCTTTCGTCGTAAGCTTCCGAGATGAGATCGAACGGAAAGCAACAGAAATTTCTCAGCAACTGGTACAACTGAGTGTACAAGGAGTAGGCATCGCAGGCGTGTGTGAGTATCTCGCAGTAAGTAGAGACAAATGGGTCGTTATGCAAGATGCGGAGCAGCATATCCGCTTCCAATCAGCGCCCCCTACAGTAAAAACGCTCCTTCTTTCCGACACCTTAAATGATGAATTTCTGCGCCGTCATGGGCTAGCACGAGTGGTAGAACCAATTTTGATCCGTCATGAAATCGTTGGTTACCTCTCACTCATTGGGGACGAAAGCACCTTTGACTATTCAGAACGTCTTGTCCTCACCCATGTGACGCCTATTTTTGCTATAGAGTTTGCTAGAGCGCGTGAACGGAGCGAGGTCGAAGGCCGTTATCACGCAGAAGCATTTATGAACGTGCTGCAAGGGCACTATCAGCAACCAGAAGAAATACTGGCGCGTGTACGACATTTAGGATACGATCTGACAGGACCGCAGGTTGTTGTTATCTTTGAGGCCGCAACGGATGAGTTTGAACATGATACAACTCTTTTGCAATGGACACGTCGTGTTCGTGACGAAGTGTTGCGTGTATGGCCTACCTGCTGGCTCTTGAGTGATGCAAATCGTGTTACCGCCATTGTGCCTGTTTCTCCTCTTGAAGGCGAAAATCGACAGGATGAAAATGATGTAGGGCAAATGCTTGTTATTCGGCTAGAACGCTTATATACACGGCTACAACAAAGCCGAGAAAATATTTCGTTTCCTCCATTTTCTTGCGGTATTGGACGCTTAGCAGGAGATGTACAGGGTATTCCACAATCATTTCGTGAGTCACAACGTGCTCTAGAAATTGGGCGTCGACTCTTTGGCGAGGGAAAAATTCATTCGTTCTCTCGTCTTGGCGTCTACCGCTTGCTCTTCTATCTGGATGGACAGCGTGAACTCACCAATTTTTATCAAGAGATACTCGGTCCTCTTCTCGATTATGATGCACGTCATGATGGAACATATATAGAGACGCTAGAGTGCTACTTTCAGTATAACGGTAATCTTAGCCAAACCGCACGCGCTATGCACTTTCATCGTAACTCAGTGATTTATCGTCTTGAACGCATTGCAGAAATTCTAGGTCGCTCCCTAGAAGATGCAGAACTGAGGCTCTCATTGCAAATTGCGCTCAAAATACATCATCTACAACATAAAGACAAAAAATAAAATTTCTAGTTGTACTGCACCTACCTAAAGCTTTAGTTGCAGAACGTGCTACTACTTCACGATGTAGCCAGGACACGAAACCGCAAGTCGAAGATCATTCAAGGCTAATTCTGATAATCTTGCCACCAGCAGCTTTCCGAAGTCGGTCGCGCACCGCTAATCCAAGGCCCTGCTCCGTAAAACTGCGACAAAGGATACTTTGCATACCAGCCTCCTCAAGTGTGCGTAAACCTGCGAAGAGGTGTGTCGCAATCTGCTCTAATGCATTTACATTTCCTAAGCTGTATATATGTACTCCACTCTGGATGAAGTGAGGAACATCTTCGTCGGCGATCAATACACCGACGCGCTCACCTTGTGTCTGTCGCCGTTGTATCTCTGCCAGCATCGCATGATGCATCGCCTCTGTTGACCCCTCAAAAAGAAATGTGGGTACACCAGGGGCATAATGAGTAAGCATTTGTCCTGGAGCACTCTGAACATTATGATCTTTCGGCTCTTCGTTCTCCCTCTGTGTACGATATTCAATCTCTGGCAAAACCTTTTGCAATGCCTCTAAACTTACACCGCCAGGGCGTAGAATTGTTGGTATAGATGAACAAAGATCGAGTACCGTTGACTCTACTCCAACTTCACATGGACCACCATCAAGAATAAGTGGAACACGTCCGTCCAGGTCTGCTAGCGCGTGTTGTGCTGTTGTTGGGCTAACATGCATGAAACGATTGGCACTGGGAGCTGCGATAGGAGAACCAACGGCACGAATTAATGCGAGTGCGATAGGGTGACGCGGCATACGTATTGCGACCGTAGCTAGCCCAGCTGTGACAAGCTTTGGTACACGAGCACTGGCAGGAAGAATCATGGTAAGTGGTCCAGGCCAAAACGTCTGGGCAAGAATTCTCGCCTGGGCGGAAAAAGTGTTTGTAAGCATTGCAAGGGTGTCTTCATGAGCGATATGGACAATGAGTGGGTCGCTGTATGGACGACCTTTGGCCGTAAATATACGCTCTAATGCTTGCGGTTGTAGCACATTGCCTCCCAGCCCATATACTGTCTCGGTAGGAAATATCACAACCTGGCCCGCCCTTAATAAAGAAGCTGCATGCTCAATCGCAGCAGGATCAGGGTGATTTTTGTCAACGTGTAATAGTTCTGTCTGTTGCATTGCCTCTATGAAACTCCAAAGGAAATTAAGTATGAATAATACTTGCGATTGTAGCACAAAACCTGACGGAACATGTCGCGTCAGGTTTTGTGGCTATGAATGAATGGTCAGCAGAGGGTATGTAAGAACATTAGATGTTGCAGTGAGAGAGCCCGCGCTTTTCCAGGTACTGCTGGTGATAGTCTTCTGCATTGAAGAATGTCTGCGCAGGTACAATCTCTGTGACAATAGGCTTCTTGTACTTCCCGGAATTTTGTAGTTTCTCTTTAGAGGCGAGAGCGGCTGCCTTTTGCTCTGGTGTGTGATAGAAAATGACCGAGCGATACTGCGTTCCAATATCTGGTCCCTGGCGGTTAAGTGTTGTTGGGTTATGGTTCTCCCAAAACACGTTTAACAATGTTTCATAGGAAACGCGTGCTGGGTCGAATTCAACTTGGAGTGTCTCGGCATGTCCTGTGCGGCCTGTGCATACATCATGGTATGTTGGGTTATTGAACGTACCACCCTCGTATCCTACTGTTGTCGAGATCACACCTTTTATCTGACGGAACTCGGCTTCTACACCCCAGAAGCATCCTGCCGCGAAATCCGCTTTTTGTGTTGTGGTAGTAGTCTCTTGTTGCATTGTAAAATTTGCTCCTTTACATGCGTATGATTGTTTAGTTTTATTGTGCCATATATTACTACGTGAAAACAATCCGCTTTTTACGAAGACGCTTTTTCGCTAGTATTACAGGTAACGAACGGTACTAAGAGTGAGAACATTCGGCTAGCTCTAGTTGCAGCCCTCTTACATGCATGCTATACTTTGCCTTGTTCTAAAACATGTATTTCATCGTATAACAGAGAAAAGTAGAAGTAATGCATCCGAGTAGCCATCGTGGTAATCGTCAAATCAACTCTCGTCATCTGATAGGACTAAGCGGGATGATTCTCTCCGCACTGCTTCTGCTCAGTGTTACCTTCTATGTGTATGCTTCCTATCACAATATAACAATCGAGAAGGGTGTACATGTTCCCACTGTAGCAAGTTCACCAAAACAAGCGCCGATTACTTGTACAACTCCACAACATCCTATGGTGGATACTACAGGCACAATTACCTCTGATGGCCTAAAGCGTACTTTTCTTGTTCACCTTGCTGCATCGTATGGCAGGCAACCACAACCACTTGTAATTCTCTATCATGGCTATAGCTGGACCTCACAAATCATGGAGCAGACAACTGGCATGAATAAAGAGGCTGATAAAGCTGGCTTTGTCCTTATCTACCCACAAGGTGTAGACACGCCACCATCGTGGAATGCGGGTGTAGGAGCTTATGGCTCGACGGGTGATGCGGATGATGTACAATTCACACGGGACATGTTACGTTCTATAGAGCAAAACTATTGCGTGGATACACATCGTATCTACGTCTCAGGCTTTTCGCTTGGCGGTGGCATGGCCTATCGGCTTGCATGTACTTTTAGCGATAAACTAGCCGCAGTCGCAACAGTTTCCGGCGCGTACTACCCTATTCCTGGAGGATGCCATCGCCATCCCACGCGCCATTTGCCCATCTTGGAAATTCACGGTGCTACCGATCAACTTGCCCCTTATGCTGGAAACGTCAATACACGTATGGACGGTGTACAAGATTATCTTGAGGGCTGGTTAAGCCGTAACGAGTGTAACGACGACTCTACGACATTTTTCCAGCAGGGCGATGTTATAGGTACACAATGGACAAAGTGTGCAGATGGTGTCATCGTTCGTCACTATCGCATCAGCAATGGTATGCATACATGGCCTGGTAGTCCAGGGACAACGCACGTCATTGATGCTGACGTCGTAATTTGGAATTTCTTCAGCAAGTTTTCTCTAGCAAACTTCTAGTCTTTCTCGCGTACAACGACACTTTCTACTTCGTTCCAATAACGCGAAAAACGACGTAGATCACGTATACTCTCGACAGGTGCAAACACCTCGACAGGATACTGTTGCACCAAGACAGTTTTATTAAGTTCTTCGATATTCTTCTGTAAACGTGGGTCGACAACTGGCGTTGTTACTATCGCTTCAGTACCTTGTTTCCGGCAAAGCGACGTAAGTATATCAACAGTTGAGCCTCGATATATCTGGATGTTTGGGATTTCTAGCAGACATTCGTAGATGAAAGTGAGGCGTTTAATGCTCCATCCCGCAGACTCTATGGCATGTTTTCAATAATTGAATTTTTAACACAATGATACTTTCGTTTCTTACATTTGTTTATTGTTCTGTTAATTGAAAAATGTGGCAGAAAGCAACAAAAAACCTGTGTTTTTTTTGAGGACGAATGGCATACCGTCTCATGATCACGCATGTGAGGCCAAGTCAAGGTCGCTTCGCTCTCTTGACGTGAACGAACAGCGTGATACGCTAAAAACCGCCATCGTCTCAAATTGTAAGAAAATTCGAGTAAGAATTTGAGGCACTCATGCTGTCACATTTTATGTTGAAAACAATGGCAGACTCATCGAAAATAAAAACTGGTGTTGCTTGTGGATAAGCGGCAAGGGCAGGTCCAAATGGGTTGAGGCTCTCTTCATTGACCCAGATAAGTACCTGCTGTGTAGTAGTTTTAGCTGGCGTTCCCTCTTCGTTCTCTACTTGATTACGGCTATTCCTGAGACGCTTGGTTAGTTCAGATTGATCAAACGAAAAATTATTTGCAGTGCCGCTAGGAAAGATGCGCTGAGAAACCTCTTCGTAGCTTCCCTCGAATGGACAACTACCATTCGCGAGAGGACAGACGCTACAGTATTTGTTTTCCGTGAAGCGTGCCAAATTTTCGCGATTAAAAAAGTAGGGTTTCGTCGAGAACGTCGAGGCTACCCATTGCCACGAAAGATTGTTGCTCGCGGGATCGCCATCGAGTAGGTGCTGTAAAAACCAGTATGCGCCTGCTTGCCAGCGTATTCGACGGTGATGTACAACATATGCTGCTGTCCACATGCGCACGTGATTGTGCAGATAGCCTATTTCACGTAGGTCATGAGAGAAGGCATCTATACAGGTGGCTCCCGTTGTTCCTTGCTCAATATCTTTCGCCAGATGCTCTTCGTAGTGAGTTACACCAGTTTTATAGGGCTCTATATCCTGCCATATATCGTTGCCTAGTTGGGCATAAACGCGTTGATAATAGTCACGCCAGGCTAATTCTTGAAGTAACTTGTATGCTCTCCGTAGTGAGACATGCTCTAGCACACGTTGTCGAACCTCAGCTAATGTTACAACGCCTTGTTTCAAATAGGGTGAAAGACGTGTTACAGAGCCGCTTAGCATATTTCTGGTTATCATATAAGCATTCGGCTGTATTTTCTGCATCAATGTTTCAGCCGCACTTCGTCCACCTTGTATTGGGCTAATTTCAGCACTTCGCTGAGCAGCCATTGGGAACTGTTCGCATAGATACTGCGCCAGTAGTTCACGAGTAGCAAATGTTTTTTGCAATTGCATTGTGTATCTTTTCTATTCTTGATAAAACACAGAAATTTCTGTATCGAGCAATTGCTCGGCTCATTGCATGTTTTGAACAATGCATTCTTTAGAGGAAGACGTGCTTAACCAATAAAATGGGGCATGCAATGAAAGAAGAGAGACATTATTGAAAATCTGCTGTTTTGCATAGGTCATCTTGTTGCAGGTAAACGCTCATTATCGGCTGGGCATGCTCCGGCAAAAGGTCATGAAGTGCTGCTTTATCGACCCAGCGTGGCTGACCTTCTATGCTGCCACGTAACTCACCGCTGACAACTTCTGCACGATGTATAATAGTTATTGCACTCATCGCACTGAAGCTAGTCGAAGGTGTTGTGTAGCAGCCTAGAAGATCACCGATGCGCAGGTCTAGCCCTGTTTCTTCCTTGCCTTCGCGTTGTGCTGTCTGCTCCGACACTTCGTTCCAGCGCATAAACCCACCAGGGAAGACTATAGACCCATCCAAACGTTCCACAACAAGGTAACGTCCGTCTTGCTTTACAATAATACAGACACTTCCCAGAGGTGGCAAGTTACCATGAAGCAACAAATTAAGCATGTTAAAGAAGATACCAACAAATCTTTTAAGTGTACGATAAAACATGAATATTCCCCTCCCCACTAATCTTAAGTGTATTTCTACTCTGTAGTATACTCTGTCACGTCATACTACAGAAATGTTTTGCTACATCCAATAAAAATGCTGAAATACTAAAGATGTTCTTACAAAAGCATGACACAGGAAGAACGACGGACAAAATTCAAGACCATTCATATGATAGAATGACCTTTATTCGAAATATCAACTCGCCGATATGTATTCCCTGGAAAGAATTTCCACTCGAACTCTTAGTAATGATAAGATAGAAGTCCCAACTGATGTTGAGTCAGTACAAAATAATGTTGAGTTTGTGGGTGAGAAAAATTTAGAAGTAATGCAGAAAGAATCTACTGAATAAGCCAATGAATATATAAAAAAGTATCACCGAGACAACAACTCAAGAAAGAGTTAGTCACTTCGGTGATACTTCTAAGATTTAGTAGCGGTTGCTGCTGTAGTTTGACCGTCGGTCTCTGGAACCGCCAGCTGCTGGACGCTCACGCGCCTCGTTGACAGTGATGGTTCTGTTTCCCAGGATGGTGCCATTCAATTGCTCAATGGCAAGTTGTCCGTCTTCGGTGGTGTTCATCTCGACGAAGCCAAAGCCTTTGCTGCGCCCAGTTTCACGATCTGTGATGACGCTTGCATTAGCGACAGCTCCAACCTGCTCAAAGAGGCCAATTAAATCTTGTTCTGTAGTTTGGTAGGGAAGTCCCCCAACATAAAGTCTCATGTTTATTTAATGCTCCTGTGTAGACATTCCTCTTGACGCTCGTAGAAAACGTTTCTCACAAGAAGCGATACAATGCGGTGTGATGTCATACTAGTATAAACATGTTCGTAGTGTATTCTATTCCCATATTGGAGTAGAGCAGAAAGCCCGTCTTGTAGTTTGTTCATGCGAAGTTGAAGGAGGCTTGTATGCGAGAGCGAAGCCCGCATCCCTGCGATGCGCTGTTACAACAATGGAACGTGAGGCGTGAACTAGCGAATTATTATTTCACGGCCTTACTACGGCTCATGCCAAATGATCCCAATGCGGTAAAACGGCGCGAAGAAATAAGCGAGAAGCTTTTTATTGCACGACTATTGCTCAAACAAATCGCGGATCAACTACAAAGCTGTCAACAAGAGCATGGAAAATAGATATAGTTAGGTATAGCAGAATCTACCCTGCTATACCTAGCTTGAGGAAGTGATCTGAACAAGCTATCGACCACTTTTACTCGCGGCTTGGATACGACGAATAATAGCGTCGACGGTTACTGCAAGCAAAAGAACCGCACCTTCGACGATTTCTCGTACATCTGTACCCTGACTACGAAGAGCAAGACCATTTTCCAGGCTACCGATAATAAGTGTGCCGAGCACAATAGCCCAGACTGATCCTTGCCCACCAAAAAGACTCACGCCGCCAATGACGGCTGCAGCGATTGCATCGAGAAGAAGTGTCGAACTAACTGCACTGGCTACTGAGTTCGCATAAGAGGCTGCGAGAATACCGCCTACTGCGGCGAGGGCAGAACACAGTGCAAACACTGCTATACGAATCAACGTTACATTAATACCCGCACGTCGAGCCGCTTCTGCGTTTCCACCTACCGCATAAATGTGACGCCCAAAACTTGTTTTGGTGAGCATGATCCAGAAAAGCAGAATGAGCCCGAAGAGAATGGCGGCAGCATTGGGGACACCGAGATAGATGCCTGGGATTGGTGAGGGGGTGTTCTCAAGAATTGCCACAATACCTTCGACAATCACTACTACGACACCTACCTGAACGATGAGTTGAACGGGAGATTTGGTTCTAAGACCAGAGCGTCTACGCCGTATCTGCTCCCAAATATTGAAGGCTGCGTATAATACTATTGCCAATGTTGGAAGACCAACACCTAATACATCAGGTAAGAAACTACGAGCACTACCTGCGATTGAGAGAATGAACGGGTCACTTATGATTAATGTAGCTTGTCCATTAAGCAAGGTCAAAAGGAGTCCAGAATAGGCAATTGACGCGGCTAATGTCACGATGAAAGAAGGAATACGAAGAACAGCGATGAAAAAGCCGTTGATAGTTCCAACAAGACCGCCTACAAGTATGGCGATGAGAATAGCTCCGACTGCTGGGACGTGAAGTCGTTCTGAAAGGACACCCATTACAACCGCGCAAAATGTACTTGTGACAGCGACGGAAAGATCAATTTCACCAAGTAATAAGACGAATGTTACAGCGAGCGAGTCTACACCAATGGCAATAATCTGCTGAAGCAAATTTGAAAGATTTGTCGGTGTGAAAAAGAGACCATTAGTGGTGATTTCAAAATAGAGCGCGATAGCAATAAATGTGAGTAAGACAGGAAGAAAGCCGAGGTCTCCCCGAAGGAGCTGTCCGAAAGACCGCTTTTGTGTATAGGAGGGAGCCTCAACACTTGAAGCTGCCACCGCTACACTTGAAGGAGTAGGATTTTTATCGACCATTTCACTCATCGCTTATTTCCCTCCTTCTGTGCTATCGGTTGTAGTATTTGTTTGCATAAGTTCACCAAATTCTGCACCTGTGATGGCGGCTACAACTTTTTCTGGTGTTGTTGATTTCACATCAAATGTGGCGACACGTCTACCAAGGCGCATGACAACCACGCGGTCAACAACCTCAAAAACGTCTGCGAGATTGTGTGAGATTACCACAACAGCTAACCCTTGCTCACGAAGACGTAGGATAAGATTGAGAACCTGCTTTGTTTGAGCAACGCCGAGGGCTGCGGTTGGCTCGTCAAGAAGAATAAGCTTTGCATTACGAAGAATGGTTTTTGCAACTGCGATAGACTGACGCTGGCCGCCAGAAAGTGCAGCGACAGTCGCACGTATCGAAGGAATTTTTACGTCAAGGGTTCGTAAGACGTTTAGCCCTTGTCGCTCCATTTCAACCTCAGATAAGGTGCCGAAGGGTGAGTGTTGTTCTCTGCCCAGAAAAAGATTGGAAACGACATCCAGGTTGTCGCAGAGTGCAAGGTCCTGATACACCGTTTCGATGCCGAAACGTGTGGCGACCTGGGGACTAGTAATCTTGACTGGTTGGCCTGCTACAAAAACTTCTCCGTCGTCGGCAGGTCCCACACCAGCAATGGTTTTGATGAGGGTCGATTTGCCCGCTCCGTTGTCGCCGACAAGTCCAACAACTTCGCCATCATAGACCTCAAAATCAACATCGGTAAGTGCGCGAACAGCTCCAAAGCTCTTGTTAATGTGCCGCATCATGAGACGGGCTTGCTCGGTTGGTGGTCGTCCTGGTACAGTGTGAGTCCCGCCACCAATGGAAGGGTTAATGTTATTAGCACTGTCTGCCATAGGTCCCTCCAAATTACGTTACTGCTTTGTAAAGTGGTAGTGAGTAGAGAGTGAGGATGGAATACACGCAGTATACCATCCTCTCGTAGTAAGAACAAGCAGAGAAAGAGTCTATTATTCTCTACACTAGACTCTCTCATTTGCAACTAGCAGACACCATCGGTGCCAGCGGGAATACCAGCGCATACAGCAGACTTGGTAACAAAACCTTCTGCGATTACCGTTGAGGCAATATTTGTCTTGTCTACTGAGACTGGAGTTTCGAGAATAGAAGGAATAGCGGTTTCATCTGAGGTCTTAACGGTTGCGCCGTTTGTCAAGGAAGACGTGTCTGTACCGGCAGAAAGGGCCTTCACAAGGCTAACTGTGGCGTTTACCTCTTTGGTGATAGCCTTGTAAACTGTCATCGATTGATCGCCTGCGAGAATGTTATGGATACCTGCAACAGTTGCATCCTGTCCAGTTACCAGTACCTTCCCATTAAGCTTCTTCGTCTTGAGAGCTGCGATTACAGAGTTTGCCATGCCATCGTTGGCAACATATGCAACTGCAACCTTGTTCTGATTCGCGGTAAGAGCACCATCCATCTCGACGCGAGCCTGGTCGTTATCCCAATTGGGGGTGAACTGGTTGTATACACTCTTCAAAGCACCTGAACTGATCAAAGGCTGAATAACACTTGTTGCACCTTGCTTAAACAAGAGGGCATTATTGTCGGTCTGAGAACCATTGATCATGACAATGTTGTTGCTTGACTGTGTGTAACTTTTGTAGTGATCGGCGATGTACTGACCCTGAAGTTGACCAACCTTTACATTGTCGAATGAGACATAGTAGGAGAGGTCCTTAGACTGGATCAAGCGGTCATAGGCGATGACTGGTACGTTCTTTGCCTTCGCCTGTGATACGATTGTCGCGGCAGAAGAACTATCAGAGGCTGCGACGACAAGAATACAATCACCCTTTGTCAGGTCTGCCTGTGCCTGTGTCTGCTGTACTGTAGGATCGCCACCTGCGTTGTTATAGTCTACCGTAACGCCTGAACCGAGCGCTGTCTGAATACCCTGTGTAAGAAGTGGCTTGTCCTGGCTGTCCCAGCGAGCAGATGATGCTGTCTCTGGGAGGAGAACGCCAACTTTTTTACAGCCCTGTCCTGCTTTGGTTGAAGCAGTAGTACCACTACCACTAGGGCTACCCGTGCTACCACTGCCGCTGTTGCCGCACGCGGCAATCAGTATGGAGATAAGAATAACTCCGAATAGTGCGCTTAATCGCTTGTAACTAAATAACCTCATGGTTGAATCTGTCCTTCCGCTTTTGCCGTTCTTCGGCAATTTCATCTGGGAACCATAACTCTTATTATAGCTTCCCTGTATACAACGTTGTTCAATTCCATCTGCATGTTTCTCTTCGATGGTTGCTCCTTCCTGATATGAGATGTTTATAAACCGTCTGCACTGCTTACACCGTTGCGAGCACTCGCTCGCCTTCTACCTGTGTAAGCGAGGCCACTTCACGTGCTACGAGCACGCGTTCCCATGCCTTAAAAAATGGATAATATATGAGTGCGGAGACAGCGAGATCAAAGAATTGCAACACGCTACCTCTGATATCGCCTCCTGTCGCTAGAAAGCCGCTGACTCCGAGGGGTACGGTAAATGGTTGAATCACGATTGGTACATGCACCCAGTTGAGTGCAAACACTGAATAGTTAATCGTGACGATACTAATGGGTACGAGTACAAACGGAATCATCATGATTGGATTAAGTACCATTGGCACACCAAATATCACTGGTTCGTTAATATTGAAGATCGCTGGCCCTAATGCAACTTTTCCGACTGTCCGTAGTTGGGTCGAGCTTGAGCGTAACATGTATATTACTAACGGCCATGTTGCGCCGGAACCCCCAAGATGAGCAAAGATATGGAAGAACGGCTCGGTCACGATACCATGTCCACCTGTTACGTTTGCTGCTAGTGTTGTAAACCAGAATGGGGCGGCGATAGCTGTGACCACGTTCATCCCGTGAATACCAACTGACCAGAGCAACATCATCAGAATAATTTCAAGCAGTGCTGCTGGATAGCTATCCTGCACAACGACCAGAGGTTGAAACACTTTCATCAACAGAATTGGCAGAGTGACTTGGTGGACCGTATGGTCTACCGCTACGTATGTATGCGAACTAATGAACCATTCAAGACCCCATACCGCTGTTAGCAAAAGCATCGTTGGTGCCAAGGCTTCAAAAGCGCGCTTAATGTTTGGTGGCACGGTTTTAGGTAAGCGAATGGTAAAACGTGAGCCACGAAAAACGCGCATAACCTCTGTCGAGAGTATTCCCATCACAATACCGACGAGTAGCCCCTGGCCCCCAAGATAGGGTAAGACCTCGCCAAGAGGCATCGTTGTTAGATCACGCACTGGCATACTTGCTACCAGGAATAACACCATTGCCACAATGCCAGGTTGTACCGGCTCTGTTCGACGATATTGTGCAAGGCTATAGGCGACCCCAAAGGATAAAAAAAGAGCCATTAAGCCAAATGAAAGTTGAAATGGGACGAGAATTGCACTCTCGTAGGGTTTCAAAAACGTCTGCAATGCAGGAATGGGAGGGTTCGCAATCACGAGGAAGAGACTTCCCGCGATAATGAGTGGCAAGGTAAAAATAATGAAGGCATCCCGGATTGCTTGCAAATAAATATTGCTCGCAAGCACGCCGAGTGGGGGCACAAGATAGCGTTCAAACAAATCACTACAATGCTCTATTAAGTTATTATGGCTTTTGCCTTCGATGCTCACGTTGTCATTTTCCCTTTTCGAGGCGTTGCGAGAAGGCGTTGTACCTGCTCAACTACTGCCTGTCCATTCATCGTTGCATAGTGAAAAGGTTCGATCATTGCTACTGGCTTGTCTACTGATGCCGCCAGTTGCTCAATACTTTTGCGCAAATGGCGAATTTGTGGTGCGATGAGCACAATATCACAGTTTTCAACCTTTGCCGCATACTCTCCTGCACTCAACGCCTCGACAATAAGCTCGTACTTACTCTCTTGCGCCACCGTTAGCATGCTTTCTACCAGCAGGCTAGTAGACATTCCCCAACTACAGACAATCAATACGTGTATCATGGCACCTCTCCCCAGCATTACGATTATTGTGTAATTCGCCGTGTGTTGTTCATGATGCCATTCTACACACTACACAGAATTTGAAGCATGCGGGGTCTGTTAGTATATCTAGCAAGAACTATGCCAACTAGTGTGTAGCACACATAGCACACTAGATGATAGCTTCCTCAATGAAAATATCTACTTGTCGCAGAATACCAACAATGTTGTAGGCTTCTTCGTCAGGAAGAGGTCGTGCTACCTGCGACCCAAGTATCTGTAAAGCGTGCCGACAAATACTCAGTTCACGAGGAAATTGTTGCTCTACCTGCACACGGACTTTTTCGCTCACAAGCATACCCTTTTGCTGTACTCCACGCTCAAGAACACAGGCGATATGCAAAATGAAACCAGCTAGTACCTCTATCTCAAAGGTCTCGCCTACCTCAACTTCGATGAGCTCAATCATGCGTTCGATGAGTGGTACAGCTCGTGTTGGATTAAGGAATAAGAGCCGCTGACTCAGTGTGTAGGTTATTTCATGAATGAGTTCTGTGCGCTGAGTAAAGATTGGTGTTATTATCTTTGGAAACGTTGCATGTTGCAAGAGTGCTGGATCAATGAGTGTTCCACCTAAGAGCGTGCGTAGTCGTGCGATACCATCACCAAAGAGAATCTCAGTCAACGAGAGGAACGGATAGCTTTCCAGGTGTGGATTGATCGTACCCACAATCGCGACGACTTGCCGATTACTCACCAACCGTTGCACCTCGTCTTCGGTTTTGCCTGAAAGGTTGATATCCATGCAGATAATTTCTACTCCTTGTCGGTACAAGTCGGGAAGGCGTTCTTCCATCAGTTCCGCAAGTTTTGTTGCACTGCCAAATCCAGTCAGACAGACCGAGAGAATAACGCGAGTTGTTTGGCAGGAGTTTACATCGGATGTAATTTCATTTTGTTCTGCAAATGTGTGTACATCTTTATGAGACACTCTCGCTGGCTCCGTTACACGTGTAAGGCTTGCTGCCAATTGGTCGAGCGTAACGTGTTTTGCACGTCGCCCTCGGCGTGCTGCCTCAACGACAAGCGGTGTACTAACATCGGCGAGTGTTTTGACCTGGATTCCTGTGCGTTGCGCGACCAATTCGCCTAGTGAAAGCAGTGATGTAAAATCGACGAGCAAGAGCACTCCACTGCCTTGATTTGCCGTCAACACACTCTGTGCTACTTGCGTGACAATCTCTTCTGGCGATTGTTCCAGGGTAAGTGCTACAGAAAAGACAGAGTTAACCCCTACAAGCGTATTTGCTAGCTCGGCCAATCCCTCTGCTACTCCATGTCCATGTGCCGCGACCACAACACCTACCGTCGATTCCTCGCTACTCAACAGTGCATCCGCGTTCGCCAAAAGTACGGTCAATACATCCGTTTCACTCTCAGGTAAAGAGACTCCCAGCAGCGAACGCACGCGTAACAATGCTATATGTGCTACCTCATACTCGATTGGATAGGTATGGCGCATAGCTTGCAATGTTGGCATCACGAGATGGTGACCTTGAGCACTGTGTTCTAACGCACTCATCAGGTGTAAGGTCAAGACTAGTGAAAGCTTTTCAGGAAAAGTACGCCCTAATTGCTCTTCCGCGTAGCGGACGATGGTGTGACTTACCGTTGTGATGTGTTCGTTGACAAGATGCGAGATGACTCCTTGTTGCGCAGAAGGAGCGGTATTGACGCTATCCGCGAAACGCTGAAAGTAGTGTTGAATGTCAAGGTGTAGCAACTGATTAATCTCTTGCTCTGAGAGGCCACCACTTCTCAGAGTGTTGAGATCGCTACTGATTGTATCGTAGAGGTCATGAGCCGACTCTGAAATACGCTGTTCTAAGTTAAGACCAGTTGGTGTAAAGCTATGTGTAGCATCCAAAATGTGTGTCAATGGTTCCAACGCACGGTGCATCTCTGCGGTTCGTAAGAGTCCATGCCGTACATGTTCCGGTAAAGCATCGATAGTGATATGAAGTTCAGGTAGATTTTTTGTGCGGTAGTCCAGGTAGGCACGAGCGCAAATAAGTTGTACATCAGTACGCAACTGTCCAATATTACCAGCACTATTGTAGAGGAGTAGGGCACGTAATACCTGTGATGCGACGTGGATATGGACACCAATACTGCTGCATTCAGTCGTAAAGAAGGCACGAATAAGTTCATAGCGTTCCGTCATTGAGCGCTCTTGTAACCCCGGCAAGGCAATAGTCATGGGGATACGGCGACGAAACGTTGGGAGCAAACTCGTTGTAGGGTCTTCTGTAGTTGCTGCTAACAGAAGCAGTGATGCCTGACGTTCACGAGTATCGCCTAGACGTCGGAAACGTTCACGATCTATCAAATAGAACAGCATCTCCTGACCCTCTGGCGGCAGACGATGTACTTCATCCAAGAAGAGTATTCCACGATGCGCCTGCTCAACCAACCCCTCACGGTCTTGCTCCGCTCCTGTATACGCACCACGCACGACGCCAAAGAGGTGTGCCATCAACAATTGTGAGTTGCCAGCATAGTCGGCACAGTTGAAGCTAATAAATGGAGCATCAGGTAGGAGTGTCTTTTGTTCTAAAGCAAATGCGTGCATGAGTCGCGCTATCGTCGTTTTACCAACGCCACTTGGCCCCTGTAATAGTGTATGTAGCCCTCGTGGTGGATAGAGTATCGCTGCTTTTGCTTGCTGAATGGCAACCTTTAGGCCATCGCTGAAGCCAATTAATGTATCTAAGCTAGTGACCATGGCTCCTGTAGAGATAGATGCGGCAATTATAGCAGATTTTTGCGAGACGTTTGTGTGTGGTGATGCGGCAGATACTGATATTGTGGGTGTTCTATGAGATTGTGTCTGATTGTTTTTTATAGAACTCTCGCTGAGTGTTGTCTCTATGTTTTCATTGGGCATTTTAAGCGCAAAAAGGACAGGACGCCCAGAAAAACGGTCTATAACATCCTCTTGTGCTAGCAGGTTTAAGTCTCGACTAGCGTTAGTACGATCTATCTGTGCCTGTTCCGCGACCTCTTCAGCACTAAACCCTGTGTGGAGGCGCAAAAGAGACGACGTATTATGAGGTATAGGTTGTTGTAGACACAAGAAGCGTAGTGCTTCTAAAACACGATCCTTACGCTGCACAGAACCATCCCTTTCACGGTGGGGCGTGCAAGGTTTCACCCACATTTTCGTAGTAACTTGATATAGAGGAGGAAGTTTATCAACTTCTTTGGTGATATCACATACTACTTTCATATACACTACGTCGTGTACCTGTACAATTTCACACTATCAAAGAACATTTTTTTCTTGACACAACCCTTATACTTACTCTTGAACTTATCTAGATGCCTATTTTTTTCCCTATAATGCAGAAAACATGCTATGTAGCTTGTAGACACAAAAGTAGCAGAAGAAAGAAGTGCTTTCATAAAAGTATGCAACCAACACTGCGGCCACACGTCAAAATCTGTTGTATTAGTAGTATTCAAGAAGCGCAGTTAGCCATTAAGTATGGTGCAATGGCACTTGGCTTTGTGTCGGCAATGCCAAGCGGCCCAGGTGTGATTGAGGAGTCTCTGATCGCGGAAATCGTGGAAACTTTACCCCCTACCGTCTCTTCGTTTTTACTTACAAGTCGGCAAGATGTGGAGACTATTATTGAGCAGCAAAGAAGATGTGGTGTCAATACGCTTCAGCTTGTTGATCGTCTCGAAACTGGTGCCTATGAAGACTTACGCGTTGCGCTACCAGGAGTAGCGATAGTCCAGGTTATTCACGTTACAGGGAACGAGTCGATTGTGGAGGCATGCTCCATCGCATCGCATGTTAATAGTATTTTGCTAGACTCCGGCAATCCTTCGTTAGCTGTAAAAGAACTGGGTGGTACTGGCCGTGTTCACGATTGGAAGATCAGCCGAGTGATACGTACACAGGTAGACGTCCCTGTCTTTCTCGGAGGCGGTCTCAATGCAAATAATGTTGCTGAGGCTATCAGGCGTGTTGGACCTTTTGCACTTGATGTATGTAGCGGTGTACGTACTCATGGCAAACTCGATGAAATAAAACTGGCCGCGTTTTTTGAACAGGTCATACATGCCTTGGAATCTTGACGTTTCTCTCCTTCTGTACGCTTAATGAGTGATGCAAGCAATGTGTCTTTTCGCTGCTGAAAACAAAACACAAGGAGAATTCATAGATGACAATGCAATATGGAATCATCGTTCCTCAAGGTTGGCGTATGGACCTGGTTGGTATTGCGGATCCAGTTGAGGCATACGAAACCATGACTCGCGTTGCACAAGAGGCTGAGGCTCTCAATTATCACTCTATCTGGCTCTTTGACCACTTTCATACTGTTCCTGTTCCAACACAAGAGGTGACATTCGAGTGCTGGACGAGCACTGCAGCGCTTGCACGCGACACAAAACGTGTGCGTATTGGACAGATGGTGACATGTAATGGCTATCGTAACCCCGCACTTATGGCAAAAATGGCTTCAACCGTTGATGTCCTCTCGCATGGTCGGCTCGACTTTGGTATTGGCTCTGGCTGGTACGAGCATGAATATCGAGCTTATGGTTATCAATATCCCGAGGCACCCGAACGTCTACGCTATCTACGCGAAGCCATTCAAATATTCCTTTCGATGTGGACACAGGAAGAGACTGTATTCGAAGGGAAATACTATCAGATACAAGGCGCGATTAATCAGCCTAAAGGAGTGCAAAAGCCTCATATTCCTTTGCTCATTGGTGGTTCAGGAGAGAAGGTCACGCTCAAACTTGTCGCGCAATATGGAGATGCCTGTAACATTTCTAACGTAGATATTCCTGTGCTTGAACACAAACTTGCTGTGCTCAAGCAGCATTGTGACGCTATTGGGCGCGACTATAATAGCATCAAACGTACCCTGCTTATTAACTGTACAATTGGAGAAACTGAGGCAGAGGCGTTAGAGAAACTGCCGCTCTCGTCTCGTAACCAACTTGATACACTTCGTCTACAGTCGCTCTTTGGAACACCTAAAATGATTCGTGAACGTCTTGCTGAATATGAAGAGGCCGGTGTGCAAGAGGTGATTATCTGGTTCGCGGATGCTGCACAGTTAGAGTCGGTGCGCCTATTTGCGAAAGAATGTATGTAGAAAGGATGGATATTGTGTATGGATATTACTGCTATCAAGCAACGTATCGATGAGGGTAAAATCGAGTATGTAAAGGTCGGCGCTCCTGATATGGAGGGAGTCTACCGAGGGAAGAGGGTAGCGTCAAAGTTTTTCCTTGACTCGTTAACTGATGGGTTCGCACAATGTGATGTGCTGTTTGGCTGGGATATCGCAGAGAACGTCCTACCTAATCTCAAGTTCAGCAACTGGGAGCGCGGTTTCGCTGATATCGTGATGAAACCTGACCTTACCACCTTCTCTCCTGTACCATGGGAGGAAAATGTGGCCTCCTGTCTCTGCGATTTGTGGACGGAGCATGGCGAACGTGTCACTATTGCTCCTCGCTATATTCTTCATTCGTTGATAGAACGTGCGCATTCCATGGGCTTTGAACCATTAGCGGCCTCTGAATTAGAGTTCCGCTTCTTCCGCGAAAATCAGGTATCACTCCGTGAGAAGGACTTTGGCCCCAACCTGACTCCTCTCAACCCTGGTATGAATTGTTATGCTATTAGCCAGGCGAGTGCAGATGACCAACTCTTAGGACGTATAGCGCGTATGATGCGTGATTACGGTATAGAGATTGAGGGCTATAATCGCGAGCATGGCCCAGGTATGTATGAGATGAATATTCACTATACTGATGCCCTTGCCGCTGCTGATAAAACAGTGCTTTTCAAGACAGGTGTAAAAGAGATTTGCCACCAAATGGGCTATAGCGCGACATTTATGGCAAAATGGAATGACCAGGAGGATGGTAGTAGCGGTCATTCGCATTTAAGCCTTTGGGACCGCAACAAAGAGCGTAACGTGTTCTGGGATGAGAATGCTGAAGGACATATGTCTACCACGATGCGCCAATTCTTAGCAGGCGTGTTGAGCAAACTGCCAGAGTTTATGGTTTTGTATGCACCGGTCATCAATTCATATAAAAGGTATATGGAGGGGACGTGGGCGCCGCTCAATACAACATGGGGTATGGATAATCGTACCTGTTCCGTTCGTGTCATTAATAATGGACGACGCGCTATTCGTATCGAGAATCGTGTTCCGGGCGCTGACGCGAACTTTTATCTGGTCTTTTCTGCTATGTTAGCGAGTGGACTTTACGGGATAGAGCGTAAGCTAGAACTTCCTGCACGCCTTGAAGGTAACGCCTACGATCCCGCCATTGTCAAGAAGGCGATTGAGGATGGGCAGATTCAAGCTCTTGCACGCAATTTGACGGATGCGACCAATTTGTTTGAAAAGAGCGATGTAGCGAAAGAGTTTCTAGGAGCGGATTTCGTCGAACATTTCGCCGCCACACGACGCTGGGAAGTGAAAGAATATGAGAAGGCCGTAACAAATTGGGACCGCCGTCGTTATTTTGAACTGATCTAAGATGCAAAAAGAGTAGGAGTACTAGAGGCCAGCCTCTAGTACTCCTACTCTTTTTGCATCTGCATCATTTTATGGTATATAAACGGAAGGTGACTTGCATAGTGCGCGTGTCATGCACAGTATGTTCTCGCACAAGTAATGAAAAGGTAAAAATAGGTGCCAATACAAAATGAATATGCATATCGTATTGAAGGCGGGTATCCTGTAAAGGGTGAAATTACTTGCTTAGGCGCGAAAAACTTTGTTATTAAAGCGATGGTGGCAGCACTACTTGGTGATACTCCAACGGTCCTCACAAATATTCCAGCCATAGGTGATGTTGATATCACTGCTGAACTGTTGGCTTCAATTGGTGTCGATGTCAAATACGGCGAGGACCAACCTATGATGATCAATCCCTCAACTGTCAATACATCAACGGTTCCAATTCCTCATTTCAGGAGTAACCGTGTGCCAATTCTGCTGCTGAGTGTGCTCTTACACCGCTTTAAAACAGTTTCCGTGCCTGTTGCCGGTGGCTGCAAAATAGGAACGCGAGCAGTCGATTTTCATATCGAAGCGATTCGTGCATTTGGCGGTATGGCTGATGAAACCTCAGAAGGATACATTGCTCATCGTGAAGGGCCACTGAAAGGCACACATATTTCTCTGCCATACCCGAGTGTGGGAGCAACTGAAACATTCCTCTATTTGAGTGTATTAGCCGAAGGTAGTTCTGTTATTTCTAACGCCGCCATTGAGCCAGAAATTCTGGAACTGATCACGATGTTGCGTGCAATGGGAGCGATTATCTTTACCACTCCTGGTCGTGAAATTCGTGTCGTGGGTGTGAAACAATTGCATGGCACACGCATGGAGATATTGGGAGACCGTATTGAAGCAGCTTCCTGGGCAGCGTTAGCCTGTGCTTCCAATGGTGATGTGACAGTACACGGCATCCGTCCCGATACGCTGGGAAATTTCCTCGCCTATTATCGCCAAATTGGGGGTGGTTTTGAACTCGTAGGAGCTGAGTCTCTACGCTTCTTTCGGAAAGGAGAACTGCATCCTGCGGTACTTGAAACCGACGTATATCCTGGCTTTTCCACTGACTGGCAACAACCATTTGCCGTTCTTTTAACACAAGCACAAGGTATCTCAATTGTGCATGAGACAGTATATGAGAAGCGTTTTGGCTATCTCAAAGCATTGGATGCTTTCGGAGCGAAAACGCAACTTACTACACATTGTCTTGGAGGAGCTACCTGTCGCTATCGTGATCAAAATCACGAGCATAGTGCAATTATTATGGGACCAACTCCACTTACCGCAACTGAAAAACCTATTGCAATTCCTGACTTGCGCGCAGGACTTGCATATGTTATCGTTGCTACTATTGCAAGTGGAACCTCGTTGATCACTGGTATAGACTTCCTAGAGCGTGGCTATGGAGATATTGTACCTCGTCTGGTGTCTATGAACCTCAAAATAGAACGCATCCTATTATAGGATATTCGTAATAAAGATGAAAACGAGTGTGAGGCTGAGAAACTATATTCTCAGCTTCACACTCGTTTTCGTCTTTTATCAATATTAAAGGTTTGGCTTTGTCTCCGGGTTCACATACTCTGGATAAGCACTTGGAAATGGTGCACTTGTTGAACTTGCATTGTTCGTTGTCGAAGATGCATTTGGTTTGGCTGATGTCGCAGTCTGTTTTGTTGTGTCTGCCACATTCTGACCTGTCTGCTTTACAGTTGAAGCAGCATTCTGAGCGATATCACCCAGGTTGCTGGCAGAACTCTTCACTGTAGAGACCGCTTGCTGTGCATAGCTCTTTAAGTTATTTGCACTTTGTGAAACGGTTCCCGAAACCTGCTGTGTATATTGGTTCAACTGCTCATTTTCAGGCAAATAACCACGAATTTCTGAGAAACGCTGAGCCAGAATATTACGCATCTCCTCACCACGCATAGGAGCAACAATCAAACCTATTCCTGCACCGATGAGTATACCCTTCAAAAAATTGTTCATTCTTAAACTTCTCCTCCAATTATAAATTTTATACGTTAGAAGCACCGTACAGTACATTTCCTATGAAGATTACACACACGTACCTATATTGAACACGAGTAGAGTCCCTCATAAGTTTCACTTGTATGAAGAAAATTGTCTTGTTAAAGCTTCTATTGTGCGTCCGGTACTAGAGCCAATTCCTGTTCGTTCACTTTATGTAGCAAAAATAGCAATGCAACACGTTCCGCGACATTTAGACCATTGAGAGTTGCTTGCAGCCGACCAAGAAAAACGGTATCTGCTTCACTTAATGCTTGCTCTCCTGTAGCCGTAAGTGTTACATAGACCTGACGCTGATCGCTATGAGGTATACGTGAGCGAGTGACATAGGCAAGTTCCTCTAGTTTGTCAAGCATGCGTGTTGTTCCAGCCGTCGTCAATCCAATGTGCTCGGCCAAATCTCCGACTCGTAGCTTTGTATCTACATGAAGCATGCGTAGCATACGGCGTTGTGGGCGTGATAGGGGCCCAAATTGTCGCCCGAGCTTATTATACCACTGCTCTAAGCTCGAAGCGATTTCCACGGTATCGGACATATAACGTGCTGCATATGCGTCACCTTCATCACGAATATTCTTCTGTATAGTGTGTTTCTCATTATTCATAGCTATTACTCTCGTGTTCTCTTTATTGACTAACCAGGTTAACGATACGTATACTATAATATAGAATATTCTGCATAAGCAAATGAAATACTATGCACCTTTTCCTTTTTTTGATTAATGTAGTTAATGATAGATGGTCAAGCTATGTCTTCTAATCAACAAAGAAAGCCGCTTGAGATTGGTGCTTTTCTTCAAGGAATTAGTACCACTCTCTTCTTTGTTTTCTTTCGTGCACTCTTACCACTAGAAGAGCAAGCGTCATTGCACATAAAACAACCGTTGCACGAAAATATCGGAGAGGATGAGCCGAAGTCATCAGAGGTATAGCACCCTGCAAGTCTGTAAGCACAAAAGCATTTCAATCTCGACACATTTCTGTTGCAATGGTATCTTGACGTTGTTCTTGTTCATATAATCTAAGAAGCAGTTCTACATAGCGTGCGAAGGCTGCATAAGGACCCACAAATGGAAGCTCTTTGCCAAGTTCTAGCAGAAGTGTTACTGAAAAGCCTTGTCCCGAAAGTATTCTTAACCAAGCTTTTGCATTGTGTATACGTGTAATATCGTCTGAGCGTAATGGTTGGTCAGGTAGCCCACGCCCATAATTATAGCGACGTAACAAGTCGGGATCACGGACGTATGCTCGTAGTAACGGCACTATGACGTTTTGTACCTCTTCTGCCTCAAATTGTTGACATAAATATGCACTAAGTAGAGCTTCATCCAATGTTGAGGATGTCTGCATGACATGACGAAGTTGCGCCTGATTTTCCAGGAGAGTGCGTATTGGATGAACAAAATATCCTTGTTTGTCCAGTTGTACATCATAGAGAGAGCTATGCAGTGTAACACCATACCTGTGTCGTCCAACCCACCCAGCAAGGAAAGGGCGTTGTGAGGCATCATTGTGCCCAACGTGTTCTGCCTGCCACTCCTGTGCTATGGTACGTGTAACGGGCCAGCGTAACCATATGGAGGGTGCTGTTCCCTGTGGATCGAGAAAAAGTATTTCATGGGCTGACGCAATGATTGCTTCAATGAATGCCTCTTGTTTCTCACAACGATTGACACCGATAATCCAGATATCAATGATACCGGCTTTTCGATACGCTGTATGTCGGTGCATCCACTCGTCTATGTCAAGAGGGGCACACTGAAACTCAATCGCCCAACGTTGCCCTGTAGTATGGGTGATAAAAACATCCGCGATACGGTTTGGCTCAGGTAATCGCTCTTCCAGTCGTATCTCTGCCAGTGGAAATTGTTTTTGTAGCCAATTCGACAGTACAACTTTGCCGCTTGCATGACGAACTGACTCTGACTCAGTACCCCACGCACATTCACCGCGCTGATGTGCAAAGTGTAACTGCATTTGTTTATCTGGCCCACCTCGCACATGCACAATGCCGCGACAATTGGGGCAATGAAGTACACGCCCTCGGGACCATTGCTGTAACTGTGCTAAAGGCATCTTTTCCGCAACCACTGGACGGTCATCTGGCCCACAGGCAACAAGCATATCTTGCTCCTCAATAAAACAAAACGAATGAATGTTTTTGCCTCAACTCTTCCTTCTACTATACACGATGTAGAGGTAAAATTGCGAGAGCGGTAAAGAACGTGCTATGCTTTCAACATTATAGCAAGAATATAGAACGAGGTGTGTTATGACAGAAGCTTTCGACGCATCTAGCAGTCCAAGACAATTTCGTATAGGCATATATGCGCTTATTTTTAATAAAGGTGAAATTCTCCTGGCTTTACGACGTGATATTAACTGGTGGAATTTGCCAGGGGGTGGATTAGAGATTGGGGAGTCTGTAGAAGAGGGTGTGTGTCGTGAAGTACGTGAAGAGACGGGGTTAGTGGTCGAGGTAGAGCACCTTGTTGGCGTGTACTCGAAGCCACAGAAGCAAGAGGTGGTGCTGACATTTCTTTGTCGTGTGGCAGGTGGCACTCTTACAGCCACCGAGGAGTCGCGCGAATGTCGCTATTTCGCGACCGATGCAATGCCAATAAATATACTTCCCAAGCATCGACAACGTGTCATAGATGCGTTGCTTAACCAAGGACACGCCGTACTCCGCACGCAGAGCAGTACTCAGGAAGAAGACCAACGCCTTCCTCCTGTATAAACGGCATTAAAACAAAAATTGAGTCATGCATAAAAAGGGAGAAAAAGTATATGTCAACTCACTACGACGCTATTGTTATCGGGTCAGGACAAGCGGGGGGGCCCCTTGCAACCGCTTTGGGGCAATCAGGGCGAAAAACAGCAATTATCGAACGTGAGCATGTAGGGGGAACGTGTATCAACGAAGGCTGTACACCCACAAAGACGATGGTTGCCAGTGCCAGAGCCGCATATGTTGTTAAAAGAGCGGCTGATTATGGAGTAGTACAGACGGGACCTGTCAGCGTAGATATGACCATCGTCAGGAAACGCAAACGTGACATTGTAGATAGCTTTCGTGGTGGCAGTCAGAGCCGTCTCGAAAAATCCGAAGGGGTAGACTTGCTCATGGGCGAGGCTGCGTTTATCGCTCCTAAGACAGTAGAGGTTCATCTCAATAGTGGCGAGTTACGTCAGCTTACTGCCGATTTGATCTTTATCAATACAGGTGATCGTCCTGCGACACCGAAGTTGGAAGGTCTGCAAAATGTTCCTTACCTCAACTCCACCTCGATTATGGAACTTGATGTAGTGCCAGAGCATTTGCTTGTCATTGGCGGTGGCTATATTGGACTAGAGTTTGGGCAAATGTTCCGTCGCTTTGGAAGTAAGGTAACCATTGTACAGCGTGGCAAGCAGTTGTTAGCGCGTGAAGACCCGGATATCGCAGAGGAAGTCGCAAACATCTTGTGCGAAGATGGTATTGAGGTGCTGCTCGAAACCAGTGCGTCGCAAGTCACAAAGGATGCGAATGGCACAATTCAACTTACCGTCAAAACGCACGATGGTGAACGTATCTTGAGTGGTACGCACCTACTAGCAGGAACAGGTAGAACGCCAAACACTGACAAACTGAATCTCGACGCGACGGGCGTGCAAACAGATAAGCAAGGAAATATTCCAGTTAATGATACCTTGGAAACAAACGTACCAGGGATATATGCTCTTGGTGATGTAAAGGGTGGGCCAGCCTTTACCCACATCTCTTACGACGATTACCGCATCATTCGCACCAATCTTATTGAACATGGAAATGCCAGTATCAAGAATCGTCTTGTTCCCTATACGGTATTCATAGACCCTCAACTTGGGCGTATTGGATTAAGTGAAACCGAGGCGAAGCAACAAGGCAAAAACTTCAAAGTTGCTAAAATGCCCATGAGCTATGTTGCACGTGCGCTTGAAGTTGCTGAGCCGAGAGGGCTGATGAAAGCTCTTGTTGATCCAGACATCAAGCTCATTCTTGGTTGTGCCATTCTTGGTATCGAGGGTGGCGAGATCATGTCAATGCTCGAGATCGCCATGCTCGGTAAGGTTCCCTATGATGTCTTAAAAGAGGGTGTATTTGCTCATCCAACACTTGCAGAGTCACTAAACAACTTGTTTAGCAGTTTCCAAGAGTAGTTCTTGTGTCCTGTAACATGGCTTCAACAGCTATGTTACAGGATGTATGATGTTCGAAAATATCATACATTGAAACAAATTGGAGTTGAATGTATACTGTACCGTGTGAGCTATTGAGCCAGTTGTGGTGATGAAAGCTAATCTTTTTAAGGAGAGATCACATGATCCAGTTAACCGCTTTATATGGCCATCCTCAGGATACTGCCGCATTTGATAGGTACTATCAGGAAAATCACGGTCCTCTAGCAAAAAAAATGCCAGGACTCAAAGGTTACATCGTCAACCACCCTCAAGGACTCAGTTCAAATGAACAATCCCCTTACTACTTGATTGCTGAGCTCTATTTTGAAAGTATGGAAACTCTTCAGGCTGCATTTCAATCACCTGAAGGTAAGGCGGCTGCAGGAGATACAGCAAATTTTGCGACTGGAGGTGTGTCACTGGTAATTGGTGAAGTACAAGTGTTCAACCCAGTTTCAATTAGTTAGAGTATTGGGTGGCGCGTTCTTCGCTCTCTTGAACACCTACGCATGCCTAGCATAGGAACACCATAAACTGCTCACGCTCACTCACCTTGCTTGTTCTTGATGTGTAGGGGAAGGTGTCAATATAAGACTTTAAAAAGGAATGTAAGAACGCCTATCCCTTTACAGAAGTGTCTTCGTTGGAACAAATTCGTTGTGCTAACGAAGACCTTGTACAATTAATCCAACAAAACTACTGCATTCACAGCACCAACACTCACTTGTCCCTCACAACTCTTTCCATCTAACAGCGAAGTGAAGTTTCCTGCTGGCAAATTCACTTGTTGTATTTGTTCAGTATGGTTAAGCAGAAAATATATCGTCTTCCCGTCAGCTTGTACTCGCTTTGTTACTTCAACGCCTTCGGGTGCTTCTAAAACTGGTAATACATTTCCCTGCTCACAAAGCTGCTGCGTTAGCTTCTCCAAGAGATCGTTACTGCCCTGAGTTGCTATATAGTAGGCGTGGCCTTTTCCAAATTGATTGACTGTCAAAGCAGGCTTATGAGCGTAGTAGTCACTGGCAAAGACGCCAAGTGCTTGCGCACCTTCCAAATGCAGCAGTTCGCCCCATACTGTAGCGGAATAGGTGCCTTGCAAGGTTCCCTCTGTGATCACAACCTGATTTGTCATATCTGGCGTCAAAGGGTCAAACTCTTCAATATAAATCCCTAACAGTTTGCGTAACTCAGCAGGATAGCCACCTAATCCAACATGACCGTTTTGATCGACAAGACCACTAAAGAAGGTTGTCAAGAACGTTCCTCCTTGCTCGACGAACTGCTCAAGGTTTTTTGCCACACCAGGACGTAGCATGTGAAGCAGAGGAGCGATAACAATTTGGTACTTGCTCAAGTCGCTATCGGGAGATACAACATCAACTGCTACATTGAGCTTGTGGAATGCTCGATAGTAGGTCAAAAGTTGTTCCCAGTAGTGTAGACGATTACTTGGTCCGGGCAAATATTCGACGTCCCACCAGTTTTGCCAATCCATCAAAATCGCAACCTGCGCTGGTACCCGCGAGCCAATCACCGTGGGCGACAACGTGTGTAGCTCTGTGCCTACTTGTGCCACTTGCTGAAAAATACGAGTGTGTTCGCTGCCTTCGTGTGGTACAACGGCGCTGTGAAATTTTTCAGCACCTGCTTGAGACTGTCTCCATTGAAAGAACATGACGCCATCGGCACCGTGCGCCACTGCTTGTAAGCTGTGAAGACGCATCCGCCTAGGTCGCTTATGCGGATTTTGGAGCATCCAGTTGACCTGGCTAGGGCTTTGCTCCATTACCAGGTGTGGTTTTCCACCTTTGAGTGAGCGCATCAAATCGTGTGAAAAGGCTGTCTCCCAGGCATGTGCTGATACGGGAGGATACATATCGAATGAGACAATGTCCATATGTGGTGCCCACACAAAGCCATCGACAGGCTTAAATCCAACCATTAAGTTTGTTGTAAGAGGAATAGTAGGCGTGACCGCACGTAATATCTCCTCTTCAACACGATAGCAGGCAAGAAGTGAGTCTGACATGAAACGCCAGTAATCAAGACTTTGGGTTGGATTGTTCTGAGCCGGAGTAAGGCGCGGCGGAAGAATATCTTCCCAATCGTAGTACCGTTGACTCCAAAAGCTTGTCCCCCACGCTGAGTTAACACCTTCGAGTGATTGATATCGTTCTTGTAACCAAACACGAAACGCCTCGGCACAATTATCGCAATAACAGGCTGCAGTGTGACATCCGTATTCGTTGTTCAAATGCCACATCTTGAGTGCAGGATGCTGTGCGTAACGCTCGGCAAGTTGCTGGACAAGGGCAGCGGATTTGCGACGGAAATCGGGACTGTTAGGGCAATAATGCTGCCGTGAGCCGTGCGACATACGTCTACCATCGCGCGTGACTGGCAACATAGAGGGATAGTGGCGACTCATCCATGTTGGGGGTGATGCTGTTCCTGTTGCGAGGTCGGCGGCAATACCGTTTTGGGCGAGCATATCCATAATGTGATCTAGTTGTTCGAAATGATATTGCTCCGGTTTTGGTTCAAGCATCGCCCATGAAAAAATATTGATTGAGGTTATATTGATGGCAGCTAGCTTCATAAGCCGCATATCTTCTGCCCATACCGCTTCAGGCCATTGCTCAGGGTTGTAGTCACCTCCATATAGAAGAGTCTCAGGAAAAATAGTAGGTGTATTCTGCAAAGAAACCTCCGAATAATTCAAGTTGAGATTTTAGAAATCTTCTTACTTTCTTGCATATCACGCATTGCATCATACATTGCTTGCTCAACATCCGTAAGAAGACGCTTCTGAAGTTGTGCAAGCCATTCCTCGTCCCATGCACCCTGCGCCTGGAGCATACGTTTACACTGCACAAGGGGATCGCGAGCATCTTCTTCATCGTGTGAATGAGAAAATTGAGCACGCGAAACAAAAACTTCGAGTAGGATTGGTCCTTGCCCCTCGCGAGTTTGCTGCATAGCATGTTGCATTGTCTCATAGACATGTAGTACATCAGCACCATCAATATAGTGATGAATTAAATTTTCTGGTAGCATATGTGTAGCCAGACAAGAGGTTGTGCCTGAAAAAGTACTTTGACAACTGTGTTCGCAGATAAAAATAATGGGTAAGCGATGATGTGCTGAAAAGCGAATGCCTTCAAGAAAATCTGGTTCTGAAACTATATCGTCTCCACAATACGCTATTGTGACAACAGGCACTTTCCGCAATTTTGATGCGAATGCGATGCCAGCGGCATGCAAAATTTGCGTTGCGACAGGCGTGGGACCAGTAACTGTATTATGCTTATGATAGCTCCAATGTGTTTGCCTCTTTGTTCTATCTTGAATAGTAGACATATGAATATTCAAGTGTGTACGAAAGACCTCATACGGAGTCATTCCTATAGCCAGGAAAACGCCAAGATCGCGATAATAAGGCAATGTGAAATCTTGCCCCACCTCAATGCATAATGCACTACCCACCTGTGCTGCTTCATAACCCCGACAACTGTCAAATGTAGTCGTTGTATGCTCCTCTGACGCATTCATGTATAAGCGACAGATATAGTTGTCAACGAAGCGAGTGAGTAGCATACGCTCGTAAAGATATTTTGTAAGTAGAGAAGATGAGGTGAAGGATATCATAAACTCTTTGTTCCGTAAATAAAAATATTGAGCTACGTTAGAAATTCTTATAGCCAGAGGCTATGCAACAACGTCGTAATAAAGACAACAAAGTGCATTTATTATACTCTCAATACTGTAAGGGAAGCAATTTTACACAGCATTGAGACGTATACCTGCTAGGGTATACGTCTCAATGCTGTGTAAAGTCAATGAAGGTTTTAATCTCCCTCAAAGAATTTCTATGATCTAGAACAGGCCAAGATCAATGGAATTGGCCATCGCCGCATAGCCCTTGTCATTGGGATGTAAATGATCTCCACTATCATAAGCGGCTAGCAGAAGATGTGGGTTATGTGGGTCGCGCACTACCTTGTCAAAGTCGATTACAGCATCAAAGGCACCGCTGGTACGAATCCAGTAATTTACCGCCTCCCGCTTGGCCTCACCTGCTGGGTAGTAGTAAGCCGCTCCCTGGAACGGTGTTAAGGTTCCGCCATAGATTTTGAGTCCCTTTGCATGAACCTGAGCGATGATCTGCTTAATTCCAGCGATAATCTGAGCAGCACTAACATTAGTGTGAGGGGCAGATTCGGGACCGATAAGTCTAGAGAAGCCAATATCATTGATCCCTTCAAGATAAACGACATAGCGAACGCCATCTTGAGCCAGTACATCCCTATCCAGACGTGCCAGTGCATTTATCCCGCAACAGGGAGCAGTATTGAGGACCCGATTACCAGATATAGCCTCGTTGAGCACTGACTCCTGCTGACTTGGAGGTAAGGCGAGTAGTCTGCGTGCTAGTATGTCTGGCCAACGATGATTGGCGTTAATAGTAGAGTGGTAGCCCTCGGTAATCGAGTCACCCAGGGTAACAATTGCGCCTTCCGAGGTGGATGCTACTACATCAATGCCGTCGAGCCAGAACCAGGACGTGACGGTGGTGGTGAAGGCGGTGCCTTGTGTATCGGCGGCATGATCGCCAGCTTGAGAGATATAGGAATTCTGCCAGCTTAGCTCATGCCATGTCGTGGCACCAGAAGGCTGCGGCACGTAGAGACTGACCGCCAGATTTTGATGGGCACGTAGTGGAAACGCGAGAGAATCACTATAAACCTCTGCGCCAATAGGAATCGTCACGGAAGGACTTCCCCCAAAGGTAAGCCGACGGTCTGTTTCACGGATAATGCTTGCTCCATGGTGTTGAACGGCCACATTCGCCTGCCCAATGGTGAGAGGTACCGTTCCGAAGGTATTGGCGAGGCGAATACGTAGAACATTTCCTGCAACGCTTGTATGAACAATCAACCGGACCGTCTGGTTGTCAAAACCAGTCGTAGAGATACCGCTTAAATCAGGGGGCATAGGACTCGTACTCCAAGTGCCAATCCAGTGAGAGTGTGTAGATACGCGATGAAAGGAGGGGGCAGCGCCCGCGGTAAGCACTGTTGCGATAAGTAGCAGAAGAACAAGAAACGGCAGTCCCATTTCTCGAGGCTTTTGGCTTGGGATTAGGTTTTTCAAAAGCATTTTATCCATCTTGATCTCCTCTTAATTTGAGATACTTTGTGTCAACTCATCTCTAACCCTGTATGGAAGAACTATGTTACCGCTTAGTGCAATCTTTCAGAGTGTTCATGCGTATGCTTCATGGGTCGGGGGCAGGGTAGCACATCACTCAGCATTGGAGATCTAAAACCTAAGAGGTATGTGATGTTCTCAAATAACAGAGCGGCTGATAACCTCATTTTTTAACTTAGCATGCTCTCGCGGGAGCGTACCCCAACAAGCGCTTGATTCCTCCTTCTCTCGTCTCTCCTCAAATTAGCTCCCCTATGCTATGAAAAGAGGATGGGTGATCTGCAAGGACGAGCAGAGCTAGGGCGGTTAATCTGCCCTCAGAGCGATAAGCAAATTGTCAATGCACCGTAAAGAATTTAAAGACTTTATCAGCGAAACAGGAGTTATTCAGCCAACAGATATTTAAAACGCTAGTGGAGATTTATGAGTTCAATGGGAAAACGTTAAAAAATAATGTTTCCTTGAATGAAATATACGAGAAAGATCACCTTATGTACGAAGTATACATAGTATTTCTTAGGCTTACAAGTAAGGGAGCTGTGTTGTCGAGCAATACGTGTACAGAGGCTGTTCTGTCAGGGGCGAGTATGCATATAAGTGCTTGAGCCTCTTATTGAACAAGTTGGAACAACTCTTAACTTGACAGAGCACTATGAGCTAGCAACATGTGTCTGCTTACTCAGGGAGGAGGAGACCCGCGCGAAGTGCAAAGCGCACGAGCTGTGTCACATCACTTAGGCCCAGTTTTTCCATCACATTCGCCCGATGAGCTTGCACTGTCTTTACGCTCATACCTAGTTGCTCCGCAATCTGCTGACTGGTCATTCCATTGGCAACACGAGTGAGTACCTCTCCCTCACGTGGTGTCAAGGGGCGTCGTTCCTCTGTTGAATCAAGAAGACGCGAGGATGAGGGAGCATCAAATAGAGGAGAAGCAAGGGCTTCGCTGCTCGCTTGAGTGCCCCACTCTAAGTATGCGAGGTATAATTCCAGTTACAGATTGGAAAGACAACGCTATGGATACTGATCTCCAACAGACACTTCTACAGCTATTTCAACAGGTGAGTGACAATCCAGATGATATGCCCGTGATATCAGTCGATGCATGGCAACAGGGTTCGGTGGAGTGGCAATTGCTGAGCGGGTTTCGAGACGTGCTTGAACGCCTTCAACAGAGCCGACAAGATGCTCAGAAGAGCGCGGAACAGCTGCGCGAGAAGGAAGCTGAGTACCGTAGCATCTTTGAATCTACTATTGATGGAGTATTAATCGCCAATCTAGATGGATATCTGGTTGAGGCCAATCCTGCCGTATGCAAGATGTTTGACTATTCCTACGAGGAGTTTATCGGCCTGCACCCTACTACCTTCATCCACCCAGATTCTCTCCACCTCCAGGACGAACACGTCCAAGCGAGCAGAGCGGACAACCAGCATCAATCGCAAGGCATTGTCTTGCGAAAGGACGGCTCATCTTTCTTTGCTGAGGCACATACCACTCCATTTCTGTATAAAGGCACGCCTCACATTCTGGCGATGGTGCGTGACATCACGGAGCGTGTGCGGGCTGAGGAGCAATTGCGCGAGAAGGAAGAACAATACCGCGGCATCTTTGAGGCTTCCGTCGATGGATTGCTGATTAGTGACTTGGAAGGTGAACACATCGTCGAAGCCAATCCTGCAATATGTGAGATGAATGGTTATACCCGTGAGGAGCTGCTTGTTCTTCCTCCTGCTAACCTTCTTGCCCCTGAGTACTACCCCCTTGTAGCAGAGTCCCTTCAAGTAATCGAGCAGGGAGGACAGTTCTACAATCAGGCGATTGCCTTACGCAAGAACGGTACGACGTTCCGTTCGGAGTCACTCGGAACCACCTTTATGTACAAAGGCAAACTGCATATCTTGACGATATCGAGGGACATCACCGAGCGAGTGCAAGTGCAAGAACAACTGCGTGAGAAGGAGGCGGAGTACCGTAGCATTTTTGAAGCCTCCACCGACGCATTGATAATTGCCAGTCTGGATGGGTACATCGTTGAAGCCAATTCTGCCGCATGCAAGATGTTTGGTTATATGTATGAGGAGTTTGTCGGCCTACCTGCCATCACCATCATCCACCCTGATCGTTACCATGAAATAGCAGAGTCTATTCAAACGATTCAAACAGGCAGCCAACGATACTACGCTCAGACAATCGGTCTACACAAAGATGGAACACAGTTTTACACTCAGGCACGTACTACACCCTTCAACTATAAAGGCAAGCCTCATTTGCTGGGAGTAGTGAGAGACATCAGCGAACGAGTGCGGGCCGAGGTGCAACTGCGTGAGAAGGAAACGCAGTACCGCAGCATTTTTCAAGCGACGAGTGATGGACTCGTCATCATCAATCTCGAAAGTGGTCAGATTGTCGAAGCCAATCCCGCGGCTTGTAAGATATACGGCTATGATTATGATGAGTTTGTTGGTTCGTCAGCCGCCATTACCAGCCATCCAGATGATCTCCCTTTCATTCTGGAAAACGTCATCCCTATAATTAAGGCGGGCGGTGAGTTCCGTGCTCAGGGAATTGGCCTACGCAAAGATGGCACTACATTCAATCTTGATGTTCACGACACCGCCTTTACCTACCAGGGAAAACCGCATATTCTAGCGGTGGTGCACGATATCACTGAGCTTGTGCAAGCATACCAGTTGCTCGAACAGCGCGTTGAGGAGCGCACACGAGAGTTGTCAACGTTACTAGAGGTTTCTCATAATGTCGCCTCGACGATAGAATTGACACCCTTGCTGGATCTGATTCTCGATCAACTCAAGGTGGTCGTGGATTATAGTGGCTCTTCGGTCACTATCTTAGAGGATGAAAATTTGGTGCTTGTAGGTACGCGGGGGCCAAACTCTGAAGAACATTTGAGGCAGCATCGTTTCCTAATAGTATCACAGTCTCTCTCACCGTATGCGATGAGCCTGAAGTGCCACTGAAGGTCAAGCAAGAACTGCACCGCATAGCGCAAGAGGCTCTTCATAACATTGTCAAACACGCTTCCGCGAACAAGGTCGAACTACGGCTCTCCTCCGATAGAGAAGGTATTACGCTCGAAATACGCGATAACGGATGTGGGTTCGATACGGGCGAATTGTTCCCTGGGCATTTGGGCTTACGCTCTATGCATGAGCGTATGAGAAGGTTGGGGGGAGGCTTCAGATAGAGAGTCAACTAGGAACTGGAACCAGTGTTCACGCTCGGCTTCCCTGGTAGGGAATGTGACAGATTACCCGTGCCTTCTGGAATACCATATCCTAAGATTTCACTCCTCTAAAGAAGTGGGGAAGCTCATAGTGATGTTGACCCGTTTTTATGGAGACCCCAAAGAGGGGATTTAACACATCAATTGTTCGTATATGACAGGACTCAAATAGTTCAACGTGGAGTGCCTCCGAGTCCGATTGTTAACCTAAGCGAAGGGGTCGCCCCCTCCGCTCGGCTTCAGAACCGGACAGGCGAGTTTCCCCGCATCCGGCTCCTCAATGATCGGGTCTTTGTCACAGATACCTTTAACACGTCGGGCG
>JAABUZ0100001193.1_pt1 | contig 51582 bp, 54 predicted proteins | sample 5562091 | NCBI WGS metagenome assembly JAABUZ01 (sample SAMN12813069, study PRJNA571459) | rock metagenome | isolation source: Antarctica rocks | place: Antarctica: Victoria Land, Linnaeus Terrace sud | collected 2015-12-21 | reverse complement strand
GCGCCCCCCCCGCCTTTGCCAGAACATTCGTGATCGCCGCCGTCAAGCTCGTCTTGCCGTGATCCACATGACCGATCGTCCCGATGTTCACGTGAGGCTTCGAACGATCAAACTTTGCCTTCGCCATAGAATTCTTCCTCTCTTGATGCTTCTTGTCGGTTAAGTGTCGCAAGGCAGGATACATCCGAGTATCCTGCCCTGTGTTTCGTGTTTCTGGAGCCGACGATGGGAATCGGACCCATGACCTCCTCTTTACCAAAGAGGTGCACTGCCACTGTGCTACGTCGGCACGGCATTCATTATAGCATAAATCGCCAAAGTTGTCACCCTTTCGCGACCGAACAGCCAAGTTATCGGGAGAAGGACCAGGCGCCGGAGCGCCCTTTGACGTCTGAGCTGGTGCCGCTCATGCGTCCGTTGTGGAACACGCGGCCCAGTTCCTGGCCCAAATCCCAGGCGCGCGGCTTGCTGGCTGAAATCACCTGTGTTTCCCGCATGGTCATGGCCCCGGTCTTGGGCGAAACGTGGCCGCTGACGGCGATGCGGACGTTGGCTTCATGCGTGCGCACGTTCATGGTGCCGGCGAACGTGTTTCCCTGGCGGCGGGTAATCACCAGGGTCGCGGGGTTGCGCGAATTGCTGCCGTGCCAGGTTCCCAAAATGTTCGGCCCGGCGGCAGGCTCCGGGCTGGAAGCAAGGGGCGCAGGCCCGACACTGACTTGAACGCGCGCAGGCATGGGCGGGGCGGGGCGCGCAAGTCGCTCCGGGGCGTCTTGCGCGAGCGGCGCGGCAGCGATCCGGCGGCTCAAATGCCGCTGACGGACAAGCGCAATGCGTCTTTTTGGGACAACAGCGGGCTGAAAAAGCGGCGGGGGCGCGGACACGGCAGGGGTTCTCGCCAAAACACGGGCGCGAGTGGCACGGGTCGCTGCCAAAGAACGGCCATGCGCGGCGCGAGCTGCTGCCAAAGAACGGCCATGCGCGGCGCGAGCTGCTGCCGACAACCGTGGCCGGGCGGCGTGGGTCGCTGCCGCAGCATGAACAAGGCTGGGATGGCGGCGGGGAGACACGGAATGCACTTGGCGCACAGGGACAGGCTTTTGTGTCACGGCGGCGCGGCGCTGGGTCAGGGCCAGCAAACCGGCGGCCAGCAATGCCAGGCAAAGCGCAGCAGGCCAAACCAGGCGGGCGCGGCGCGAGCGAGCGGCGGGACGCAGTGCGCGCGGCGCAGGCGCAGCAGGAGCGGCAAGTGGGACAAGGGCGGCGTGGTATTCTTTCAAAGCCGCATCAAAGGCATCCGCCATTTCTTTGCCCGAGCGGTAGCGCTGAGCGGGGTTTTTGTCCAATGCCCGGAGCAGCACCTGCTGCACGGCCAGGGGCGCTCCCGGCAGCGGCGCGGGCGCGGCATAAGCGACCTGGTACAAAACGTTGGGGATGGTTTCGCCGCCAAACGGCGCATGCCCCGCCAGCATCTCGTAAAGGATGACCCCCAACGACCACAAATCGGACGCGGCTTCATGCTCCTGCCCGTTGACCTGTTCGGGCGACATGTAGACCGGCGAGCCGACCATCGCGCCCGCCTGGGTCACCATGGTATCTTCATGCTGACGGGCGACCCCGAAGTCCATCAATTTGGCCTGGCCGTCGGGCAAAAGCATCACATTGGACGGCTTAATATCACGGTGAACAATGCCCGCTTCATGCACGGCATCCAGTCCCGATGCCACTTGACGCAAAATAACGGCGGCTTCGGGGGGCGCAATCGGGCTAGCCTGCGTCCGCTCCCGCAGCGTTTCGCCTTCCAAATACTCCATGACAATGAAATGCTGCCCGTCTTCTTCCCCAATATCATAAATGGTCACGATGTTGGGGTGAGACAAGCGCGCAATGGCCCGCGACTCGCGCTTAAAGCGGGCGACGCGCGCATCCTGCGACTCGGATGCCGCAGCCATCTGCATGGACAGCACTTTAAGCGCAACGCGCCGCCCAATCCGGTTGTCGACGGCTTCGTAGACCACAGACATGCCGCCGCGTCCCGCTTCGCGCAGGATTTGATAATGCCCAAGATTGGAAGGGGGAAGCGGATGCGTGCTTTGCATGGTAAGTCCTTCAGCCTAAACTATACCCCACAGGCGGCCTCTAAAAACTGTTTGGTTTGAGCGGGGGCGGATGGGGGCTTCTTCTCTTGTTTCCAAGGGTTCGCCCCGACGCTCCTAAGTCAGACCGACGACGGAACAAATCGTTCCGTCGTTGCTCAGGGCTTGGTAAGCCCATAAAACACCCAGGCAATAATGCCGCACATCCAAGGATTGCCGAGCGAAACGAGACACTCTCTTTTAGAAAAAAAGCCTTGACTTTTACCGGGAGCTATGTTACAGTAGGAACGCATCAGGCGTGAATGTGTTTTCCCGCTGTTTGGGCGCTTTGGAAAAAGAAAATGCTGTGCATCCAATCAAGTACGTCCTACCCCACCCTTTTGGAGGTGATTGTTCATGAAATCTCCGGCTAGCGGTTTGTCCGCATCTACGGTGCTGATGGCAGCCGCGCTCGGCCTTGGCCTTTCCGGGCCACACCGCGCGCAGGCCGCCCCCGCCACACCGACCCTGCAAAACGACGGCAGCGTCGCCGTTTCCATTCTCAGCCCCACCCCGCGCCAGGCATTTGACGGCGTCAAGCCGGTTGAGATTTCCGCGTTTTATCAGGGCAGCACGGGCAATCAGGTCGTCAGCATCGAATTGTTCGTGGACGGCAACAAAGCCGCCCAAAAAGTGCTCGATGCGCCGGAAACACGGGGCGTGGTTTCGTTTTTGGTGGACGCGTCCGCGCTGACATCCGGCCCGCACCGCATTGTCGTGCGCGTGACAGGGGCCGATGCCGAAATCGCATCCGCACATAGCTCCTTCACCTATGAAATGCCTGCGCCGGCTGCCGCGCCTGTCCCGGAAAACACGGCCCCCACTGCGGCTGCCCCGCTGCAAACCACGCCCGCGCCGACTTTGAGCATTGTGCCGCCGCGCGGCATGGAGGACGGCCAGGTGCAGGGCACGGTCAAGCTGCGCGTGCGGGCCACAGACCCCAGCGGCAAAGCGCCCTTTGTGTCCTTGTTTATCGACCGCCAGTTTAAGACCCTGCGCAACTACGCCCCGTATGAGTTTGACTGGGACACGACCACAACGTCCAACGGCTATCATACGATTGAAGCGTTCGGCTACAACGATGCCCAGGCAGTCGGCCACGCACAATCCCTGCGCCTGTATGTCAACAACCCCGGCGGGCGCACCGAGCGCCGCACCGACCTGCTGGATGCCGCCCCCGCTCGGACTGTTCACAAATCGGCGAAAGCTTCTGCGGCAACAAAACGCAAGGCCGGAGCTGTCGCCCGCCGTCCCCAGGCTCCTTTGCTCGCTGTGTCCAAAGCGACGACGCCCAATCGGGGACGCGCTTCGGGGCGACTGCGCATGGCGCAGGTGTTTGCCTTGATCCAGCGCAGCGCGCGCCTCAGCGAGATGGGCGCTCTGCCTGCGCCGTTTGTCGGCAATGCCGCCGTGCCCGCTCCGCTGGGCGGCGCTCAAGCGACCGTAAAAGTGGTTCGGCCCCATGCGAAGGTTCCGACGCGCGGCTTTAAGCCGTTCGTGCATGGCGTGAGTGCAGGCTTGGGGAACGCTCTGCTGGCCCTGACACCCACAGCCCAGCCAGTGCGGACTGTCAGCCCGCGACTGATGCGCATGGCTCCCGCCGGTTTGATCGGGGCGGAACTGTCATCCGAGTATATGCTGTCGCCGACCCTGCCTCAGATCAAAGCAAGCGTCAGCGCGCACACCACGCTGTCGGCAGGCCCGAGCAAGACCCTGCGCGTGATTACCGAAGCCCCGCAAACCCAAAAAGCGGTGCGGGTGCATACCATGCGCGCCGCCAAAGCCCTGCGGGTACACATGCCGAAGATGGCGTCGCAAATCAACTGGCTGCGCGCCGTGGGTCAGTCCACCGTTTTGTTTAACTCTTCGCGTCTGCCGCTGGATCGCCCTTTATCGGCGCAGGGCAGCGTGATGTTCGGCCCCCTGCGCCAGATATTCCAGCAGGGCGGCGGGTCACTCATGTGGCAGGCGCGCACAGGTGTCGTGCATGCCCACAACCAAAACCGGGACGTGCTGCTGACAATCGGCAAGAAAAGCGCTTTAATCAACAACGCCGTCGTGATGCTGGACGGCAAGCCGTACATCAACGATGGGCGCACGATGATCCCGCTGTCGTTTTTGAAGCAGGCCATGAACGTAGACGTGCAGTATGACCCCGCGTCGGGCCATCTGGTGATTTCCAGCAACCCATAAGGCGCAAAAAAAGCCCCTGCATCCTATGGGTGCAGGGGCTTTTTTGGGACAATCTCAGGCGCTTGCCGGGGCTTTGGGCGGATCTGCCTTGGGCGCGTCGGCTTTCGGCGTTTCTACTTTGGGAGCATCGGCTTTGGTGTCGGCAGGCTTGGCGTCGGCGTTGGGGCCGGCAGACGGGGTATCAGCTTTGGGCGCGGGCGAGGCATCGACGCTTTTGGGGGCGTAATCGTTGACATAAAAGCCGGAGCCCTTAAACGAAATCCCCACGGGATAAATACGCTTGCGTAAAATCCCGCCGCACATTTCGCACGTGGTCAGGGCATCGTCTTTGATGCTTTGGACAATTTCAAACTGGGCATTGCATCCCAAACATTCATAGCCATAAGTGGGCATAAATTCTTTTCCTCACATCTTGTATTCACATTTTGCTTTGTTATATAACCAATTTCCACGAAAGCATGGTTCCCGCAATGCCCCCATCTCCTGCATCCGACGCCCTCAATCGCGAATCAGTCGCCCTGGACCGCCTGACAACGGAAGCGATCAACCCTGCCCTGGCCGATATTGACGCTTTGGACACCCAATCGCGCCTGCGCCTGATGAACCGCGAAGACGCCCGTGTCGCCGATGCGGTCGCGCTGGAAATCCCGCAGATCGTTCGCGCGGCATTGCTGGCGGCCCGCTCGCTCAGGGCCGGAGGCCGTTTGGTTTATATTGGGGCGGGCACGAGCGGGCGGCTGGGCGTGCTGGATGCATCGGAGTGCCCGCCGACATTTGGCGTGCCGCCTGGACTTGTCGTGGGGATCATCGCAGGCGGGGATGGGGCCATGTTTCAAGCTGTCGAAGGCGCGGAAGACGATCCCGACCTGGGCGCGGCAGCCGTGATTGATGCCGACATCAGCGAGCGTGACACCGTAGTCGGTGTGACCGCCTCGGGACGCACACCGTTTGTGCTGGGGGCTTTGCGTCAGGCTAAAAAGCGTGGCGCGTCCACTGTTGCGCTGACCAACAACCGGCCTTCCGAGGTTGAGGCTGTTGCGCAGGTGACGATTGCCCCTTTGGTCGGGCCGGAAGTGCTGGCGGGCAGCACGCGGCTCAAGGCAGGCACGGCGCAAAAGATGGTCATGAACATGATTTCCACCGAGGCCATGGTCGAGACGGGTAAAACATACGGCAACTTGATGGTGGATGTGCAGGCGACCAATGCCAAGCTGCGCGCGCGGGCGGCCCGCATTATTGCGCAGATCACGGGCCTGGATTTAGACCGGGCGCAGACCGCGCTGTACGATGCCGACGGCTCTGCAAAACTCGCCATCCTCATGGTACAAACCGGGCAAACTCTGGAAGAAGCCCGGCTGACCCTGGCGCAGGCGGGCGGCTTTCTGCGCCGTGCCCTGAGCGCGGCGGGACGCCAATAAGCGCGCTGCGGCTGGAACAATGGTGATGACTAATCCTTCTGTCCTGCGCATCTTGCGTGGAATATCACAAGCGCTGCTGCCGCTGGGCGCGGCGCTTGTGCTGGCGGGGACACTGGGCATCTGGGCGCAGGTGACGCTGCTGCACAATATCTTGTTGTCTTTGCCGGGCGTGCTGTTCGCGAGCGGCGGACTATGCCTTTCGGTGGCAATTCTGGTGCTGCTGGGCGGGCGCCGCTTTCCCAGCCTGTGCCTGCTGGGGGCGGTTATCGTGCTGGCGCAGACGCGGCAAGCTGTCCACGATGTTCCGCCCCTGGTCAAGCACCAGATCATTGGGGCGCAGCTCGCCCTGTTTCCTGTGAATAGACTGCTGGATCAGTTTCACATTGGGGATGTGCAGGTTGGAAACTGGTCGGTTCCCAATGCCGACTTGCTGGGCACGGGGCTGGTCTGGACCATGCGTGGCGGGTGGTTCTTGTTGGCTGGGGCGCTGACGGGGCTGTCGTCCGACCCGGCTCTTGGGTGGACACGAACCCGCACGATGCACGCGCGCTGCCCAAACTGCGGGGCGCGCTGGCTTGCAAGCCGCCAGGCCCGCTTTTGCCCCGCCTGCGGTAAACCGGCAGATGCCCGGCAAGCCCCATTATGCCCCCGGTGCCTCCAGGAAGCCGCATCGGGTGATGCTCACTGCATCACCTGCGGCACGGCGCTGGATACGCACGCGAAACTCCCCTATTCCCCTCAGTAGTGTTTTCCCGTCACGCCTGCCGATAATTGAGATATGAGTGTCTCCGTTTCCATGCTGCCGCCGCTGTGCCTGGCCCGCCCGAACGCGAGCGCCCCACCCTGCCCTCTTGCCCCGCAGGACATTGTCGGGCGAATGCTGCATACGCGGATGGCGCTTGCGCCGTCCCCTGATGAGTTCCTTTGGCAGGCGGTAACTATTCTGCGGCGCGGCTTTCACCTGGACTTTGGGGCCGCATATCAGGTCACACTCGCGCGTCCGTCGTTTCTTGCTTTGCTGGCAACCGAAGACCTGCCGCCTGAGTTTGATTTTATCGCACGAGGCCTGCCGCTGCCCGATTATGCCGACATCGCCGACCTGCCGTTCTGCGGCGCGCATGAGGGCTGCTGCGGCGATTTCTTTGCCCCCGTCGCCGCAGCGTATGCCATGCAGTCTTGGCTGTTTTTGTCCATGACGCACCCGGACACATTCGCAGTACGAGGCTCCTTGCTGCTGGGCAGCCGCAATCCCGCCCGCTTTGCGCGCGCCGATACTGTTCCTTTGTTTGCCCTCGCGCGCTCGCTTTCGCAGCAATTTGACGCACGGTTTCCCTTTTGGTAACGCTGACACGCAAACAGCACAGGCCGCCTGACCTTGATGGTCGGCGGCCTGTGCCTGCGGCTGCGCTCATGCCGGACGCGGTGCGCTCCGGCGGAGAGCTATTAACGGGTGAGATTTTGGTCGGTAGGATGCCAGTAATCGGTCAAGCTGCGGTGGATAAAGCAGTCTTCTTCCGGCTGCACGATCACTTCGTTGCGCGTTTTCTGCGACAGGATGCGGCAGCGCCACATTCCCGCCGTTTGACGCCCGTTAGGGGCGACCACAAAAACTCGCTCTTTTTGGCCGCAGGAAACGCACTGATGCATCTCAGTTTCTGCGGAACGAGGTGGCGCCATTTCCAGCATGGTTGTCATAGCATATGTCTCCGTAGGCAAATAAGACGGCTCTTGATGCCGCCGAGCCTATTATACAGCATGACCCATGCAATCTATGTTAAATCTAGATTAATTTTATATAAAACTTTTTCGCTCCTCCAAAGACCCTACCAGACCCCCGCCGGGACAGACACGAGAGGCGGGCAGCCGAACGCCTGCCGGAACTCAGAAATATCCTGCACGGGGCCGTTGACACGAAACTGGGCCGTGGAGTGCGGGTCGGAAGTCAGGCGGACACGCACGCCTTCGGGCCGCTCCAATGTACGCCAGCTTTGGCCGTAAGCGATAAAAAAGCGCTGTTCCGGCGTGAAGCCATCGATTTTGGTGCGGGGGCTATTCCCCAGCGCTTTTTCCAGGGCGAGGTACGCGATCTTCAGCCCGCCAATATCGGCGATGTTTTCACCCTGTGTCAGATCGCCGTTCAGGTGCGCGCCCGGCAACGGCTCGTAGGCGCTGTACTGCGTGATAATCCCGTGCGCCCTTTGCGCAAAGTTTGCCGCATCCTGGGCCGTCCACCAGTTGCGGCGGTTGCCGTCGCCGTCGTATTGACGCCCCTGGTCATCAAAGCCATGCGTCATTTCGTGGCCGATCGTTGCGCCAATCTCGCCGTAGTTGACGGCATCATCGGATTGAGGGTCGAAATAGGGCGGCTGCAAGATGCCTGCCGGGAAGTTGATATCGTTCATTTGCGGGTTGTAATAGGCGTTGTTGGTCGGCGGCGTCATGCCCCATTCGCCCCGATCCACAGGCTTGCCGACTTTGTCTAGATTGCGCTGAAATTCGAACTCGTCGGCCCGCATGCCGTTAATTACGTACGATGGGCTGTCGACGTGCAGGCGGGAATAATCGCGCCAGTGGTCGGGATAGCCGATCTTAATCGCCATCTTGTTCAGCTTTACAATCGCCTGCGCGCGCGTCGCGGCGCTCATCCAGGGCAGGGCAGCCAGGTCGTCGCGCAGGGCGGCTTTGACATTCTGCACCAGGGTCAGCATGCGCGCTTTGGCGGCGGGCGGAAAGGCGCGCGCGACATATAGCTGCCCTAAGTCTTCGCCGATGCCTTGGTCGGTGGCATAGAGCACCCGCTTCCAGCGCGGACTGATGGCCGGAATGCCGTCCAGGGTCGTGCTGTAAAAGCCAAAATGCGCATTGACATACGCGTCGCTCAGGCGCGGCGCTTCCGTGTTGACCAGGCTCCAGCGCAGGTACGTCTTCCAGTCGGCCAGGGACGTGGACACCATCATCTGCCCGATTGTCGCAAAAAACTTCGGCTGCGCCACGTTGAGTGGGCCGGGCTGAGAAAGCCCCAGGGCCGCGAAGTATGGTTCCCACATAACGCCCGGCGTCAGGGCGTCCAGTTGGGACAAAGTCATTTTGTGGTACACGGCGGCGAGGTCGCGCTGCTCGACCGGCGTCATGGATACGCCCGCCAGCCGGGTTTCCAGGCCCATCACGGTTTGCGCATCGGAGGCGGCCTGCACCGTAGGTTCCCCCAGCAGGCCGAAGACTTGCGTGATATACTTCACATACGCCGCACGGGTCGCCTGCGTGTCTTTGTCCGTGCGGAAATAGTAGCCCTGCTCGGGCAGCCCCAGCCCGCCCTGATAAAGCTGCGCGATCTGCTGCGTGCTGTTTTCATCGTCCTGGTTGACATAGGTCGTGAACGCGGGAAAGACCGTCAAGCGATCCAGGTGCGCCAGCTCTTGCTCCAAGCTCAACGTGTCATGCACGGCACTGATACGGGCGAACTCGGATGCGAGCGGCTTGACACCATCGGCTTCAATGCGCGCCGTATCCATCCCTGACCGGTAAAACGACCCGACTTTGCCCTCCGCGCTCCCCTCGGACGCCGTTTTATTTAAGGCCGCTTTGTCTAAAATGTCATGCAGCAGCGCCTCGTTGCGGTTGTTGATTTCCCGGTCAACACCCGCCGATCCATATTCGGGGTCAATAAAGGCATGCTTCAGCCAGCCGCCGTTGGCAGAGTGAAACAAATCCTGACACGGCAGAATGCTGCGGTCAAGGGCGCTCAAATCCAGCCCGTGCCCAGCAGGGGGCACAGATTGCGCATGGGCGACGCCCCCGCCCAGCAGGGACAACACAGCGGTGCAGACAGCAAAGCGGCGCGAAAAACAAAGCATGACCTATCCTCCGCGCATTTGTTCGGGACAAGGCACGTGTTTTCCTGCCGGCGCATGAGAGGGAAATAAGCGTTCACGCTGTTCCGTTGTCGTGTTATGGAACTTGGGGCATACCATGCGGCCCGACTGACAATTGCTCCACAATATCATCATAGGTGCCGGTCCATTCCATCACCTGCGGCCAGGTCGCCCAAGGGATAAGCACACGCGCGATGATTTTAATGCGATGGCCCTTTTTCTTGCGATTGCGCTCGTAAAAAGTGACCAATGGGCCGTCACGCAAGTACCAGACAAAAGTGCGCGGTTTGCGTCCTGGCTGCGGGTGCGGTCGTGCTTCGGAAGCGACTTTGACATATTCTGCTATTTCCCAAGGATTATCTGCCGCCATCGCTTCTGCAACCGGCGCATTCCCATGGTTTTTTGTCAGTTCAGTTATGTTCCACGTACAGTCATATTTCTCGGTGTCTTCCAAACACTCCAGGGGATGCCCATAAACGCTCTGCCCACCCCACCCATCTGGAACCCCCCATTTGCCTTCGTGATAACTGAGATTCGGCCCCCAGCTATCTTCAATGTAAGCGACAAGCGCAGCTGTTAACGTTTCTGCATGAATGAGCCACACGGTGGGATGCGCATGCGCGGCAAAGACAGCATAGTGTTTCATTGAACTTTCCGTTCTCATGATGTCTTTTTGTTCTCGCTGCTTTCTTTACCCGTTGCACCAGCTTTCTCACGGCCTACCGACGACGGAACGATTTGTTCCGTCGTTGCTGCGCCATAATCAAGCCTTTGCAACGAAGTCGGGACGCCCAAGCACTGCCGCCCCATCGGCGGCCAAGGGAAGGGGGCGTGGTATAATGAAAGGCAAATGACAGACACGCAAAGCCATATCCGCAACTTTTGTATTATCGCCCATATCGACCACGGCAAGTCTACCCTCGCGGATAGACTCTTGGAAGAAACCGGCACCGTCCAAAAACGACACATGCAGCAGCAGTTGCTCGACTCGATGGATATTGAGCGCGAGCGCGGCATCACCATCAAGATGGCATCCGTGCGGCTCAATTACAAGGCGGACAACGGGGAAAACTATCAGCTCAACTTGATCGATACGCCCGGACACGTGGACTTCACATACGAAGTGTCGCGGTCGCTGGCGGCCTGCGAAGGGGCGGTCTTGGTGGTGGATGCCGCGCAGGGGGTGGAAGCGCAGACCCTGGCGAATGTCAACCTGGCGACCAACAGCAACCTGGCAATCGTGCCCGTCATCAACAAGATCGACCTGCCCGCCGCAGAACCCGACCGCGTGGCGGAGGAAATCGAAGAGATCTTAGCCATTGATGCCACCGATGCTATCCGGGCGTCGGCCAAGGAAGGCATCGGGACACATGAAATTTTGGAGGCGGTCGTGCGCACTGTCCCCCCGCCGCACGGCAGGCCCGACAAGCCTCTGCGCGCCCTGGTGTACGACAGCCATTTTGACGCCTACCTGGGGGTCGTGGCGTACGTGCGCGTGATTGACGGCAGCGTGGAGCCGGGCACGCAGATTAAGATGATGGCGACCGGCAAAGTGTTCGACGTGACGGGCGTGGGCATTTTCCAGCCGCGCATGAATGCCATTGACAGGCTCAACACGGGTGAGGTCGGGTATATCACGGCCAGCGTCAAAACCGTGGGCGAGTGCCGGGTCGGCGACACGGTGACATTGGCGCACGGCGGGGCGACCGAAGCCCTGCCCGGCTACCGGCAGGCCAAGCCGGTCGTCTTTTGCGGCCTGTATCCCATCGACAGCAATCAATACCCTGACCTGAAAGAAGCATTAGGCAAGCTGCAAATGAACGATGCGGCCCTGACGTTCGAACCCGAATCGTCGGCGGCATTGGGCTTCGGCTTTCGGTGCGGGTTTCTGGGGCTGCTGCACCTGGACATCGTGCAGGAGCGCTTGGAGCGCGAGCATAATTTAACACTGATTGCGACGGCCCCCAGCGTCATCTACAAGGTGCATTCGACGGGCGGCGAGATGGAGGAGATTGATAACCCGGCGAACCTGCCGCCCGCCGCATCCATTGCGTTCATGGAAGAGCCGTATGTCACGGCATCCGTGATTATTCCGTCCACGTATGTCGGGACGGTGATGGATTTGGCGCGGGAGCGCAGAGGGACGTATATCAAGACCGAGTACCCGGCCAAAGACCGGGTGATGATCTATTACAAGCTTCCCCTCAACGAGATTCTGATGGACTTCTTCGATCAGCTCAAGTCGCGCACCAAGGGTTATGCGTCGTTCGACTACGAATTATCGGGGTATGAAGAGTCTAAATTGGTCAAGCTGGACATCATGATCAACAGCAACCCCGTGGACGCCCTGTCGTTTATCACCCATAAAGATAAAGCGTATGGACGGGGCCGTCAGCTGGTGGAAAAGCTCAAAGAAATTATCCCGCGCCAGCAGTTTGAGGTGCGTTTGCAGGCGGCGATTGGGGCCAAAGTGATCGCTGCGGAAAGCATCTCAGCCATGCGCAAAAACGTGATCGCCAAATGCTACGGCGGCGACATTTCGCGCAAGCGCAAACTTTTGGAAAAGCAAAAAGAGGGCAAAAAGCGCATGAAGGCTATCGGCAGCGTTGAGATACCCCAAGAGGCCTTTATGAGCGTGTTGAAACTTGGCGGGGATTAGCCATAAGCAAAGGACGAACACACATGGAAATCATTGTGGATCAAAATCGAAAACGCGCCTTTGAGCAGTCAATCAAAGCGATGACCGACTTCAAAGCCGCTTTTGGCCGGGGGCTGAGCAGTGATTTTGTTGCCGAGATCTACGCCGCAAATGCGCTTGGTCTGAAGATCGTGGAGTTAAACCAAGCCGGGTATGATGCGCTTGGTGCGGGCGACAAACGGTATCAGATCAAGTTCCGCAGTGTCCACACGCTGAATGTTGACATTAACAACTTTGACTTTGACTATTTGATACTCGTTAACCTTGACGAAAACTACCAATTGATCGGGATATGGCGTATCACAGCGGCACAGGCAAAAGAGATTTTTGTCGAACGTGTCAAGTTCTGTAAGTATCAGGCGACGCAGGGCAAAGTTAAAAGTGTAGCAGACGTAATAGCGCCGCACCAAGCCGAGGCTCCCGCCAAAGCAGGCCGCCGCTGGCGCGAGATTCGTGGTGCGGCGACATATCCGCTGTTGGAAAGTGATGCACAGGAATGGGTATCTGCCTCCCGTCGGCACGATGAGGAACAAAGCGGCCTGACGCGATGACGGTCACAGAAGCGTTGAAGAACGTCACAAGCCTCTTCTTGGACACGGCTCCCGTTATTTATTATGTGGAGCAAAACCCGGCTTATCGGCAGCGTGTCAACAGCATCTTTGATCGGATTGACGAAGGGAATTTCACGGCGGTCGCGTCTTCCATTACATTGGCGGAAACCTTGGTCATTCCCTGTCGGCAGGGTCAAATTCAGCTCCAGCAGGACTTTTATGACCTTCTCGTGCTTGGTCTTCATTCAGCATTTGTCTCACCGGGGCCGAGGGAGGCGCAGCAAGCCGCCGATATTCGCGCGCGCTACAACCTGTCGCTGACGGATGCTTTTCAAATCGCGTGTGCTTTATCTACAGGCTGCAGCGCGCTCTTGACCAACGACCACCAATTTCGGCAAGTCACTGAACTGCAGGTCATAGTTCTTGATGACCTTGACGAATAGCACTCCCCAGCAGCTCGGCAAGCGCAAACTTTTGGAAAAGCAAAAAGAAGGCAAAAAGCGCATGAAGGCTATCGGCAGCGTTGAGATACCTCAAGAGGCCTTTATAAGCGTATTGAAACTTGGCGGGGATTAGAAATAAATCTGGTCAGGCGCAACAAGCTGTCCATAATGGGTTGAACAAACAAAGGCTGAAAATCTATGTCGGCAGCGGGGACGGAATGGGTGACGGCTTATCTGGGCCTGGGCGCGAATTTGGGGGACAAACAAGAAACGATTCAGCAAGCCCTGCTGGAATTGGATGCACTGCCGACAATCAAAGTTGTGGCCGTGTCTTCGCTGCACCAGACCGTACCGGTCGGGATAACGGACCAGCCCGATTTTCTCAACGGCGCGGCGGCCATCCAGACCACGCTCACGCCGCAGGAACTGCTGGCGCAGGTTTTGCAGATGGAACAGCGTCTGGGCCGTGTGCGAACCGTACGCTGGGGGCCACGCACGATTGACATTGATATTTTGGCGTTTGGCGACGAGATCGTCAGCCAGCCGCATTTAACGATCCCGCATCCACGCCTTGAGGAGCGCGCATTTGCGCTGCTGCCGCTGGCGGAGATCGCTCCCGACCTGCGCCTGCCGGGTGAAAGCGAGACACTGCAAAAAAAAGCGGCACGCATAGCCGCATTGGGGAACATTAGGCTGCCAGTGGTCGTCTGAGAGTTTGCAGCCTGCGCGCAACGAAACAAAGCAATGATTTATTCCTACGAAGCCAAAGACGAAGCGGGGCAAACAGTAACCGGTTCTCTTCATGCTCAGGATGAGCGTACAGCAGCGCGGCAGGTGCGTGAACTGGGCTTTTTTCCGTTGCGCGTGGCGGCAGCGAGCGGCACCGGACAAGTGCAGGCGCGGGAACAGCCTGTGTCTGCCGCGGGGCCAAACAAGCTTCTCCAAACATTTGTGTACCCGCTATGGTCGGGCGTGGCCCCGATGGACCTGGCAATTTGTTATCGTCAATGGGCGACATTGATCGGGGCCGGAGTGCCTTTGTTCCGCAGCTTGACGTCCTTATCCGCCCAGGCGCGCAGCGGGCCGCTGCGGCGCAGCCTGGAGCAGATCGCACGGACGGTAGAAGAAGGCGGGACATTGTCCGAGGGCATGGCGCGCTTTCCATGGATTTTTACTGACTTTCACCGCGCAATGATCCGGTCAGGGGAAAAAACAGGCGGGCTGGACACGACGTTCCGCCGCCTGGCCGACGCAATGGATCAGGAAATGGCGCTGCGGCGCACTTTGAAGCGCGAAACGCTGATGCCCAAGATCAACTTTGCGGCGGCGTTTCTGCTGCCGCCCTTGGTTTACTTGTTTTTGGGGAATGTCAAAGCGTATGTTTCGCACGCTGTTTTGCCGCTGCTGGCCTTGGCGGGAACTGGCCTGGGGTTTTACGTCATCAACCGTCTGGGAATGCAGCAAAGACGCGGCTATGATACGCTTACGGCTAACATTCCGGGCATAGGCGGGACGGTCAGATTGGTAGCATTGGCCCGGTTCGCGCGGGCGCTGGCATCGCTTTATGGAGCCGGGGTCAGCATGCCGCAAGCCATTCAAAGCGCAGCGGAAGTGTGCGGCAATGCATTTCTCGGCAACAAAATGATCCGCGCCATCCCGGACATTGAAGCCGGGCAGGGACTGGCCTGGTCGCTGGGCAGAACCGGCGCATTTCCGCCCATGGTTGTGTCCATGATCCAGACAGGCGAAGAAACAGGCAGTCTAGACGCGATGATGGACAAAGTCGCGGAGCATTATGAGCAGGACGTAGTTGTTCGTCTGCACCAGACAAGCGTCGCCGTGGGAACAGCGACCATGCTCATTGTCGGCATCTTTGTCGGCGTCATTGTCATACAAGCTTATACAGGTTATTTCACAAGTGTACTCAAGCAAGAGTAGACACGCAAAGCGCCGGACTTTATTATATTTTTATTCCAGCGTGCGTGTGAGGGAAAGGGGGATCATACCGAAGTTCGCGTCCTTATTCATTATAGATCGATTTATCGCAAGAGGAGAATGCAGAAACTATGAGTCTGCAACGCAATTATTATGAGGTGATCGGGGTTACTCCCACAGCCACCACGGATGACATCAAGAAAAAATACCGGGAGCTTGCCCGTCAGTTTCATCCCGATGTGGTGAAAGATAAAACATTGGGACAGAAAGTATTTACGCAGATCAATCAAGCGTATCGCGTGCTGGCTGACCCGGAACGGCGTTCTTTGTACGACACAACGCTTCTCACAGACAAAGTGCGCAGTGGAAACGGCGCTTCGGCCTCGCCTGCATCGGGGGCAGCGGCATCTGCGCATTCAAGCCAAACAACGGCTTCCACCCAAGCCCCAGCGCAACCGCCTTCTCAGCAGATGTCGGTTCAGCAGGCATCCACGACGGCGCGGCTGATGGCTGACGCAGAAAGCGCAATGATGCAGAACAAGCTTGGCAATGTCAAGACTATTTGTGACAAAGTGCTGGAAATTGATCCACGCAACAGCAAAGCGTTTTCTTTGATGGGGGATGCTTTGGTGCAGATGGGCAAGCCGCGCGATGCCGCCGCCGCTTATCGTCATGCGCAGCAGATCGCTCCCAGCGCTTTACTGCAAAGCAAAATCAACCGGCTGGAGGGAGCGCCCGCAGCTTCAGCCGCTACGCACTCTGCCACAGGGCCAGGCGCGGGTATTGCCGACACAAGCACCGGCGCGGCATCGGCGCAGACCAGCCCCAACCGCACAAACGAAGGAAGCGACCACAAGCCGGCAGCAGGCTTACTGAGCAGGCTGCTGGGCCGCAAGTAAGCTCTGGGGGCTGGGAAAGCTGCTAGACAAGGCGTCTTGGAATAAGCGAAACGTGCTTCCAGGGGATTTGATGGGCGAGGCTGCGGGCGGATAGCCAGCAGTCCTCGCCCATTTTTGCAAGCAGGAACAGCAGCAGCGCGCCGCGGTGATAACGCCGGCCTGCATGCCGCCGCAGATGAGCGAGCGCCTGAGCCGAAGTCATGGCAGCACCCTGCCGGTAGAGCCGCGGGGATGTCATCGCGACATATTCACTGGCGACGCAGAGCATTTGAGCACGAAAAGGAATGCCTCTGCCGTGACGACCAAAAGGGTGGCCGCTGCCGTCCAGATATTCACGATGGTAACGCACAATGTCTGCCGTTGGGCGCAGCAGCGGAATGGCCTCAACAATGGCCGTTCCCACCCGCACGTAGTCGCGCAGCACGAAACGGTCTGTCGCCGTCAGCGACGTGGGAATTGCAGATTGAAGAAAGCTGCCGATCAATACATCCGGGTTGTTGAGCAGGCCATAAGGCACACTCACTTTGCCGATCCCATGCAGCAAAGCGGCATGCTCAAGATGACGCGTCTCCCACCAGGTCAGGCCGCACCAGCGCGCCATCAGCACAACATAGCGCGCCGTTTTCTCGGCATGCCCGACAAGGTATGGCTCGCGCGACTCGACAGCACGCGCCAGGGCAATAAAAGTCTGGCGATACGCATCTCGCATTCGCCAGGGCAGATAAAAGAAAGCAGCCAGCAGTGCCGTACCGACAATGGCGCTTGCGCCCACATTGGCGACATTCTCAACCATGTTCATGCGAGGCTGGTCTCTGCTTCCTGATGCATAGTTGGCTTATTAGCGGCTTTTGTGTTGTAAGGCGTGTTCCATAGCGAGTCATGTTCCGGCTCAACGGCAGATGGCGCCCCTCGGGTTTGACGCAGATCTTCACGCTCAAGAATAGCCACAAACACTTCGACAACCTCCGCATGAAACTGCGTTCCCGCGTGCCGGCGTAATTCGGCAATCGCCGCTTCGGATGTCATGGGGTCACGATAGGGTCGTTTGTCTTCTTTGGCAGGGCCGCCGACCATTGCATCGTAGGCGTCCACCACCGAAATGATGCAAGACTCGATTGGAATGTCTTCATTTGACAGAAGACTTGGGTAGCCGCGCCCATCAGGCCGCTCGTGGTGATGGCGTATCCAGTGCGACACTTTGCTGAAGTAACGAATGCGTCCGACAATATCCGCTCCCACAGTAGGATGCCGCCGGATCATGGCCCAATCATCATCGGTCAGCTTGCCGACTTTGTTGAGGACTCGATCATCCACGGCCACTTTGCCGATGTCATGCAGCACAGCGGCATCTTCAATAAACTGCATGGAGTCTGCCGGCAATTGCAAGGCTTCCGCGATCTTTCTCGCCCAGTGCGAAACACGGTGCAGATGCCCATGCGTGTAAGGATGGGACTCCTGCATGATACGTCCCAGCAGCTCCACGCCTTGTTTGTAAGCCGCGAGCGTACGGTTGTGATAAACCACAGCCATGCGCGCCGCCCATGTCGGCACAACAATAAACATCACGCCCAGCCGCCAATTTTCATGGTAAAGCACGCCGGTCACAAACGCGACAGGCGACATCAGCAGGGAGCTGGGCAGCAGCCAGCGCATATTGTTATGCCAGATAATGTCCCAGCGCTTGCCGTAAAAGCGGCTCGCCAGCGTTGTAGCAAGGACAGCATTAATCAGAGAAGCCAGGATTGTGCACAGCGACAGCACGATCCATGCCCAAAAAGAAGGCGTTTCAGCTCGCCCTAAGCCGCCCTGCCGGAAGATGAGCCAGTGCGCAAGTGCATAAAAAGCCGCGGGAATCCCCACTTCCAGCACGCCGGCGGCAACCATTTGACATGCCCTGCGCAGGCGCTTATGGCTGTGGCGCGGCACTGCGATCAGCACATCAGTCAGGAAACAACAAACCGCGATCAGCAGGGATGCGGCTGCGCCAAACAACCCGGCGGCGGCCAGAATAATGGGAACGATGGGAGAAGCTGTAAAATTGGTTTCCGGCATGCGCAGTGGCAGCAGGGAAACAGCGACAGCAAGCGCCGCGAGTATGCCGATGCCCTTCCAGTCCTGAACATGTATGGGGCTGAGAAAGAAACAAAGCACGGATACCAATACCGATGCCCCCAGCAGCTTTCGCCAGAGATGCAGATATTCTGGTGTCCATAGGCTGACCTCCGGGGGCGCGGATGCACCCGGTTTTGATTGTGAGGAAGAAAGTGATATAGACAATGCAGCGCCATTACCATCAGTCGTTAAAGATCAAGCAAATGAATAGACCATAGTGTCGGCACGAAATACAACAAATGGCGCACAATTATTATGCTCAGATATTCGCCAGCCGGGGATTATTCCTTTCGGGTGGATCATCCTTTGATGTGCGGCACGATTGCCTGGGTGTTTCTCTGTAATTGCCTGGGAGTTTTAGGGGCTGACCAACGACGGAACGATTTCTTCCGTCGTTGCTGCGCGCTGGCAGCGAGGGCGGAACACCGCTGCAAACACGCCGCGACACAAGGGCAGGCCATGCCAAACCGGGCGAAACTCGGTAATTCCCGCTGGCCGGGCGTATCTATCAAGGAAAATAAGGGCTGTGGAAAAACGCTGAAGCGAGTAGAAGTGTCGCCAAAACACAGCGACCAAAAACAGATGCTCGGCGTGAATTAATAGCCGACCGGGTCGAAGCTGACCCGGTTGCAACCATTGAGGGCGGAAGCGGTGATCGCTTTGATCACGCAGGAGAAGGCTGTCATGAGTGTTAAGTTTTTTCGATTGCACGGCTCGCCCCGAAGGGCGGCGCCGTCTTCGCTAAAAGAAGGCTCCTGTCGAGCCTGAATGCTTTTCCACAGCCCAATCGTGGGCATCCGCGCCGCTGTTCAAGGTTGGCGCGGATGCCGCAAATTGTTATAAGTTATCAAAAACCGGCGCAAAACGGTGCTTGTAACGCTGACAAACAACCGCCGGAAACCTTCAACTACACAAAGCTGTCAGAAATCATCTTCCATCGCCGACAATGTGATCCGCCGATTGACCGCATCGAGAGTTGCGTTCACGACGGCTTTCCAGATGTCATGGCGCACCAGGGCCGAGCCCGTCAGCAGTTCTTCACTTTTGCCCAGTGCCAGGGCGCTGACCAGCACCACAGCCGTGCCATGTCCAGCCAAAGTGACCTGCACACTGAGGTCTTCCACAACCATGGAGCCATCTTTGTCACCACTGTTTTCCACCGCGCGCAAGGCCGCTGTCGAGATCAGGCGTGATTGGTTGTGCGTGGATGCATGCCCGCAGGCTGAGCCTGTGTAGATTTCTTCATCGCGGCGCAGATGAACAACGGCTTCCGCCCGCGCGCCGCTGACAACTAGCCCGACATCTACAAACTTCAGCCTGAGCCGCTCTGAGGCACCCTGTCCGCCCGCCAGAGCCGAACGGCCCTGCACCTGAGCGATACTGATCTTTTTATAATCAATGGCGACATCCAGGTGCGCCTTCAGCCCGGATTCGATGTCTCGGGCGATCTGCTTGGGTGCACGCCGCGCATTGACCAGCACATGCAGCTCGCTGATGCGTCCCAGCGGATCCAAAACAGCACGCGCCGATACGACATCTTTGAGCTGTCGCACAACGTCTTCAATTTGTTCTGTAGAAACATACCGCCGGGGCGGGGAAGAAGCAGGAAGATTTGGGTGTTCCAATAGTCGGCACTCCGTCTTTCGCAAACTCGCCCTCTTGAAAGCCCACGCCTGATGTTTGCTGCGTGAGCAGGGATACAATTCTTTTGTTTCACATTGTAACACGGATTTGTGATATTTTCCCGGTAGGACGTCTGCTTCATAAAGTTATTTTTTTGCAGGTTGGAGAAACACCCGGCAAAGCGTGATAATCACCGACAAGGCCAAGCCAAGGAGCCGGCACCCCCTTGCGTGGGGCGGGTAGAATATTAACACCACCCCAAACCAGGACAAACACTCTGCGTGCCGGGAACAATCCCTAGCACGGCCTTGTTTAATTGACACTATGAACTCGTACTCTCTCACGCACCTCGCCGAACTGGAAGCCGAAAGCATTTTCGTCATCCGCGAAGTCGCCGCACAGTTCGAGCGTCCCGCCCTCTTGTTTTCAGGCGGCAAAGACAGCATTATCCTATCGCATCTTGCCCGCAAGGCCTTTTACCCCGCGCGTATTCCATTCCCGCTTCTGCACATCGACACAGGGCACAACTTCCCTGAAACCATTACTTACCGAGATTGGTGGATGGAAGAAATCGGCGCGAAATTGATCGTCCGCTCCGTGCAGGACAGCATCAATCAAGGACGCGCTACCGAAGAACAAGGCTACAACGCCAGCCGCAATCTTTTGCAAACTGTCACTCTGCTGGACGCTTTGGAAGCACTTAAAATCGACGCTGCTTTAGGCGGCGCACGGCGGGACGAGGAGAAAGCACGCGCCAAAGAGCGTTTCTTTTCCCACCGCGACGAGTTCGGCCAGTGGGACCCCAAAGGTCAGCGCCCCGAGCTGTGGAACTTGTTTAACGGACGCAAGCACCTGGGCGAGCACTTCCGCGTTTTCCCCATCTCCAACTGGACCGAAATGGACGTGTGGCAGTATATCCTGCAAGAGCAAATTGAGCTGCCGTCGTTGTACTTCACCCACACCCGCGCTATTATCGACCGCGACGGCATGCTGCTTGCCGCTTCTGATTTCCTAAACACTCGCCCGAGCGAGACGCCCCGTGAAACCCAGGTGCGCTTCCGCACCGTCGGTGACATGACCTGCACGGGAGCTGTTCTCAGCCCTGCGTCTACATTGGAAGACATCATTCAGGAAGTCGCCGTTACCCGCGTCACCGAGCGCGGCACCCGCGCCGACGACAAGCGCTCCGAAGCCGCCATGGAAGACCGCAAAAAAGAAGGCTACTTCTAGCCCCTACGCCAGGGAGACAACGCCATGCCAGACACCACCCAGTACCCCACGCTGACCTACGCTGAAATGGAACAACGCCACGATGGCAAATGGGTTGTCGTCATCAACCCCGTGCAGGACAACGATCTGGAAGTTATCAGCGGCACCGTCATCGCCCACTCCCCCCACCGCGACGAGATGGACAGGCAGGTGCGCGAGTACCAGGCCACGCACCACTACACAAGAAGCGCGTCCTTGAACTTCGTCCACGTGCCCGAAGGCTTTCTCCTATGAGCACGCGCTTCGCACCGAGGCAAGGACTCATTATCGTGCGCGCCGAAATGTACGGGCCGCTCGGCCAAACCAGAACCGCTATGCTTATCCACGGCTACACGCTTCCTGCCGCCGCCAACATAGACGGCGTACTCGGCCTAGACTACTTGCGCGAACAAACACTGACAATTGACTTCCGCACCACCCTGCTGACACTGGCATAGAGGACACCACAACCATGAAACACGCCCTCGCACTGCTCTGCGCCACACTCGCACTCAGCTCCGGCATGGCGCATGCCGCCCCCAAGCATTCTGCAAAGCACAAAGCGCCTGCCCCTGCCCCGCCCGCCAAATCCCCTGCCGTGCAGGCCGCCGAAGTCTGGCTTGCCCTCGTCGACAATGCTCAGTACGACAAAAGCTGGGACACTGCCGACCCTGCATTCAAGGCACAGGTGACACAAACGCAATGGGCACAGACCATGCAGCAGGTGCGCGCACCTTTGGGAGCTGCCAAGACGCGCACATTCGCAAGCGCCAAACGCACCGCAACATTGCCCGGCGCGCCCGCAGGCGACTATGCCGTCATCCAGTACAGCACCGCCTTTGCCGCCAAGCCGTCGGTGGAAACCATTGTCATGACCCACGAACAAGACGGGCAATGGCGCGTGTCGGGATACTTTATCCGATGAACGACACTTTGCACACGTCTAGGCTGGCCCACCAAATAGCATTTCTGCTGGAAATAGACAAACTCAAGACCATCCTGCGGCGCACTTATCTCTTAAACGGCACCCGCAATGAGAACACTGCGGAGCATTCGTGGCATCTGTCCGTCATGGCAATTGTCCTCGCCGAACACAGCAACCAGCCTATTGACACTCTGCGTACTTGCAAGATACTGCTTGTCCACGACGTGGTGGAAATAGACGCCGGGGACACCTATATCTATGACACGGCGGGCAATGAAACCAAAGCCGCCCGCGAACAAGACGCCGCCCGGCGCATCTTCGGCCTTCTGCCCCCGGATCAGCGCCAAGAAGTTTACGCCTTGTGGCAGGAGTTTGAAGCGCGCCAAACTCCTGAAGCCCGCTTTGCCGCCGCCCTCGACCGTCTCATGCCATTACTCCATAACATCCACACCGAAGGCCGCTCCTGGCAGGAGCACGGCATCCATGCCGGCCAGGTGTTTGCCCGCAATTCACACATTGCCGACGGCTCCGAAGCCTTGTGGGAATATGCCCAGGCTCTTATCCAGGATGCCGTCGCTCGTCACATTCTCGCCCCGGACATTGCAACACCATGATAGATTTTTCCACTTCAGGCTACCTCACCATGGACCTGCTGCGCTTTACCACGGCAGGCAGCGTCGACGACGGCAAAAGCACCCTCATCGGACGCTTGCTTTACGACAGCAAGTCCATCTTCGACGACCAATACGAGGCTATCAAAGCCACCAGCGAGACGCGCGGCGAGGAGCATGTCAACCTCGCCCTCTTGACCGACGGGCTGCGGGCCGAGCGCGAGCAGGGCATCACAATTGATGTCGCGTATCGTTACTTCGCTACGCCCCGGCGCAAGTTTATCATTGCCGACACGCCTGGACACATTCAGTACACCCGCAACATGGTGACGGGCGCGTCTACAGCCAATCTATCCATCATCTTGATTGATGCCCGCAAAGGCGTTATCGAACAAACCCGCCGCCACGCCATCATTGCTTCGCTGCTGCGCATTCCCCATGTCGTCGTGTGCGTCAACAAGATGGATTTGGTGGGGTGGAGCCAAACGACATTTGACGCCATCTGTGCCGACTTTGAAGCACTCGCCTCGCAGCTGGAAACCGTGGACGTGCAGTTTATCCCTATCAGCGCCCTGAAGGGCGACAACGTTGTGGACCGCTCGGAGCACATGGGCTGGTACGATGGCCCGACATTGCTGGCCCTTTTGGAAACCGTGCATATCGGCAGCGATATTAACCATGCCGACGGGCGTTTTCCCGTGCAGTACGTTATCCGGCCACAATCGTCGGAGTTTCCTGATTATCGCGGCTATGCGGGGCGTGTTGCGGGCGGCGTGTTCACCCCCGGCGATAGTGTCACCGTTTTGCCGTCCGGCTTTGCTTCTCACGTTAAGTCCGTGGACAGGGACCTGGCACCTATTGCGCAGGCTTATGCCCCGATGTCCATCACCCTGACCCTGGAAGATGAAATTGACATCAGCCGGGGCGACATGATTGTTCCGTCGGACAATCTCCCCACTGTCGGGCAGGACCTGGACGTAATGCTCTGCTGGCTCAGCGAAAAGAAGCTTGTCCCGAACGGCAAATATGCCCTCAAGCACACCACGCGCGACGTGCGCTGCGTCATAAAAACCGTGCAGTACAAGCTGAACATCAACACCTTGGAGCGTTTGGACAGCCACGAAGTCGGGCTGAACGACATTGCGCGCGTGTCCCTGCGCACCACCCACCCTCTCTTTTTCGACCCATATCGCCGAAACCGTACTACCGGAAGCGTGATCTTGATCGACGAGGCCACCAACGAAACGGTAGGAGCGGGAATGATTGTCTAGCCGAATTTGTATGTCCTTTTGGAGCCTGGCCCTGCTCGCCTCGCCCCTGCTGGCAGGCTGCGCCGATGATGCGCCGCCCCCACATCACTTCGCCGGCGCCGTATCCCGCGCCCCGCACGGGGTGCCGTCTGCCAGGTCGCCTGCCGTTGTGGCTGCCTTTGTCCCCGCTGCGCAACCCCCCGATGCCCTGGAAGCCCCTGACGGTCTTTTGGCGGGCGCGGGCCAAAATGCCGCCGCGCCTTCGGTTGTCCCGTTGACCGGGCAATCTTTGCCGTCTGCGGCCACGCCCTCATCTTCTGACGATGCGCTGGCACAGACCTCTGACACGCTGGCGGGCAGCGCGCCCGGCCAGAAGATGCCCACGGAACATTCCCACTGGCTTAAAGGCAGCATCTTCAACGCGCGCGTCATTGTGCGCGTCAATGGCCTGTTTTTGGGGACGTTCACCTCCCCGCAAGATCGGGACATTACCATGAAGCTGCGCGGCGGCATCAACACGTTGACTTTAGCCTATACGCCGCTTGCGTCCACCGCCTCGGCTCATTTAGACATCCTGGAAAGCGAGCATGACCCGCCCATACCGCCCCTCGCCACCTTCCGCAGCCCGTTGTCATCCTCTACTCCGCGCGTCCCATTGCAGACCACCACGCAGACGCTGACCTTTCTCGCGCGTTAGCGCAGGCTAGCGAATGCTGAACGTTGCCGCGAACTTGCCAACCGCTGTTCCTGCGGCCATGTCAAACGCTCCTGTAGGTCCAACGTTATTGCAATCCGCACCGCCCATTTGGTCATCTGTTTCCTGCGTAGCGTTATGCCCATTGGATACGGCTGCCCCACGCAGCCATTTCACATGCCCATCGGCCAGCAGAAAGTTGGAGCCGTCGCTGTGACGCCCGGCTGAAGCTTGGAACTGCGGCCCACAGATGCGCCCGCCATTGCCGCCCATCACTCCCGTTTCGTATTTCACCTGGACGGGGTTTGCTCCGCTTTTCTGGTAGCTTATGCTGCCGTCTAAGCCATTGCCTGAAGAAGACATATACTGCCCCTGCTGGGCAGTAGTGCGACCTTCCACCGGGTCTGTTGGGTTGGCCGTATCGTTGGAGACTTCGGCTAAAAGCAGTGTCTTGCTGGGGCTAGCCAGGGACGACTGCGTATAGCCGGTGATGGAAAACGGGTATCCGTTGACAAAGTTAATATTGTAGCTATAAGAAATAGGATAGGCAGTCTGCATGGCATCCTGCACTGCTGGCGTGTTGTCATCCGGGCATTTGTAAACATCTGCGCTTTTGACATAGGTATAGATTTGACCTGCCCATCCCTGCCCGGACACAAGCCCATAATCAATGGCGACATTCTTCCCAATTCCTCCAGGGAAACTTTCATCGTAATCGCTTGTGTATTGCAAAAAAGCCAGGCCGAGTTGCTTTTCATTGCTGAGGCACGACGTTTGCCGTGCCTTCTCGCGTGCTTTGGCGAAGACAGGGAACAGAATGGCGGCGAGGATGGAGATAATGGCGATCACGACAAGCAGTTCAATCAATGTGAAACCTGCCTTGCAATAAATATGCTTTTCTTTCATGGCATTTATTCTTTCAAGCCAGCGATGCATCAAAAGTTATTGGCTGTCTTTTGTGTCTTGTGCAGTATGCATGGCACTCAAGGCGCGACAAACAATTGTCAGAGGAGTTGATGTGTGGGGGCGATCATCTTGATGGTTATTGGTGTAACGCAGTTTGCCCGTTGCGTCTGTAACAAACACACGGGGACAGGATTCGACATGATAAGCGTTGGTGACGCGCATTGTTGTGTCACACAGCATCAGAGTTTGTTCTGGACGCAGCCCTGTTTGTGCGGCGAACGATCGCGCGGCGGAAGCATCCCCCGCAAACACAATCAACGTATTGATGCTCTCGGCTGCCGCTGGAACAGAATGCACATTTCGCTCTGAATGCAGAGCATCGCTACGTTGAAACTGCGCCCATGTTTTCGCGCAGCGCGTACACCAATCACATCCACACAGGAAAAATACAGTAATAGGATGGCCTTGAAACTCGGCAAGCGCATGTTTTTTGTTGTCAGCGCCCATCAATGCAAACGGCAGCATGGGTTGGTTGATGTTGGGAATAGACGCGGCGGGCCTGTGACGCAGCGATGCTGCCGAGTTTACGCTTTGGCTGGCTGCCAAGAGCAATCCAAACACGCTGCTCACTGATAGTAAAGCACTTCGTTTCATTGGACACCTTGAGAAGAAGTCACTGTCGCAACAACAGGAACAATGAGACGTTGGCCGTTGGATGTCGTGACAACAATTTGAGCAGAGTAGCTCCCGGCGGGCATATCCGGCTTGACGCTCACTTCCAGCAGAGTTTGTGCAGCAGGAGAAGATGCGCCTGCGGGTTTATCGGCAACAGGGACAAGGCGCGCCTGAAAACAAAGCATTGGGCTGTCCACTTTTAAGCCCTGTAACTCGTTCACCAGCAGGCTTGTGACAACAGCATTCTGCGTTGCTCCCTTGCCTTGCTTTACGTCCCCAAAAACAATCATGGACGGCGTGGAATGGATTTCCCCGTCCACATTTCCCATAACATGAGTAGATGTGCCGAGGGAAAAGCTGAGCGGCGCGGTTTGATGGGCGGCGGCAAGCGCCACCATGCCGTCAAGAAACCCCAACTCACCCGAAGGATTCACTGTCACTCGATAGGCTTGTGTCAAATAATCTTTGCCCCCATGCAGCCCGGAAGCACTGTTTTCTTCTGATAACATCGCTGAGGAATGCGACTTGGAAGAAACAGCTTCTACCTGGACTCTGGAATCGTAACTGATAAGATGCGGAGCCTCTCCATTCTTGACCAGTCGCTTATCCAGCAGAACAGTCAGCGGGAAGGAAGCAAGCTGTCCCACTTTGACGGTTCCCACCTGAAGCACAGCGGGAATGAAGACGGCAGCAGGCTGCAAGTCGCCGGTTATGCCAAAAACTGCGAGCGGCGTAGATTGACCGCGCGCATAAAGGGTAACGCTTTTGGAAATGGGGCCGGGAAACATCTCCTTGGGATTGATGGACACAACCAATGAAACTTTGGCATCAGGCTTGAGCGTAAGCGGCAAAGCGGACGTTGTGCCGTCGCCGACAAAAGCCGTCGTGCAGCTACAGGAAGACACGGCCCGATCCAGCACCAATGGTTTCTCGCCTGCATTGCGCACAAGAAACATATGTGTGATTACTCGGCGGTCAAAAGCATCTTGTTTGCCAAAGTCATAGGTTCTTGAGATAAGTTGACGTTGTTCAGTGTCAACCGGGGACAATTTGATGTTTGTAACACTGTCTGCTGTTGCAACTTGTGCCTGAGCAGAAGTGATGGAGCCTACGCCGAATAGAACAGCGACTGCTGCTTGATGATACAAAGTTCGTGTTGCAAGAAACCCGCCTTGCGTTCTAAAACAACTTGTAATGCGTGTCATAAACAATAACCCCCATTTGTACGACCCGAAAGCAACATTATCACGTTTCCTGCCCAAGCAGCCTTTATGGTTTAGGTTCCATTTGCTCCCATTCGCCGCCACTTATCTCAAGTTAAGCCAGAGCCGGGGGGCTTCCTATTTCCCCCTCTTCCCCTGCCGGGTACACTGTTGCCATGCATTTAGGACTGGAAAACAAAGTCGCCCTGGTCGCCGCGTCATCGCAGGGATTGGGGCGCGCCTGCGCGGAAACATTGGCCCGCGAAGGCGCAAAAGTCGTTCTCACCGCCCGGCGTCCTGCCGAGCTTGCCCGCGCGGCCCAGGAAATCCGGCAGGTGATGTCGGTGATGGGCGCGGATGTCCACACCGTCGCCGGTGATGTGTCTTCGCCCGACGACATTAATCGCATAGTCAAGGCCACCCTGACCCGCTTCGGCCAATTGGACATCTTGGTCACCAACGGCGGCGGCCCCAAGCCCGGCACGTTTGAAACGGCAACCGAAGCCGACTGGAACGATGCCCTGAACGGGACATTGTGGCCCGTGATCCGCCTGATCCGTCAATGCCTGCCGCACCTCAAGGATGCGCAGGCGCGCGGCGGCGGACGCATCATCAACATCGTGAGTACCAGCGTCAAGCAGCCGATTGCCGGGCTGATGCTCTCCAACGCCATCCGTCCCGCCGTGGTTGGCCTGGCCCGCACGCTCGCTGCGGAATTGGCCCCGCACAACATTCTCGTCAACAATGTCTGCCCCGGCTCGTTCGACACCGCCCGCATTCAGCACCTGTACGAAACGCGCGCCCAGGCGGGCGGCATCAGTGTGGAACTTGCCGCAGCCCAGGCCGCCAAAGTTATCCCTTTGGGCCGCTTGGGAAACCCCACCGAACTGGGCAGCCTCGTCGCCTTTCTCGCCTCGGATAAAGCCTCCTATGTCACGGGCCAGACCATCAGCGTGGACGGCGGCCTGGTCAACTCGCTGTTTGGCTGAACGCCGCTTTTGTTCGCATTTCCTCGGCTGTGCCCCCGCGTTTCTCCCTCCTACCAACGACGGAACAAATCCGTCCGTCGTCGGTACAGGCTCGCAATGCGAGTGCAAAGCCTCGGGGACACGCTCGCAATGCGAGTGCAAAGCCTGGGGGACAGGCTCGCAATGCGAGTGCTGCGCCGTGGGAAAGCCGGGGCACAAAAGAAGAAAAGCCATCGCTTTGCGCCACAAACCCGTATTGCTGACGGCATAATCCCCGCCCAAACCCTCCGACAATGAGGGCATGCAAATGATTTTACTGGCGCTGGCCTGCGTGCTGCTGGGGGTGTGGGGCGCAGGCTCGGTTGCGCATACTCTGCTGCATACCAGGAGCGACTGGCTGGGGTTTCTGCCGCGCGCGGCAGCGGCCCTGATATTTTTGGGGATGTTCTTCGGCCCCACCCGCTCTCAAAATGCGCCAAATACGCAGGAGCCAGGGGAATAAGATGCAAAGAGGCCCCCCTGTCTTGCAAACAAGACGGAGGAGGCATTTTTAGTGCCGGGCGCTAAAATCACGCATGGCAGCGAGCAGCGCGAGAAGCAATAGCAGGGGAAACTGGAAGTCAGTGGAAACGGCCTCATAACGCTTGTGGAGGATGTCAAAAGCGTTCATACGCCCCGCAGCCTGGGCCGCGTCCATCATGGGGAATAAGATAAAGCCCAAAGCCAGCGCGCTGACAGTGAGCGCCAGCGTGATGACAAGGCTCCAAAGCGCTGTGCGGCGCGGCGTGGTGCGCCACAAGAGCGCCTGGCTTGCCAGCAGCAGCGCGGCGCACACATAACAAACAAAGTTGAACACGCGCAGGCTGCCGCCGACAACGGCGGTCAGCAGCCCGGCTTTTTGGCCTGGGTCGCCGCCAAACGCGGGATGCGACTGGAGAAAATGCGCCGTGACCGGGGCGACAATCGCGCCGATCGCCAGCAGGCCGCCCAGCCACAGGGCCAGACCCACTGAAAACAGCCAGCGAGCGAAAACAAACCTGACAAACGGCATTGCGCGCTACCCTGTCTTGTTGCCCGAAAACCAGCCGACGGCTTCATCTAAAGGAACCATGTGCTGCCAGTGGTCGGCCAGGCTCTTAAACTGCACCACGCCCTGCGCCATCTCATCGTCACCAATCACCAGAGCATAACGGGCGCGGGCACGGTCGGCGGCTTTCATCTGCTTGCCCATGGAGCGCGCCCCATAGTCCATGTCGGACGAAATACCTGCCTCCCGCAGGCGAGACAAAAGGGCCACCCCCGCCGTGCGTCCCGCCTCGCCCTGGGTCACAACAAACGCCTTGGGGCCGGAGGCGGGGGGCGTGATGACGTTCAATGCCTGCAAGGCCAGCATGGTGCGCTCCAGCCCGATGCCAAAGCCGATGCCGGGCGTGGGCGGCCCGCCCAGTTCTTCCACCAATTTGTTGTAGCGCCCGCCGCCGCCCAGGGCATTTTGCGCGCCCAGGTCGGGCGATTGGATCTCAAACGCCGTCTTGGTATAGTAGTCAAAGCCTCGGACTAAGTAGGGGTCAAGCGTGTAAGACACATCGGCAGATGTTAAATAACCCAGTAAATTCTGGAAATGCGCGTCTTCTTCGGGGGATAGATAAGCGGACAGATGCGGAGCATCAGCCAAAATCTCCAGTTCGCGCGGGTTTTTAGTGTCCAGCAGGCGCAGGGGATTGTTGGCGAAGCGCGCATGGCCTTCTTCGCTGAACTCGCTGAGATATGGCCTCACAAAGTCCTGCAAAGCGACCAGGTAGCGCGCCCGCGAGTCGGGTGACCCAACCGAGTTCAGCTTGAGGGTGAGGCGGTCAATGCCGACCTGCTTGAAAAAGGCCAGTGCGAGATGGATCACCTCGGCGTCCAGGGCGGGGTCGTCGGAACCCAGCGCTTCCACGCCCAATTGCTCATGCTGGCGGTAACGCCCGGTTTGGCCGCGTTCATACCGGAAGTGGGCAGCGACATAGTAAAGTTTTGCCAGGCCGCCCTGCGCGTGCAGGCCGTTTTCCAGATACGCGCGCAGCACGGGCGCGGTGCTTTCAGGACGCAAAGTCAGGCTGTCGCCACCCTTGGTCGTGAACGTATACATTTCCTTGGAAACAATATCTGTCCCCTCGCCCACGGCCCGCACAAACAGGTCGGTGGACTCAAACAGGGGCGTACGCACTTCGCCATAGCCATACACGCGGCACAGTGCGCGGAACTGGCCGACAGTAGACAAAACGCGCTCGCTGTCGTCCTGCCACTTGGGGGCATGCGGGTAAAGGTCATGCGTATATTTGGGCCGCTGGTACTTAAGGGGCATAATCTGTGGAGAAGTGACGCGCAGAGAAAGAGCTAAAGGGCGGCGGCAGCGGCTTCCGAAGCGGGAGGATACAAATCTTCAGTCCAGGAACCCATGCGGCGAAACTTGTCGTAGCGATTGGAAACCAAAACATCCGGCGGCGTACCGATCAGTTCGTCCAAGTGGGTTTGCAGGGCCGTGCGCAGATAGTCGGCGGCTAAAGCCCAATCGCGGTGCGCCCCGCCCAAAGGCTCCGGTACGATAGTGTCAATGATCCCCGCATCCAGCGCGGCCTGCGCGGTAAGGTTGAGGGCCTTGGCCGCATCCGATTTGCGCTCCGGGTCGCGCCACAAAATGGCCGCGCATCCTTCGGGCGGAATGACCGAATAGACCGCATGTTCCAGCATGAGAACTCTGTCGGCAACGGCAATGCCCAGCGCCCCGCCGCTGCCGCCTTCGCCGATAATCGCGGTGATAATAGGAACGGGTAAAGTCGCCATGTCGAACATGTTGCGCGCAATGGCTTCCGAGATGCCACGCTCATCGGCGGACACGTCGGCGGCAGCGGCGGCCGTGTCGACCAGGCTGAGGACGGGCAGGCCAAACTTGGCGGCAAGCTTGAGCACGCGCCCGGCTTTGCGATAGCCTTCGGGCCGGGCCGACCCAAAGTTGCGCTGCTGACGCTGCTTCAGGTCACGCCCTTTTTGCTGCCCGATAACGACAACCGGGTGCGTCCCGAAGCGCGCCAATCCTGTCACCATGGCCCCATCGTCATAGCCCAAACGGTCGCCGTGCAGCTCCTGCCAGTCTTCGCACAAAGCCGACACATAATCGAGTGTGTAGGGACGCTTGGGGTGACGCGCCAGCAAAACCTGGTCCCAAGGGGTAAGGTTCGCAAAGAGGGCTTCCAGCAGGGCGCGGCGGTGCTGTTCCAATTCGGCGATTTGGTCGGCCAGATCAGGAGTGTTTTGCGGGTTGGCGCGGTCGGCGACAACCTGGTGCAGCTTGGCAAGATTGTCGTCCAATTCAGAAATGGACTTTTCAAAGTCCAATACGGTCATCTTAGCCATGCGCAGCGCCTGCCTCTGTGGAAAGTTCGAGTGCGTGCCCATTCTGCCCGTGCCCGTTGGACGGAGAGGGAGTGGGAGTCACGAGGGATGGGCTGCCGGATACAGGCGGACAAGCCATCAGCAGGGCTAGCAATGTCGCCAAAGTTTGCGGCAGGTCCTTGCGGGCGACAATTTGATCAATCTGCCCGTGCGCAAGCTGCCATTCGGAAGTTTGGTAATCGGCGGGCGGCTTTTGCGCCACAGCCTGCGCGACCACGCGCGCCCCGGCAAACCCGATCGTAGCCTCGGGCTCCGCAAGAATGACATCCCCAAGGGACGCATACGCGGCCAGCACGCCGGCCATGGTCGGGTCGGTCATCACGACAATATAAGGCAGGCCCGCCTGCGCCAGGCGCGCCGCAGCCGCGCTGGTCTTCGCCATCTGCATCAGCGACAGCAGACCTTCCTGCATGCGTGCCCCGCCGGATGCCGTGAACAGCACGACGGCCCGCCGCTCCGCTATGCCCGCTTCCATGGCCCGCACGACTTTTTCGCCCGCCACCGACCCCATGGAGCCGCCCATAAACGCAAAATCCGCCACCCCTAAGACAACCGGGACGCCGCCGATATTTGCCAGGCCGATCTGCATGCCGTCGTGGAGGCCGGTCGCCTGCTCGCCTTTTGCTAATTTGGCCGGGTACTCGGCGAACCCAAGGGGGTCGGTGGAGCGCAGACCGTCCGCCATTGGCTGCCAGGTGTTGTCATCCACCGTATAAGCGATGCGCTCCTGCCCCGAAAGCTTGTGGTGAAACGCGCAATGCGGGCAGACCTTCAAGTTCTTTTCAAAGTCTCTGGTGAATAAAATCTGGCCGCAGCGCACGCACTTGGTGGCGACGCCGTCGGGCACTTGCACGGCCACGGTGGGCGTGGGCGCTTGGGGAAACTTTGATTTACGCTTGAACCAGCCGTCAGGGGGCATAAATAGGACAACCTCGCCTTCGTTAACAACGAAGCAGTATACCCAATCCGGCCCTGAAATCAGATATGGCGTTTAGCTCTTACCCGGCAGGGTCACGGCTGGCTCCGTACGCGCGGACACAAACAAAGTCGATGCTATGGGCGCAGGCGGGTTGTCCTGAAGCACAACAGTGATATTGTCGGGGGAACAAAGATCGGATGGTATCCAGTGCGCAAAGATCACGCTGCACAGCAGCATCAGCAGACAATAGTATCCCATCAAACGCGATAACGGCATTTTGTAATCCCCCGGCAAGATTGATAGGTCTATTGTCGGCAGATAACAAGCGAACTCGACCGCAAAACTACCAGGCTTATGGCGTTGTCAAGCATCACACAGAAAAAGCGTTGGCCTTGAAGGAAGGCGGGCACACTGTACCTCTTTCCGATTTTGCTTAAGAGAAATGAACATGGCGCTTGTGTTTCCGCTGGTTTCTTGATATAATCTTCTGCCGATCAAGATGGGCGGCCTTCGCTCTTGCACAATCCCTATGATCTTTTTTTGCAGCCATGGTTCGTGACGTGTCTTGGCGGGATAACGCGCGAGGCATTCAGTTTTATAGCGGCTGCGCTGCCCATCCTTGCGGCTATGCCTTCCCCATGCTTTTCGACCTTCTGCCGACGCCAAAACAAGTTAAAAACCACCTCCCCTTAATTTCGGCCTAAATCATACTGAAATCATACTGTCTTGAAGCCTGAACCAACAGATTTTTGCCGACAGCGGAGCATGCCCGCGTTAGTTCTCGCCATTGCCGTGCTTGCCGTGGTGCTGCGGGCGGGGCTGGCAAGAGCGACGCATTTCACGCAGGAGGATTTTCTTATCACCCTGCGTTATGCCGAGAACATCGCGCAGGGGCATGGCTTTGTTTACAACAGCGGCGAGCGGGTTCTTGGGACTACGACGCCGCTGTATACGCTGCTGCTTGCCGGCGCCGCCTGGCTTGGCCTGCCTGCCCCCCTCTTCGGCAAAACAATCAATGTGCTGGCGGACGGCGTTTTGTGCCTGGTGGTTTATCGCTGCTTGTCGCTACTGGGGCAGGACATCGCCGGATTTTGCGCGGCGTTTTTGGTGGCCGTCAATCCCATTCAAATGCGCGTGGCGATTTCAGGGCAGGAAAGCAGCCTGGTGGCCTTGTGCGGCGCTCTGATCTGGCTGTTTCTCATCCAGCGCCGCTATGGTGCGGCCTTTGCTGCGAGCGCGATTTTGTTTTTGCTGCGGTGGGATGGCTTGCTGCTTGTCGCCGTGCTGACTGTCGCGGTTATTGGGCGGGAGCGGCGGCTGCCGGTTCGTGAGTTACTAGCTTTCGCGCTGATCTGCACTCCCTGGCTGCTGTTTGCATTGTGGTACTTCGGCAGCCCGATCCCTGTTACGCTGGCCGCGAAAACAATCGTGTACGGCTGGTATTTTCGGTCTGAGCGTTTGCCGGAACTGCCCCGGCTGATGTTTCGCCTGGGAGGAACGCCCCTTTACGCCCTGATGAGCGGGGCCGTCCTGATTGGGGTGTGGCGTGTCTGGCGGGAGCGATGGACGGTTTTAGTCCCACCCATAACATGGTTTGCTGTTTATTGGATTGCTTTTCTCGTGTCCAGGGTGTGGCTGTTTGAGTGGTATCTTGTGCCGCCCTTGTTCGTTTATGAGATGCTTGCCGCGCTGGGCTTTGCCGCCGCTGCGGAGCGCATCGGTCTGCACTGGCGACAACCATTGCGCTCTGCTCTGGCGGTGACACTGGCGGGTGTTCTTTGTTTTCTTAACTTCCGGGATACGCTCTCGTACACGCAGGGCTTGCAGGGGCTGGAAGACCACATTCGCAAGCCGCTTGGTCTTTGGCTGCAAACCCATAGCCGCCCCACGGATCGGATCATGCTCGAACCGATTGGCTACATCGGCTACTACTCGCACTTGCCTGTGGTGGATATGACCGGATGGGTGACGCCTTCTGTGCTGCCGTGCTATGACCGAAAGAATGCCTGCCCCTGGCTTTTGATTGCCTACGCCTGCCAGCCGAAATGGTGCATCCTGCGGCCCAATGAGGTCGCGCCCTTGCAGCGCGCATCACTGGCTGCCGGTCAGCCCTGGAACAAACATTACACGCGCGTCAAGTTGTTTTCTTATGCCGCGCATTCCGACAGTTCACCGACTGTCTTTGAGGTTTATCGGCGCAATGGAAACGCCCTGTCGATGCCGTAAAACGCGGCTGATGTTTGTTTGTCGTGATGACGGCAAGCGTTTACAAAAACGTTTTAGGCAGCCATGACGTTTTTTTTGCGGCGGGAGGGAACAGGGGGCGGCGGGTCTTGGGTCAGGGCAGGCGCGGGCGGGGGCACGGCGAACGTGGACGATGCCCGCACGACCAGGCGCGCAGGGTAGATGCACGCTTCGGGCGCGCTGTCCGGCTGGGCCAGGCGGCGGAGCACAAGAGCGCCCGCCGTTTTACCGATGCCTTCAAAGTCCTGCGCGACGCTGGAAAGCTCCAGGTGATCCAGACCGGGCGGGACCACATCGTCAAAGCCCACCAGGGCGACGTCGGTCGGGACGCGCAGGCCGAGGCGACGCAATTCACCATACACGGCGGGCGCCCAAAAATCGGCCATGAGGAAAATGGCGGTCGGCGCATCCGGTTCGGCGAAGACTTGGGCCAGGCCGTCCCGATCCAGCCGCCGTCCGCCGTCCAGCGCCAGCAGCAGATGCCGGGGGTTGAACGCCAGACCAGCATCAGCGAGGGCCTGACGATACCCGTGCAGGCGGCTTGCCGCAGCATCCGTGGTTTCCAATCGGGTCAGATGGGCGATGCGCGTGTGCCCTTGATCGATCAAATGACGGGTGGCTTCATACGCGCCTTGAAAGTTGTCTGTGCCGACGTAGTCCAGTTCCAGCCCCGGCACACGCCGGTCGATGGCGACGACAGGCATGACGGCGCGCAGTTCCTGGATCAATCCCACGTTGCTGCTGCCGCCTTCGTGCCACAACACCACACCCGCGAAACGGTTGTCGCGGGCATAGCGCAGCCCTTCGGCTTCTTTTTCGGCGGCCTTGGCATAACTTTCAGCGTACGTGTCCAGGACAAGGGGATGATAGCCTTCCATCGACAAGGCCGCGTTGACCCCGTAGAATATCTCGGAAAACAGCGACCCGCCAAATCGGCGACCCAGCAGCACGCCGACCAGATGCGTGTTTGCCGCCGGAGATATTTGCGGCCCGCCCGAGCCCGGCTTGCGCACCGGCGGCAGCATTCGCGCCCGCGCCTGATACCCCATCTCCAAGGCCGCCGCCAGCACATTGCGACGCGTGCTTTCGGACACGAAAATCCCGTTTTGCCGGTCGTTCAAGACAGTGGAAACAACAGCCTGCGAAACATGCGCCCGCTCGGCGACATCTTTCAACGTGACGGCTTTATTCGTAGACATAAGATGAAAACACTCACGCGCGCTTTGCCGGCGCCCCCCGCGCGCCCCCACAACTCTGCTTCAAGGACGCTGCCCCGCCGCCCGTCGCCACTTTCTCCGCGCGGCAGGGGCCGGAAATGCGGAAAGCGCTTTAATATAAAACCGTAAATGAAAAGTATACCCGTATGGTTTAGAACCTGTCAATTCTCGCTTTTCACGCGTACGCCCAGATGAGCGAGCATCTGCGAAACGGTCACAAACACATACCCCTGCGCGCGCAGAGTGTCCACGATCCGGGGCAGTGCGGCCAGGGTCGACGGGTTGTCTTGATGCAGCAAAATGATGGAGCCGGGTTCCGTGCGCCGCAGCACCCGGTCCGCGATCCACTGCGGAGACTGCCGGTCATAGTCGTGCGCCCCGACCGTCCACGACACGGTCACATAGCCCAGAGCTTTGGCCGCCCGCAGCGTTTTGTCGTCATATTGAACACCCGGCGGGCGCAAAAGGTTCAAATGACGCCCGGTCGCCTGGGCCACATCCCGGTCGCACAAACGGATTTCGTTGGCAATCTCGTGCGGCTTGAGGCCCGGCAGCCTTTGGTGGTCGTAGGTGTGGTTGCCCAGCTCAAAACCGTCACGGGCCAAAAGCTGCGCTACCTGTGGAAACTGCTTGACCCGCTTGCCCACCAGAAAAAATGTCGCGGGCACTTTTTCTGCCGCAAGCCACGCGGCAATCGGCGGGCCAAGAGCAGGGTCCGGCCCATCGTCAATGGTCAGCGCAACTTCTTTGTACGCCGGGTTGCCGTGCTCCAGCAATCCTGTTTGCGGGTCATACCGATCCTCACCGCGCCAGTGCCGCACCCAAAACAGCGGGTTCAAAGCGCGCTCCAGAGGCACTTTGCGGCTGAGATTGGCCTGCCACCCGGCCCAGCCCACGATTGCCAGTGCAATAATGATGCCAATAATCTTGCTGTGTTGAGATCGCATGGCTTTATTATACGCGCATAATTGTACGCGCAGAAACGGGATTGCTTCTTTGTTTGTTCGTGTTTGCAAGGGCGCACCAACGACGGATGGTTTTGTTCCGTCGTCAGTACGCCGTAGAAAAGCCAAATAAACAGGACGGCCCCCCCTTTGCTTTGCGCGCGGCACGTGTGCACAAATGACCCGGCAGAATACCTTGTCGCCCCATCGTGCATGGGCAGACCCGAAGAACGGGCCGCTCGTCGGCGGGACAGCCGAAGAACATCCCGGCGAACGCTTCAGCCGTGAGAACAGCCCAAGGGCGAGGCGGCAACTATTTTTGCCGGGCGGCAGAATTTTGCCGTTTCGGTTGTCATACTAATAATAGAATTTAGACTAAATCCTGTGCTTTCCCAAAGCTGCGTTTGTCCCGCGCTGCCGAAGCCGCCACGCAGCGCAGAAAACAGCCTCAACGTGACCTTAAAATATCTTTCTTTTCCCGCGCTTTTGGCGCTCCTGGCCGCCGGTCTTTCCCCGGCGGCGCATGCCGATGCGTTCGCGCCTGCCCCGCCTGCGTCCGCGACGCCCCCTTCTGCCGCCGCGCCCGCTCCTGCCGCCGCGCCCGCTCCTGCCGCCGCGCCCGCTCCTGCCGCGCCCGCTCCTGCCGCGCCCCTAGTGCCCGTGCCGTCGGGGGCGACAGTTGTCCCGACTGCCCCGACGACCGGCCCCGCCGAGCCGGCAAGCCCGACGCCTGCCCCCGTTCCGCTCGGGCCGCCTGCCGTGCCGGTCGCCCCTGCCGATGTCCCGCCTGTGCCTGCGAACCCCGCGCCGCCGCCCGCGCCCGCCGCGCCGCCCCTGGGACAGGAACCCGGTCCTTCAGTACTGGGCACGCCTCCTCGCCCCACTGATGAAGCCGCGCCCGGCGCACGCACGCCCCAGGCGGCGGCTGCGCCCCGACAGTTTGCACCGCGTGCTGTGCCGCTGCCACCCACCACGCTGCCTGCGCGAGGCACTTACCAGATTACGGGCAGCGACGCCGATTTGTCCATGTTTGCCGTTTCCGCCGACGCGCAGGAGCTGTTTACAGCCCTGGCCGAAAAAGCGGGACTGCGGCTGGTTGTGGACGACACCGTGTCGCGCCGGATCACGGTCAACATCCTGCACAAGCCGGCCCGGCAGATATTGGACGACATTGTCAGCGCGTACGGGCTGTCGATTGCGGACGTGGAAGGCGTGACTATGATCTCGGAAGGCATCCCCCGCTCGCCGTCATCGTACCTGCTTTCCGACATCATCTCCATTCCGACCCGGTACGTAGACGCATCCAACGCGCGCAACCTGCTGCCGGTCTTTTTGCAGGACTACGTCAAAGTCAACTCGGAGCAAAACGCCGTGGTTTTGTCCGCGCCGACCCAGGTGTTGAGCAAGTTTCGCGAAGACATCGGGCAGTTCGACATTCCCGCCTCGCAGATCATGGTAGACCTGCTTCTGGTAGAGCTGACCAACACGACCATAGACCAGCTCGGCCTGTCGTTAACGTATCACAACGGCCGCGAAGGCCCGGCTATCGACCCTGGCAGCGGCACGATCACCTATGAAGCAGGCGGCACCGCAGACAGCGCGGGCGTTATCACGCAGCTGCCCAATCAATTCTTTGCCCGGCTGAGCGCCTTGCAGCAGCAGGGCAAAGCCCGCGTCCGTGCCAACCCGCGCATCGCAACGGTTTCGGGGCGGCAGGCATCTATCTTTGTCGGCCAGCAGCGTTATGTCGCCACGCCGATCGATACCGGCACAGGCGGCAGCCGCAACTACATCGACGCAGGCGTCAACCTTGCCATCACGCCATACACGGGCGGCCAGGGGCAGATTTTGGTCGATGTCAATGCGGAAGTGTCCACGCTGTCCGCCCCAGACCCGGCCACGCACCTGCCCGAGAAAAGCACGCGCACAGCCAAAACAACAGTCCGCGTCAAGGACGGCCAAACCATCGTGATCGGCGGCCTGGTTCAGCAGGAAACCCGCGACGTGCGTACTAAAGTGCCCGTGCTGGGCGACATTCCCTTTGTCGGCCCGCTGCTGTTCCAAACCAAAAACGTGCAAACCACGCAAACCGAATTGGTGCTGTTTATCACGCCGCGCATTTTGTCCAACACGGGCCACCTGCCCCAGGGTGAAGAACGAGCCCTCAAAGCGCGATTTCTAGACTCAGACCTGAACAAGCCGCTGCCGCCCGCGCCGCGCCCGCCCGACCCGCTCATTCCGCCGTCCCTGCGGCTGCCGGGCCTCGACTCTGAAATCACGATCCCGCCCGCAGCCGGCGCCGCTTCGACAGTGGGGAAACCAAAGGTCGTGACGCAGGAAACGCCGCGCCCATGACAGTGCGCCTTGCCGTCGCCGTGCTGCTTGTTCTGCTGCTCACGAACCGGCCCGCCGCGGCGCAGCTCGCCAACGGGTTTTACAACGTCACCGGCATCGAGCAGCGCGTGCTGCCGAACGCCGTGCAAATCACGATCCGCGCCGATGGAGCCGTGCGGTTTGGGGTTGACAGGGCCGAATTGCCCGGCGATTATTCGAGCAGTAATGTGCCGGTCACGGCGTTCCGGCTCCGGCTGTACAACGCCCGCGCCCGGCTGCCCGCGTTCACCGACCTTGGCGCGTATCCCGTGGACTCGGCAGTGGTCACCTTGGGCACGGATAACTTCAAGGACTCGACATCCGATGACAACGTCCAGCCGCGCGTAGACGTGCAGCTTCGCTTTTTCGTGCCTGTGGTGGTGCGCGCGTTTGGCAACGACAGGTACCGCCGGCCTCTTTTCGGCCCGCGCGAGGTGAATATCGCGCCGGGTTCCGATGGCAGCTCGGTCGTGATTACAGTCACCAGCGACCGCGTGGATGCCCGCCATGCAGCCGGCATCCGCCGCTCGCCGCCCGAGTCGCAAACGCACCGGCTGTCGCTTCGGCCTGCGCCGTCCCGAACAGGCGAGCCGCGCATGCGCATCAGCGCCCTGCACACCCCGCTCGGCGCGCTGCTTCAGGCCGCGGCTGCCGTGCAGGATTTGCCCATGGTCGTGCAGGATGACGCTGCCGACGCGGACGTTTCCCTGGTCTTGCCCGATGCCACATTGAGCGACCTGCTGGATGCGCTGCGTGTCGGGTACGGATTGGTCGCTTCGCCCCGCGCGCCGGACGAGGGCGGCGGGCTTTCCTTTGGGCGCGGCGACACGGCGGGCACAATCACCAGCCTGCCCCTGCATTCGCTTGCGCCCGACCAGGCCCGGCTGCTGCTGCCGGACTTTCTGCTGCCGTCCGTGCGCGTGGATGCCGCAAACAACGCGCTTGTTGTTTCAGGTACGCCCGAAGTGACGGCCAAGATGGCGCGCGACCTTGCCCTGCTCGACCTGCCGCGCCCGCAGGTGCGTGTCGAAGTCACTGCCTGGGAATTTGCATCCAGCGAAGACGCTCGCTACGCTCTCCGCGTGACCCGGACATTGGGCAGAGAAAGCGAAAGCCTGGACACGGATGCAGGCCAGCTTTCGGTGCTTTCGCAGGCAGGCCAGACGCGCCAGTTCCAGGCCGCCGTTTCCGCCCTTGCTGCGGTCAGCCGCGCCCGCCTGATCGCGCGTCCTTCTTTGCTTGTCGCATCGGGGGCGCAGGGAACGCTTTTTCTGGGACAAACGCGCTACGTCACCGTGCTCCAGCAGCAGGGCGGGTATGGGCCGCAGGCGCCCTCGGCCCTGCCGATCCAGATCGGCTACTCGCTTTCCGTGCGCGCCCTTGTCGGCAGCAGTGACGATATTACCCTGGACCTAGACCCGCGCGTTTCGACGGTGGATGCTATCGAGAATGGAACCGGCCTGCCGACAGTCGGCATCCGCGAGGTAAAGTCTGTTGTCCATCTGCATGCCGGGGATACGGTTGTCCTGGGCGGACTGGACTCCGAAGGGCAAGACCGGACGGATCAAGGGCCTGCGCCTTTTGCCCGCATCCCGCTGCTGCGCGACTTGTTCCGCTCGCACCAAAAGAGCCGGGCACGGACCAGCTTGATTTTGCTGGTGACGGCGCGGCGGGCCTAGATCATAATCCCGACATAACAGCCCGGAAAAATAACCATGCGAACATTGACACAAATGCGATTTTGCCTGCTCTTTGCCCTGCTGCTGCTCGCGCTCCGCCCCGCAGTGGCCCAGAACAATGGCGGCAACCCGGCAGCGCAATCTTATACGACTATCAGTGCGATCACCGTCACGCCGCTTTCCAATGGCGTTCAAATACGGGTCGCCGCCGACGGCATCCTTCAGTTTCGCACCGGCGGCGGCGACTATGGCGGCGGCAGCTTGAACGGCACCCACATGACCCTCTCGTTTCCCGGCGCCAAAAACGGCACGGGCAAAAACTTTTATAATGTCAGCGCGTACCCCGTTTCCTACCTTCAGATTTCCACATCGAAGCAGGCCGTCAGCGGCATCGGGCTGGACTTCTCCATCAACAACTTTGTCAGCACAAACGCTTCCGTCACGACCGAGCCGGATGGGCAGGGAGTTTTGATTACCGTGCAGTCGGATCGCACGGTCGAGCATGGGCGCCGGGCGGGGCAGGCCGCGCCCCAGGCCGCGCTGAAGCCGGACACGTCAACCCTGGTTCGCTTTGAAAACGGGCGGCTGTCTGTCCGCGCGGTCAAGGCCGACATCCACACGTTTTTGAGCGCCATTGCGGGCGAAACCGGGCTGTCGGTCGCCGTGGACGATGCTGTCGACCGCAAAGTCAGCATCAACATCCAGGATGCCGACCCGGACTCTGTCGTCCGCAGCATCGCGACTGCTTATGGGCTGGCCCTGTCAAAAATCGACGGCATTTACATGATCAGCGAAGGCGTCCCCACCGACCTCGCCACTTATCACCTGTCGGGGACGCAGTCTTACCGGATGCAGAACACCCAGGCGCTGACCGCGTCCGGCCTGCTGCCGAACTTTTTGTTTTCTTATGTCAAGGTGAACTCCGAGCAGAACGCCGTGGTTGTCACCGCGCCGACCCAGATGCTCGCCAAGATCGGCTCGGATTTGAACCGCGTAGACATCCCCTCCCCTCAAATTCTCATTGAAGTGATCGCCGTCGAGCTGACCAACACGACCGATAAATCACTGGGCATCACGCTGAACAACACCGCCCATACATCCATCACGACCGTGGATGTCCCCAACGGCGCAATCACCTACAACACCATTGGGACACTGCCCAAGAACTTTCTGCTGACTTTGCAGGCATTGGAGCAGAACGGCAAAGCGCGCGTTCGCGCCCGCCCTCAGATGGCGGTTGTCAATGGACGCACCGCCGAAATCTTTATTGGCGCGCAGCGCTTTATTCTCACCCAGTTTAATGGCTACGGGCAGACCCAGACGCGCATTCAGCCGGTCGATGTCGGCGTCAAGCTGTCTATCACGCCCCTGACCGGCGGCAACGGCGAGATTACCACCCGTGTCGCCCCCGAAGTGTCCAACATCACCGAGCTGGACCTGCAAACGGGCCTGCCTGTCCTGTCCACCCGCCGGGCGGACACCACCGTGCGCGTCAAGGACGGCGAAACCATCGCTATCGGCGGCCTGACACTGAACCAGGAGCAGGTTACCAACAGCAAAATCCCTTTGTTTGGCGACATTCCGCTTGTCGGCAACCTGTTCCGTTCCAAAAAGAAAAACCTTGTCCAGACGGAACTCGTTGTTTTCGTCACGCCACGCATCCTGCACAACCCCACGGACGCGCCGCCCGCCCCCCTGCCCCCTGCCCTGCCCGCCATGCGCGGCAAGTGACTGCGTCCTGAACGGCAGCGTTGTGGATGGCGTTTTCAGACGCAGGCACGGGGCTTTGTGCGTTTGTTTCCCTTTTGCTGCCAGCCCGTACCAACGACGGAACAAATTGTTCCATCGTCGCTGCGCGCCTACAACAAGTGAAAAAAGCGGGGGCAAGCGTTTTGCTGCGCGCCCGCCCGGCACGCGCAAAACCAAACTTGACTATCAGGCAGTTATCGTCTATAATGTTACGGGGGGCTATCTCGGTTGTGCAATTATCTTATGATTAACCGACGCTTTGCGCCGAAACGATGTTTGGATGCCGCCCTTCCCAAGCCTGCACACGGATTTTGATCTATGCCTGAGCTGCCGCCGGAACCGGAGCCGGCGGACGATGCGCCGCCCCTCGGTGAGTATGCGCGCGAGGCTCGCTCTTCGGAGCGCGCGACGCCGCCGGATGATGAACCGGTGTATGTGATCAGCATCGCCGCCAAATTAGCCGGGCTGCCGGTTTGGACTCTGCGCGTGCTGGACAAAGAAGCGATTGTCCGGCCTCAGCGCACGGCAGGAGACCGGCGCCTCTATTCCGACCGGGATATTACGCGTCTTGCCCGCGTGCGGTACCTGACTGAAGAGCGCGGCGTCAACATGAACGGCGTGCGCCTGATTCTCGAAATGGACGGCCCGCCGCCCGCGCCGGGCGATGCTGCCCAGGCGCCATCTCAAACTAGGGACAACTAAGGGGGACAACACAGTGATTTTTCCATCCGCGGACAATATCGCGCAAAACATCGGCAGCCGCTACTCGCTTGTGGTCATTGCGGCCAAGCGGGCCAAGCAGATCAAAGAAGGCGCGCCGGTTTTGATTGATACGCTTTCCACCAATCCGCTGACGATTGCCATGGAGGAAATTGCGGCGGGCAAAGTGACTATCATGCCCGGCTCCGCCGATGTGGTTCCCGGCAATGCGCCTGGCGGCGCGGGCGATGACCCCACAGCCGCGCCCGCCCTGCCTAAAATCCCGCACAACGACGGCCTGCCTGTCGATGTGGACGGCACGGATGATTTAGAGGTCGCCGGAGGCGAAAAGGTCAAAGCCGCGGCCTAAAAGGGAAAGCGCATGGGGGCGGACAAAGAAATCCGGCCCGTTTCTTTTCAAGGATCAGAATTATGCCGAAATCTGTAGGGATCGACCTGGGTACGACAAACTCCGTTGTGTCGGTGATTGATGAAAGCGGCGAATCCGTAGTGATCACTTTGGCGGAAGGCAGCCGTCTGTGCCCGTCCGTGGTGGGCTTTTCCAAGACCGGCGAGCGGCTGGTGGGGCAGCTTGCCAAGCGTCAAGCTATCACCAACCCCGACCGCACCATTTCCAGCATCAAGCGTCAGATGGGCACCCGCTTCAAGGTCGCCATCGACGGGCGCGAATACACGCCCGAAGAAATCAGCGCCATGATTTTGCAGAAGCTGCGCTCCGACGCCGAAGCGTACCTGGGCGATACGGTCAGCGAGGCGGTCATCACGGTACCGGCGTATTTTTCCAATGCGCAGCGCGAGGCGACCAAATCGGCAGGCAAGATTGCGGGCCTGGACGTAGTGCGGATTGTCAACGAGCCAACGGCAGCGGCCCTCGCGTATGGCGTGGACAAAAGCGAAGAAGAACAAACCATCCTCGTCTGGGACTTGGGCGGCGGCACATTTGACGTGTCCATATTGGAGCTGGCGGGGGGCGTGTTTGAAGTGCGGTCGACTTCAGGCGACACGCGGCTGGGCGGCGACGATTGGGACATCCGCATCATGGACTGGATGGCCGAGCAGTTCAAGACAAACACCGGCATCGACCTGACGCAAGACCGCATGGCGATGCAAAGATTAAAAGAAGCCGCCGAAAAAGCCAAAATCGAGCTGTCCAGCCTGATGACGGCATCCATCAATCTGCCGTTCATTTCCAGTACGCCGGAAGGCCCGGCCCACATGGAAATGAGCCTGACGCGCCCGCAGATGGAAGAATTCACCAAAGACCTGGTGGAGCGCATGATCGGCCCCACCGAACAAGCCATGGCGGATGCCAAGGTCACGCCTGCAGAAGTGCATAAAGTGCTGCTGGTGGGTGGCATGACCCGCATGCCGGTCTTGCAGGAAACGATCAAAACGATGTTCGGCAAAGAGCCGACCAAAGGGGTTAACCCGGATGAGATTGTCGCGCAGGGTGCGGCTATTCAAGCCGGGATTTTATCGGGCAATGTCACCGACATTGTTTTGATTGACGTGACACCGCTGTCGCTGGGCATAGAAACGCAGGGCGGCGTGTTCACCAAGCTGATCGAGCGCAACACGGTCATTCCCACGTCGCACGCGCAACTGTTTACCACAGCCGTGGACAATCAGGCTGCGGTAGACATCCATGTGCTGCAGGGCGAGCGCGACTTTGCCGTGGACAACAAAACACTGGGCAAGTTCCAGCTCACAGGCATCATGCCCGCCCCGCGCAGCGTCCCCAAGGTGGAAGTGGCGTTTGACATCGACCAGAACGGCATTGTCAACGTATCGGCCAAAGATGTCGCTACGGGCCGCGAGCAGAAAGTCACCATCACCGCCACATCGGGCCTGGGCAAGACCGAAGTGGAGCGCATGGTGGAGGAAGCCGAAAAGTATCGCCGGGAAGACGAGAAACGCCGGGAAGAGCAAGACACCAAAATCAAGGCCGACCAGGCCATTTACCAAGCCAGAAAGATTGCGTCTGATGCTGTCGGCCTGGTACCCCAGGGTTTGATCGACGAAGTCAACCAGGCCGCCATGATGCTGACTACATCGGTCAGCACCTTTGACACGGCAGGCACCAGAGCCGGCATGGAGAGCCTGAACACCGCCCTGATGGGCCTGAGCCGGGCCTACTATGAGGCGAAATCCGGTCAAAACGGCAGCGCCGCCCCTGCCGCACCCGCACCGCCTCCGCCAGTCGCACCTGCCCCACCAAAAGCAGTGACACCGCCCGGCACTTTGGATGGCGACGGCCCCGGTGGCTATGACCCGGATGCGGGAGACCGCATGGACCTAGAAGAGCTTTTCAACGGCGCCGATAAACTATAAATCTAGAGCGACGACGGAAACGCACTCAAGGACGCGGGGCTGAGATATTCTAGGGGCACGGGTGAGCCAAAACCCGTGTTACACTAAAATAGAAAATCAAAGCCTCGCGGCTTTTTTTGCGGAACAGTGCCCGGTGGAAAGCAGACAATGGCAACGAAACGCGATTATTACGAAGTGCTGGGCGTGGAGCGCACGGCCAGTGTCAGCGAGGTGCGCTCGGCCTATCGACGTCTCGCAGCCCGGTTTCATCCCGATGTCAATCCGGGTGACCACACTGCGGAAGAAAAGTTCAAAGAGCTGAACGAGGCCCATGAGATATTGTCGTCGCCCGAAAAGCGCCAGGTCTACGACCAATTCGGCCATGAAGGCCCGCAGGGCGGCGCGGGCGGGGCAGGCTTCGGCGACATCTTCGATATGTTCTTTGGAGCAGGCGGCGGCTTCCAAAGCAGCCGTGGCCCAAGCAGCGCCGAGCGGGCGCGTCAGCAGGCGACATTGGGCGCCGACCTGCGCTATGATTTAGAAGTCAGCATGGAGGAAGCCGCGTTCGGGGTGGACAAGACCCTGAGATTGTCGCGCCTGGAGCCGTGCGACACGTGTCGGGGTAATGGGGCAAAGCCCGGTACAACCCCCAAAACCTGCCCGACTTGCAGCGGCTCCGGCCAGGTGCGCCATGTCCAAAACACGATTTTAGGCTCGTTCGCCACGGTTGCCCCCTGTACGCGCTGCAAGGGTGAAGGCGTGATCATTGCCGACCCCTGCCCGACGTGCCGGGGCCAGGGACGTTTGCGTCAAACACGCGAACACACGCTGCATGTGCCTGCGGGCGTAGATACCGGCGTCCGGCTTGTGGATGCCGGACAGGGTGACTCCGGGGTGCGCGGCGGACAGCGGGGCGATTTGTACGTGGTGATCTATGTGCAGCCGCATTCTCAGTTCACGCGGCGCGGGCAGGATGTGGTGTACGAAGTGAGTGTCACGTTTACGCAGGCGGCTTTGGGAGACATGCTGGACGTCCCCGTTTTGGGGGGTGCAGAAAGGCTTCAAGTGCCCGAAGGCACGCAGCCGGGCGAAGTGTTTCGTATCCGCGGCAAAGGCTTTCCGGATGTCAACGGGCGCGGCAAGGAGCGGGGCGACCAGTTAGTCGTCGTCAAAATGCAGGTGCCGACGCGCATGAACGATGACCAAAAGCGTCTGCTGCGCGAGTTCGCCCAGGCAAGCGGGGAAAAGCCCGTGCATGGCGACGACCGGGGCTTGTTTGATAAAGTGCGCGAAGCGTGGAACCACAAGTAGGAAGTTTTGTTGCCCCATGATGATGCGCTGGGCGGAAGTCAGTGTGGATGCCGGCCCGGAAGCGGGCGATGCCGTGAGCGAAGCCTTGCGCCAGGCGGGTTGCGAAGGCGTGTATGTGCGGGACACGTTGCAGCCGCCGCAGGTGACAGGCTATTTGCCCGCCGATGACCGGCTGGAACCCCGCTTGGATACGTTGCAGCTTGCGTTGCGCTCTTTGCCCTCGTTCGGCATTGTCGGCGCGGGCACCGAGCTGACCCTGCGGACGGTGGAAGAAGCTGACTGGGCTCATGCCTGGAAGGCGTTTTATAGACCCATGCGCGTGGGCCGGCATTTGATGGTGACGCCGCCATGGGAGCACCCCACCCTCCAGGCCAATGACATCCCAATTGTTGTTGACCCCGGCATGGCGTTCGGCACGGGCAGCCACCCGACAACCCAGCTGTGCCTCGCTGCCCTGGAAGATTATGTGCGTCCCTACATGCGCGTGGCGGACATTGGGACGGGGTCAGGCATCCTTGCTATCGCCGCTTCCAAGCTGGGCGCGGACGAAGTAGTCGCCACGGACAATGATCCCCTGGCCGTTAAAATTGCTGCTGAAAACGCGGCTGTCAACGCAACTCCCCTGCAAACCCAGGAAGCCTTTCCCATAGGTGTTTATGACCTTGTTGTCGCCAATATCCTCGCCGATGTGATTATCGGCATGGCGGAAGAGTTAGCACTGCTGGTCAAGCCCGATGGCATATTGATCGCTTCAGGCATCATTGACACGCGCGAAACTGATGTGCGCTTTGCCATCGAGGGCGAAGGCTTTGCTCCCCTGGAAACGCGGCATGACGGTGAATGGGTGGCCCTCGTGTTTCGCCGCAGCACGATTTAGCTTCTTTTCCTCTTTCTTTTCCACTGCTATCTTCATTTATATTTTCTCATGACCCGCTTTTTTGTCTCCCCCGACCAGATCCACCAGGGAACGGCGACGCTGGACGAGGGCGATGCCCACCACCTGCGCGTGGTGCTCAAAGCGCAGCCGGGCGAGCGCGTGTCCGTACTCGATGGGTCGGGGCGCGAGTGGCCCGGCACACTATTGGAGATTGGCAAAGCGCGCGCCCTTGTCAGATTGGGCGAGCCGGTCATGCCTCTCACCGAGCCGCGTACGCAGATCACGGTCGCTCAGGCACTGCCCAAAGGGGCCGACAAGATGGAGCAAATCTTGCAGCACGGCACCGAAGTGGGGGCATCGTCGTTTTGGGCGTACCAGAGCGCGCGCAGCCTGACCCACCTGACCGGCGAGCGGCAGGACAAGCGTCTGGTGCGCTGGCAGGCGATTGTCAAGACCGCCGGGGAGCAGTCCCACCGCGCGCGCCTGCCTCCTCTGCGCGCCGACGGCGCATTGACCGATGTTTTGCGCGCCGCCCCTCAATTTGACCTGGCTTTGCTGGCCCACACTGTCCCCTCCCCGACGCTGCGCGAAGCCCTTTCGTCCTCCCTGCCTCTCTCCATACTGATTATTGTCGGGCCGGAAAGCGGGTTTTCCGATGCGGAAGCAGCCGAAGCGCGCCGGTTGGGGGTACAATGGGTTTCGCTCGGCCCGCGCATTTTGCGCACGGAAACCGCGGCTCTGGTCCTGCTTTCGCAGACACTTTATGCGCTAGAAAGCTTTTAATTCTGTTTGCCGACATTCACAATCATATCCTGCCGGGCATTGATGACGGCGCGGTCAACATGGCGGATGCCCTGCTGATCGCGCGGCTGGCCGTGGACGGCGGCACGGACATCATGGCCGCTACGCCCCACGAATCCAGCGCCAACCGGTTCAGCGCGCCCGCCGACTGGCTGCGCGGGCAGGTCTACGAATTGCAGCAGGTGCTGGATGCCAAAGGGGTGCCGCTGCGCATCGTGCCGGGCGTCGAAATCAAGCTCGGCCCTGCTGTCGCCGACCACCTCGCTGCAGGCAAGCTGTTGACCCTGGGCGATGCCGGGCAATGGGCACTGATTGAGCCGCCATTTGACAGCCTTCCTTTCGATGCCCTTGCGTCTGTCCAGGCCATTTTTGATGCGGGTTTCCAGGTGGTGCTGGCCCACCCGGAGCGCTGCCGCGAAATTCAGCAGACCCTGGCCTTTGTGGAAGACTGCGCCGCCCTTGGCGCGGCCTTTCAATTGACAAGCGGCAGTTTGCTCGGCCACTTCCACGCGTCGGCCCAGCGCACGGCGGAAGCCATCTTGCAGCGCGCCCAAAACTTCCCCATCGTCATCGCTTCGGACACGCACGACGCTTTTGGACGTTCCCCGAACCTTCTGGCCGCCGCCCGCGACCACGCCGCCCTGTTTGTGGGCAGAGATGAAGCGCAGGCGATGGTGGACACGCGCCCCCGCGCCATGCTGTCCCCAAAAAGCTAGGGAAGCCCCCCCGCCCCAAGTTTAGGGAGCCGGAAATGTCCCCCAGCCGTACCACCGGGCAGAGGGAAGAATAGCGGCTCTGTCCGTTCCCAAGCCAGGTTCCCCAAACTTGGCCCTCGTATGCTTGCGCATTACTGCGTACCTGCTAAAGCATTACTGCGTATCGCAGGGTCTCCGTAGCGGGCAGCAGGGCGGAGGGGTTCCTTTCGCCTTCTTTCGGCCTTGTCAAGACGTTGCCAGCGCATACCGACGACGGAACAAATCCGTCCGTCGTCGGTACGCCGTAGAAAACATCTATAAAACCCGCAGAAATGCCCCTAAAGATCCCCCGCGCGCCTGCCGATAATCGGCGTATGGACAACAGCACCATTTCCGCCTTGACCAACGCCCTGGACTACGGGTCGGTGCGTTTGCAGGCCATTTCCAACAACCTTTCCAATATCAACACGCCCGGCTACAAGCGCAAAGATGCCTCGTTTGCCGCGCTGCTGGATGCGCAAAACGCCGATGACCCGCAGCTCACGACAGGCCGATTGACCAATGCGCGGCATCTTTCGCTCAGCGAGGACGTCGACCCGGCTCACCCGGCCATTGTCACGCAGGGCGGGGATTCGACACGGGCCGACGGCAACAATGTGGATGTGGACGCCGAAGGGGCGCGATTGGCGCAGGCCGAGCTGTTTTACAACGGGGCCGCGCAGATGCTGGCGGGACAGTTTTCAGGTCTCAAATACGTGATTGAAGGACGGTAACCGATGGGTTTCATGGATTCACTCAATATCAGCGCATCGGGCATGACCGCGGAGCGTCTGCACATGGATGTAATCGCCAACAACCTGGCGAACGCAAACACCACGCGCACGCCCCAGGGCGGCCCTTATCGCCGCGAGCTGGTGACATTGTCGCCCGGCGGCAGCACCTTTGCCGACGCCCTGTCCGCGTTTTCGGGCGAGGGCGGCAGCGCGACCAAAGGCGTGGTCGTGGACGGTGTTACGCCCGATCAGTCCCCACTCAAGCGTATCTACGAGCCGGGCCACCCAGACGCCGACAAGCAGGGCTACGTGTCCATGCCCAACATCGACACCGTGACCGAGATGGTGGACATGATGAACGCCACCCGCGCCTACGAAGCCGATGTGACTGCCGTCAACGCCGTCAAAGGCATGGCGATGAAGGCGCTGGAGATCGGCAGAGCGTAACAACGCAGATAGTTCAGAGTTTCAGCCCGGCCTATGGAGGCCGGGCTGATTTTGTTTGCCCCAGGTTGAAGAGGATTTAGTGTCAGATGCAACCGCATCTGTAGGCGTTTATTTCATGGCAAGTTGCTGCAACACAACATCCAGATTGCCGTTGTCTTCGCCTTGCTTGATGGCATTAACGTAGGCTTGGCTGAACATATCCGGGTGCTTTCTTATCGTTTCAGAAAGGGTCGCACCATGCTATCCATCGCCTGTGATGTCCTGCTGAATAGCAGCAATGACTTGGCGGAAGTCTGTGTTCTGTTCTTGTTCTGCCAGTGTCACCAATGACCGAACGATAGATTGACTGCCTTCAAGCATTTGTGAGAATTGAAGGGCACATAATTTCACGCGTTCAGCAAATTCCGGGCTGCGCGAGGGACGCTGCTCTTTCATATCTTCTTGCACCGTCTCAATTAGCCTACCGATGAACAAGTTGGTCGTAAGCCTCCAAGTCGCCACTTTTTGCGCTGTTGATAAGTTTCGTTAGCTCTTGCACGTTGGTTCCCACTCTCATTATGCAGTCCCAAACCGCGGCCAAAAGGTTACTTGGGCCTTAAAAGCATGGGTAGTGGCTAAATGCAGTTGCACCAATAGTTTTGTATGCGTGTGTTGTAGTCGTGAAGGAACAAGAGCAGGCAATTCTCGTGCATCTCCTCCGTCTTGGAGAACGACAACGTGCGTCTCACAA